>WNEZ01011955.1_pt1 | contig 12104 bp, 11 predicted proteins | sample 5400521 | NCBI WGS metagenome assembly WNEZ01 (sample SAMN13153339, study PRJNA577476) | soil metagenome | isolation source: 120 cm saprolite under Douglas fir tree site 2 hole 1 replicate 1 | place: USA:California | collected 2015-04-18
GCCATCACAAGAATTGGACGGGCGAGAAAGAACACGACGGAGAAAGCCAATCCGCCGGCGATCCAAGCATCGAGTCCTTCCAGATGGCCCGCCTGTTTCAGCCACAACAGCGAAAACGTATAGAGGAAGGCGGCACCCATCCCCGCGATGGCCTTGAGCAGACCCGAAGGACGAAGAACGAGGAACACAAAGCTGAGAAGGCAGAGCGCGACAAAACCTTCCAATACCGCGTACCAGAAATCCCCGGGTCGAGCGATCAAGCTGAGGGAACCGAGGCTGAAGATCGTGGCGATAAGGAAACGCCTTCCCTCCTGTACAAGAAGGCGCTCATCCTGCTCGAAGGGCCGCACCTTTCGCGGGTCGGAGATCGCATAGCCCATTTGCCCGAGCGTCGTCAGCAGCTCTTCAGGCTGCACTCGCTTCGGGTCGTATTCGACCAGCGCCTGCTCGTGCGTGAGACTGACGGCCACTTTTTCAACGCCTGGGTGGCGTCTCAGTGCCTTCTCAATCGTTCCAGTGCAGAGCGAGCAGTGCATGCCGGCAATGCGCGCACGGATTCGGACGCGGTCCGGCCGGCTGGCTGGTTCACGGGCCCAAAGTTCTGATGCAATCTCTGCGTAGCTCATGGGCATACCTCGGGAAATTTGTGAAGTAAGCCTAGCGCACGTACCGTGGTACGGTGTCAACATTCGCACTCAGTCCAGGCAATTGGCGTAAGATTTTGGGTATGGCTGATTGTTGCGAAGACAAAGCATGTGCGGTTGACGCATTGCGAGAGCGCCAAAGCTCGACGCTGAAGACCGTTCTCGGCGCTTTCCTGTCGCTCCTCCGACCACTCGTATATGGCGGCTTACGTTTTATGGTATTACCTACACCTCAGCCGATCGCAGCCTTAGGGCGTTCATTACTACGGATACGGAGCTCAAGCTCATCGCCGCCGCGGCGATCATCGGATTGAGCAGAAGCCCGGTCCAGGGAAACAGAATGCCGGCGGCGATCGGGACGCCCAGGCTGTTGTAGACAAACGCGAGGAACAGGTTTTCGCGGATGTTGCGCATGGTGGCGCGCGACAGGCGGCGTGCGCGGACAATGCCCCTGAGGTCTCCCTTCACCAACGTAATCCCGGCGCTCTGGATCGCGACGTCGGCACCTGTTCCCATGGCGATGCCGACTTCCGCCTCGGCGAGCGCAGGCGCGTCGTTCACGCCGTCCCCGGCCATCGCCACCGCGCGGCCTTGCGCGCGCAGCGTTTTCACCACGGCCCCTTTCTCCTGGGGTAGCACGTCGGCTTTCACTTCGGCGATGCCGAGCTTCTGTGCGACCGCGCGCGCCGTAATTTCGTTGTCGCCGGTGAGCATCACGACACGGATGCCTTCGGCGACGAGCGCCTGTAGTGCTTCCGGCGTCGACGCCTTGATCGGATCGGCTACCCCGATCATTCCAGCGATCTGCGATCCGTCAACGAGAAATACCACGGTCTCCCCGTTTCGACGCAGCGCGTCCGCCTTGTCGCGCAGCCCTTGCGGCACCGCGGTGAGCGATTCCGCGTAGCGCAGGTTGCCGAGAGCGACGCGCCGGCCATCGAGCTTGCCTTCGACTCCTTTCCCGGTGACGGCGTTGAAATCGGCGATCCTGGGCGCCTCGATTCCGCGTTCCTTCGCCCCGCGCAATATCGCCGCCGCGAGAGGATGCTCGCTGCCCAGCTCAAGACTTGCGGCAAGCTGCAACACCTGGTCCTCGGAAAAACCTTCCGCCGGAACAACGGACGTGAGCTTCGGTTTTCCCTCGGTAAGCGTGCCGGTCTTGTCGACGACGAGCGTGTCGATTTTCTCCATGCGCTCGAGCGCCTGAGCGTTGCGGATCAGGACGCCGCCTTGAGCGCCCCGCCCCGTGCCGACCATGATCGACATCGGCGTCGCGAGGCCGAGTGCGCAGGGGCAGGCGATGATCAGCACCGACACGGCGCTCACGAGCGCGAAGCTCATGGCTGGCGGCGGCCCATAGATCGCCCAGACGACGAAAGCGACGACCGCGATGCCGACCACCGCGGGCACAAAATACGAAGACACCGTGTCGGCGAGGTTCTGGATCGGCACGCGCGTGTGCTGCGCTTCGGCGACCATGCGCACGATCTGCGCAAGCAGCGTCTCGGCCCCCACGCGCTCGGCTTTCATGAGAAAGCTCCCGGTGCCGTTGAGCGTGCCGCCCGTGACCTTGTCGCCGGCGTGCTTCTCGGTCGGAACCGCTTCGCCGGTGACCAGCGACTCGTCCACGCTCGAATGCCCTTCGAGCACCACGCCGTCCACCGGCACCTTGTCGCCGGGCCGCAAGCGGAGCCGGTCACCTTTTTGCACCTGGTCGAGCGGAACGTCCTCATCGCCGCCCTGCTCGCTAACGCGGTGGGCCGTCTGCGGTGCGAGCTTCAGCAGCGCGCGAATCGCGCCGCTCGTGTTCTCTCTCGCGCGCAGCTGCAGCACTTCGCCAAGCAGCACGAGCACGGCGATCACCGCCGCGGCCTCGAAGTACAAACCGACCTGCCCCGATGCATCGCGAAACGCCGGCGGAAACAGGCGGGGCGCGAGAATCGCAACCGTGCTGTAGGCAAACGCCACGCCGATGCCCAGCGCGATGAGCGTGTACATGTTGAGATTTCGGGACACAAGCGAATTCCACCCGCGCACGAAGAACGGCCGCGCCGCCCACAGCACTACCGGGATGCTCAAGACCAACTGGATCCAGTCGCTCGCCTTTGCCGCCACCGGAACATGCAGGCCGGGAAGATGCTCCGCCATCGCCAGGCCGAAAACCGGAACCGTGAGCGCAAAGCCGATCCAGAACCGCCGTGTCATATCGATGAGTTCTGGGTTTGCCCCGGCTTCTGCGCTTGCGACCACCGGCTCGAGCGCCATGCCGCATATCGGGCAATTGCCCGGGCCGGCTTGCCGGATTTCCGGATGCATCGGACAGGTGTAGAGCACACCGAGCGGCAGTGCGCCATGGCCACCGTGCTCACGCTCGCCATGCTGGCGATGAGAATGACCGTGACTGGAAGCATTCATCGAATTTCCTTTACAGACTTCGGCTCAATCGAGACGTAATTCCGCATCTGCCAAGACTTACTTGCCCCAGGCGGTGTTGATCTTCATTCCCGCATCGTAATGCCCCGGCTCGTGACAGGCGAACTCGAGCGGGCTGGCCGGTTTCTTGTCGAATTTCCAAACAAGCGCCTTGGCTTCTCCCGGTTCCACCGTAACGGTTGCCGGATCGTCTTCATGCTTCATGTTCGGCATCTTCTTCATCATGAGCGCGTGGGCGCGTTGCGACGCCCGGTCGCCGATCGAAAACTCGTGCCTGATACGCCCGACGTTCGTCACGATGAATTTTATCGTATCGCCTTGCCTGACCTCGATCTTACCGGGCGTGAAACGCATATCGTCCGAGGCTTGAACTTCGATCGTGCGCGTGATTTCGGATTCCTTGCCCGGAGAGCCGAAGGTCGTGTTCTTGCCGTGGTCGTGTCCGGCGTCGGCAAAGGCAAGTTGTGCCACCGTTCCAAGGAACAACGCGCAGAGCAGTGCATCATATACTTTCATTGCCATCTCCTTACGTTCGCGTAATTGAAAGCTAATCGAGCTGGTACGCCACGGTCCCTTTCGGGTGCTCGTACCAGCCCGGATCGGCGTAGTCGCCGCGTTTGATGTCCTCGCGCACTTTCAGCACGGTGAACATGCCGCCCATCTCGATCGGGCCGAACGGACCTTCGCCAGCTAGCATCGGCAGCGTGTTTTCCGGCAGCGACATGCCCATCGCTGCCATGTCCTGCATCTCGGCCATGCCGGCTTCGCCCATCGGCATGTACATGTAGTTGGGCATCAGCTTCGCGATCTTTTCGGAGACACCCGACTGGTCCACTCCGATCATGTTGGGAATGGCGTGTCCCATCGGCCCCATGGTGTGATGCGACTTGTGGCAATGGAGCGCCCAGTCGCCCGGCGCGTCGGCGACGAACTCGAAGCTGCGCATGCCACCGACCGGAACGTCTGTCGTCACTTCCGGCCACTGAGCCGATTCCGGGATCCAGCCGCCGTCGGTTCCGGTCACTTTGAACTCGTAGCCATGCAGGTGGATCGGGTGACTCGTCATGCTGAGGTTGCCGACCCGGACGCGGACACGGTCGCCTTTTCTCACGACGAGCGGATCGATGCCGGGGAAGACGCGGCTGTTGAACGTCCAGATGTTGAAGTCGAGCATCGTCGCGGTGTTCGGCGTGTAAGTTCCGGGGTCGATGTCCCAGCCGTTCACGAGAAAAGCGAAGTCCCGGTCAACGCGCCGGAAGTTCGGGCTTCTCGGATGAATGATGAAAAGCCCCATCATGCCCATCGCCATCTGCACCATTTCGTCGGCGTGCGGGTGATACATGTGCGCGCCGTTGGAACGCACCGTCCATTCGTACACGTAAGTCTTGCCCGGCGGTATTTGCGGCTGAACGAGCCCGCCGACGCCGTCCATGCCGTTCGGCAGCAGCACGCCGTGCCAGTGAATCGTGGTGTGCTCCGGGAGCTTGTTGGTGACGAAGATCCGGATGCGGTCGCCTTCCACGACTTCGATGGTGGGACCGGGGGAGGTGCCGTTGTAGCCCCAGCAGTTGACGACGAAGCCGGGCGCGAACTCGCGCTTCACCGGCTCGGCGATCAGGTGGAACTCCTTCACCCCGCCGCTCATCTTCCACGGCAAGGTGGAGCCGTTGAGAGTGACCACGGGCGTGTACGACTGCCCGCGGCGGGGCGGGAGAGGCGGCTGCGTCGCTGCAGCTCCGCCCGTGGATTGCACGGCTTTCGCGGCTTGCGCGAGCGCCTCGCCGCCCGCCAATGCGGATGCGCCCGCAAGCGCGCCGGCGGTGGAACGGAAGAACTGTCTGCGATCCATGAGTTGTCCTGTCAGTGGCTGTGCGTATGGCCAGGCTGCGCCGCGTCAGCGGCGGGTTTTTCCTGCTTCGCGTCGGGGGAAGAAGCGGGTTCCGCAGGCGTCGGCGCGGGGAGCCGTCCTCCCACTGCCCGCCCGAGTTCCGCGTGCGCGATCCAGTATTCCTTGACGGCGTCGATCACCGACTGCCCGCTCCGGACGTTCTCGCGGTAACTGTCGAGAAGGTCGTAGACGCCCTCCAGCATGCCGTTATAGAAGAGCTGGGTCTGCGCGAGGATCTTGCGGCGCAACGGAACGATAGCCTTCTGCAGGTGCGCCACCTGGTCGTAGGTAACGAGCACGTCGTTGTATTTCTCGCGCACTTCCGAACGCGCGTTGATCGCAAGATCGGCAAGGCGCTCCCCGCTCTGGCGCAGGCGTGCGTCGTCGCGTGCCACGCGGCCGGTGCCCTGGTCGAAGATGGGCAGCTCGAAGGAGAGTGAAGGCCCGACGCGGCGCGGCTCGTTGCTCTCGGTCAGCACACCCCAGCCGACGGTGAGTGTTTCGATGAAGCGCGTGGCGTTCGTGATTCCCAGGCTCTCCGCCAGGACGCGCATCTCCTGCTTTGCCGCCTGCACGTCGAGCCTCTGCTCGAGCGCCAGGGCTTCGAGATTGTCGTAGCGCGGCCGTTCGGCCGGGACTTCGGGAAGCTTGTCGGGAAGCTTCCAGTCAGTCTGCGTTCCCCAAAGCCCCATGACGCGATTCAGTTTCTCGCGCTCGCTGAATGCCTGCTGCCTCGCGCGGCCAAACTGCGAGAGCGTGTCGGCGTAGAACACCTGATGCTGCGCCTGCTTCTTGCGGTTGAGATTCCCGGCGTTGTACTGCCTTGCCGCGAGCTCGGCGGTCGCCTCGGCGCTCGCCACGATCGCCTGCTGCAGTGCGACCGTCTGCTGTGCTGCCAACGCACGGTAGTACTGGCTCCGCGTCTCGGTCGCAGCTCTCACCACTTCGTCGGCGACGCGCAGCTTCGCGTATTCGAAGTTCGCCTTCATCATCTGCAGCTTTTTCGGCAGCAGCAGCAGGCTCAGGAAATTGAACTCGATGCCGATCTCGGACTTGAAGCTCTCGCCCTTCGACCAGCGTCGCCCGGAAACCAGGGGATTGGCGAGCCGTCCGGCGCTCACCACCTCGGCCTGGGCGATCCCGAGCTCGCCGTAGGTCGCCTGAAGGCCGCGATTGTTGAGGAGAGCAATCTGCACTGCGGCATCCGTGTTCAGCGGTTGCGCGAGCAGATTCTGCGTGAGTTCGGCCGCGGCCTTGTCGTCCTCGGGGCCACGGTTCCATCGAAGGCGCTGCTCAAGGCGCGCCGCGCTGAGCGTTTGAACGTCATTGAATCCGGCGTCCGGCGAGAGGCTGGCGCATCCGGAAACGGACACGACTGCAAGAGCGGATGCTCCCGCTCGCATGTTTCTGGAGAGGCTGTGCATGTCGCCTCCTATTTCCTCGAGCCGTCGGAGGACGACTCGTGTCCGGCATGACCGCCATGCGCGGGAGGCGACGCAGGCTTCGCCGCTGGTTTTTCATCCCGGCCCGGCTTCCGCGCTCGCAGCGCCGGGCTTTCGACGGCGGTCTTCTTGGCCTGCTCGAAATCGCTGCGCTCGATGGCGTCCGGCCTATCCCCGCGCAGCTTCGGATCGAGGTAGGCGGCAAATGGCTCCGCATCGGGAGACATCGGCAAAATCTTTGCGGTCGGGTCGGCAGGACCGCCGCGCGCTTCTTCCGCAAAGAGCAACGCAGGCGATGCGACCAGCAACAACGTGACTGCAGCAAAACGCGAGAAAATTCGAAAACGATCCATAGGGTCCTCACTTCGTCAAACTGAAAAGCGGCGAACGCCGCCGGAAGGAGGCACGCAGGCGCTTCGCGCATCAGCGCGAAGACGCTACGAAAAACGAAGAGCTAGAACAGTGCGCTCTGCGACCGCTGTGCCCGGTCTTCCGGCTTCAGGCGGCGAAAGCGAGTGGCGGGCGTTGAAACAGCTCGGGGACGAAAAGCAAAATCTTTGCGGTCGGTTGAGGTTGCGGCAATGGCTCGACCGCGGCTTGTATGGTCTGGATAAACGCTGTCAGCGCGGGGGACGTACACACCTGGCATGAAGCGCAATCGTGGCACTGGAGGTCGGATCGCCCTGAGTCCTTCGCACGCTCTTGCGCGGACGCGTGTTCAAGCGAGCTTGCATGCGCAAGAGCGGCATGGTCATGCTGGCTTTCGGCATGATTCTGTACCGCGCCGGCCTTATTCCCGCAGAGCGGCATCGTGGCGCCCATCAATCCCTGCACAGGCAGGGCGAAGACGACCAGCGCCAGCACCAGTTTTGTCAGAAGACGTTTCACAACGGGCATTCTATTGCGGAGGATTCCATAGCGCAACCGCGCGGCGCGCGGGACCGCGACGCCCTCCGAAAATGAATGGCGGCCATGTGCAACACCGGGGCGAGTTCGAAGGCGGTGCTCGATGGCCACCCAGGCCACGGCCGGTGAGGTGCAGGATGGCAAACAGCAGGACCAGGACGAGGGAGATGATCCCAAATATTTTCACCCAGCGTGGTGTGCTGATGGTCGATTCGCGGTCGGCCCGCACGCCGGCGTCGTCGTGCTGCTTACGCCGACCGTACGGGGTCATGCCCCACGGCTTGTACACCGCCAGCGTCGCGGTTGCGAGCAACACCAGCAGCGCGAGACCGGAGTCGGCCACGAGTTGAATCCCCACTCGGCTGAGTTCAGCGCTGCGCAATGTTCCTCCCGCAGCCCCCGATACGAGCTTCGCCGCCTCCGCCACCGCCGTGAATTGGTGCATCAGCAAGGCGAGACTCATCGGGACGATGATAAACAGGCCGATCAGGTTCATCGCGAGATAGGCGCCGCGCACCACTTCAGCATCCTGACTGGTCAGGCCGGCGATGCTGAGTACTAGGAAGCTCGCGACCGCGCCGAGCCAGCCGACCGAGCAAGTGACATGCGCGGTGAGTGCAAGTTTGCGGAGGCGGGGTGTCATGGTCATGGCCGGCAATCCTGATCCGCGGTGGTACTAATCAGGTTACGGAAAGTAAAGGCGGCCCGAAGGCCGCCTTTGCCGTGCTGCCGCCTGCACTTACCGGGGATCAGTCGTCATCGCGATCGTGATTTCCGTGCCGATCAGACCTTGTAACGATCACATCTGACTCGTTCCCATTCCAGGCGACAGTTCCTTTGAAATTCTTCTTGAATCTCATCGCCCAAAACCCTCCGGCTCCGGCGTCCGACGAGCTTCCGAAGATGAGTCCGTCGTCCATGACAAACACATCATCGGCATGACCGGTACCACGCGCGGAATCGCTCCTGGCGGGCGGAACATAATAGGCAACGTGCCTCGGGGGGTGGATATCCGAGAAGTCGACGCCCCAGAAGCCGCCTTCTTCCCAGGCGCTCCAAACAATGTTGCCCCGTATCATCCGCTCGACATCGTGAATGCCCATCCGGTTTCCCGGCCGATCCGCCGGACAATTCCCATGGAAATTGAGGGGAACCCTGAACTGCGAAATCTCCGTGGGACGAGCCTCGTTGCGGACATCGATGAAGTGCATGAAGGCGAAAGGACATTGGCCGAGCTCATCGGTGGCGACGATGGTCTCGACCGGGCCGCCATGCTTGGGAACCACGATGCCTATGCTATGCGTTTGGCCCGGCAATGAAGGAAAATTGGGCCTACCATCAGCCCAGTTGATCTCGCCGACCTTTATCAGATGGTCTATATCCCTGATGTCCAAGATGATGAGACCCTTATCGCGCCACGCGGCATAGCAACGGTCCCCGTAGGTGGTCATGTCATGACACTGGACAGTGGGGGCTGGTAGGCCGCGATCCGGGAGGCCAGTCGACGGCCAGGTTGGCGTTTCCCCTAGGTTCTGGTTCATTCCCGGATACCAAAACCTTCCCCTTTCCCTTGGTTTGCGAGGGTCGGTGATGTCGACGCATAGAAGGATCATGTCGGTGAAACCCAGGATGCCGCAAGAAGCGAATACGAATCTTCCCCGGAAATCTTCATGGATCCACATTCCATGGAATGAACGATTGCCGATGTCGGGAGGTGTGTAAAAACCCAACAGGACTGGCGCGGCCGGATTCCTGACATCCCAGTTCTCAAGACGCTGGTTTCTCTTTATGACCAGAATGTTGCCCCCCTTGATATCGAGGTACTGGGTATTGTCCGGGAGCGTCGAGTGCGGTTGCCGGAAGATCACGCGCATGCTCCTTGGATTCGAGGCATCGACGACACTCCACCCGAGCCCGCCGTTCGGAACGTACGCAAATCTGCCGTTGCCATTCTCGACGACCTTAAAGTCAAAGGTTCGATCCCAACCTTGGCGGCGGTCCAAACCGTTGAAACTCCCGTCGTTGAAACCGAGGATCTCGAGACCCGCTATGTCGCCATAGCTCGGTTGCACCAGCGGGAGACCGTCATCGTGGAAAGCCCAGCCGGCGCCGGTCATGCCCAAGCCGGCACCGACACCCGCGGTTTGCAAAAATCTTCTTCGATTCATAGTCATGCTTGTCTCCTCGTATCGTTGTTTGATGATTATTCATCCCGGGCCTACTCAACGTTGTCGCGCAAAGTTCAAGTGATCACGAACAGAAGGACGGTCCGGTGGTTTCTCTCGCTCTTGAATGATCTTGTGATTTCATCCTCCTTTCAGGGCTTTGCGGTCGCAAAATCGGAAATGAGGTCAATCAGAAATGGGGGCGGAAATGGGGTCGGAACACGCCACGCAACGACATCAACACGCTCTGTCGCTCCCCTAAACAGCCGGACGCTTCGCAAAATTCAGTCTGCTCTTTTCACATTACTAGTGTCAACATCGTTGCGAAAATTGCCTTCCATTGCTGCGCTGCGATCGCAGGCATTTCGGCGTCACTGACACAACTGCTTGACGAACCCGCTGATCTCGGCAGGTGATGCGAAGACAACCGACGCGCGATCTCCCTGCATTCCGGCGCCGACGATCACGGGCTTGTTCGGGAGCGGCCCGTCCTTGCTCGAATCGGGCTTGAAACGCAGATTAAACTCCCAGACCTTGTTCGTCCTGCCGTCCGCGGTCTTCACCGTGTAAGTGTCGCCGCAGTGGCTGATGGACACGACCTGTCCGGCAGGCGGTGCTTTTTTCAGGTCGGCCTTCCCTGACTGCATCATCATGCCGCCGCGGCGTGGTTCGGCGCTCGGAGCTTTTCCTTCGGAGACCGCCCGTAGATAAGCGATAACGTCCTGGCGATCCTTGCTCCCCCGCAGGCCCGGAAAAGTCATGTTGTTGCCGGCGACGAATTGCTCGGGGTTGGCGAGCCATTTGTCGAGCGTGGCCTCGTTCCAGACGATGTCGGTGCGTTTCAGCGCGTCGGAATATCGCAGGAACCCTTCGACTGTCCCGGCTTTGCGGTTCCAGATGCGCGCAAGGCTCGGGCCCGTCAGATGCTCGCCCGGCTTCACCGAGTGGCAGGCCATGCATGCCTGAAACGCCTGTGCCCCACGCTTCGGATCGCCTACTGCCGCCGAGTCGTTGCCACTCGCAAGCGACAGGAGCGCGATCAGGACTGCGGAGGCCGAACCGCGGCAGATTTTGTGACCCATAGACACCTCCATGGGGCGGACTGCGCTACTTGGCCGACGTGATCACGTAATCCGACCCCTGTTCCACGAACTCGAACTCGACTTTCTTGTCCTGAGAAAATTTGCCGAGCAGCGCTTTGTCCTTGACGGTGAAAGTCATGTTCATCGCCGGCCACTTCATCGTTGGGATCGGGCCGTGCGCGATCGTCACCTTGCCGCCAGCGGCATCGAGCTTCTTCACCGTGCCGACGCCCTTGTGTGTCTTGGCCTCCGCTTTCTTGTCGGCGCCCATGCCTTTCATTCCCATTCCCTTCGTGTCCTTTCCCATCATGTCCTTGCACTTGCTCATGTCCATGCCCTTGCACTTCTCCATGTCCATGTCCTTCATGTCCGTGCCGCCCATCTGGGCGTGACTCGGGGAAACTGCCGCGAAGGACGAGGCGAGAACAGCCGCGAGCGCAAAACGCTGTGCTTGTTTCATAACAGTGCTTCCTTTCATCAACGGTTAAAAATCAATCGCGCCCGCAGCCTGTCGGCAGGACAATAGCCGGCACGCCAGACTGCGGACGCTCAAGGCAAATCACTTCACCATCCGGCAGTTGCCTACGACCTTTCCATCAAATACCCGTGCGTGCGCCAGCAATCCCGGGGATTTTTCACTGCGGGCTTGCTCATCAACTGCGCGTGCTTGTTGAAGCAATCCTGCATTGCAGCTTCGCTTTGTGCGGCGAGCAAGGCCGCGGAAGACGCAAAAGCAATGACCAGGGTTGCTGCCGTGAGTAATACTTTCATGGCTGACTCCTTCGGTGAACGAGCGAACGTGTAAGACCGCAGCATTCGGAAGCCCTGCGGCAAGGCTTGCTACGAAAATCATCGCAGCTCATGTCGAGGCTCCTCCCTGGAGTGGGTTTCTTTGCGCGCCCGCCTGCGTCACGGCTGCGGCGCGGGGCCGGCGCAACAAGAGGTACGCGACCGGAACGACGAACATGGATAGGAGCGGCGCGGTGATCATCCCGCCCACCATCGGCGAAGCGATGCGCCGCATCAATTCCGAACCGGTGCCCGAGCCGAACATGATGGGGAGCAGCCCCGCGATGATGACGGCGACCGTCATCGCCACCGGCCGCACGCGGAGCGCTGCGCCTTCCACGATCGCTTGCGCAAAATCGCCCTCGTCGCGAAGCCCGCCTGCCGCCTCGCGTGCGGCGACGGCCTGGTTGACGTAGACCAGCATGACCACGCCGATCTCGGCCGCCACGCCAGCGAGCGCGATGAAGCCCACGGCGGAGGCGATCGACATGTTGTAGCCGAGCACGTACATCAGCCAGAAGCCGCCGACGAGCGCGAAAGGCAGCGTCCCCATGATGAGCAGCGCCTCGGTGGCGCGCCGGAACGCGAAATAGAGCAGCACGAAGATGATCGCGAGCGTCCCGGGCACCACGATCTTGAGCCTCGCGGTGGCGCGCTCGAGAAACTCGAACTGGCCCGACCACGAGATCGAGGTTCCGGCAGGGAGCTTCACCTTCTCCGCCACCGCGCGCTGCATGTCGCGCACCGCCGAGCTC
>WNEZ01004532.1_pt1 | contig 12102 bp, 8 predicted proteins | sample 5400521 | NCBI WGS metagenome assembly WNEZ01 (sample SAMN13153339, study PRJNA577476) | soil metagenome | isolation source: 120 cm saprolite under Douglas fir tree site 2 hole 1 replicate 1 | place: USA:California | collected 2015-04-18
GTTCCCATCGCAGATGCCGATCCACATGACGAGCCCATGCAAGGCGCGGGCGTACGCCACCGCTTCCTTCGCGCCGCGCAGCTCGGGCTCGGAGACGATCTCGAGCAGCGGGGTGCCGGCCCGGTTGAGGTCGACGCCGGTCAGCCCGTGGAAAAGCTCGTGCAGCAGCTTGCCGGCGTCTTCCTCCAGGTGGGCGCGCGTGAGCCGCACGCGTCTTTCTTCCCGGTCGACAAAGAACTTCACTTCTCCTCCGGCGACGATCGGCAGCTCGTACTGGCTGATCTGGTAGCCCTTGGGGAGGTCGGGATAGAAATAATTCTTGCGCGCGAAGATAGAGCGGCGATTGATTTGTCCCTTGACGGCCAGGCCGAACCGGATCGCATGCTCCACGGCCTTGGCGTTCGCCACCGGCAGCGTGCCCGGCAGCGCGATGTCGACCGCGGAGGCCTGGGTGTTCGGCGGGGCGCCAAAGGCGCTCGAGGCGCCCGAGAACATCTTGCTCTGCGTCGCGAGCTGCGCGTGGGTCTCGATGCCGACGATGATTTCCCAGCCGCTCATTTCGGCTCCTGGCGCAGCAGCTGGCAGCGACCGCGCCGGTCGACGATCAGCGGCTCGAGGTAGGCCTCCGAGCCGCATTGCGCCGCGCAGTTCTCCGCCGCGACGCGCACGAACTCGCCCGCCTCGCGCAGCGTCACGCTGCAACGGCCGGAGGCGAAGCGCAGACCCCCTTTGAACGGCTGCTGCTCCAGGCCTCGCAGTACACAAGTGTGACCGCTCGGTGCGACCTTGGCGCGCCACTCGAAGGAGCCGGGTTTCAGCTTCCCGGAGTCGACTGAGAGAACCAGATTCGATTGGTAACGACCTTCGGCTACGTCGCAGCGCACGCCGGCGCTGTAGCCGTCCAGCGGCGGGAATTCCTCGCTGAACTCGAAGCGCTCGCGCTCCTGCCCGCCGGGGCCGTAGCGCGTGCCCTTGAACATGCCGCCCTGCCAGGCGCCGCGCAGCTCGCCGCTGGCGGGCCGGCCGTAGAGGATCGCGGTATTGCCTTCCTTCAGCGTCGTGACGCCGAGCTCGGGGCTTCTTTCGCCCTCGACAAAACGGCGCGCAAGCGTGGGAAGAAGCACGTACTCGCCCGTGAGTTGCCAGCCGCCGTCCGCACGCTGCGTAGCGTGCACCACCATCAACGCGCTGCGGCTCCCGACCTGCCCGACCAGCTCCTTGGTTTCACTAGTCTCATCAGCAGAAACGACGCGAGAAAGGAGTGCTGCAAGTAACAACGCCCACTTCATAACGGCGTTTCCTTCGGTACCCGCAGGTGCCAATCGCTCGCCTGCTGATAGCGGTGCGCGATGCCGAGCAGCGCCGCCTCGGAGAAGTAGTTCCCCATCAGCTGCAGCCCGACGGGCAGTCCCCTGCCGTCGAAGCCGCAGGGCACCGAGAGCGCCGGCAGCCCGGCCAGCGGTGCGGGAACGGTGAAGATGTCGCCCAGGTACATCTGCACCGGGTCGTCGCTTTTCGCGCCGAGCTCGAACGCGGTGCCCGGCGAGGTTGGTCCCATCAACACGTCGCAGCGCTCGAACGCCGCGGCGAAGTCGCGCGCGATCAGGCGCCGGATCTTCTGCGCCTGCAGGTAGTAAGCGTCGTAATAGCCGTGCGACAGCACGTAGGTGCCGACGAGGATCCTGAGCTTCACCTCGGCGCCGAAGCCCTCCGCGCGCGTGCGGCAGTACATGTCGGTGAGATCGCCGTACTCCTTGGCGCGGTAGCCGTAGCGCACGCCGTCGAAGCGCGAAAGGTTCGCGGACGCCTCGGCAGGGGCGATGACGTAATACACCGGCACGGCGAGCTTCGTGTTCGGCAGCTCGATCTGCACGCCGCGCGCGCCCTGCGACTCGAACCACCGGGTCGCCTCCTCGACCGCGTTGCGCACGCCAGGGTCGATGCCATCGCCGAAATACTCTTTGGGCAAGCCGATCCGCAAGCCTTGCAGGTTCTGGCCCATTGAGCGGCCATAGTCTTCCCTGGGGCGCTCAAGGCTGGTCGAGTCGCGCGCGTCGAACCCGGCCATGACATTCATCATGACGGCCAGGTCGGCGGCGCTCTTCGCGAGCGGCCCGCCCTGGTCGAGCGACGAGGCGAACGCGACCATGCCGTAGCGCGACACCACGCCGTACGTCGGCTTGAGGCCGCAGATCCCGGAGAGCGCGGCCGGCTGGCGGATCGAGCCGCCGGTATCGGTGCCCGTCGCGGCCGGCGCCATGCGCGCAGCCACCGCGGCCGCCGCGCCGCCCGAGGAGCCGCCCGGCACGAGGCGGCGGCCCCAGGGATTGCGCACCGGCCCGAAGTGCGAGGTCTCGCTCGAGGAGCCCATCGCGAACTCGTCCATGTTGCACTTGCCGAGCAACACCGCGCCCGCGCGGTCGAACTGATCGATGACGTGGGCGTTGTAGGGGCTGACGAAGTTGGCGAGCATGCGCGAGCCGCAGGTGGTGAGCAGGTCGCGGGTGCAGAAGATGTCCTTGTGCGCGATCGGGATGCCGGTCAGCGGCCCGGCCTCGCCCTTCGCCCGGCGCCCGTCGGCGCGGCGCGCGTCGGAGAGGCTGCGCGCCTCGTCGACCGTGATGAAGGCATTCAGCTCGCCGTTGAGCTTCGCGATGCGCTCGAGATAGAGCTGCGTCAGCTCGACCGAGGAAAGCTTGCTGGCGGCCAGCGCCGCCGAGAGCTCGGAAAGCGTCGCGTTAAGCAAACTACTCTATGACCTTGGGGACGAGGTACAGGCCGTCCTCGACCGCCGGGGCGACGGATTGATAAATCTGGTGCTGGTCGGTCTCGATGACCTCGTCGGGACGCAGCCGCTGCCCGCCGGGCAAATGGGCCTCGAGCGGGTGCGCCATCGGCTCGATGCCGCTGGTATCCACGGCGCGCATTTCGTCGATCATGCCCACCACCCGGTTCAGGCGCTCGAGCGCCGCCTCGGATTCCTCCGGCCGGATGGCGATGCGGGCAAGCCGCGCGATGCGGCGGATTTGGTCGTGGGAAAGCGACATTCCGATCGGAGGGCCGGGCGGCAAGCGATGCGCCAAATGGCAGTTAGTACCTTATGACCCCCGCGCCTCGTTAGCGTATCATAGCGGCCATCGACGAAGGGTCTAGGATTGCAAGCCTAAGGCCCGGTTAAGAAACGGAAAAAGGTTTCATCTTGCCCATGTTTGGATTCCTGCGCAGCTACTTCTCGAACGATCTGGCGATCGACCTCGGAACCGCCAACACGCTCATTTACGTGCGCGGCAAGGGGATCGTCCTTGACGAACCGTCGGTGGTGGCGATCCGCCAGGAAGCAGGCCCGAACGGGAAGAAGACCATCCAGGCGGTCGGCAGGGAAGCGAAGCAGATGCTCGGAAAAACTCCCGGCAACATCATCGCCATCCGGCCGATGAAGGACGGCGTCATCGCCGACTTCACCGTCACCGAGCAGATGCTCAAGCAGTTCATCAAGAAAGTGCACGACAACAAGCTGTTCTCGCCCTCGCCGCGCATCATCATCTGCGTGCCGTGCGGCTCGACGCAGGTCGAGCGCCGCGCGATCCGCGAAAGCGCAATCGGCGCCGGCGCCGGCCAGGTGTACTTGATTGAAGAACCGATGGCTGCCGCCATCGGTGCGGATCTCCCGGTGGCAGACGCCACCGGTTCGATGGTGGTGGACATCGGCGGCGGCACCACCGAGGTCGGCGTGATCTCGCTCGGCGGCATGGTGTACTCCGGCTCGGTGCGCGTCGGCGGCGACAAGTTCGACGAAGCCATCATCAATTACATCCGCCGCAACTACGGCATGCTGATCGGCGAGACCACCGCCGAGCTCATCAAGAAGGAAATCGGCTCTGCGTTCCCGGGCAGCGAGGTGCGCGAGATGGAGGTGAAGGGCCGCAACCTGGCAGAGGGCATTCCGCGCAGCTTCACCATCTCGTCGAACGAGATCCTCGAGGCGCTCACCGAACCGCTGAACCAGATCGTCTCCGCGGTGAAGTCGGCGCTGGAGCAGACGCCCCCCGAGCTCGGCGCGGACATCGCCGAGAAAGGCATGGTGCTCACCGGCGGGGGCGCGCTGCTGCGCGACATCGACCGGCTGCTGATGGAGGAGACCGGGCTGCCGGTGATCGTGGCCGACGACCCGCTCACCTGCGTCGTGCGCGGCTCGGGCAAGGCGCTCGAGCAGATGGAGCACTTCGGCCCGATCTTCACCAACGACTGAGCGCCGGGGGGATGGAACACAGCCCCCCTCCCTTCTTTAAAAGGGGTCCGGCGCCGCTCGTTCGGCTGTTTTTCTTCGCCTCCTTGTCGCTCGCCCTGCTGGTCCTCGACGCGCGCTTTCGCTACACCGAGACGGTGCGCAGCGCGCTCGCGCTCGTCGTCTATCCCATCCAGCGCATCGCCACCGCGCCGATCGACTTCCTCGAGGGCGTCGGCGGCTATTTCTCGAGCCAGGCCCAGCTGCTCGACGAGAACGTGGCGCTGCGCGCCCAGGCGCTCGCCAACTCGCAGGACGCGCTGCGCTTCCAGTCGGCACAGGCCGAGAGCGCGCAGCTGCGGCGCATGCTGGGCGCCGCGGAGAAACTGGAGGTGCGCGCCACGCCCGCCGAAATTCTCTATGCGGGGCGCGACCCTTATTCGCACAAGGTGTTCATCGACCGCGGCGGGAAGCACGGCGTGCGTCCGGGAAGCCCGGTGGCCGACGAAACCGGCGTGGTCGGCCAGGTGACGCGCGTACATACGCTGCTTTCCGAAGTGACGCTGCTGACCGACCCGGATCAGGCGATTCCAGTGCAAGTGGTGAGAAACGGTCTGCGCGCGGTGGCGTTCGGCGGCGGCAACTCGGGCACGCTCGAGCTGCGTTTCATGCCCGCCAACGCCGAGATCCAGGACGGCGATCACCTGGTGACCTCGGGCATCGACGGCACGTATCCGGCCGGCCTGCCGGTCGCCACTGTGGTGAACATCGAGCGCGACGCCGAGCACACCTTCGCGCGCGTCATCTGCAGGCCCGCCGCGGGCGTCGACCGCGGCCGCTTCGTGCTGGTGCTCTCCGAGGAGACCCACCGTCCGGCGCGCCCTGACGACGTGCAGCCGGGCAAGGAGCGCCGTCTGGACAAGACGCGGCGCGCGCGGATCAAGGAAGCCGCGAAGGAGCCGGCGAAAGCCGAGGCCAAGGAAGCCGATGTCACAAGATAGATCGATCCTGGTTCCGGCGCGCGCGAGCACCATCATCGCCTCGTTCGCTTTGGCGCTGTTCCTCGACTTCCTTCCCTGGCGCGACCTGCGCCTGGTGCCCGATTTCGTCGCGCTCGTGCTCGCGTTCTGGTGCGTGCGCCAGCCGCGCCTCGTCGGCCTGGGCATCGCCTGGGCGCTCGGCCTGGTCAGCGACGCGGGGAACGGCGTGCTGCTCGGCCAGCACGCGCTCGCCTATTCGGTGCTCGCCTTCCTCGCAATCTGGATGTCGCGCCGCATCCTGTGGTTCGGCGCCGGGCAGCAGGCGCTGCACGTCGCCGTGATCCTTCTCGTCACCCAGGGCGTCGTATTGCTCGTGCGGCTGGCGGCAGGCGACCAGTTTCCCGGCTGGCCGATCATCGTCGGCCCGCTGGCCGGCGCGGCGCTGTGGCCGATGCTGACGTGGCTGCTGCTGCTGCCGCAGCGGCGACCGCAGCGCGAGCAGACGATCTAGCCATGGGCGCCGCCGAGCTCAGAAACTACGAACGCGAGGTCCACCAGTTCCAGCTGCGCATCGGCGTCGCCGGCATCGCGGTGGTCATCGGCTTCCTGCTGCTCGCGGCGCGCTTCGTCTATCTGCAGGTCGTGCAGCACGACATCTACCGCGCCAAAGCCGAGGACAACCGCATCTCGATCGTGCCGGTGCCGCCGAACCGCGGCCTGATCGTCGATCGCAACGGGCTGGTGCTCGCCCGCAACTATTCCGGCTACACGCTGGAGATCTTCCCGCGCCGGGCGAGGAGCGTCGAGGGCACGATCGACGAGCTCTCCGAGCTGATCGAGATCACGCCGCGCGACCGCAGATTGTTCAAGAAGCTGGTGGCGGAGACGCGCAACGCCGAGAGCCTGCCGATCCGCACTCGCCTCAGCGACGAGGAGGTGGCCAAGTTCGCCGCGAACCGTTATCGCTTCGAAGGCGTGGAGATCAAGGGGCGGCTCTTCCGCCAGTATCCCTACGGCGACGTCGCTTCGCATGTCCTCGGCTACATGGGCCGCATCGACCAGGCCGACCAGGCGCGCCTCGAGGAAGACGGCGTCGACGCGAATTACCGCGGCACGGACTACATCGGCAAGGCGGGGGTCGAGGCGAGCTACCAGCACGAGCTGCACGGCACCACCGGCTTCGAGCACGTCGAGATCGACGCGGCGGGGCGCGGCATCCGCGCGCTGTCGCGCACGCCCTCGCAGCCGGGCAATAACGTCGCGCTCACGCTCGACATGACGCTGCAGCAGGTCGCCGAAAATGCGTTCGGCGAGCGCCGCGGCGCGCTGGTGGCGATCGAGCCGGCGAGCGGCGGCGTGCTCGCCTTCGTCTCGAAGCCGGGGTTCGATCCGAACCTGTTCGTCGACGGTATCGATCCGCAGAGCTGGGCCGAACTCAACAACTCGCCCGACAAGCCCCTGAACAACCGCGCCATTGCCGGCATGTACCCGCCCGGCTCGACCTTCAAGCCGTTCATGGCGCTGGCCGCGCTCGAGCTCGGCAAGCGCACGCAGCGCAGCACGATCCACGACCCAGGCTACTTCGAGTTCGGCGGCCGGCGCTTCCGCGACTCCAAGCCCGGCGGCAACGGCGTGGTCGACCTCTACAAGTCGATCGTCGTGTCCTCGGACACCTACTACTACCAGGTGGCGAACGACCTCGGGATCGACGCCATCGCCGGCTTCATGAAGCATTTCGGCTTCGGCGAGCGCACCGGCATCGACCTGCAGGGCGAGGCCACCGGCGTGCTGCCCTCGCCGGAATGGAAGATGAAGCGCTTCAAGCGGCCCGAGCAGCAGAAGTGGTACGCCGGCGAGACCATCTCGATCGGCATCGGCCAGGGCTATAACGCGTACACGCCGATCCAGCTCGCGCAGGCGATGGCCACCCTCGCCAACGGCGGCTCGATGTACCGCCCGCATCTCATCGCCTACGTCGATGACCCGCGCACCGGCGAGCAGCGCCCCGTCGAGCCCGAGCTGGTGCACAAGGTGCCGGTGCGCCGCGATCACCTCGAGTTCGTGAAGCGCGCCATGGCGGGAGTCAACAAGGAAGGCACGGCGGCGCGCTCCTTCGCCAACGCGCCCTACACCAGCGGCGGCAAGACCGGCACTGCGCAGCTCATCGGCATCAAGCAGAACGAGAAATACGACGAGTCGAAGGTCGCCGAGCGCTTGCGCGACCACTCGCTGTTCATCGTCTTCGCGCCGCTCGAGAATCCGAAGATCGCGCTGTCGGTGGTCGTCGAGAATGGCGGCTTCGGCGCGCGCACGGCCGCGCCGATCGCGCGCACGGTGCTCGATTACTACCTGCTCGGCAAGCTGCCGCAGGGAATGCAGCAGCCGACGCCCGAGGAAGAGACCGACGAGGAAAGCGACTGATGGAGCTCGCGCGGCTCCCGCTTCGCCGCCTCGCCTTCCGGCTGACCGAAGGCATCGACAGCACCATGCTGGTGCTGATCCTGTCGCTGTCGATGCTTGGGCTCGCGGCGCTGTTTTCGGCCTCCTACGAGAATCCGGCGCACGTCGTGAACCAGCTCGTCAGCCTCGGCGTCGCGCTGGTCGCGATGTGGATCGTGGCGCAGGTGCCGCCACAGACGCTGATGCGCTTCGCGCTGCCGGCGTACGTGATCGGCGTCGTGCTGCTAATCGCGGTCGCGCTCGCCGGCGACGTGGTGAACGGCGCGCGCCGCTGGTTGCATGTCGGCGTGACACGCTTCCAGCCTTCCGAGATGATGAAGCTCGCGCTACCGATGATGCTGGCGTGGTATTTCCACCGCAGGGAATCCGGCCTGGGGTTGAGCGACTTCGCAGTCGGCGCGCTGATCCTCATCGTGCCGGTCGCCTTCATCGCCCGCCAGCCCGACCTCGGCACCGCCGCTCTCATCGCCGCCGCGGGCTTCTATGTCCTCTTCTTTGCCGGCCTCAGCTGGAGAGTGCTCGGCGCCGTTATCGGCCTCGCCGCCGCGAGCTTGTTCCCGCTGTGGAGCATGCTGCACGATTACCAGCGAAAACGCATTCTGACGCTGCTCGATCCGACGCAGGATCCGCTGGGCGCCGGCTACCACATCATCCAGTCGACGATCGCGGTGGGCTCGGGCGGCATCTCGGGCAAGGGCTGGCTCAACGGCACTCAGGCTCACCTCGAATTCATCCCGGAGCGCCACACCGACTTCATCTTTGCGGTGTACTCCGAGGAATTTGGTCTCATCGGCAACGGCGTGCTGCTCGTCCTTTATGCGCTCCTCGTCGCGCGCGGCCTGATGATCGCCGCCAACGCGGCGACGGTGTTCGCCCGGCTCGTCGCCGCTGCCATCGCCCTGATGTTCTTCACCTACGCCTTCGTCAACATGGGGATGGTGTCGGGGATCCTTCCCGTGGTCGGCGTGCCGCTGCCGTTTCTCTCCTATGGGGGCACGGCGTTGCTCACCCTGTTCATCGGCGCCGGCATCCTCATGAGCGTGCAACGGCATCGGAATCTCGTCCAGACCTGATTTGCCGCGAAGCAACAATTTGTGAAAAGTTGCACCGCATCGTGAAATGGGAGTGCCGTAAACTACTGTAAATGCTTGTTTTATTACACGCTCCGTAGCCCGAATGGCGTGTTGCTCCGCGCCATGCGTATGCGCACACTTCGGTTCATCACTCTTCGACCGGAGGCACCGTGGATCAACGACAAAAACAAATCGAGCAACTCGAGCAGGACTGGACCAGCAACCCGCGCTGGAAAGGGGTGATCCGCGGCTACAGCGCGAAGGACGTAGTACGGCTGCGCGGCAGCGTGCACGTCGAGCACACGCTGGCGAAGCGCGGCGCCGAAAAGCTCTGGCGCATGGCGCAGGAGCGGCCGTTCGTGAATTCCCTCGGCGCGCTGACCGGCAACCAGGCAGTGCAGCAGGTGAAGGCTGGTGTTCCGGCGATCTATCTTTCCGGCTGGCAGGTCGCGGCCGATGCCAACGACTCGCTGCAGATGTATCCCGACCAGTCGCTGTACGCAGTGTCTTCCGTGCCGACAGTGGTGAAGCGCATCAACAATGCGCTCGCGCGCGCCGACCAGATCCAGTGGATGGAAGGCTCTGGCGAGGTGGACTATTACGCGCCGATCGTCGCCGACGCCGAAGCCGGCTTCGGCGGCGTGCTCAACGCCTATGAGCTGATGCGCGCGATGATCGAGGCCGGCGCCGCAGGCGTGCACTTCGAGGACCAGCTCGCCGCCGTGAAGAAATGCGGCCACATGGGCGGCAAGGTGCTGGTGCCGACGCAAGAAGCGGTGCAGAAGCTGATCGCGGCGCGACTGGCGGCGGACGTCGCCGGCGTGCCGACCCTGCTGCTTGCGCGCACCGACGCGGAAGCGGCAAATCTGGTCACTTCGGATATCGACGAGAACGACAGGCCTTTTCTCACCGGCGAGCGCACGGCGGAAGGCTTCTACCGCGTCAGGAACGGCATCGAGCAGGCCATTGCGCGCGGCATCGCCTACGCGGAATACGCCGACATGGTGTGGTGCGAGACCGGCACGCCGGATCTGGACTTTGCCAGGAAATTTTCAGAAGCCATTCGCGAAAAGTTTCCGCAGAAAATGCTGGCCTACAACTGCTCGCCGTCCTTCAACTGGAAGCGCAACCTCGACGACGCCACCATCGCGAAATTCCAGCGCGAGCTGGGCGCGATGGGCTACAAGTTCCAGTTCATCACTCTGGCCGGCTTCCATTCGCTCAACTACTCGATGTTCGAGCTGGCCTACGGCTACGCGCGCAACAACATGAGCGCCTTCGTCGAGCTGCAGCAGAAGGAATTCGCTGCCGCCGAGAAGGGCTTTACCGCGGTGAAGCACCAGCGCGAGGTCGGCACCAGCTACTTCGACGAGATCACGCAGGTCGTCACCGCAGGCAAGGCTTCCACCACGGCGCTGCACGGCTCGACCGAGGATGAGCAATTCTTCGATGACAAGAAAAAAGCGAAGCTAGCCGCCGTGTGAGCGCGAGCGCCAAGGTCATCCCGGTTCACGAGAGGCGGGCGTACCTCCCGCGGGACGTTGCCCGCGCGATTCTCGAAGGCTTCGACAAGCACTATCGGCTGTTCCGCGAGGCCTCTGTGCGAGCCCGCGCGCTGTTCGAGTGCGCCGCCTGGGCGCAGATGCGCGAACTCGCGCGCGAGCGCATCCAGATGTACGACCTGCGGGTGCAGGAGGCGGTCGAGGCCCTGCTCGACCGCTATCCGGAAGCCGAGCTCGACGAGTCGCTCTGGCCGGCGATCAAGCTCGCCTACATCGGCCTGCTGCACGACCACAGCCAGCCGGAGTGCGCCGAAACCTTCTACAACTCCGTCGCCTGCCAGGTGCTTCACCGGCGGCACTATCACAACGAGTTCATCTTCTGGCGCCCTGCGGTCGCCACCGAGCACCTGGAAGGTGAAGCGCCGACTTACCGCTGTTACTATCCTTTGCGCACCGGCTTGCGCGCGACGCTGCGCGAGATCGTGATCGGCTGCGGCCTGGTGCACCCTTGGGAAGACCTGCGCCGCGACTTGCTATCCGTAGTGCGTGCGCTGCGGGCGCATTTCCGGCGCCCCGTCCGCGTCCGCCCGGACCTGCAGATCCAGGTGCTAGGGTCGCTGTTCTTCCGCAACAAGGCCGCCTACATCGTCGGCCGGGTCATCAACGGGCAGCACGAGCTGCCTTTCGCCGTGCCGATTCTCCAGAACGAGCGCGGCGCGCTGTACCTGGACGCGCTGCTGGTCGGGGAAAGCCAGCTCCTGGTGCTGTTCTCGTTCGCGCGCGCCTACTTTTTCGTCGACATGGAAGTGCCCGCGGCTTACGTGTCGTTCCTGCGCTGGCTGATGCCGAAGAAGCCGCGCGCCGAGATGTACATGGCGGTCGGCCTCGCCAAGCAGGGCAAGACCCTCTTTTACCGCGACCTCCACTACCACCTCAGGCACTCGAGCGACCGCTTCGTCGTCGCCCCCGGCATCAAGGGGCTGGTGATGCTCGTATTCACGCTGCCCTCGTTCCCGTACGTGTTCAAGGTGATCCGCGACCGCTTCGCGCCGCCCAAGGACATCGACCACCAGACGGTGAAGGACAAGTATCTGCTGGTCAAACTGCACGATCGGGTCGGGCGCATGGCCGATACGCTCGAGTACTCGCTCGTCGCGCTGCCGCTGGAGCGCTTCGAACCGGCGCTGATCGAGGAACTGAAGCGCGAGATCGGCTCGCAGCTCGAGTTCGACGGCGACAAGCTGGTGATCGGGCACGTCTACATCGAGCGCCGCATGCGGCCGCTCAACCTCCACGTCGAGGAGCTGCGCCGCGACGGCGACCGGGCGCGGCTGCGCCAGACGCTGCGCGACTACGGCGATGCGATCAAGGAGCTCGCCGGCGCAGGCATCTTTCCCGGCGACATGTTGCTCAAGAACTTCGGCGTCACCCGGCACGACCGCATCGTGTTCTACGACTACGACGAGATCGCGCCCATGACCGACGTGGTCTTTCGACGCATACCGCCGCCCCGCGACTACGAGGACGAGATCGCGGCGGAGCCCTACTGGTCGGTGGGTCCGAGCGACGTGTTTCCGGAGCAGTTCGAGCGCTTCCTGGTGGGCGACCCGGGCGCGCGCGAGATGTTCTACGAGTACCACCGCGACCTGCTCGATCCTTCTTTCTGGCAGGGCAAGCAGGAGCGCGTGCGTGCCGGTGTTCAGGATGACGTCTTTCCCTACCCCGAAGAAATCCGCTTTCCTAGGGCATCGGCTTCCATTCCTTCACCCCTTCGATGACGACCCGCTTCCGGCGCGACTTGAGCCCGGCCGCGATGCGCACGTTGCGGCGCGGCACGCCGAAGTGAGCCGCAAGAAACCCTG
>WNEZ01004535.1_pt1 | contig 12101 bp, 13 predicted proteins | sample 5400521 | NCBI WGS metagenome assembly WNEZ01 (sample SAMN13153339, study PRJNA577476) | soil metagenome | isolation source: 120 cm saprolite under Douglas fir tree site 2 hole 1 replicate 1 | place: USA:California | collected 2015-04-18
CGGGACCTCGGCGGCACATGGACTGGGAGAGGTGCTGTGGGCCGCGCCGAAGTGGGGGGTCGGGCTCGGGGCTGGGCCGTCGGCCGGATGGATCGCGAATCAGCCGTCGGTGCTGGCGCTCCATACCCGCGCGCGCGCCTGGTGGCGCCCGAGCGGCAGAGCTGGCGGGACCGAGTGGCAGGTGACCGTCGAGCCAACAAAGTTCCCGCTCGACTCGCTCGGCGCGTGGTTCACAGACGTGACCGCAGGTGTAACGATCGACCGGGGACCGGTCGTGCTGTCGCTCTCGAGCGCCGCCCGCTGGTCGACCTTCTACGGCTCGACCGGGGCAGGGAGCGCGTTCCTGCAGTGGTTCGTTGCCCCGGCGGTGTCGGTCGAGGTCGGGGCCGGCAGCTATCTCCGCGAACCCTACCAAGGGTTTCCGCGCGCCGGCTTCTTCGTCTTGGGCGTGCGGATCCATGGTGCGCCGCGCCCGGTCCGCCGCGTGCTCACCAACCACTGGGCGCCGCTCGTCCCCGAGGCGCGGGGCGACAGTCTCGTCGTGCAATTCCGGTTCCCGAGCGTGCGGGCCGTCGCGATCGCCGGCGACTGGAACAGCTGGCAGACGCGCCCCCTGCGCTTCGTCGGAGGCGACCTCTGGGAGGGAACGCTCGCGCTGGCGCGCGGCGTGTACCACTTCAACCTGCTGGTCGACGGCCGGGACTGGGTGGTACCGAACGGCGTGGCGACCATCCCCGATGGGTTAGGCGGGATGGTGGGGGTGCTGCTCGTGCGGTAGGCGAGCGCGGGTCTGAGGAGGTAGTATCACCGACCCGTCGCCCGGACTCTCGCCATGCTCCTCGAGCTGATCGCTGCCTTCTGTACCGCGCTGTTCGCTGGCGCTGCGCTCTACATCAACCTCGTCGAACATCCTGCTCGCCTGGAACTGGGGACGGCGGCCGCTCTCCGTGAGTGGCGCCCGAGCTATCGCCGTGCCACCGTGCTCCAAGCGAGCCTCGGCGTTGCCGGCGCGCTCGCAGCAGTCGGCGCGTGGGTTCAGGGCCGCGGCACCCCGGTGCTGATTGCCGGTCTCGCGCTGGGATTCGTCGTGCCCTTCACGTGCTCGCGGAGCCCGGCAGGAAGGAGGCGCAGAGATGCTCGGTGACGCCCGGCTCACCGCTTTTGTGGCGACGGCCAACGCGACACGCTCCAAAACGTTCTATGAGCGTACGCTTGGGCTCCGTCTCGTGGGAGATGACAGCGTCGCCCTCGTGTTCGACGCCAACGGGACCGAGCTTCGCATCCAGAAAGTCGAGAACGTCCAACCTCCACCATTCACGGTGCTCGGCTGGCAGGTGGCAGACCTTCGGAAAGCAATGGCAGGGCTCTCGAAGCGCGGCGTGAAGTTCGAACGCTACGCGTTTCTCGAACAAGACAACGTGGGTATCTGGTTAGCGCCCGGCGGCGCCAGGGTTGCGTGGTTCAAAGATCCGGACGGCAACCTCCTTTCAGTGGCGCAATACGAGGCTGCCTAAGGCCTGAGCCCGCACTACTCCTTCACTCGCTTCTCCCAGGCCCACATCCCCGCCATCACGTCCTGACTCACCGGGTGGCCGAGGAGGCGCGCCTGCAGCAGGATCTGCCCGCGGTGGTGGCCGTCGTGGATCATGTAATACGCGAGGAAAGCGGCGGCGTCGTAGCGAAACCCGTCGACGCGCCCGTCGCCTTCGAGGGCTCGCGCCGCTACGCGCAGCACCGCACGTCGCTTCGCTCCGAGCGCGCGGGCCGCTTGAGCCGCGGTCACGCGAAACCGGTCAAGCTCGGCCGGCGTGGTCTCGCCGCCGGGCGCGCGCCGCGCGTAGACGAGCCCGCAGTTGTGCAGGTGGGCGACGAGCGCGGCAATGGTGCGTCTCCCTCCAGGCAGCTTGGCGCGCCACACGGCGGGATCCAAGTGTTCCACGAGGTACTGATTCACGCGCGCGCTCGCCGAGTACGCCCGGAGGAGCGCGTCCGAGATTACGAACGGCCGTCGTCGCCGGGTGGAAGCCATAGACTCCTCCGTAAGAACGCGGCGTGGCGCGGCCCCGGCCCTGGCGCTGGGCTCACGGGCGCGGCTGGGCTTCACCCTAACCCGCTGGGGGAAGGGAACCTAGGCGCGGGTCCCGCGGTTATACGGGTGTCCGCTTACTTCAGGGGGCACCCATGAGCGCGAAGCGGCGCCCGGTGAACCGTCGGCGGTCGTCTAAGACGTGCCGCCACCTGCCGCAATACGAAACCGATTGGCTCGGCCGCACCTACGCCGGCTGTCCGATCTGCAATCACTGGAAGGTGACGAAACCCAAACCTGCCCCGGCCGACGGCAAACGGCTGGCGGCGTGATCAAGGAGTGGGGCCAGGAGATGTCGTCCTGGCCCCGCTTCTTTCTTTTGTACACCCGCGCCGATCGGGTCCAGCAGTTGCCCCTAGACATTCACGGTGTTGAGCCACAGCTCGGCGATCGCGCCATGCCCGGCCACCGTGGGATGCACGCCGTCGGCCGCCCAGTAGGCGGGTGGCGCTCGCCGGGATAAGCGATCGAACATGCCCTGCAGGGCCAGGAAGCTCGCACCCGCGCGGGCCGCAACCCGCTGCGCCGCGGCGCGGCGGGCGTCAAACTCGGGGAACCACGCGTCGGTCACGGCGCCGCAGCGCAGCACGAACGGCTCGAGCACGACCAGCCGCACCGCAGGCAGCGCGGCCGTGGTGCGCTCGAGCAACGCCGCGTACCCCGTCTCGTAGTCCGCGACCGTCCCGTGGTAACTCCCGTTGAGCGTGTGCCAGTAGTCGTTCACGCCGATGAGGATGCTGAGAACGTCCGGCTTTAGGTCCAGGGTGTCGGTTTGCCAGCGGCCTTCCAAGTCGGGAACGGTGTTGCCGCTCACGCCCCGATTGAAGCAGTGCAGCTCCCGCTCGGGGTGCTGCCCAAGCAGCGTGGACGCGACGCGCAGGGGATAGCCGAGGCCGAGCGCGTCCGCCTGGTTCGGCGCCGCGGCGCTGCGGTTGCGGCCAGCGTCGGTGATGGAATCCCCCTGGAATAAGAGCGTGAGCGTCGCTCGAGCGCGCTGCGTGGCGGTCGGCGCTGCTCGCGGCAAGAGACTCAGGGCTACCGCGCTTCCGGCGGTCGTCACGAACTCCCGGCGGTTGATGATGCTCATGCCGCTTCCCCCGTCATTCCCCGTATGGTATCCAAATGTTCTTCATCTGGGTTGCCTGCCGCAGGAATTCCCGGCCTTCGCCTTGCATCCCGTCTTCCCAGACGCGTCCCAGCCAATCCACCCACGTCCGTTTCATGTTCCCGGCTGACGCGCGCTCGACGTCGGCGGCCGCCGCTTGATTGCCGAAGTACCACACCGCCTCCACGTCGTCGTGCTCGGCGAGCACCTTTGCGAGCGCATCCTTTTCGCCCGTCACGATGTTAATCACGCCCGCGGGCACGTCCGAGGCGTCGAGCACGGTGTACCACTCGGTGGCGGCGAGCGGATAGGTCTCCGAGGGGATCGCGATCACCGTGTTGCCGACCGCCACGGCGGGGGCGACGAGCGATACGAGGCCGAGCAACGGGCGCTCCTCGGGGCAGGCGATCCCGATCACGCCGATCGGCTCGTTCATCGCGAGCGTGATCCCGCGGATCGGCGTGTGGTGCACGGCCCCGTCGTACTTGTCCGCCCAGGCGGCGTAGCTGAAGAGCCGCGCGACGCTCGCTTCCACTTCCCCCAGCCCTTGCGCGGGAGTGCCGCCCGTCTGTGCCGCGATGCGCTCGGCGAACTCCGCGGCGCGCTGCGCCAGGTTCTCGGCGATGTAGTACAGCATCTGGCCGCGCGCGTGGCCGCTCGTTCGCGCCCAGGCCGCCGCTGCGTGCGCCGCCTCCACCGCGTTGCGGATGTCCTTGCGGTTCCCGAGGGCGATCTCGCCGAGCAGCTTGCCCGTTGGGCCGTGAATCGGCCGGCTGTAGCCCTGGTCGGGCCGTACCTGCGCACCGCCGATGAACAGCTTGTAGGTCCGATCGATGGGCGGGAGCGCCGCGCCGGCCGCGGCACGCGTCGCCCCCTGCGCCGGGGTGACGCGCCGGGCCTTCGGGCGCGCGCGCTGCCCGTCGGGCCGTTCCCGCTCCCAGTCGGGTTTGACGTACTCCCACATCCCCTCGCGCCCACCCTCGCGGCCGAACCCCGACTCGCGGTACCCGCCAAACCCCGACGCCGCGTCGAACAGGTTGGTACAGTTGATCCACACGACGCCAGCCTTGATCTTCGGGGCCACGTCGAGGGCGAGATTGATGTTCTCCGTCCAGACGCTCGCGGCGAGGCCGTACGGCGTGTTGTTGGCGAGCTCCACCGCCTCGGCGGGGGTGCGGAATGTCATCGACACGAGCACAGGTCCGAAGATCTCGACCTGGGCGATCGTCGCCGCCGGCGCCACGTTCGTGAACAGCGTGGGCGGATAGAAATAGCCCTCGGTGGGGCACGCCCACGACGGCTGCCACAAGGTGGCGCCTTCGTCGACCCCGGTCGTGACGAGCTGGCGGATGCGCTCGAGCTGCACGGGCGCGACGATCGCTCCCATGTCGATCGCCTTATCGAGCGGTGGGCCGACGCGCAGCTTCTCCATGCGCTGGCGCAGCTTCGCGATGAGCCGCTCCGCGATCCCCTCGTGCACCAGCAACCGCGACCCCGCGCAGCAGACCTGCCCCTGGTTGAACCAGATCGCGTCCACCACCCCCTCGACGACGCTGTCGAGATCGGCATCGTCGAACACGATGAACGGGCTCTTGCCACCGAGCTCGAGCGACAGCTTCTTGCCCGAGCCCGCCGTTCTTGTACGGATGATCCGCCCGACCTCGGTCGACCCGGTGAAGGCGATCTTGTCGATATCCGGGTGCTGGACGATGAGCTCGCCCGTCCGACCGTCACCCGTCACCACGTTCAGGACGCCCGCCGGCAGCCCGGCCTCGTGGGCGAGCTCGGCGAGACACAGGGCCGTGAGCGGGGTGAATTCGGCCGGTTTCAAAACGACCGTGTTCCCGGCGGCGAGCGCCGGCGCGACCTTCCACGCCACCATGAGGAGCGGGAAGTTCCAGGGCACGATCTGGCCGACGACCCCCAGCGGTCCGTACCCGGCGAACTCGCGCTCGAGGAGCTGGGCCCAGCCAGCATGGTGATAGAAGTGGCGCGCGACGAGCGGGATGTCTAAGTCGCGCGTCTCGCGGATCGACTTGCCGTTATCCAGGCTCTCGAGCACCGCGAGCAGGCGCGTGTGCTTCTGGACCGCGCGCGCGAGGGCGTACAGATGGCGCGCCCGCGCGTGCCCGGAGAGGGCAGACCACGCCGGAAACGCCTGGCGTGCCGCGGCCACGGCGGCGGCCACATCCGCCGAGCCCGCCTGGGTGACGCGCGCCAGCCGCGCGGTCGTGGCCGGATTGATGACATCGAAGCCCTCGTCCGTCTTGCCCTTGGTCCAGCGCCCGGCGAGGAACAGGCCGAATTCGCCGCCGTGGCGGGCGAGCCACTCGAGCGCTGGCTTGTCGCTTTCGGGGGCGGGCCCGTAGGCCATGGTCTCGAAGAGCTCGGCGACCGTCGCGGCGGGTCGGGCCATTACCACCCCACGGGAGCCCCACGGTTCTGGCGCTCGAGCCAGACCATGAGCGGTTGGAAGTAGTCGAGCAGCGCCGTGGCATCCATCTCGCGCTGCCCGGTGAGGGTGGCGAGTGCCTCGGGCCACGGGCGGCTGGCGCCGAGCTCGAGCATCGCGGCGAGCCGCCGCCCAGCCGCCTTGCTTCCATAGTAGGAGCAGCGGTACAGGGGGCCGCTCGACCCGGCCGCCCGGCACAGCGCGCGGTAGAACTGAAACTCGAGCACCTGCGCGAGGAAGTACCGCATGTACGGCACGTTCCCCGCAACGTGGTACTTGGCCCCGGGGTCGAAGTCGGTCGGGCCTCGGGCCACCGGAGGCATCACGCCCCCGTAGGAGCCGCGCAGCTCCCACCAGCGTTTGGTGTACTGGTCCGGGGCGACCTTGCCCGCGAACACCTCCCAGCGCCACTTGTCGATCGTGATGCCGAACGGCAGGAACGCGGCATGGTCGAGCGCCTGACGCAACAGGTCGAGCGTGTCGCCGGTGGCGGGCGGTTCGCTGTCGAATAGGCCGATCGTCTGCAGGTAGCGGGGCGTAACCGAGAGCGCGATGGCGTCGCCGATCGCCTCGTGGAAGCCGTCGTTCGCGCCGGCCTGGTAGAGGAACGGCTGGTTCTTGTAAGACCGAAAGTAGAAGTCGTGCCCGAGCTCGTGGTGGATCGTCCGGAAGGCGTCTGCCGTCGGCTCGATGCACATCTTGACCCGGAGGTCCGTGGGGTCGTCGATGTACCACGCGCTCGCGTGGCACACGACGTCGCGGTCACGCGGCCGCACGAAGAGCGAGCGCTCCCAGAACGTTGCCGGCAGCGAGTCGAACCCGAGCGACGTGTAGAAGCGCTCCCCCATCCGCAGCATCTCGACCGCGGAGACCTGGCGCTGCTTGAGCACCGCCGTCAGATCGGGGCCGCCCCCGCCTTGCGCGGGCGCCGGCGGCACGACCACGTCGGCAATGGTGCTCCAGTCCTGGCCCCAGAGGTTGCCGAGCAGATGGACCGGCAGCATCCCCCGCGGCGGCACGAGCGCCGCGCCATAGCGGGCCACGAGCCGCTGCCGCACGTAGGCATGCAGCTGCAGATAGAGCGGCCGCACTTCCAGCCACAATCGGTCCACAACGGCCACGAACGAGTCGGGTGGCATGTCGTACCCGGCGCGCCACATCGCCCCGGCGTCGGCAAAGCCCGCCGCGCGCGCCCCGGCGTTCGCGAGCGCGACGAAGCGTGCGTAACGATCCCGCGTCGGGGCCGCGGTCGCGTGCCACCCCCGCCACGCATCGAGCAGCGAGTCGGGGTTGCGCGACTGCGCGAGCACGTGCTCCAAGTCGTCCAAGTTGCGGCAGCTGGCCGCGCCCCGCGGCGTGGGGGCGCAGTAGCGCGCCCGGCCATAGTCCGCGTCGAGACCCGCCCCCAGGAGAGTCATCTCCAGGGCGTCGACGGAATCGGGAGGCGCCGGGGCGGCGAGCTGGAGCTTTAAGAGCAGCAGGCGTCGGCGCAGCGCGGCGGGCAACGCCACGCCGTCGAAGTGGCGCGCTTGGTCCACGAGGCGCTTCAGCGCCAGGGCGACCTCCGCCTGCGCCACGGCGGCCAGCAGCTCAGTGTCGTGGGTGATGAAGTTCTCGCTGATCCAGCCGGCGCGGTTGAGCCCGACGCTCCGGATGGCGAGGTCTTTTTCGGCCGCGTCCAGGAAGCGGCGTGCGGCAGCGGTGGCCGAGTCGTCGGCCGCGCGCTGCCAGGCCGCCAGCGGCGCGACCCCCGCCCATAAGAGGGCCGCGCTGACGAGCGCGACCCGGGTGCCGGTCCGGTTCACGTCACACCATCGGATGACGGTACGCCGCCGAGTAGCGCCCCGTCAGGAAGTGCTCGAGCTGGCGCTCGATGTCGGTGAGCAGGGCGGAGGCGCCGAGCCGGAAGCGGTCCGCGCCGAGCCACGCATCGCCCAGCTCTTCCTTCATAAGGGTGAGCCACTCGAGCGCCTGTTTCGCCTTGCGAATCCCCCCCGCCGGCTTGAACCCGACCGCGTGGCCCGTGCGCTCGTAGTAGTCGCGGATCTGGCGCGTCATCACCACGCCCACCGGGAGCGTGGCGTTCACCGCCTCCTTGCCCGTAGACGTCTTGATGAAGTCCGCCCCGGCCATCATGGCGACCTGGGAGGCGCGCGCCACGGTCACGAGCGTCGCTAAGTCGCCCGTCCCGAGGATGACCTTCATCAGGGTGCTGCCACAGGCCTCGCGGAACGCCCGCACCTCGTCGTACACGGCCTCCCAGTTACCGGCGAGCGCGTGCGCCCGCGTGATCACGACGTCGATCTCGCGAGCGCCCGCGGCGACCGAGGCGCCAATTTCGGCGATCCGCTGGGGCAGGGGACTGAGGCCCGCCGGGAACCCGGTCGACACGGCCGCCACGGGGATCTGCGTGCCGTCGAGCGCCTCCACGGCGAGGGGAACGAACGCGTGATAGACGCAGACGGCGCCGACGGTAAGCTCCAGATGCTCGACGCCCAAGGCGTGCGCGAGGTCGCGGCGCAGCGGATGCTGGGCCTTGGCGCACAGCCGCAGCACGTTGGTGGGCGTATCGTCGCCCTGCAGCGTGGTGAGGTCCATGCAGGTGATGGCCCGCAACAACCAGGCGGCCTGCCACTCGCGCTTCACGGTGCGGCGAGTGGGGATCGTGACCGCGCGGCGCTCGACGGCGCTGCGGTTCACATGCAGCGCTCGCACTAAGGTGAGGTCGAGTGGTGTTCCCGGATTGCGCTCGGGACGGGCGACCACGCGGAGCGCGCGCTCCCGCGGACTCGGCGGCGAGAGGAGCGCGTCCGCCGGTGTCGCGTGCTCATACCTCCGCTTCGTTTCCATGACCCGGGTCTAGAATCTAAGAGATTTGCGGTCGGCCGCATCGGCCGGGTTGCCGTGCGCCGCCGATGCGCGCCGCCGATGCACCTAGTGCACCCCGTTCCGCCTCGCGGCCTGGAAGCGGGCGACGTATTGCCCGTAGCCCTCCTCGACCAGCCGCTCGGCCGTAATGAACCGCAGTGCCGCCGAGTTGATACAATAACGCCTCCCGGTTGGCAGGGGCCCATCGTCGAACACGTGCCCGAGATGGGAATCGGCGTGGGTCGATCGGACTTCGACGCGCTCCGCCCACAGGCGGCGGTCCCCTTTCTCGCGGATGTTCCCCGATTCAAGAGGCTTCGTGAAGCTCGGCCACCCCGTGCCCGAGTCGAACTTGTCGAGCGAGCTGAAGAGCGGCTCTCCGGAGACGACATCCACGTAGATGCCGGGACGGTGCGCGTCCCAAAACGCGTTGCGGAAGGGCAGCTCGGTCGCCTCGCGCTGAGTGACTTGGTATTGCTCCGAGGTGAGCAGGCGTCGCAGTACGGGGTCGCTGGGCTTTTGGTAGTGCATCGGGTTCCATCCCTTCCCGGTGCTTTGGGCGGCGGTCTGAACGACCGAGGCACAGCCGAGTGCCAACGCGAGGCCCAGCGATCGGGAGCATTTCGGCGGGGTCACGGGTGAGACTCCGCCGCCGGCACGCTCGTGCCCCAAAGCTCCTTCAGCCGGCGGTCGCGGCCGCAGGCGACGCGGTACCACCCGTACCGAGTTGGGTTCTTCCGATAGTAGTGCTGGTGGTACGGCTCGGCGGGATAGAACTCGCCCGCCGCCACCACCTGGGTCGCAATCGGCTGTCCGAAGCGTGCCGACGCCTCAAGCCACCGCTTCGATTCGTCGGCGAGGCGGTGCTGCGTCGGGCCGTGATAGAAAATCACGGTGCGGTACTGTGACCCGAAATCGCACACTTGCCCATCCGGGGTGAGCGGATCGATGTTGTGCCAAAACACGTCGAGGAGCTGCTCATACCCGATTTTCGTGGCATCGTAGAGAATCTGGACTGACTCCGCGTGCCCTGTCCGGCCCGCCGCAACCTCCTCATACGTCGGATGCCTGGTGTGGCCGCCCATGTATCCGACGGTCACCGTGATGACCCCATCGAGCTGATCGAAGGGATGCTCCATGGACCAGAAGCAGCCTCCGGCGAAGGTGGCCGTAGCGTATCCTCTGCCTGCGGCAGGGAGTTCGCGAGTGTGACGCAGCACGCCGCCCGGGCCGCGCATCATCCCGGCCGCGGCGAGCGGCACCATCAGGATCTGTCTGACGAACGCCATGATCATCACTCCGTTATCGAACCGATACCGTGGACCGAACCGATACCGTGCGGATCCCTAGAACCGCACGGCCAAGGCGAAGAGCCGACACAGCTTCTCGCCCGCCGAACACACGCTTGCTCGCACGATGCCCGTATGAACGGTTTCCCCGAGCGGGGCCGCGACCGTGGGAGCGTCGACGAAATACGCCGAATCTGCGGTCACGTGCGGCGAGTCGAACCGCAGCACCGTCCCGTCCTCCAACTCGAGCGCCGGCTTGAGGCGCGCATTGATGTGCGCGCCCGGCGCACCGAGCAGCCGCAACCGACTGATCCTGCCGCGCTCCACGGCGACCTGGAACGGGAGCGCCGGACGGCACGCGGCAACCGCGACCAAAAGAACGACCACGACCGCGCGGCTCATTCGGCGAGGAGCTCCCGGATCCGTCCGTCCCACGTTTGGAAATCGGCGTCGTTCAGGTGGAACTCGCCGTACCCGGTGTAACGAATCTTCCCACGCTTGTCGATCAGCACAAAGCTCGGCCAAAACCGGATGCCGTATGTGTCCCAGGTGCGTCGATCGTTGTCCTGGGCGTTGGGATAGGTGATGCCGAGCTTCACCAAGGCTCGCGCCACGTTGCCCTTGTCGTGCTCGCCCCCGTAGGGCGGGAACTCGGGCGTGTGGATCCCGATGAGCGTGAGCCCGCGGGCGCGATAGCTTCGGTCGAACGCGACGAGGGACGGCACGGTGTTGGTGCAGTTGTAGCAGGTAAACACCCAGAAGTTGAGCAGCGCGACGCGGCCGCGTAGCTCGGCGAGCCGCAACGGGTGACCCGCGTTGAGCCAGCTCGTGTTGTTCAGCTCGGGGGCACTCGTGTCGCCCGACGTCGTGGACGCCGTGATGACCGCGGGCCGTCGCAAGCGGCCATACGAGGCGCCCGCGAGAGCGGTCACGAGAACCGCGGCGGTGACGAACGAACTCGGGGAACGCATGGGGTGGCCCTTTCTGAACCGGCCGGACCGGGATGCCATGGTCCGGCCGGTTCCCGTGTGCACGTGTTAGTGTTTCATGGCGTCGCGCTGCATCGCGCCTTCGCCGGTCGTGAGCGGCGCATCGGCCACCGCTGCCTTCAGCTTCTTCGACCAGATCACCACCCGGCTGAAGCTCGCGAGATCGGTGCCCGCGGGGATCGCGAAGGTTGCACCGTTGGAGGTGCTCTCCACCCGACCCAGATAGACCGACTGCTCATCCACGCCTGGTGTGCGGCTCAACACCACGTAGGCATCCGGCGTCCTGCCGAGCGAGAAATCCTGAGTCAGGCGGAGCACTTGCTTCCCGTTCTCTGTGACGACTTCGAACCCGCCCGATACCTTGCGACCCCCGGCGGGGGTGAAACTGCCGTGCGGGCTCTGCGACATCGCCATTGCGCTATGTCCCATCGCTTCGTGGCTCATGGCGTCGTGTGCCATGCCGTTGGCGCTGTCGGCTTGGGCCTGCAGCGGCTGCGTAACACACCAGACGGCAACGAACGGAAGTGCGACCGCCGCTAGGCGTGTGATCGTGTGGCGCATGTGTGTGACTCCTTTTCCTGCGTGTGAGTGCGACGCGCGCCCGCCTCTGACCGCTGTCGCCGGACGAGACGCACCAGCGCGCAATGGGTTCATGCCCCGTGGACTGCCCGGGGGTGCTGCGACCCTCGCCAGTGCTTACCGCGCCACGAGCCCCGCGACGCCAGCGGGCAGTCCACCCACGACGCCGAGGATGGCGAGGCCACCGTCTTCTTGCACCTGCAACGCCGTGATGGTCCCACCGCCGTTCAGCTGGTACAGATAGCGCGCGGTGAGCGCCAAGTCCGTGTTCCCGGCGCCGACCGTGGCCGTCTGCCCGCTCGGGTCGCGCAGGCTCAGGCTACCGGACGCTCCGATGATGAACCCCGAAATGCTGCCGCTGCGCGCGTTGGCGGTGTAGGCGAAACGGCCGTCGGTGGTCACCACGAGCCAGCAGGGCGCGCCCTGATGCGTGGGTACGGCACCGCTAACAACCGTGAGGCGCCCATGCTCGCTGACGTCGTAGGAGGAGGCCGTGCCGGCCGCCTCGGACACGAAGAGTCCACCCGCCGGGCCGAACGCGAACCCAAAGGGTGTGATGCCGGCGGAGGCGACGCTCGTTGGCCCCGTGGCCACGCCATCATCCCCCACGGTGTAGATATCGATCAAGTTCGTGTTCTTCTCGGTGACGAGCAGCAGCCCACCATCGGGGCTGAACGCCACCTGTGCCGGCCCGACGGCAGGGCCGCTGAGCGGGCGCGTCGACCCCGCGAGG
>WNEZ01004537.1_pt1 | contig 12099 bp, 17 predicted proteins | sample 5400521 | NCBI WGS metagenome assembly WNEZ01 (sample SAMN13153339, study PRJNA577476) | soil metagenome | isolation source: 120 cm saprolite under Douglas fir tree site 2 hole 1 replicate 1 | place: USA:California | collected 2015-04-18
TCGATCACCAAGGTCGAGGCCGTCGACCGGGGGGAGTGGGCCCGGGTGAACCTGGAGGCGATCAAGCCGCTCATGGAACGCCTGTCCGCCGGGCTGGGCGGCAGCTTCGGGGGAGGCGGCGAGGAGGAGGCCGGCCTCGGCATCTCCGCGGCCATGGGGATGGTCGGACCCCTCATCTTCGGCCTCGAGGTCGGGTTTCTCATGGGGTTCCTGTCCCGCAGGGTGCTGGGCCAGTACGACCTGTGCCTGCCCCGTGGCGACAGCAGCCACCTGTGGTTCGTCCATCCCAACATCGCCGAGGCCCGGGCGGACCTGGACCTGGACCCGAGGCAGTTCCGGATGTGGCTCGCCCTGCACGAGGTGACCCACCAGATGGAGTTCACCTCCATCCCGTGGGTCCGGGGCCACTTCACGGGCCTGGTGGAGCGCTTCATCGACGCCGCCGAGATCGACTCCGGCGAGGCGATGAGCCGGCTGCAGTCCCTCGGCGATCCCGAGCAGCTCAGCCATCTGATGTCGCACCCCGAGGAGCTGCTGCCGATGCTCATCACGCCACCGCAGCAGGAGGTTGCCCGGGAGATCGAGACCCTGATGGCGGTGCTGGAGGGTTACGCCGAGTGGGTCATGGACAGGATCGGCTCGGAGATGCTTCCCGAGTTCTCGAAGACGCGCGAGGGCCTGAACCGCCGCCGGGCCGAGCGGTCCTCCGTCGAGCGGCTGCTCGAAGGGCTGCTGGGCATCGACCTGAAGCCCGCCCAGTACCGGGCCGGGGAGCGCTTCGTGCGGGCCGTCGCGGGGGCCGATCAGCTCGCAAGGCTCTGGGAGAGCCCATCCTCGCTCCCGACCCCCGCCGAGCTCGGCGAACCCACCAAGTGGCTCTCCCGGGTCGCCTTCTCGTAGGGACCCCGTGGGTGGTCGGGATTGTGTACACAGGATGTAGCAAATCCCGACCACCCCCCTGGAATTGGCGGCCGTGAACCTCTCCACCGCCATCCCAAACGACGCCGACGAGTGCCGCACCGAGGTCGTTGCGCCAGGAAGGGCAGGGTCTACGTGGAAGTGGGGCCAGGGGAACTGAAGGAGTCGCGGATGACGGTCCTGGTGAGCCCGATCCTCAACAACCTTCAGTAATCCCGCTCATTCGGCGTCCGCGGACGGTTCAGCCGGACAGGACGATCAGCTCGGCCCTCGGGACACAGCCGGCCACCTCCAGGATCGCCACCGTTGGCACCTTCGCCCGGCGCGGATCGCACGCGCTGCCCGGGTTCAGCAGCAGCAGCCCGTCACGGTCGTCGACGACCGGCAGGTGCGAGTGTCCGTAGACCACGACCCGGCAGCCCGGGAAGCGCCGCCGCATCCGCTCACGGCGGCCTTTTGAGGGCCCGGCATCGTGGACCATCCCGAGGGCGAGCCCCTCCAGGTCGATGCGGATCCGCTCGGGCAACTCGGCCCGCAGGGAGGCGTCGTCGATGTTGCCGGCGACGGCGTGCACCGGCGCCAGGACCGCGAGCTCATCGAGGGCCTTGCGGACACTCACGTCGCCCGCGTGGAGGATCAGCGCCACTCCCTGGAAGACCTCGAACACCCGAGATGGGATCCCGGGAGCCCGGGAAGGTATGTGCGTATCGGAGATCACTCCTACCCGAACCACTACGTGCGCAGGACGAACGGGCCCTCGGGCTTCGACTTGCCTCCCTTCGCCTCGAGGGTGACGGCCATACCCTGCATCCCGGCCAGGTTCGACCGGATCTGCACCAGGGCGAGCCCCGACCCGTCCGGCCGGAAGGCCTGGACCGGCACCTGGGTGTTGTCCACGATCAGCCAGAGCTGGTAGATGCTCTTGCCGGGGTCCGGGAGGCCGCGGGCCACGAGCCCGGCGGTGTGGCCGTCCGGAGCGACGTACAGCTCGCCCGAGGCGGCCGCCGCATTCCCGGTCCCGCTCAGGGGCACCGCGGTGGCGAGGGGGTTGGCCAAAGCTTGGAAGAACTGCGCCTGGGCCTGCAGCGTCTTGTCACGCTGGTGCAGGCGCTGGCTCTGGCGGTAGCTGAACGCCCCCAGGATGAGGAGGGCAGCAACCGCCACGATGGCAGAGAGCCGCCGCCAGGTCACCGGACGGCGTTGGCGGCGGGATACCGCCGGGATGACCGGGGCCCCCTGCGGGATCGTGGCCACAGCCTCCATCAGCCGGCGACGGAGGGCCTCCGGGGGCTGCACGGGTTCTGCAATGAGCGCCAGGCCCGCCGCAGCCTGCACGTTGGTCTCGAGCAGGGTCCGGCAGGGGGAACAGGTCTCCAGGTGGGTCTGCACCTCGAGCTCCTCGCCGCCGCCGAGGGCGTCAAGGGCGTAGAGAGGCACAAGCTCGCGCAGTTCGTCGTGGGTCACAGCCCCTCACCACCCTGGAGGTGGGGCAACTGAGCGCGCAGCCTGATCATGCCGTCACGAAGCCGGGTCTTCGCCGTGCCCAGCGGGACGCCGAGCTTGTCGGCCACCTCGCTGTAGGTGAGCCCCTCGAAGTACGCAAGCTCGAGGGCCTCGCGCTGAATCGGCGAGAGGCGCGAGACCGCGGTCCGGACCTCCTTGCGGCGGACGCCAAGCCAGGCAGCCTCGACCACCTCTTCTCCCCCCGTTTCGGTGGCGAAATCCGCGACACCTTCCTCCCGACGGCGCAGCGATTCCTCGTGACGCACGGCGTCGACCGCCTTATTGTGCACGGCGGCGAAGAGGTAGGCGGCGACGCTGCCCCGCTCCGGGTCGAACTTCCCGGCCCGTTGCCAGATGGAAAGAAATGCCTCCTGCACCACGTCCTCCGCCAGCGCTCTGTTGTTGCAGATCTTCAGGGCCATACCGAAAGCTGACGCCCCGTAGCGGTCGTAGAGGGCTGAGAAGGCGGCCTGATCCCCGCGGGCGACCCGCTGGAGCAGGGACCGATCCTCATCCTGCGACTCACTCGGCTTGCGCATGGTGTATTCGTCCCCGGCCCCTCTCCGGATGGGATCCCGGGCAGCCAGCCGTGCCGCCCGCCGGCACAGGCTCCAGAGCGTCCCGCCAGGTGATCTGACGGGGGCCTGCGGGATCCTGTGAGGAATTTTACATTCTGCCAACAGCCGCCTCCGGCCCGGCCAATCGACGCCTGGGACAGAGCTTTGGCGGGTCCTCGCGTGATACAGTTTCCGGCGAGGGCACCGCCCAGGTCATGCATTCCGCAGCACCAGCAGTTCCCTCCGAAGGTTCCGGGCTTGGCGGCATGGAGGTCCTCAAAGGGAGGACCGAGTCGCTTGGTACAGACCGGCGAGTTTGGTAACGGGTGTTTTGAAGGGAGGGAACTGCAGATGCCGCAAGGCACGGTCAAGTGGTTCAGTGCTGAGAAGGGTTACGGTTTCATTTCGCGCACGGACGGGGACGATGTCTTCGTCCACTTCAGCGCCATCGAGGGCGAGGGTTACCGGAACCTCGAGCAGGGCGAGACGGTGGAGTTCGAAGTAACCCAGGGACCCAAGGGCCTCCAGGCATCGAAGGTCCGGAGGCTGATGTAGCACCCTCCGGTTGCACCGGCGGGCACGACGAACGGGTTCTGCGGCGGGGAGCCTGACACCGATCGGGGGACGCACGACTTCCCTTATGGCGGCCATGCTGTCTCGCGCGGCGCTCATCACCTCGTTGAGCCCTGCCCGGCCCCAGCAACCTTAGCAAGGAGTACTGCTTGGAATCTGCAACCACAGTGGCATGGGAGGGACGGTTCGGCGACGCCGACCTGAAGATCGAGATCCCCCCTTCCGGACGGATCCACGCCGAATGGCGCACGCCGGCCGGCAGTCGTCAGAAGGTCGTCGACTCAATCGAGCAACTTGAGCGCAGCGTCCTCTTCCAGTTGATGGTCGGGGCGAATGTCCGCGACGAGGTGCGAGAGGAGATCGCCGATGCGGTCGCCCTCACGCTGGCCAACCGCACGCCGCTCCCCTCAGAGGACCCCTCGCAGCCCAGGCGCCCCCCTCGAAAGCGGGCACGGGCCAACCAGCCCCCCCGCCGCCGCACCGGTGGCGGAGCTGCGAGCCGCGGGCGTCGCCGCCACTAACGAAGAGGCGCCTCCAACGCTCGACGCACCAAAATCTAAGCAGGTCGAATCTAAGCAGGTCGAATCTAAGCAGGTCGAATCTAAGCAGGTCGAAAATCCCGACTACAGGACCCGGACGCCGGAGCCTTGGAAAAATACACGCGCATACCCGTCATTTCTTCCGGACTTCGGAAGCCCGGCGACGTACCAAAACGCCCTACGAGCAGCTCGCGGCGGCGGCCAGGTCGGCGGGCCTCACGCCGTCGCCACAGGTGGCGCAGTGGGGATCGCGGCGCAGCTTGAGCTCGCGGAAGGTCGTCGACTGCGCATCGAACATCAGCAGCCTCCCGACCAGCGGCTCTCCGTAGCCGACGAGGATCTTGAGGGCCTCGTTGGCCTGCAGCACTCCGATGACGCCTGGGAGCACGCCCAGGACCCCGGCCTCGCTTCACGTGGGGGCCAGTTCGTCCGGCGGCGCTTCGGGGTGCATGCAGCGGTAGCAGGGGCCGCCCTTCTCGGGCCAGAACGTGCTGGCGTAGCCCTCGAACCTGAAGATTGAACCATAGATGTAGGGTTTGCCCTGTTTCACGGCGGTCTCGTTGATGAGGTACCGGGTCGAGAAGTTGTCCGTCGCGTCGATGACCATGTCGAACTCGGCGAGGATGCCGTCGACGTTCTCGGGCGTCAGCCGGTCCTTCCATATCTGAACGTCCACGTCAGGGTTAAGGTCCTCGATGGCCTGCCGAGCGCTCTCCGCCTTGTTCATGCCGATGCGGGAGGTGGAGTGGATCACCTGGCGCTGCAGGTTGCTGATGTCGACCGTGTCGAAGTCGACGATCCCGAGCTTGCCGACGCCGGCCGCTCCCAGGAAGTAGATGGCGGGGGCGCCAAGGCCGCCGGCACCCACGACGAGCACCTTGCCGTCGCTGATCTTGCGCTGGCCCGCCTCGCCCACCTCCGGCAGCACGAAGTGGCGCGAGTACCGCTCGCGTTGGTCGGGTGTCCAGGTTTTGGGGACCTCAGTCTCGAAGCCACCGTCCCGCCATCCCGAGAAGCCCCGGATCATGTGACGGAGGTTGGTGTAGCCGAGTTCCTTCAGGGTCTTGGCCGACATGGCGGATCGATTGCCGCCGGCGCAGTAGAGAACGATCGGCGCGTCCTTGTCGGGCAGCTTCTCGTCCACCTGCAACTCGAGGTAGCCCCGCGGGATGTGGATGGCGCCCGGCAGGTGCCCGGCACGCCATTCGTCACCTTCGCGCACATCGACCAGCGTCATCGGCTCTCGCCGGCGGATCATGTCGTCCACCTGCTCCAGCGTGAGAGGTTCCACCTCGGCCTTCGCCTGCTTGACGACGTCCCGGCCCCTCTTTGTCTCTGCCATGCGGATCTCCAGGTTGTTTGGTTGCTGTTCCCAGTATATGAACGCTTGTAACGCTGCAAATCGCCCCGCATTCCAATCTGGGGCCGCGGGTAAGCTGAAAAGCATATGGCATTTCTGAGTGACGCCGACTCGGCGTACCTGCGTGACAAGCTGGCCGAGATGCTCGTCCGGCCCGTCGGGGTGCGGTTGTTCACCGAGCCCCCCGGCGGCCTGTACGTGCCCGGCCGGCGCACATGTGGGACCTGCGCCGACGCCGAGGCTCTCATGAAGGAGGTGGCGGGGCTCTCCGGGCACATCCACCTCGACGTGGTGGATGTCGCCCTGCACGCCGACGAGGCCCGAGCGTGGGGGATCACCTACGTGCCGACCATCGCCGTCGGGCCCGATGGCGAGGACGCCGGCGTCCGGTTCCAGGGCCTGCCCGACGGCTACGAGTTCACATCGTTCGTGGAGACGCTCGCCTCGGCAGGGAGCGCCGTTGGCCTTGGGCTGCAGCCCGAGACCCTGGACGCCCTGGCGGAGCTGCCCGGCGACGTCGAGATCAAGACGTTCGTCACACCCACCTGACCACACTGCCCCCGCGCCGTCGTGACGGCGCACCGGCTGGCCCTGGCGAGCCCCCGCGTGCGGTCGACCTCGGTCGAGGCCCAGGAGTTCCAGGAGCTCGCCCGGTACTACCAGGTGTCCGCCGTCCCGAAGATCGTTCTGAACGACCGGGTGGAGTTCATGGGGGCCGTCCCCGAGCCGGTGTTCCTGGAGGCGGTGTTCGCGGCAGTCGCCGAGAGCAACGGCACCGGAGAGCCCGCGTCGGAGGCGCCGGCGGAGGCCACCCCGTAGGCGACCCCGTAGGCCCTCAGCTCAGGTCGAGGCCCTCAGCTCAGGGGCGAGGCCAGCCCGGCGAGGACCGTCTCCAGCGCTGTCTTGGCCTCTTGGGCGAGCCCAACGGCCACCCAGCCCTCCAGCCCCTCCGTGGGGTCGAGAACGGCCACCATCGTCGCACCCTCGTCCTCGAAGACCGCCACGTTGCAGGCGAGGTGGTCGCCGACGTCGAGGCCCGGCCCTCCCAGGTTCGTTGCGTTGATGAGACGCTGCCAGACCCCCATGAAGAGGTGCTGGCGCCCCGCCGAGCCCACGAGCGCCGGCGGGGCGGCCATCTCGGAGAGGATCCGGAAGCCCTGCCCCTTCAGGAGGAGGCGGGTCGTTGCCACCGCCTGGTCGAAACCAAGGGCCGTGACCACTCCCAGCCCGTAGTCGTCCACCGCGACATGGTACTCATTGCGGATGGAGATCCTCGTGTGCCCCGCCAACATGTCCGAGGGGCGCCGGTACGACGTCGTGGCACGGATCGCCCTGGCCGCCGGCCGCCCGGGGGTGCAACTCCTCGACGTCCACACCGATCCTGACCACAACCGCAGCGTCCTGACCTTCGCCGGTGAGGCCGACCCGCTCGTGGAGGGACTCGTGGCGGCCACCCGGACCGCCGCCGACACCATCGACCTCGCCACGCACCGCGGTGTCCATCCGCGCCTCGGGGCGATGGACGTGGTTCCCTTCGTCCCAGTGGGGCCCTCCGGCCACGAGGCCATGGAGGGTGCCGTCGCCGCCGCACGGCGGTATGCGCGCGCGATCTCCGACGAGCTGGGCATACCGTCCTTCCTCTACGAGGAGGCGGGCGATGGACGGGCGCTCCCGGACCTCCGGCGCCTGGCCTTCGCCGGCCTCGTCCCGGACCACGGTGGTCCCGACCCGCACCCGACGGCCGGAGCCGTCGCGGTGGGAGCCCGGGGGGTCCTCGTCGCCTACAACGTCGACCTCGACACCGGCGACATCGGGGTGGCACGGCGCATCGCCGCGGCGATCCGCGAGCGCGGGGGCGGGCTGCCCTACGTTCGTGCCCTGGGGCTCGCGCTGCCCAGCCGTGGGGTCGTGCAGGTGTCGACGAACCTGATCCGCCCGGCGGTGACCCCGATCGGCGCAGTCTTCGACGCGGTGGAAGCTCGTGCGCGCGCCGAGGGGATCGAGGTCGCGGGGAGCGAGGTCGTCGGGTTGGTGCCGAGAGCGGCACTGCCGCCCTCGGCGGCGCACCTCAGGTTCGTGCGGCCACCGAGGATTCTCGAGGAGCAACTCGCCCGACTCTTTCCTGCCGCCATGCTCAATACCGCGACGGGCGTGACTTAGAGACAGCTGCGCCGGCGCACTCGTTGTCTCGGAGCGGCGCCGGTGCAGGAGCGGACGTGCTACTTCTTGGGGGAGCTCTTCTTGGGAGCCGCCTTCGCGGGCGCTTTGGCCTTCGCCGCAGCCTTCGTTTTTGCGGGAGCCGCCTTCGCCTTCACGGCTGCCTTTGCGGGCGCCTTGGCCGCAGCCTTGACCTTGACCGGAGCCGCCTTCGCTTTGAGGGCCGCCTTTGCAGGCGACTTGACCGCCGTCGCGGCCTTCGGCTTGGCAACGGCCTTGACCTTGGCCGGGGCTTTGGCCTTCGCGGCTGCCTTCTTCGCAGGCGCGGCCTTCTTTGCCGCCACCTTGGTTGGTGCTGCCTTCTTCGCAGGCATGCCCGCTACTCCTTTCCCATAGGCTCCGGGCACCGCGGCGCTGGGCCCTCTACGAAGCCAGCTTCTTCAGCTTCCGCCGCTCTCGCTCACTGGTTCCACCCCAGATGCCGAACTGCTCCCGGTTGGTCAACGCGTACCGCAGGCACTGCGTGCGGACGTGACACTGGTTGCAGACGGCCCGGGCAGCCCGCGACGAACCCCCCCGCTCCGGGAAGAAGATCTCGGGATCGACCTCGAGGCAGCGCGCCAACGACTGCCAGTTCAGGGTCTGCCGCATTACTGACATACTCCGTGCGCTCTGTGTAATTACGGTTCGGTAATTCTAGACATGTTATTCCCACCCACGTCAAGAGCAACCCACAAAAAACTTCTGCGATCTACAGCGCGGGGGCCCTGCCTGCGCCGAGGGCGGTGTCGAGGGCTTCGAGGAGCGCCATTGGGTCGGGAAGGGGTTTGACGATGACGGCAAGGGCACCGGCCTGGTGGCAGAGCCAGCGGTCGTGCGGCCGGTCGCACAGCATGACCAGCGGGAGCTCCTCCATCGAGGGGAGGGCGTGGAGATCCTTGGCGAGGGCGAACCCGCCGTAGTCGCCGACTCGCAGCTCCAGCACGGCCACCGAGGGCTTGCTAGCCCGGACCTGGTGGATGGCGTCGGAGGCGGTCGACGAATACGTCACGTCGAACCGTGTTGGGGGCAGGGAGCGCCCCGCCTCACGGACGCGGTCGTCGTCCGTGAAGATGTGGACCCCCACCAGGTCAGGCTGATTCATCATGGCGCTGCTCCGGTGCCGCCAGGGCGGCGCTCAGGCGCTCCAGGAAGCTGGCGGCGCTCACCTCGAAGCCGGGGTGCATGTCGACGAGACGGTTGAACGACGAGGCGAAGGCATCGGCCTCGGCCTCCACGGAGCGGACGAGGTCCGGGAGGGCGGCGACGTAGTGGCGCCCGAAGTGGGCCCCGCAGAACGGGCAACGGCCGCCGGATCCCTGGGGTGGGGGGAGGATCTCGGTGAGCAGGAACCTCCGCCGGCACGTGTTGCAGACAGCCTCGAGCTTCATCGCCTCCCCTTCTGTCAACCGATCGCTCACGTGCGGGTGCGCAGCTAGCCCTCCCGGGTGGCACCAGGCCGGACCCCGCTCCAGACTGCCATCACTATGGCCTGCGCTCGGGGTGGCGGCAACTCGCCGGGCGCGCCAGGCTCCGAGTAAACTTCTCACGACTGCGGGCCGTTAGCTCAATTGGCAGAGCAGGGGCCTCTTAAGCCCAAGGTTCCGGGATCGACGCCCGGGCGGCCCACCCCGTACGTCCGCAGTCCCCCCACAGGTGCCCACCCGGCGTCCCACGACGCCGGGTGGTGCCGGGGCGCTCCCCCATCCGGGGGACGCCAAATTGACCCAGGTTCGTTATCGCCCGGGCTGGCCCGCGGACCCACGATAACGGTAGGCGGAATGACACCGGCTGCGAATGGCTGGTGCCGGAGGTCGCGGGTGCAGACAGTCCAGTTCCTCAGCAACGTTCAGGTCATGGCCTTCGGCGCCCTGGCGATCCTCGCGATCCTCGAATGGCGGCGGCGCCGAGGCGAAGCGGCGGGGTGGGTCGCTGCCACATTCGGCACCGTGGGCGGCATCCTGGTCGCCGCCAAGTTCCTTCCTCGCGATGGGTCCGGGGCCGCCACCATGCTCTGGCCGTCGAAGATCCTGCTGGCGATCCTCATCATGTTCCCGTCCTTCCTCTACCGGTTCATGGCCTCCTTCCGGCCGCCGGGCCGCTGGCTCAGGGTCTCCGCCCCCTGTTGACGGCAGCGGTGGCGGTCGGCTCCTTCGCACTCCCGTACTTCCCCAAGGAGGGTGGCCACCGCCCGGGTTGGTTCCAGCTCTACGTCGCCGGCCTGGTCCTGCAGTGGACCTTGCTCTCGGTGGCCGTGGCCATGGGCCCGTGGAAGGCGGGCCGCGGCGAGCCCACGATCGCCCGCCGGCGCATGCGTGTCCTGGCGTCCGGCTCGGCCGGGCTTGCCCTGATCATGGTCATCTCCGGGGCGACCCCCGGCGGCAGGCAGATGGCGGTGACGCTGGCCACCCAGTTGCTCAGCCTCTGTGCCGCAACCCTGTTCTACCTCGGCTTCGTGCCCCCGCCCATGCTGCGACGGGTCTGGCGCCACACCGAAGACGAGGCCCTGCGCGGGGCCGTCGCCAAACTCATGACTGCCAAGACCGTGGAGGACGTCGCCGGCACGCTGATCCCCACGATCCCCGGACTCGTCGGCGGTCGGGCGGCGGCTCTCATCGACGGGCGAGGCAGGCTGCTCGGCTCGTTCGGGCTGAGCCCCCGGCTCGACAGCGACCTCTCCACCCTCGCGTCCGGAGGGGACCTCCCCGACGGCGAGCTGCGACCTGGTCTGTTCGCCATCAGGATGCGGTCGGGATCGCTGCTGGTCTGGGCGAGCGCCTTCACGCCCTATTTCGGGGACGACGACATGGAGTTCCTCCGCTACCTCGCCGATCTGGCCGACCTGGCCCTCGAGCGCTGCGAGCTGTTCGCCCGGGAGCGCAGCTTCATCGCCAACGCCTCGCACGAGCTGAGGACGCCGTTGACGACCATCTCGGGCATGGCCGGCATCCTGACGGAGACGTGGAAGGACATGCCGTCGGCCATGATCGACGAGTGCCTCAACGCCATCAACCGCCAGGGCGACCGCGTCCGGGATCTGGTGCGGACCCTCCTCGACCTCTCCACCATCGAGAACGACGCGTGCGAGCCCGACGGCAGGTTGGAGGTGGTCTCCCTGACGGCGGTCGGGCGCGGCGCCCTGGAGGTGGCTCCCCCGCCTCCCGGGAGGTTCGTGGACATGGACATCCGGGAGGGGATGACAGCGGTCGCCGACCCGATGGGCCTGGAGCGGGCGATCACCAACCTGCTGGTCAACGCCTACCGGTACGGCGGACCGCTGGTGCGGGTGGAGGGCCGGGCCGTCGACCGTGAGGTCGTGCTGACGGTGTCGGACAACGGCGACGGCGTGCCCGCCGACCTGGTCCCGCATCTGTTCGATCCCTTCACCCGGGGCGCCGGCACCGGCGGGATCACGGGGTCGGGGCTGGGCCTCGCCATCACCCAACGGCTCATCGAGAACTTCGGCGGGCGGATCGGCTACGAGCCGGGGCGTCCGCGGGGAGCGCGCTCACCGTGCACCTCCGGGCTGCCGCATGAAGCTCCTGGTGCTGGTCGTCGAGGACGACCCCGACATCGCCCTCATGATGTCGGTGAGCCTGCGACTGGCGGGACACGAGGTGACGACGGCCTCCACGGGCGAGGCTGCCTCACGAAGCTGGCGGAGGAACGTCCCCAGGTCCTCGTGCTCGACCTCGGCCTGCCCGGCATCGGCGGCCATGAGGTGCTCCGCCGGGTCCGGGCGGACCATTCGCTGCGGGGGCTGCCGGTGGTGGTCGTCTCCGCCCACGTCGCACCGCCGACGATTTCAGAGATGACAAGCCTCGGCTGCGACCGTTACCTGACCAAGCCCTTCGACCCTCGTAAGCTGGTCCGGGCGGTCGGCGGGCTGCCGGTCGCCTTGGGGACCGGAGCCTCCCCGGCGGGCGTGCAAGGTTAGGGACGTTCCCCCGGGGGGTAGCTAACCGGCGCCAGACAACCTGGATGACGATCGGCACCGCTTCGCAGGTGGCGCCCTACACCTGGCTTGTGATGCTGCCGCTGCGCTTGGTCACGAGCAGGACAAGAAGAAGGATCGGTCGGGCCGAGCCCTGACCGTCCCCCCGGTTTTGAGGGCCGGGGGCGCAAGCGAGACGTCCTGAGGGAAGCCGAGCGGAAGGGAAGCCGGACACCAGCTGAACTGGCCTTATGATCATTCGGCCGTTCGAGCGGGCGTAGCCGAATTGGTATAGGCGCCAGACTTAGGATTTGGTCGGGAAACCGGTTGGAGGTTCGAGTCCTCTCGCCCGCACAGTGTACTTGCGTCTACCTAAGTACAAACATGTGCAAATATCGTGCCCGACACACCAGACCGCACGTCGAGGACTCCACTTCTCACGTATCTTCTAACGCAGCAGAAAGTCCCAGTACGGCCGAACCGGGCCCCCCGTGCGAGAGAGCCGAGTGCCTCTCGGGG
>WNEZ01004538.1_pt1 | contig 12097 bp, 8 predicted proteins | sample 5400521 | NCBI WGS metagenome assembly WNEZ01 (sample SAMN13153339, study PRJNA577476) | soil metagenome | isolation source: 120 cm saprolite under Douglas fir tree site 2 hole 1 replicate 1 | place: USA:California | collected 2015-04-18
CGATACAGGGTGATGTGCAGTTCGCCGCTGTAGCGTGCCAGCGGCGATTCCAGCAGCCGCCGTTCCAGCGCGGACGCGATATGCCGCAGGAAACGCGGCACATCAGGCACACGCACATACCAGGCATAGGGCGGCACGCACCTGGTGGTGAGCGCGCTCCCCAGTACATCATACACGGGATGCGTGACACCCAGGGTAAAGCTGATCTCGTGAAGCGGACCCGCCCCCGGCTTCGCCTGCAATTGTTGTCCCTGCGCAGCCAGGGCACGCAAAATAGGCGGTAGGGCTGCCTGCAAGTTCACTTCCGGCCTGACTTCCAGGGCGAAGACCTCCATGTGCTTTCCCCAGCGCACAACGGGCGTTAACAGGAAGCCTGCCGCTATCCCTGCGCGATCAATGATGATCTGCAAGTGCCAGTTGTCGTCAGTTTCAACTACGTTCCACATCCTGAGATGGTAGCGCAGCCAGTTCGTCTCGATAGGCGAAGTGACGATGCTCTCGCGCCCGCGGCGGTCGTACAGCTCCTGAATCAGCGGGATATCCTCTTCCGTCGCGTCGCGCAGCGTGTATGGCTCAGGTTCGTTTTCTTTTGCGGCGGGGATAAGCGAGAGGTTCGTTACCCTTCTCCCGTCCAGATTCAGCGCGTATTCATAACCAAACTGGCGATAAAAGTATCTGATGCCTGTAATGCCCTGGGCCAGGTGCCCCTCGGCCTCACTGCGCGCGTGGATCTCCTCGAACAGGGTGCGCACCAGCCCGCGATTGCGATAACCGGGATCGGTTGCGACAATCTCGGGCCGGCCAAAGCCAAAGCGTATCCTCTCGTACTCCCACACCTGCGACCAGAAGCAGGTGCAGGCGACAATCCGGTGCTCCGTGCGCAGTGTATCCTCAACGACAACAAAATCGCGCGGCCCCATCAAGGGGTGCCGGCCGCTCATCAACTCGCGCACCAGGTTCCCAAGATGAGTATTGGGAGGCGCGTCCGCGTCGTCACGGAACACCATGCTGGTGAGATACACGATCTCCTCGGTATCGTTTGCCTCCGACCAGCGCAGGAGAAGGCCATTACCGAGGTCGCGTTTGACATGTAAATCGTAGTGTGCAGGTGGTAGTTCAGTTGACATAACAGTTACCTCGTTTCTCTGCAAAAAAGTCTGTGGAAAAGGCAGGAAAAAACATGGATTGTCGTGCTGCGCGCAGGCGCGAAAGGGAATGCTAAATCCTTAGTGGAAAAAGAGCGAGCTATCCCCGGTAAATGAACACAAAATGGCTCTGGGTTGTGTCAATACTCGCGGGGAAACCATGTAGGGGGAGGCGCGCTGCGAAGGAGCATGATCCACCCCGCTAATGCCTGGTAAGCGTGCTGTCTCATAGAGGGATCACTTCCTTCGTCTGGCTAATCAACGTGTGTACCTGTCTCAACTATACCTGGCCGTTTGCCGTTTTGTCAAGCTAATAGACTGAAAATCTTCTCGTGGTCGCTGGTTCATCTGGACGATGTGCAGTATGATACGACAAGAATGGATAGGTTAGGCAGCTATGATGAGCCTCAAATAAGTGGCTGCGATTCCTCTGGCGGCAAACAATCCAGAAGGATGTGGTATATCCTGACAGAACGACCCTTGCTGTTATGCCGCTCATGTTCACTCACCCACTCTAACGGAAATTCAGCAATAACAACCTCATCGTATTGAGGCGATTTTAAATACAAGCTGGCCTCCTTTTCAGTAATTGATTTCTTAACGCGCTCTTTCCATTCGAAGAGTGTGTTACTCTGTATATACCCAAGCATAGCTGCTTCATCGTATCCCGATGCATAGATACCCTCTGTGAAGCAACCCATTCCTCCTACACTTGTGTATTTACCTGCCCCATAACCATTTGTGCGCAAACGCTTCGCTTCAAATACATACTCAGGACGCTCAGGGCGGGACCCTAATTCAATAAAAATATCGGTTCGTGGCCTGGATTTGCCATGACTTCTCTTGTCTGAGACAGGAGCTTCTTCATGAACACTGTAATACTTACACCAGGAAGGACGGTCACGACGGCGCATCCAGTCTTTCATGCCACAGATGATAAACTCGGTGATATGCTCCTCGTTATGTTCATTGGTCGTTATTTTAGCGCGACCTGCGGTGTACCCCGCGCTAATAAGTAGATGCGCATTTTTCCTGAACGCTACCTTCCATGGTTGAAAATGGGAAGGATCAGGTTTATTACTTTTCATACAGTCTACTGTTCTACGAGAACTTCCCCAAGAATATCCCCAGCATCATTCATCGCCTGTGTGCGAGTCCAATCAATCAAACGGGATGGTTTGTAGAGATGAATGCGCGGCCCATCAAAAAGCCGCAATCCTCGCTGTACATATATCCATTGGCTGACCTGTTCCTTAAGGCTTTCACTCAGTTCGGATAATATGCGAGAAGATGTCACATCGCCCGGTCTTACTCTACTAGAGTCAAGTGTTATTGGCGTATCCGTGTTCACAACGTCAATGACGCACTCGATGAGATCAGGAGAGTAGGTAATGCTAATGCCGTGATGAGTGTCATACCCTACGAAGCCATCAAGCTCGTCTCTGAGTTCACGCGCGTAGTCTAAAAGCTCTCGTTCATCTGGCTCTCGGATGACGCGTTCGAAGGCCGTAGGTCTATCAAGCAGAAGGCGTACTTGAACAAAGTCAGTTACAAGCAGGCGAATATCTTCAGGGATAGCGAATAGATCAAAGATCTTCTCGTCAATCATTCTCCGCGCGTTCTCATGGAATGCATCAATTTCTTTTTCGATTTGCGCTCTCTGCTCTGTCGATACCTTAGATAGGAGATCCGCTACGGGTATGTTGCCGGAGGGCTCAGCCTGATACGAATTCAAGAAATCCATTTGCAGACTACGCACTTTTGAGAATGCCGCCGAAATACTTTGCTGTTCATCAGCAACCAGGCGCAAATAGAGTGAGACAAGTTCTCTGACCTGCTCTGAACTAAAGTCTGGTACTGGTACTTTTTTTAACACGCTGAGCGTTACATACCTGGTATTTCTAAAAACTCCCCATTCAGGAACGTGAAAGAAAAGGTAATAAGAGACCAGGCTGGAGTTCAGATATAACGCAAGCGCACGTAAAATATTTGCATCTTCTTCAGGCCCTGCTATCCCCATTACCCGGGGCGGAACGAGGAAATCAACATCACTAAATGTCACAAAACTACCCCAACCAGGGGATAGAATAATGTGAGGTGCCTGTCTGAGAAGGAGTCCAACTTCTCCACCTTGTTTGCGGACGTTACACTTTTCATCAGGTATATTGCTGAGAGCGCGTAGAGGTACTGAAAAACGGAAGAATGATTTTCTCATGGCCTCCCGCTGAAATATCTTTTTACCTTTTAGCTCATCAGCAGCTCGTAATTTATATTTTGTGGGTAGACGCTTATCACGCAACTCAGAACCTTGGGAAAAAGCCCATTTTTTTCTAAGGCGGAGAGCTTCAAGAGTTGTCGGAAAGAGGGCTTCAATGTGTTCAATAGCTCTCTTATCTTGAAAAGTTCCCCAAAGAGCAAGCTTCCAGACCAATGTTTCTCCTGTCTCTGCCTCTGTCGCACCAATCGTCTGTATTTCCTGCTCATTGATAGAAATCACCCACGGGCTTTCTCGCGGGTCGGCAATCTGATCAATAGACAAAGGTGCATAGTGAATAATGGGTGGCTTCTCTTCCTCTGCATTATTCGACGGGCGATACACGATTGTGAAAGCTGGAAACTCATTTTTGGGAAATAATATCCATCTCAAATTTGAGAAATTGGTTATTCGAAATACACAATGGCTAGTGAAAAAACGTTTCCGGTAGTTACGACCCTCAAGAATAAAAAGACTTGTAGCAGGGAGAAGAAGGCCTATAATGCCCTCTGGGCGAAGTAGGTCAGTAACAAGCCAGCTAAAAGCCTCAGCAACACGCTTTCCGCTGATTGGACGCTCAATCTTGTTTTTCGGGTCCCGCATCCATTTTCGGACAAGCTCCTCTTCTCCATCGTCTTTCAATTCGATCCAAGGTGGATTGCCAATAATCAAGTCAAATGTCAATCCTCGTTGCCAGAACCTGCCTTTGTAGTGTGCCCCATCCAAATCAAAGAAATCACTATGAAAAATTGTTTCATTATGTAATGTAGGGAAGTGGAATTCTATCTTTTGCAGTTCACGCGGGTCTACATAGTTAAGCAGCGTTAAAATAAGGCTAAATTCGGCGACATAACACGCATCCAACTCCCGCTCCACACCGTAAATATTGCTCAACAATGCTTTGAGCTTCTTATCAGATAACTTTGACTCACCATTTTTAGCGAGTTCAGCTTCTATAAGCCGTCGGTAAGCCAGGACAAGAAAAACCCCTGACCCACAGGCGGGATCAAGTATTTTTGTCTCTTCGGTAAGAGGTTTGACTGTATTTACCTCGGACAAAAGATAATCTGCCAGGATTTCAGGGGTATAGATAGCTCCTTTCTTTCTGGCTTCTTCTATAAATTGCTCGTAGACTTCCGACAGAATCTCGATGGGAATGTAGGCAAAGTTATAAGCTCGAAAATCAAGATGCAATTGCTCGATAATTGTTCTCTTATCCTCAAAGACGATCTCATCTCCCATAAAAACCGAGGCAGTTAACTGGACATGCCGATCAGTGGGCGCCCCCGGTCGCATAAAGTCAATGGGAAAGATTTTGCCATTAAAACGATTCTCCAGAGCCGTAGTAAGTCTGTATAGGCCATCAGCAGTAGCTTCACGGCTGAAAACACTTTCTTTTGCTACGTGTTGCTCCTGTAACCATTCTTCAGTGAGGATGCCCCTATCCCACAGATAACGAATGTAGACGTACTTGCCAATCAATGCATGAGCAACAGAAGCATCAAGACCTTGGTTGTTGAGCACATCGCCAAGTTGACGAAGGTTCCTCAGCAGGCGGTTATCCACTCTTTGTTGCTGATCGAGTTGATTTTTGTATTTACCCTTTTGCCAGATACGACCCGTATCAATGGCTTCAGATGAGAATTCGGCTAACAAGAGACGAATGTTGTTTAGCGGGAATTCGTCCAAGAGCCCCTTATTTGTGTCCTCTTCAGAATAATCAAAACCAGTATAGACTCTGATCTGCTGAGGTAGAAGCACAATTAAGAATGGCGCATATCCCAAGTTCCAGAGGCTTCTATGAATCCTCCGTGCTTGTTCTGTACCTGCTGCTTGCGCAATATAAACGGCAGGGCGGTCTGCAATCACTTTTTGTGAAATATTGGGGCTCGCCTGGAAAACATAAATACCGCTGACTCCGGCATCGCTAGCTGCCCGAAAAAGATGAGCAGTCTCAGGCTCAAAATCAGTTACATGAGAACGGTAGTGAGCTGACTGATCATAATTAAGCTCTTGAATAAGCGTGCTTAATAGCATGAACGTTTTCTCCTACCCATAATGACGATGTATTTTTACACGTGAATTTGTGATGAGTCCAGAACTTGAACATCCTGAATAACCTTTTCACGAATTTCACTCAGGATAATAGGCATAACAAGTTGCCCCTGAGAAAGTGCATCAATCAGAAGTGATTGTCCCTCCTCGGTAGCGCACCGCCCGATAATAGAACCGTTGATGCTTAGAAGCACGAAATCGCGCAACGGATCTTTGTCCGGCAGAATAGTACGCAGATTCTGTATGGCAGTCTTAATAATTTTCATAGACCAGTGAGCATCAAGTAGTTGCTTGATAAAGCGAAAAGCAAGTAAGTCCTCAAACGAGTAGAGCCGTTGTGAGCCTTTTCCTTGAGCGGGGCGTATGCTTGGTTTGATGACGCTACTTTTGTCCAAGTCGTCTATCTGTTTCTGCGTGAGTTTATAGATTTGTTTGATGTCCGCTGCAGTGTAGACATGCATCTTTCGAAATCCTCACTGGTTCTTCGCAATACCTTCTGATATTTTATAATACTTGATAATTCGTTCAAAAGCAATAAGCATTCAATGGAAGTCCATAATTGATCCTGAAACGGATGGCATCTCTCTTGCAAGGTTAATTGTGCGTCCCGCGCTTCCATACTGGCCTATCCAGTGTTCCAATAAGGTGATATGGTATAGATGGTTGGGAGTTGCCAGAGAGAAGAAAACAGGGCAATTCTATGAACAGCGTTTTCTGGAAGAGGAGTGAGTATGCGCACAATTGCGATCGAAGAACATTTCCTGGCCAATGGGTTCAGAGAGGTGATGAAGAGAGACGCTTCCAGTCAAGGAGGAAGCTCGAATGTGGCATCCGTCGCCGAACAGCAGGCGAAGCTTGCTGATCTTGGCGCGACTCGTTTGAAGGATATGGATGCGGGCGGTATCGATCTCCAGGTGATCTCTCACACGGTGTCAGGCGTCGTGCCGCTTCCTGGCAGCGAGGGCGTGAGGTTGGCGCGGGAAGCGAATGATCAATTAGCCGCCGCTGTCGCCGCTCATCCCGATCGTTTCGCCGGATTTGCCACCCTGCCGATGACTGATCCAGAGGCCGCTGCCGATGAACTGGAGCGGGCAGTGCGTTCGCTTAGATTTAAAGGTGCGATGATCAACGGCACGACGAGTGGACGCTTTCTGGATGATGCTTCTTTCCTGCCGATTTTGGAGCGGGCCGTCGCCCTGGATGTGCCGATTTACGTTCATCCTGGGGTGCCTCCCGCGGCTGTGCGGGAGGCATACTATTCAGGCTTCGACCCGGCGGTGAACTTCTCTTTGGCGACTGCCGGTTGGGGCTGGCACTCCGAGGCGGGTATTCATGCACTGCGGCTGATCCTGGCCGGGGTGTTCGATCGCTTGCCGGCCTTGCAGATCATCATTGGACACATGGGGGAGATGATTCCTTTCATGCTCGCTCGTATCAATAACGTGCTCACGCCTGTGGCAAAGCATTTGCAGCGCACAGTGCCTGAGTACTTTTTGCAGAACTTCTATATCACGACCAGCGGCTTCTTCACTGATCCCCCGCTTTTGCTCTCCCTGCAGGTTATAGGGGCCGATCGCATCATTTTCTCGGTCGATTATCCCTATAGTACGAATGAGCAAGGGCGAGTGTTCCTGGAGAGCGCATCCGTCAGTCCGGCGGATAAGGAGAAAATCAGTCATCTGAACGCCGAGCGGCTCCTGAAGCTTGCGCAAGCATAGCGTTTGTGCGAATGGCATGTCTCACTGAAGCAGTCCTGCTGACCTGCTTGCCAGCAGGACTGCTCTGCCGTGTTCAATTCATTACCGGGTGCGCCTTCCCGTCGAAATCTGGAACGCGCTGCATCTGGAAAACCCGGCGACGCACCTGCTCAAAGATCCGTTGTGGTAACCACCGGCGGAGCGCCACCAGCAGGCCGGCGCGAGGGCCAACATAGGAGCGCAGCGGGGGCGCAGCACTGGTCGCAAGTTGCACGATGCGCCTGGCCACTTGCTCGGGATCAGGCCCTTGCTCCACTGCATCGCGGACGAACCGCATCATCGACTGGCGAGCAGACTCATAGACAGCGAGTGGTGCCGCGGGAGGCCGCGCGTCGAATTTCGTGCGAAAAAAGGTTGGCTCTACCAGTGACACCCTGATATGGAAAGGACGCAGCTCGTGATACAGTCCCTCGATCATGCCCTCCAGCGCGAATTTGCTGGAGGAATAGAGACCGAGATAGGGCGATGTCCAGCGGAAGCAGTTCAAAGCTGCCAGCAGTGTTGTGCGCAGGAGTGCGACTGGTGCCAAATACCTGAAAACCCCGCGCTGCCAGAAGGGCTGCGGTGGCCTGGCCAAAGCCGGACGAGGCTCCGGTGACAAGCGCAACTCGTGAAAGTGTCATGTGTGTTTACCCTTCCCCAGCATCAACTGCAGCAGCAATGTGCTGCACGGCGCTGGCTGCCGTCGTCACTTGCGCGTCAGCCGGTGCGACGCTCGTCCTCGGTGCACGCTGGAACAAGAACGCCACCAGTAAGGCGGCGACGAGCAGGCCGACGCCTGAAATGAGATACGACCCATGCAGCGCGTCCACGAACGCCTGGTTAATCGCCTGGTGCAGCGCGGCCGGAGGCAGTGGCAGTCGCCCCGGCAGAGAGACCTGGCTGGCCTGCGCGCCAGCGGTGGCAATCTTACTCGCAATGGCTGCACCGAGCGGCCCGGGCACGCCCCGTTGCGCGAGTTGAGACGCAATGTTGCTGGAAAATTGCTGCAAGACGAAGGTGCCGAGCACGGCGATCCCTAACGAGAATCCGACCTGGCGGCTGGTGTTAATCACGGACGAGCCCAGACCCGCCAGCTGAGGAGGGGTAGCGGAGAGCACCGCCGCGGTCAGCGGACTGAGCATCAAGCCAAAGCCAATGCCCAGCATGCCGAAGTTCCACCACAGCGTGGCATAGCCGGAGTCAGGAGCCAGGCGCAGGAGCAGGAACAGCGCGCTCGCAGCCAGCAGCCCCCCCAGGACAATCGGCAGCCGCGGACCCAGACGCGCGGTGAGCATGCCTGCCAACGGAGCGATCAGAAAGATGCCCATCGTGGTGGGCAGCGTGCGCAGGCCGGCCTCCAGCGGCGTATAGCCCTGTACGGACTGCAAGAACTGCGTGATGAAAAAGACAGTCCCGAGAAACGCAAAGCCGACGAGGATGGCGGCCACATTGGCGACCGAGAAGACGCGGCTCCTAAACAGGCGCAGCGGCAGCATCGGTTCGCGCACCCGGGCTTCGACCAGCAGGAACGCTGCCAGCAGTACCGCAGCGCCAATGAAGAGGCCCAGGATCAACGGAGAGGTCCATCCTTGTGAGGAGCCCTCAATGAGGCCCATGATCAAACAGACGAGGGCGCCGATCACCAGCACCTGACCCGGCAGGTCGATGCGCTGGGCGTTCGGGTTCCGTGACTCGGCCAGCAATGGCCACCCCAGGGCGAGCGCCACCACCCCGATGGGCAGATTGACGAAGAAGATCGCCGGCCAACTGGCAATCTGGATCAGCAAGCCGCCCACGAGCGGCCCGGCGGCCAGGCCCACGCCAGAAACGCCAGCCCAGAGGCCAATGGCCTGCGCGCGCTGGCGCGGCTCGGGAAAGGCTGCCACCAGCACCGAGAGACTGCCCGGCGAAAGCGCAGCTGCGCCTGTGCCTTGCACCACGCGACCGAAGAGCAACCAGCCGAGCGTTGGGGCGACCCCGCAGAGCAGCGAGCCGAGCACAAACAGCACCAGGCCGAAAAGGAAGAGGCGCTTGCGTCCGAAGCGGTCCCCCAGGGTGCCAGCAGTGAGCATGAGGGCGGCAAAGGGCAGGGCGTAGGCGTCAACGACCCACTGCAGGTCCGACAGGTTCGCGTGGAGGTCGGCCTGAATCGTCGGCAGCGCTACGTTGACAATCGAGCCATCCAGGAACACCATAAACAAGCCCAGACAAGTCACCAGCAGCGTAATCACCTGGCTTCCGCGATGGGTTGTACTCATCATGTCCTCCAATCTTTCATATGTATATACACGTATTTTTACAAAAAAACACTTCCCCCTACGAAGAACAGCAGGGAGGCGGATTACCTGACCAACTCTCTGACTGCCGAAAGCTCTGTGAGCAGCACATCCAGGCGTTCAGGACCAAGGGCACGCTCGATGCGGGCTTGCGCTTCTTGCCACAACGGCCAGGCGCGCCTGAGCGCCTGCTCCCCTTCCTGGGAGAGCTGCACCAGGTGCATGCGTCGATCTTCGCCTTCCTCATTGCGAACGAGGTGCTGTTTGGTCAGCACCTCCAGGTTGCGGGTGAGGGTCGTCCGGTCGATATCCATGATCTGGGCCAGGCGATGGATCGTGACTGGTGCCGCTTCGGCAAGGGTGGCAAGCAGGCCAAATTGAGGGGCATTAAGCCCACTCGGTGCCAGCATCTCGTCGTAGAACTGGGTAATAACACGATCGGTGCGCCGAATATTGGCGCAGGCACAGCGTCGCGCTGCACTGGTATCTATCTGGTCGCTCATACCATTCCTCCTTGACTATTGGGTGTATGTACACCTATAGCTTACCATGCATATGCTGCGTTGTCAAGGAGGGGAGAGAGTACTATTTTCTCAGACCCGTAACCGATTGCGAGTCACGTCCAACTCTCCCTCTAGAGTGTTGAGCGTCTCTCAGCTTTCACCCGGCTCTTCTCGTTGGCCGAAGCAAAGAAGGCGGTAGGCTTAGGGGACCGGAATGCTTCCATGCAGCAAACCATACTGGAGCGTTTCCAGACCGGGAAGCAGCTTGAACTTACCCTGGAACGCTTGTCGCATTCTGGATGGAGTCAGCGTGCAGACCAATTTCAGGGACAGGAGAGAGACGAGCACAAGCCTGTCCCTTTTTACACTCCATGAGATGAAATGTGAGGTACTTTGCATGAAGGACACAGCACAGATCCTCCTTGTGGATGATGACGTGACGTTGTTACAAGCGCTGCCCCAAGCCCTGTACCTACGGATAGACGGGGTAAGGGTGGATACCTGTGACTCGGCCCTGGAAGCGCTCAAACAGATCCAGGAGCATGAATACGATGCCATCGTAAGCGATATCAAGATGCCAGGCATGGATGGATTGACCCTGCTGGCAAAGATACAAGCACTGCGACCGGAGACGCCTACCCTGCTGATCACGGGTCACGGCGAGCACGATCTTGCGATACAGGCCCTGCGAGGCGGTGCCTACGACTTCATTCAGAAACCCATCGATCGCGACTACGTTGTGGCTGCCCTGCGCCGGGCTATTCAAACGCACCAGTTGCGACGTCAGGTAAGAGACCACCAACGCGCTTTGGAACTGCATGCCCACGCGCTCGAGCGCGTCGTGCAGAATCGCACGCAAGAGCTGGTGCAAGCCAACGCGGCGAAAGATACGTTCCTCAGCATGGTCTCGCATGAACTCAGAATGCCGCTGACCAGTTTAGAAGGGCGGGCTCATCTCCTGCGCCGACACCTCGAACGTGCAGATGCGGATGACATTGTGAGCCTGGGCCTGGAGGATATAGAGCGCTCGATCGGTCGTCTGGAAGTGCTCGTCAATGATCTGCTGGACGCCTCGCTCATCGAGACCAACATGTTCGTCTTGCACCGCAAACGGTGTGATCTGGTCGAACTCTGCCGGCACGTACTGCAGGAGTACACGGCGGGAGAGGGCCCAGCTCCCAGATTTGAAGCTCCTGGCGAACCAATTGAAGCCGAGGTGGACCCTGATCGGATCAGTCAAGTCATGCTCAATTTGCTCTCAAATGCACGCAAGTACTCCCCGAAGGGAGACCCGATTATGGTGAGCTTGCAACAAGCAGGATTTGAGGCGAGCATCTCGGTGCGTGATGTGGGAGTGGGGATTCCCGCTGAGCTGCTGCCGCACATTTTCGAGCCATACTACCGAGTCCCGGGCGTTGAGGTACAGGCGGGTGCGCAACCCGGTTTAGGGTTGGGATTGTACATCGCCTGGAAACTGGTGGAGCGACACGCCGGGCACATTGATGTACAAAGCGCTCCAGGGGAAGGAAGTGTGTTCTCCATGGTACTCCCGTTGTTCATCGATCCTACAACCGAGCACGTAGATGCAGCCAAGCTTGCACCGCACACACAAGCGGTCTGGACCATCGCCCCTTGAGGTTGACCCGTTTTTGCGGAGTCAGGAAGCTTGGAGAATCAACACAACAGGGCTTCACCGTATAGAAACAAGATGCGTTGTTGCACCTCCTTAAAGCGCAGTGCCATAATACGAGGATGAGAGACAATCTCTCAATAGTAGCACCACCAGAAAGATGAGTTGCGATGCGCACAAACCGGGTGAAAGAAAAACTGAAACAAGGTGAGCCTGTGCTGGGGGCATGGTTGAGCCTTCCGAGCGTTCCCGAGGTCTGCTTGCTCAGGATTTGCGTTGGCGTCTCCCCCTGTTACTTTCCGTACCGGCTTCTCTATTGGTGCGATTGGTGCGCATAAAAAAGCGGTCATCCATTGCCGGATAACCGCCTATGCTTAAATCATTGTTAGTCACACCTGTGCTACGACTAAGACTTCATCAAGGATTGCAATGCTTCCCGAGTTGCGTCCACAAAGGAGTATGCTTTCCCAGTGATGCCCATGCATTGCCAGGTGT
>WNEZ01012421.1_pt1 | contig 12097 bp, 12 predicted proteins | sample 5400521 | NCBI WGS metagenome assembly WNEZ01 (sample SAMN13153339, study PRJNA577476) | soil metagenome | isolation source: 120 cm saprolite under Douglas fir tree site 2 hole 1 replicate 1 | place: USA:California | collected 2015-04-18
GCCCCGCTCCGCCCGCGCCTTCTCAATAATCTTCTCCTGCAATTGCGCCGGCACAACATCGTAGTGATGCATTTCCATGTTGAAGCTGCCGCGGCCTTGAGTCATGGCGGTGAGGTCAACCCCGTAGGTCAGCATCTCCGCCATCGGCACTTCGGCCCGCACCACGGTGTTGCCGCCCTTGTTGTCCATGCCCTGAATGCGACCGCGGCGCCCGTTCAGGTCGCCCATGATGGAGCCGGCGAACTCGTCGGGCACCGTAATTTCGGCTGCCATGACCGGTTCGAGCAGCGTAGGCTTGGCCTGCTCCATGGCTTTTCTGAATGCGATGCGGCCCGCCATCTGAAACGACATGTCGTTCGAATCCACGTCGTGATACGACCCGTCGTAGAGCACCACGCGAAAATCCACCACTGGAAATCCTGCCAGATACCCACGCGCCGCTGCGTCCTTGATTCCCTTTTCGATGGCGGGGATATAGTTCTTGGGGATGGCGCCGCCAAAAATATCATTCACAAACTCAAATTGGCCGCCGCGCGGCATCGGTTCCATCTTGATCTTGCAATCACCGTACTGCCCGTGGCCTCCGGTCTGCTTCTTGTGACGACCCTGCACGTCGGCGCGACCGCGAATAGTCTCACGATACGGAACTTTGGGCGCCTTAAGCACCACTTCGGTGTGGTATCGCTTCTTTAGTTTTGCCACGACGACTTCGATATGCTGTTGCCCGGTGCCGGCAATCAGGAACTCTTTTGTCTGCGCATCGCGGAAAAAGCGCAGCATCGCATCTTCTTCCATCAGCTTGTGTATGCCAGGGCCTAGCTTGTCTTCATCGGCGCGGCTCTTGGGCTCGATAGCAAACGTGATCGCTGGTTCAGGCAGCTTCACTTTGGGATACAAAATCGGTGCCGACTTGTCGCCGAGCGTGTCGCCGGTGAGTGTGTCTTTCAACTTGGCCACCGCGCCGATATCGCCGGCGTGCAATTCATTCACTGGCACCGCCGTTTTCCCCTGCATGATGGAGATGTGCGCCAGCTTCTCCTGCGAACCGCGCGAAAAATTCTGCAGCGAAGCGTCGTTTTTCAGAACGCCGGAAAAAACTTTGAAGTAGGAGATGCGCCCGGCAAAAGGATCGGAAACGGTCTTGAACACAAATAGTGAAACTGGCTCGGAATCCGACTCTTTCCGCGCCGGCGGTTCACCGTTGCCCGATGTAACCTCGCCGCGAATGGATTCATGCTCAGTCGCCGCCGGAGTGAAATCCACGATGAAGTCCATCAGGCGGTCGACGCTGATGTTACCCAGACCGGAGGCGAATAGGACGGGAAAAATCTTGTCTTCGCGGATCGCGTCGTGCAGCGCCGGAATCAGATGCTCCTCGGGAATGGTCCCTTTGTCGAAGAACTCTTCCATCAGGGCGTCATTTCCTTCGGCAATCATCTCGACCAGCTTCTCGTGCGCCGCCTGCGCGACGTCTTTCATGTTGGCCGGAATTTCTATTTCTTTGCCCTTACCGTTGCCACCGAGTTCGTAGGTGTACGCCTTCATGTGGACCAGGTCCACTACACCGGACAAGCTCTTCTCTTTTCCGATCGGCAGTTCCAGAGGAATCACAGCGCGGCCGAATGCTCGGGTCAGCGATTCCAAAACCCGCTCTGCGTCCGCCCGATCACGGTCCATACGGCTGGCAACGATCACTCGCGGAGTCTTGTATTCTTCGCAGTCATTCCAAACACGCTCGGTCACAACTTCCACGCCGGCCACGCCGTCCACCACTACCACGGCCGCGTCGACAACCGGCAGCACCATCTTGGCCTCGTGGACAAACATGTTGAATCCCGGAGTGTCCACGAAATTGATTTTCGTATTGCCCCATTCGGCATAGGCAAGGCCAGCGGAAATCGACATCTTGCGGGCAATTTCCTCGTCGTCATAATCAGTAGCGGAGGTACCGTCGTCCACACGTCCCAGCCGCTGAGTTGCGCCCGCGGTGTACAGCATGGCGGAGACTAGCGATGTCTTCCCCGCATGCCCGTGTCCGACCACTGCGACATTCCTTACGTTCGCGCCTTCATAAACCTTCATAGGCTTATCCCTTCGAGCGAAGCCACGAATCTAACACACTGGAATTTGACGGCTCAACTCTGGAAAGGCAGTTTTCGGGCTTCAGGCGTCAACCACTGCCCGTGTGGGTCGGACACTCTTGTCCGACAAATGTCAGGATCTGTGCGGACTCGTTCCTTGGTGAGACAGCGGAAAGGTTCGATTTACGAAGAGCAACGTCCACGGTGTCGGACAAGAGTGTCCGACCCACACGACCGCTTACATCAAAGTGTGTTGTGATAGCATCTTTACTTTATGCGGCGACTCTCGGCCTATTTCGCGTTGGCGCTAGTTTGGGCGGGAGTTCTAACTCCGTTTTTGGCCGCCGTCCAGCTTTCCACCATCCACGCCTGCTGCTTGCGGGCCGGTCTGCACCATTGTCAGGGATCTTCCAGCGAAGCAGGATTTCACGCTCCGCAAAACAACTGTCCATACTCAATGCCTATCCCACTCGCGGCTTTCACCGGCCTGGAGTCTGCGAAAGTCAAGTTTTCCGCGCCGGCGGTCGCGGGATTCGTCGCCCATACGGCCCTTGATCGCGGCTACAGAGCGGACGGGCAGCAGTTGAGTGCGCGCGGTCCTCCTCTGTCTCTCCTCTAATCAGAAACCCCGTCGGGAGCGATTCTGCGCGACAGCGGCTGCCCAGCGCGAATTCGATCCCTTCGTAGGCCACGCCGAGAGCTTGCACCTGAGCGAGCCCCAGGCGTTGCCCTTCACGCTGGTACGTTAGCTTCAGAGGAGAGAGTCCATTGGCTCGCAAAATTATCCTCTTAGCTCTAGTAGCAACATTCACAACGGGAATCGCCGCCGCCACAATCTTCGGCTCCATTCGCGGCCTTATCCATGACCCGCAGCATCGCCCGGTCCAGGGTGCAAAAGTCACGGTTCGGGCTGACAACTCCGACTGGTCGCAAAACGTAACCAGCGACGACTTGGGACAATTCCGCTTCGACAATGTCCCACTGGGAAACTACACCGTAACGGTAGAGGCCGAGGGTTTCGCGCCGCAAGTACAGACGCTTGCGCTGGCCTCAGGCCGCGAGGCGCGTCTGCACTTCCCGCTTACGGTTACGAGTTCGAATGAAACCGTCCAGGTTAGCGACACTCTCCAGGGCGTCAATCCAGACTCGTCCACGACCACAAGCATCGTGAGCCGCCAACAAATCGAGGCATCTCCCGGCGCAACACAGACGAACAGCATGTCCATGATTGGCGACTACGTTCCCGGCGCTTACATGGTCCACGACCAGCTCCACATTCGCGGAGGACACCAGATTTCCTGGCTGCTTGACGGTGTGCCGGTCCCGAATACCAGCATTGCTTCCAACGTCGGTCCACAATTCGATCCGAAAGACATCGACAACATCGAGGTCCAACGTGGCGGATATTCGGCGGAGTATGGTGACCGCACCTATGGCGTGTTCAACGTAGTTACGCGTTCCGGATTTGAGCGCAACCGAGAGGCTGAACTGGTCACCAGCTTTGGCAGCTTCAATGACACGAATGATCAGATCAGTTTCGGCGACCATACCGAGCGCTTCGCCTATTACGGAAGCTTGACCGGCTATCGGACTGATCTCGGTCTGGAAACGCCGGTCTCGCAAGTCATCAACGACCAGGCTGCGGGATTGAGCGGCTTCGGTTCGGTCATCTTTAATAAGGACCCCGCCGACCAGCTTCGTCTGATCACCTCTGTTCGCGGCGATCACTATCAGGTTCCGATTGACCCGGCAGCGACACCGCTCTTGCACGATGTGGAGAACGAGCGCGACGACTTTGTGAACTTGACATGGCTGCACACCATCGGAAGTGGCATCGTACTCACCGTCTCACCGTTTTACCACTTCAACCGCGCGCATTACGACGGAGACTCTGACGACATCATCCGCTCCGAATACGACCGTGGCTCGAATTATGTGGGCGGACTCAGCACCATCGGCATCACCCGCGGACAGCATAATTTCCATGCGGGGTTTCAGGTTTTTGGCGAGCGCGATAATCAGTTCTATTCGGTTGCAACTGATCCTCCGGGCGGGCCGGATGGCGTTAGTCCTTCGAGAACGATTCCGTGGGCCAACATCGAAGCCCTCTTCGCGGAGGAACAATACAAGGCAGCAAGCTGGCTGACGTTCAACGGCGGGTTGCGCCTGACCCATTATGGAGGCCCGGTCAACGAGAATGCTGCCGATCCGCGTGTCGGTGCTGCTGTACAAATTCCACATGTCGGCTGGGTGCTGCGCGCTTTTTATGGACGCTACTATCAGGCGCCACCACTGGTCACGGTCACCGGCGCTGTGTTGAGCTCAAATCCGTTCCTTCCCTTGCACGGTGAGCGCGACGAGCAGCGGGAGTTCGGCTTGGCGATTCCGTTCCAAGTTCCAAGGTTGGACTTTCGACATCTCAAATTTCCGCACTGGCGCCCACAATTTCTTCGACCACGACGCACTCGGTAACTCCAACGTTTTTTTCCCGCTGACGCTCGAACATGCTCGCATTCGCGGCTGGGAAGCCAGCGTCAAATCGCCTAATATTGGCCACGCGAATATTCATCTTGCGTATTCGCATCAGTCTGCGGAGTGGTCCGGCATCGTAACCGGCGGTCTCATAACCGGAGACTCGTGCGACACGTTGTGCTTTCTCGATCACGACCAGCGCGACACTTTGTCCACAGGGTTCAATCTTGGCTTGCCGTGGAAAAGTTCGGCTGCTTTCGATCTGAATTACGGCTCGGGATTTCTGAATGGCGATGGCTTGACCGCTCCGACCCATCTTCCAGCGCACACGACTTTCGATCTTGCCCTGGCGAAGTCATTTGGGGAGCGGTTCACCATCCGCCTCACTGGATTGAATCTCTCGAATGACCACTACATGCTCGACAACAGCAACACCTTCGGCGGCACGCACTTCGTCAACCCGAGGGAAATCTCAGCGCAGTTGAGATACAGTTTTCGCTACTAGTTCTGGGCGGATTGACAATTGTGTGTGCGAGTTCGTCTAAACTCGATGACAAACAAATTGAAGAGGAACATTCCAGAACCAGCTCCGAAGGAGCGGCATATGACAGCCCGGCACGTAAGTGCCGGGTCAGAGTGGAACTCGACCCACGCCCCGCAGGGCGCCACGCAATTTTGCGACACATCGAACCGGTGAAACATATAAAAGGAGAGCAATGAAGAACTGGATTCCACTTAAGCTTTCGTCCGTCGCGGCTTGCCTTCTGATTCTCTTTGCTACGTCTTGCAACCATGCTGCTAACCAGACCAGCAGCAACGCCAAGCGCTATCACCTAAAAGGCAAAGTAGTCTCCATTGACAAGCAATCCAAGATGGTCAACGTGGACAGCGAGACCATCCCCGATTTCATGGAAGCCATGACCATGCCCTACAACGTCAAGCCGGAGGGCGAAGCAGACAAACTCGCGCCCGGAGACGCCATTACCGCCGACGTGGTGGTCCAGGATGAAAAATCCTGGCTGGAGAACATAACCGTCACCGGACATGCTGCTGTGCCCACGTCAAAATGAGTGCGGTCAAGGGTTTCTCGGTTTCCTCTGTGTCCGCTGTGGTTTAAGCTTTTGATCAACCACTGAGAGGAGCTCGGTGTAATCTCGAACTATGAAATACGCACTGTTGATATTCGCGATTGTCGGTATCGTCGCATCCTCGTTCGCGCTGCGTGAGCACTACCGTACAGACCTTTCCCCATGCAGCATCAACGAGCGCTGGGACTGCGGCATCGTCAACCACAGCCCTTATGCCGTAATCAGCGGAGTTCCGGTGGCTGTGATCGGAATTGCCGGATATCTCATCCTCGGCATCCTTTCATTGATGCGCGCCTATCGCCTGATGCTGGTCCTGGCTCTTGCGGGCCTGGCTTTCTCGCTCTACCTGGCCCGAATCGAGGCCCATGTGCTGGGCGTATGGTGCATCTATTGCGCGATTTCGCTAGGGGCAATTACGCTGATGACCCTGTTGCTCCTAGCGACAGTTATCTCTCAAATGCTGCGTCGGCCGGCTTCGGCAGCCCACTAGGCGGCCTGGCTTTGGCTGAGCGCCCTAGCGGTGGAACCAGATCGCCCCCAAAGCCAGCCCACAATCCCGCCAAACACAAAATTTGAACTGGCGATCTCAAAGAAATGCGCCCATCGAACTGGGTCAGGCAAATATGGGTTCGGGATCAACAGCGGTGCGACGCCGTTCAAGAGGGCCAGCACTGCTCCGACGGCGAGAGCCCCAGAAACGCGAGGCAAGCGCAGCAGTCGCAGTAACAGCAAGCAAAGCCCGACCAGAATTGGGCCACGAACCAGAAGCTGCATGGCAATCAGTCGGCCCGCAGGTGGCAGAGTTTGGCCAGCGTAAAAATCCTTCACAAACGGAAAAATAATCGTCCCGGCAAGGAAATACAGCACCAGATAGCTGACATCGCAGGCGGCAAATTTCCAAAGCCTCTCGCTAAATGGCCGGGAATCCACCGGATGATAAGATTCTCCCTTGGATTCCTCGCGCTTCGCAAACAACAGAATCCAGAGCGGGACAGCCAATTCGTAAGTGATCACGGTATGAGCCATGATGCTCGGCCAATCGATGCCAGAATTGGTCAGGAAAATCGCGCCTTCAATCATGTTGATCAAGCCCAGCACGATCGGGATCGTCGAGATCGCCACTCCCAAAGGCCATCCTCTCCACTAGGACCGGCTCGCCACCAGCACAAGAGTAGCTGCAGTCATAAAGTTCGCAACTATGAGCCAAGGGAGCGTGTGGGGGAGCATCGTTACCTTAACCGGAACAATCGCGGCCGCGATCATTTGGAAAATGAAGATTGCGACTCCCGCAATCAGGACTTTCAGCACAGCATTGAAGGATTTCATAATGTCATTCCTTTCTTGAGTAGCTTGCTAGCGCATACCTGGTCCATTCCAGTAAGGACTCATAGCTCCGGATCCCGCTTTCCAGTGCCAGCCGGCCCGACCGCGACATGGCCGCCTTTCCGGCCTTCAGTTGTGTATGGAGCGTGGGGACATACTCTTCAAGCTGCACACGGAGATCCCGGATCAGTTGCACCGAGGCGTCAGCTCCGGCTGCGTGTTCTGAGAATGCAAAGCGGAGCATCACTTCCTTCAGTCCGCCTGCGAGGTCGTCCTGGGTTAGTGGCCGGGCAATCCATTTGTTGAGTTCGACAATTCCCTTGGCGGTGACGTGAAAGACTTGCCGACGGCGCAATCCCGAACCCTGCTGAATTCGGCCTCGGATCAACCCCTGCTGATCTAGTCGCCGGAGCGCGGGGTAGATCGCACCTGGGCTGTCGCTGTAACTCTTCATGGCCGTGCTCGCAAAAACCTTTCTTAAGTCGTATCCGGAACAGGGAGTGTGTTGGACGAGTCCCAGAATCGCGTACCCAAGACTTGGAATCCGATCCATGATACGTATAGTACTATTACGAGGCGTACTATTAAAGCAAGCCGACCGCCGACTACCAACAATTTTTCACCCAAACAAAAAGGCGACCTTTTCAGGTCGCCCTTGAACGAATTGTAAGTGGTTTATTAGACAGCCTTCACGTTCTCGGCTTGCCACCCTTTCGGGCCTTTGACCACGTCGAATGACACTTGCTGGCCCTCTTGCAGGCTGCGGAAGCCACCGGCTTGAATAGCCGAGAAGTGTACAAACACATCCTCGCCGTTCTGGCGGCTGATAAACCCATAACCTTTGGCGTCGTTAAACCACTTTACTGTTCCTGTTTCCATGTTGTTGCTTTGTTCCTTTGTTGTTGAAATCGCGCTGAGTTTTCGCCGGACTTTCTGCAGGTAGTTCACGCACAAGGCGGGAGTTGCTAATTGCAGGGTACCGCTAAATCAAACGCACTTCCATTCTACCTGATGGGGTCAAGAAAGGCTAGAACTATAGGTAGCCGGGCAAGGACTGTGTGGGTCGGACACTCTTGTCCGACAAAAGCCGGGATTCCGCACAGGCCGTTGTTCATTGATCACAGACGACAGGACTGACTTTTTAGTACAACATCAAAGACGACAAAGAATGTACGAATACCGGCGCATGCTGCCGCACTACCAGAAAGCCGGACGAGCCGTCTTCGTGACTTTCTGCAAGGGGAACTCAGAGCCTTTCCCTCCAGAAGCTCGCAACCTCGTGCTCCAGAGTTGCCTGCACGATCACAAAAAACGCTACCAGCTTCATGCTGCTGTTGTAATGCCGGAACATGTGCATCTGCTACTGAATCCGCTCTGTGATGAGAGAGGCTGGCCGTATGGCCTTCCCGCAATTTTGAAGCTGATCAAGGGCTCCTCAGCCCAAAGAATAAATAAGTTGCTGGGTTCTTCTGGCCCAATCTGGCAGGAAGAATCCTTCGACCACGTCCTACGCTCTCAGGAGAGCCTAGAAGAAAAGCTTGAGTACATCAGGCAAAATCCAGTGCGGCGTGGTCTAGTCAAAACTCCAGAGGAATACCCGTGGCTTTGGGTAGAGCACCGCCCGTGTGGGTCGGACAGGAGTGTCCGATCCACACGGGCGGTGGTATTTCCGGTGTTCATTTCCCACTTTTACTTTTCTGGTGCGTGCCTCGCGTGGTTCGGCTAGTCCGCTCTCAGCAGCTCCAGCACTCGGTCGAAGTCCTCAAGATTGCGGTACTCGATCACGATCTTTCCCTTGCCTTTGTGATCTGTGATCCGAACTCGAGTGCCCAGCAGGCGTTCGAGTTCGGTTTGGGCGGCGCGGACATTGGGGTCGACCGTTATCTCTTTCAGCGGTTCAGGCTTCCCGAATTCTGGGTTCTTCAGCGCGTCCACGCGGGATTTAAGTTGCTGGACTGTTAGCCCGAGCTCGGCCGCGGTTTTCGCCAGGAGCTCAATCCCAGTTGATTCAAGGAACGGCATCGCTTCGAGTAACAGTTTCGCTTCGCTGAAGCCGAGCTTCCCTTCTCCAAGAAGTTGCTGGACCGAATCCGGCAGCTTCATCAGGCGGATGTAGTTCGCCACCGACTCGCGCGAAACCCCTGTACGCTGGCCGATTTGTTCCTGGGTCAGATTGAAATCGCGGCTCAGGCGCGCAAAGGCCTGGGACTGCTCCAGGCAATTCAGGTCCTGGCGTTGGAGGTTTTCGACAATCGTCATCTCCGCGGCTTGCTCATCGCCGAGCCGCCGGACGATTGCGGAAACCGTTGTCTTCCCCGCCAGCTTAGACGCCCGGCAGCGACGTTCGCCCAACACCAACACATAGCGTCCATCCGCTCCCGGCCGAACCACGATGGGCTGAGCCAGGCCGCTGGCGCGGATCGAGTCAGCCAATTCGTTCAACGCGGCAGGATCAAAGTTGCGCCGCGTCTGATAAGGGTTTTCGTCGATCAGCTCCAACGGAATCTGCTCGACCACATCGCCTTCCGGCCGCAAGCGCTCGGGCGTGTGCTCAGAAATTGCAGCAGCAGCAGCCGGCATTACCGCCGGTGCGGCAGCGGCCACAACACGCGGGCCCGCAGGCAAAAGGGAATCCAGCCCACGACCCAGTGCCCTGCGCTTTTCTATGGGCTTGTGCTCTTCGATGGCCGCCATGAGCGTTTTCTCCTAGATATTGTTTTGTAACGTATATATAGCTTTTAGATTTTTAGATCGATAGTGATTAACTTATTGCGATCTCGCCAGCGTCGCCAGCGCGGTGCATTTACTACCTGCTTCTCTTCTAGTTCGCCGGACGTTTCTGGCTCAGCTGTCTCGGCAAAGGCTTCAAACCCAGGCATGTGCTTCCCGATCAGATCTTTCGCGAGTTGAACGTAGCTCTCTGAGCCGCGTGACTTCGGATCGTACAGCAGCACCGGCTGGCCATGGCTTGGAGCTTCCGCCAAACGAACATTCCGCGGAATCGTGGTTGCGAAAAGCTTCTCGCCGAAGAAGCGCTTCAACTCGGCCGTCACCTGTTGCGCGAGATTCGTGCGCTCGTCGAACATGGTCAGAACCACGCCTTCGACTTCGAGCGCCGGATTCAACGCAGCACGAATGCGCTCAATGGTGTCGAGCAGCTCGGAGATTCCCTCCAGCGCAAAGTACTCGGCTTGCATGGGGATCAGAACCGCGTCGGCGCTAACCAGAGAATTGAGCGTTAACAGGTCGAGCGCCGGCGGACAATCAACGATGATGAAGTTGAATCGGTCGCGAATCGGCGCCAGCGCGTCGCGAAGTCGGAATTCCCTGTTTTCCGCGTCTACCAGCTCGAAGTTGACCCCAATCAGGTTCTTGTGCGCTGGAAGCAGCCATAGGTGCTCAAGCTCTGTCGTCTGGAGCGCGCTGATAGCGTTGCACTCGCCGACAAGGATTTTGTAGGTGCTGTTTCGCTCTGGATCCTTGAGTAGGCCAAGGCCGCTGGTGGCGTTCGACTGGGGATCGCAATCGACCAGGAGCGTGTTGAGTTTTGCAGCAGCCAGCGAGGCCGCGAGATTAATGGCAGTCGTAGTCTTCCCGACGCCACCCTTCTGGTTGGCAACAGCGATGATGCGAGCCATTTAGTTTTTTCGGAGAACCGGAGACTTGTTCGCAGCATAGTTCGTATAACCGGCGTTTGCAATGCCGGATTGCAGTGCTGGACGTGTTGAATTCTATTCTGCTGAATTGGCTTTAGTTGCCGGAGTATTGGACCAGCTTTGCACAGCGGAACTTGTTCTACGTGGAACATGAGTCTTACCGGAAGCCCTGTCAAAGACAGGCCCGAAGTGTTCCACGTGGAACACTCGCGGTCTTCACCGATTTACTGGACGTTGAACGTGCCCGACCATTAAGCTTCGACTCTGCGACAGTGGAACCGGTATTGGCGGATCCCAGCCAACAGTTCCTAGAGCAGAGATTGCGGTCTCGGTCTGCGAGGACCCAATCAGGATTGCGATGCGACCGCCAGGCTTCGTCAGCTTGTGGGCCACCGGAAGAATTTGTTCGAAGCGCTCCACCGCCCTGAATGTCACCAGATCGGTTTGAGTGGACAATTTCTCAGCTCGATCCGATGACACTTGAACATCCTGCAAGCCCAAGGCCCGGACTACTTCGCGTAGGAATACGGCTTTCCGTTGATTTGACTCGACCAGCGTAAGGTCCAAGGGCGGAGCCCATATTTTCAGCGGAAGTCCTGGAAACCCAGCTCCGGAGCCTATGTCCACTATGCTTTGCGCTGTCGCGGTGTGAGGGAACAGAAGTCGCGCAGCAAACAGAGACTCACCGAAATGACGAGTAACGATCTCTTCCGGGGCGCGGACCGCTGTCAGATTGATCTTGGCATTCCATTTCAGCAACAGATCGAGATAAGTCGACAATAGTCCGAGCTGATGGCTCGTTAGCGGCACGCCCTCCAGGAATGGCGACAGTAGGGTGGCCATCGATTCGTGGGTCATAGATCCTGCATTCTAACGCGAGCGTCGGCTCCTAGCACCGTGAACCAAGATCATAAAATGTGGAAGTAAACAACCAACCACGATCACTTACATAATCAGCCTGGCTGGTAAAGCGCAAGCAATGGCTGGTCAAGTGGAAGAGATGCCGTCAATGCCGAACCAGCATAAACAATGCACTGGAAGACCGCGCGTTGTGTTCACCTGGAATCCATGGCCACGCAAGTTTGACATGTATCTATATTTCTGCAATTATAGAAATATGCAAGCAGCTACCAGCACCCAGGTCATCAAGTACGCCGACATGTTTTCCGCTATGGGAACCGACCGCCGGCTGCGAATTATGCAACTGCTCTTGTCGGCGCATCCCGGCGGCTTGGTGGTTGGCGAAATTCAGGAAGCGCTGGGCATTCCGAACTCCACTCTGTCTCACCATCTTGACAAGCTCAAGAACGAAGGACTGATCAACGTTCGGCGAGAGAGCACCTTCCTGCGCTACACCGCGAATACCCACGCGCTGCAGGACTTGTTGCAGTTCCTATACGCAGAATGCTGCACTCGCAACGAGGCCGTGAAACCGCAGAACATTGTTCAGATTTGTACATAAGGAGAAGAGAAATGG
>WNEZ01020554.1_pt1 | contig 12096 bp, 10 predicted proteins | sample 5400521 | NCBI WGS metagenome assembly WNEZ01 (sample SAMN13153339, study PRJNA577476) | soil metagenome | isolation source: 120 cm saprolite under Douglas fir tree site 2 hole 1 replicate 1 | place: USA:California | collected 2015-04-18
TGTCCTTGACCTTGTCGAGATCGATGCGGTCCTGCGGGCGCTTCGGGCCGGCGAGCGACGGGTAGACGCTCGACAGATCGAGCTCGAGCACTTCCGAATAGTCGATGGCGCCCTTCTTCGGGATGCCGAACAGGCCCTGCGCCTTGTAGTAGCTGGCGAGCGCGTCCACTGCTTCGTCGCTGCGCCCCGTGCCGCGGAAATATTCCAGCGTGCGGCTGTCCACCGGGAAAAACCCCATGGTCGCGCCGTACTCGGGCGCCATGTTGCCGAGCGTGGCGCGGTCGGTGACCGAGAGCGACTCGGTGCCTTCGCCGAAGAACTCGACGAACTTGCCGACCACTTTCGCCTTGCGCAGCATCTCGGTGACGGTGAGCACGAGGTCGGTCGCCGTGCAGGCAGGATGCAATTTTCCCTTCAAGTGAACCCCGACGACGTCGGGCGTCAGGATGTACACCGGCTGGCCGAGCATCCCGGCCTCGGCCTCGATGCCGCCGACGCCCCAGCCGACGACGCCGATGCCGTTGATCATCGTCGTGTGGCTGTCGGTGCCGACCAGCGTGTCGGGATAGCACACGCCGTCCTTCGACTTGTGCACGCCGGGCGCCAGGTACTCGAGGTTGACCTGGTGCACGATGCCGATGCCCGGCGGCACCACCTTGAAGGTGTCGAAAGCCTGCATGCCCCACTTCATGAACTGGTAGCGCTCCTCGTTGCGCTTGAATTCGAGCTTCTGGTTCAGGTCGAGCGCGTTCTTCGTGCCGTAGTGATCGATCTGCACCGAGTGGTCCACCACCAGGTCGACCGGGACCAGCGGCTCGATCATCTTCGGGTCCTTGCCCATCTTCTGCGCCACGCCGCGCATCGCGGCGAGGTCGCAGAGCAGCGGCACGCCGGTGAAGTCCTGCAGCACGATGCGCGCCAGCACGAACGGGATCTCGTCGGTGCGCTTCGCGTTGGGCTGCCAGCCGGCGAGCTGGCGCACGTGCGCCTGCGTGACCTTCTTGCCGTCGCAATTCCTGAGCACCGACTCGAGCACGATGCGGATCGATACCGGGAGCCTCTCGATCTTCAGATTCAACGCTTTCCCGAGCATCGGCAGCGAGTAGAGCTTGCCGTGCTTGAAGCCCTGCAGGGTGTTGTGAAGGTTATGCGGCATCGTCGTCTCCATCATGCTTTTTCAATTCATTCAAAAGTCGCGAGGGTAGCGCCGGATTTCCTCCGACAGCTCGGCAATCCGCCGTTCGAGGTCGGTGCTCATGGGACGAACAGATCCACGAATTCATTGACCGGCGTCTTCTCCAGCCGGCCGGGATCCGCGCAGAGCTCAAGAATAGTCTTCTGCTGCTCCGGCGGGAAGCGCCGCGCGAGATTGGTCTTGAATTTCTCGACCAGGATCGGCATGCCTTCCTTGCGGCGGCGCTGGTGGCCGAGCGGGTACTCGCAGACCACTTCCTTGAGCTTGCTGCCGTCCTTGAACTCGACCGTGAGAGCGTTGGCGATCGAGCGCTTCTTCGGGTCATGGTAGTCGCGGGTAAAGCGCTTGTCCTCCACGCATGTGATTTTTTTTCTCAAAGCATCAATTCTGGGATCCGCGGCCACATCGTCCTCGTAGTCCCCGGCCGTGAGCCGACCGAAGATCAGCGGCACCGCGACCATGTACTGGATGCAGTGGTCGCGGTCGGCGGGATTCGCGAGCGGCCCCTTCTTGTCGATGATGCGGATGGCCGCCTCATGAGTTCTTATGCGAATGCGTTTTATCTCGTCTATTCTATTTTTCACCAGAGGGTGAAGCTGCATGGCGACTTCCGCTGCCGTCTGCGCGTGGAACTCCGCCGGATAGGAGATCTTGAACAGCACGTTCTCCATCACGTAGCTGCCGAAAGGGCGCTGGAACTTGAACCCCTTGCCCTTGAAGAGCACGTCGTAAAAGCCCCAGGTCCTGGCGGTGAGCGCCGACGGGTAACCCATCTCGCCGGTCTTGGAGATCAGCGCGAGCCGTACTGCGCGCGAAGTGGCGTCGCCCGCGGCCCAGCTTTTGCGCGAGCCGGTGTTTGGCGCGTGGCGGTAGGTGCGTAGCGCCTGGCCGTCGACCCAGGCCTGCGACACCGCGTTGACCACCTGCTCGTAAGTGCAGCCGAGCATGGGGGCGACCACCGCGGTGGAGGCGACCTTGACCAGCACGACATGATCGAGGCCGACGCGGTTGAAGCTGTTTTCCAGCGCGAGGACGCCCTGGATCTCGTGCGCCTTGATCATCGCCCTCAGCACGTCCTTCACGAGCAGCGGTTGTTTCTTGTTTCTCGACAGCCAATCCGCTACCGCCAGAATCGCGCCGAGGTTATCCGACGGGTGGCCCCACTCGGCAGCGAGCCAGGTATCGTTGAAATCGAGCCAGCGGATCATGGCGCCGATGTTGAACGCCGCCTGCACCGGGTCGAGCTGGTAGCGAGTGCCCGGCACCTTCGCGCCATTGGGCACGATGGGCGCGGGCACGATCGGCCCGAGCAGCTTGGTGCACGCCGGGTACTCGAGCGCCTCCAGCCCGCAGCCCAGCGTGTCCATCAGGCAATACCGCGCCGTCTCGTAGGCCTGCCTGCTTTTGATGTCGAACTTGGTCGCGTAATCCGCGATGAGCGTCAGAACCTTGTCGGGCTTCGGCCGGACGTTCGAGAGGGGGGCCGACATCAGAGGTCGGCCTCGTCGAGCGGCTCGAAGGTGTACTCGTTGCCCCCGGCCTTCGGCGCGTGGCGCATCGGCGGCGCCGGCGCGCGCTCGCCCGGCTTCTTGTCCCACCAGATCGCGCGCCCCTGTTTCTGCGATTCGACCTCCTCGGGATGCTCCGCGAGGAACTGCCTGATGAACTTGGTGAGGTCCGATTCGTACATGGTCGGATGATCTTGCCATCCACGCGCTGCTCGATGACGTGCGCCGACCAGCCGCTCGCGCGCGAGATGACGAAGATCGGCGTGAACATCGCCGTGGGCACGCCGAGCATGTGGTAGGAGACCGCGCTGAACCAGTCGAGGTTGGCGAACATCTTCTTCTCGCGCCACATCACCTGCTCGAGCCGCTCGGCGATGTCGAACAGCTTCATGTTTCCGGCGCTCTTCGAGAGCCGCCGCGCCACGGCCTTGATGACCTCGTTGCGCGGATCGCCGGTGGTGTACACCGGGTGGCCGAAGCCGATGACGATCTCCTTCGCCTGCACGCGGCGCACGATATCCGCTTCTGCTTCATTTGGATCGGAATATCTGGACAGGACCTGGTAGGAGAACTCGTTCGCGCCGCCGTGCTTCGGGCCGCGCAGGGCGCCGATGCCGCCGCAGATCGCGCTGTACAGGTCGGAGCCGGTGCCGGCGATGACGCGGCAGGCGAAGGTGCTGGCGTTGAATTCGTGCTCGGCGTAAAGGATGAGCGAAGTGTGCATCGCGCGCACCCATTCCTCGCTGGGTTTTTTCCCATGCAAGAGATTCAGGAAATGGCCGCCAATCGAATCATCATCAGTCTCGATCTCGACGCGCTTGCCGTGATGGGTGAAGTGATGCCAGTAGAGCAGCATCGAGCCCATCGACGCCATCAGCCGGTCGGCGATATCGCGCGCGCCTGCGATGCTGTGATCTGCCTTCTCCGGCTCCAGCGTGCCGAGCACCGACACGCCGGTACGCATCACGTCCATGGGATGCGCCGATCGCGGAATGTTCTCCAGGGCGGCCTTCAGCTCCTTGGGCAGTTTTCGCAAGCCACGCAGCTTCTTCTTGTAGGCGTCCAGTTCGGCTCGGGTGGGAAGCTTCTCGTGCACCAGCAGATAGGCGATCTCCTCGAATTGCGCCCGGTCGGCGAAGTCGAGGATGTCGTAGCCGCGGTAGTGCAGGTCGTTGCCGGTGCGCCCGACAGTGCACAGGGCGGTGTTCCCGGCGACGACTCCGGACAGAGCGACCGATTTCTTGGGCTTAGCTGCTTTTGCTTCTGGAGAAGAGCTCATCCAGTTTCTTTTCGTAGGAGTGATAGTCCAGGAACGCGTAGAGCTCTTCCCGGGTTTGCATGTCCGGAAGCAAAGTTCTTTGCGAGCCGTCCCGTCTCACGCTTTCAAAAACCTTGAGTGCCGCCTTGTTCATGGCGCGGAACGCGGTCAGCGGGTAGAGCGCGATCGCCACGTCCGCCGAGCGCAGCTCCGCCACGGTGAAGAGCGGCGTGGCTCCGAACTCGGTGATGTTGGCGAGGATCGGCACCTTCACCGCGGCGGCGAACTTGCGGTACATCGCGAGCTCGGTGATCGCCTCCGGGAAGATCATGTCGGCGCCCGCTTCCACGTATTTCATCGCGCGGGAAATTGCGGCATCCAGGCCCTCGTTTGCGAGCGCATCGGTGCGCGCCATGACGACGAAGGAAGGATCGGTCCGCGCATCGACAGCCGCCTTGACGCGGTCGGCCATTTCCTCGCCGCTGACGAGCTCCTTGCCGGGACGGTGGCCGCAGCGCTTGGCGCCGACCTGGTCCTCGATATGCATCGCCGCGGCGCCGGCCTTGATGAGCGAGCGCGTGGTGCGCGCGATGTTGAACGCGCTGACGCCGAAGCCGGTGTCAACGTCCACCAGCAACGGCAGGTCGCAGACGTCGGTGATGCGCCGGACGTCGGTCAGCACGTCGTCGAGATTGGAGATGCCGAGGTCCGGCATGCCGAGCGAGCTGGCGGCGACGCCGGCTCCGGAAAGATAGATGGCGCGGTAGCCGACGCGCTTCGCCATCACGGCGTGATAGGCGCAGACGGTGCCGATCACCTGCAGGGGTTTTTCCTCGCTCAGCGCCTGGCTGAACTTCGCTCCGGCGCTCATAGCAGGTGCTTGACGCCGTCGCGCTCTTCGTGGAGCTCCTTCAGGGTCGCGTGCATTCTTTTGCGGCTGAATTCCGAAATCTCGATGCCCTGGACGATCGAATACCTGCCGCCCTGCGTGGTCACCGGGTAGCCGTAGATCACGCCTTCCGGGATGCCGTAGCTGCCCTCGGCAGCGATGCCCATCGTCACCCAGTCGCCCTCGCGCGTGCCGCCGATCCAGTCGCGCACGTGGTCGATCGCCGCGTTGGCCGCGCTCGCCGCCGAGGACAGCCCGCGCGCGTCGATGATCGCCGCGCCGCGCTTCTGGACGGTGGGAATGAAGGTCTGCTCGAGCCAGGTCTGGTCGTTGATCATCGGCCACACCTTCTTGCCGTCGGCTTCCGCCTGGAAGAGGTCCGGATACTGCGTCGCCGAGTGGTTCCCCCAGACGGTGACTTTTCGAATCGAGCTGACGGGCTGCGCCACTTTGTGCGCTGTCTGCGAAACGGCCCTGTTATGGTCGAGGCGCATCATGCCGGTGAACTGCGCCGGCTTCAGGCCCGGCGCGTTTTTCATCGCGATGAGGCAATTGGTATTCGCCGGGTTGCCGACGACCAGCACTTTCACGTCTCGCTTGGCGACCTTGTCGAGTGCGCGGCCCTGCGGCGCGAAAATCTTGCCGTTCGCCTCGAGCAGGTCCTTGCGCTCCATGCCGGGACCGCGCGGGCGCGCGCCGACCAGCAGCGCGATGTCGACATCGCGGAACGCGACTTCCGGCTCGGCGGCGGCGGCCATGCCCTGGAGCAGGGGAAAGGCGCAGTCGTCGAGCTCCATCATCACGCCCTTCAGCGCCTTCTGCGCCTTCTCGTCCGGGATCTCGAGCATCTGCAGGATCACCGGCTGGTCCCTCCCCAGCATCTCGCCCGCGGCGACGCGAAACAGCAGCGAGTAGCCGATCTGGCCGGCGGCGCCGGTGACGGCGACGCGTACGGGGGCATTGGGCATGTATGCTCCGGGAGGAGGGGTGCGGAGCGATAGTACCGCAGCTAGGCTGAGTTATTGCACTGCAGCGTTATAATGACAAGACTCCAATGGCGAATGCGGTGCTGAAGAGACGACGTCCGAAGTACCTGAGTCTTGCCGCGCTGCTCTTCCAGATCCGCCTGCCCCTGCCGGGCAAGGTCTCGATCCTCCACCGCATCTCCGGCGCGCTGCTCGTCTTTCCGCTGGCGGCATGGCTGCTCTATCTCCTCGACCAGAGCCTCGTCTCCGAGGAAGGCTTCAACCGCATCAAGGACCACTATCTGCAATGGCCTCTCGTGAAGGCGGGGCTGCTGGTCTTCCTCTGGGCGTATTGCCATCACTTCTGCGCCGGAATTCGCTTTCTTCTCCTGGATATCAACCAGGGCATCGAGCGTACTTCGGATACCGCATATGGTGAACCGCGTCATCGTCGGCGCGCACTACGGCATGGGCAGCTGGCTCGCCCAGCGCGTCACCGCCGTGATGATGGCGGTCTACACCTTGATCATCGGCTTCGTGCTGATCGAAGAGGGGCCGTTCGATTACGCCGAGTGGCAGGAGCTGTTCGCGAACGGCTGGATGCGCGTCGCGACGCTGCTCTTCGCGGCGAGCCTCGCCTGGCACGCCTGGGTCGGCATGCGCGATATCTGGATGGATTACGTCAAGCCAGACGGGCTGCGCCTCGCTTTGCAGGTGCTGACGGTGCTCCTGCTCGCCTGCTACCTCGGCTGGACGGTGCAGATCCTCTGGCGATGATCCCGGTCCGCAAATTCGACGCCATCGTGGTCGGGGCGGGAGGCTCAGGCATGCGCGCTGCGCTGGAGCTCGCGCGCCAGGAGCTCAAGGTCGCGGTGCTCTCGAAGGTCTTCCCGACGCGCTCGCACACCGTGGCGGCACAGGGCGGAATCGCCGCGCCGCTCGCCAATTCGACCGAGGACCATTGGCACTGGCACATGTACGACACGGTCAAGGGCTCCGACTACCTCGGCGACCAGGACGCGATCGAATACATGTGCCGTCGCGCCATCGAGGTGGTGGTCGAGCTCGAGCACATGGGCATGCCCTTCGACCGCCTCGAGAACGGCAAGATCTACCAGCGCCCGTTCGGCGGCCATACGCAGAACTACGGCAGTCCGAAGATGGCGATGCGCGCCTGCGCGGCGGCCGACCGCACCGGGCACGCGATGCTGCACACGCTGTACCAGCAGAACGTGCGTGCCAACACGCAATTCTTCATCGAATGGATGGCGCTCGACCTGGTGCGCGACCCGCAGGACGGAGCCGTCATCGGCGTCACGGCCCTCGAGATGGAGAGCGGCGAGCTGTATCTGTTGCAGGCGAAAGCGGTGCTCCTGGCGACCGGCGGCGCCGGCCGCATCTACTGGGCGACGACCAATGCTTTTATCAACACCGGCGACGGCCTGGGGATGACCGCCCGCGCCGGGCTGCCGCTGGAGGACATGGAGTTCTGGCAATTCCACCCCAGCGGCGTGGCGGGCGCCGGAGTGCTCATCACCGAGGGCGTGCGCGGCGAGGGCGGCTATCTGGTCAACAAGAACGGCGAGCGCTTCATGGAGCGCTATGCGCCAAACGCCAAGGACCTGGCGAGCCGCGACGTCGTGTCGCGCGCTATGATCACCGAGATCAAGGAGGGCCGCGGCTGCGGTCCCGAGGGCGACTACCTGCTGCTCAAGCTCGATCATCTCGGCCCGGAACTGATCCAGCATCGGCTGCCGGGCATCCGCGAGATCGCGATCAAGTTCGCCAACGCCGATCCGATCCGCGATCCGATCCCGGTGGCGCCGACGGTGCATTATCAGATGGGCGGCATCCCGACGAATTACATGGGGCAGGTGGTGGCGCCCGAAGGCTCGAGCAAGGAGGCCATCGTGCCGGGCCTGTTCGCCGCCGGCGAATGCTCCTGCGTCTCGGTTCACGGCGCCAACCGCCTCGGCACCAACTCGCTCCTCGACCTTCTGGTGTTCGGCAAGTCCTCGGGCGAGCAGATGATCAAGGACATCCATGCGCAGCCGAGGCCGCACCGCAACCTGCCGAAGGACGCGGGCGAGGCCACCCGCGCGCGCCTCGCGCGGCTCGACGCGGCGAATTCGGGCGAGCGCGTCGCCGACGTCCTGAACGACCTGCGCCGCGCGATGCAGGCGCATTGCGGGGTGTTCCGTTTCCCCGAAGACCTGATCGAGGGCGTTAAAAAAATGAGGAGCATCGCAGAACGGGCGGAAAGAGCGTTCATCGGCGACAAATCGAAGGTCTTCAACACCGCGCGGGTCGAAGCCATGGAGCTGGAAAACCTGGTCGAGACCGCAATGGCGACGGTGGTGTCGGCGGAAGCGCGCAAGGAAAGCCGCGGCGCGCACGCCAGGAGCGATTTCCCCGAGCGCGACGACAAGAACTGGATGAAGCACACGCTGTGGTTCAAGGAAGGCAACCGGCTGGATTACAGGCCGGTGCACCTCAGGCCGCTGTCCGTCGAAACGATGGAACCCAAGGTACGCACCTACTGATGAAACTCTCGATCTATCGCTTCGACCCGGACAAGGACGAACGTCCTTACATGCAGGACTGAGGTCACGCCGGAGGCGTCCGACCGGATGCTGCTCGATGTCCTCGTCAAGGCAAAGGTGCAGGACGATTCGCTGTCGTTCCGCCGCTCCTGCCGCGAAGGCGTGTGCGGCTCGGATGCGATGAACATCAACGGCAAGAACGGCCTGGCGTGCATCACCAGGGTCGCCGACCTGCCGCAGCACGTCACGCTGCGCCCGCTTCCGGGGCTGCCGGTGATCCGCGACCTGATCGTCGACATGACGCAGTTCTTCAAGCAGTACCACTCGATCAAGCCCTACGTGATCAACAACGATCCGCCGCCCGAGCGCGAGCGGCTGCAGTCGCCGCAGGAGCGCGAGGAGCTCGACGGCCTCTACGAGTGCATCCTGTGCGCCTGCTGCTCGACCTCTTGCCCGTCGTTCTGGTGGAACCCCGACAAGTTCGTCGGCCCCGCCGGGCTATTGCAAGCCTATCGGTTCATCGCGGACACCCGCGACCAGGCGACCTCCGAGCGGCTCGACAACCTCGAGGATCCGTACCGCCTGTTCCGCTGCCACACCATCATGAATTGCGTCGACGCGTGCCCCAAGAACCTGAATCCGACGCGCGCCATCAACAAGATCAAGGAGCTCCTCGTCAAGCGCGCGGTATGATGAATTCCATCGACGGAAACCGACTGAAGTGGAAGTGCCGCCGGGGCCTGCTCGAGCTCGATCTGGTTCTTGAGAGGTACATGAAAACAAATCCACAGGACGAGAGGCTTTCAGAGCTGCTCGACCTGCCTGACAACGACCTGTGGGACATCGTCTGCGGCCGCAGCGACCAGTATGCCTTTCACCTGCACGAGACCGTGGCGCGGCTGCGCGCTGCCTAGAGGTTAACGACCATGGAAAAGATGACGACCGTCAAGCTGCCCGATGGCCGCACGCTGGAATTCCCGGTGCTCGCCGGCACCATGGGGCCCGAGGTGATCGACATCCGCACGCTGTACGCAAGATCCGGAATGTTCACCTACGACCCGGGCTACCTGTCGACGGCGAGCTGCAGCTCGGCGATTACCTTCATCGACGGCGATGCCGGCATGCTGCTGTACCGCGGCTACCCGATCGAGCAGCTCGCGCAGCACTGCGACTTCCTCGAGGTGTGCTATCTCCTGCTGAACGGCGAGCTGCCCAACCGCAAGCAGAAAAACGAATTCGTCGGCATCGTCACGCATCACACCATGGTGCACGAACAGCTGGCGCGGCTGTACCAGGGGTTCCGGCGCGACGCGCACCCGATGGCAGTGATGGTCGGGGTAGTGGGAGCGCTGTCGGCGTTCTATCACGACGCGCTCGATATCAATAATCCGCACCACCGCACCATCTCGGCGTTCCGGCTGATCGCGAAGATGCCGACCATTGTCGCCATGTCGTACAAGTACTCGGTGGGACAGCCGTTCATCTACCCGCGCAACGACCTGTCGTACACGGCCAACTTCATGCGCATGATGTTCGCCGTGCCGGCCGAGGAGTACAGGGTCAACGACGTGCTGGTGCGCGCGATGGACCGCATCTTCCTGCTGCATGCGGACCACGAGCAGAACGCCTCGACCTCGACCGTACGCCTTTGCGGGTCCTCGGGCGCGAACCCCTACGCTTGCATCGCAGCCGGCATTGCCTCGCTTTGGGGGCCGGCGCACGGCGGCGCGAACGAGGCCGCTCTCGAGATGCTGGAGGAGATCGGCGACGTCTCGAAGGTCGGCGAGTTCATCAAGAAAGCGAAGGACAAGAATTCCGGCGTGCGCCTGATGGGCTTCGGCCACCGCGTGTACAAGAACTACGACCCGCGCGCGAAATTGATGCGCGAGACCTGCCACGAGGTGCTGAACGAGCTCGGGCTGCACGACAATCGCCTGTTCAAGCTGGCCATCGCGCTCGAGAAGATCGCGCTCGAGGACGACTACTTCGTCAGCCGCAAGCTGTACCCGAACGTCGACTTCTACTCGGGCATCGTGCAGCGCGCGCTCGGCATTCCGGTCGCCATGTTCACCTGCATCTTCTCGCTCGCGCGCACCGTGGGCTGGATCGCGCAGTGGCAGGAAATGATCTCGGATCCCGAGTACAAGATCGGGCGCCCGCGCCAGCTCTACCAGGGCCCGACCAAGCGCGACGTCAAGCCGCTCGACAAGAGATAAGCCATGGCAAGCGTGATGCGCCAGTTCCTCGACAACTCGTACCTGTACGGCGCCAACGCGACCTTCATCGAGGACCTGTACGAGAAGTACCTGGTGAACCCGCAGTCCGTCGCCGAGGAATGGCGCGAGTACTTCGACCGCATCCAGGTGCTGCCCGGAAGCGCGGCCAAGGACGTCGCGCATGCGCCGGTGGTCGAATCCTTCGTGCAGCGCGCGAAGGCCGGCCAGCTGGGAGGACCGGCCAGAACCCTGCCGGTAGAGCCGGTGACGCCGGAGCGGCCGCAGGTCGCCGCGCTGCTGCTGGTCACCGCATACCGCATCGCCGGCTCGCGCTGGGCGACGGTCGATCCGCTCAAGCGCATGCCGCGGCCCAGCATCCCGGAGCTCGAGCCGGGGTTCTACGATCTCAGCGAGGCGGATCTCGATCAGACCGTGAACGCCGGGTCGTTTGTAGGCCTGGACCGGACTTCCTTGAGAAATCTGCTGCAGGCGTTACGCGACACTTATTGCCGCAATATCGGTTTCGAGTACATGTTCATCAGCGAGCGCGCGCAGCGGCAGTGGATCCAGGAGCGGATCGAGCCGGTGCGCGCCACGCCGAACTTCTCGCCCGAGCAGAAGAAGCGCCTGCTGCAGAAGATCACCGAGGCGGAGCAGCTCGAGCGTTACCTGCATACCCGCTACGTCGGCCAGAAGCGCTTCTCGCTGGAGGGCGGCGAGAGCCTGATCCCGTCGATCGACGAGCTGATCCAGCGCGCTGGCGGCAACGGCGTGCAGGAGATGGTGATCGGCATGGCGCACCGCGGGCGGCTCAACGTGCTGGTCAACGTGCTGGGCAAGATGCCGAAGGACCTGTTCCTCGAGTTCGAGGGCAAGCACGCTTCCGAGCTGCCGTCCGGGGACGTGAAATACCACAACGGGTTCTCCTCGGACATCTCGACGGCGGGCGGCCCGGTGCACATCTCTCTCGCGTTCAATCCGTCTCACCTGGAGATCGTGGACCCGGTGGTCGAGGGCTCGGTGCGGGCGCGCCAGCGCCGGCGCAACGACAAGACCGGCGACCAGGTGATGCCCATTCTCTTGCACGGCGACGCCGCCTTCGCGGCGCAGGGCGTCGTGATGGAGACGCTGAACCTGTCCGGCACGCGCGGCTACGGCACCGGCGGCACGGTGCATCTCATCGTCAACAACCAGATCGGCTTCACCACTTCCGATCCGCGCGACACGCGCTCGACCATCTACTGCACCGACGTGGCGAAAATGGTCGAGGCACCGATCTTCCACGTTAACGGCGACGATCCGGAGGCGGTGCTGTTCGTCACGCAGCTGGCGCTCGATTTCCGCCAGAAGTTCCACAAGGACGTGGTGATCGACATCGTCTGCTTCCGCAAGCTCGGCCACAACGAGCAGGACGAGCCGTTCATCACGCAGCCGCTGATGTACAAGAAGATCGTGCAGCATCCGGGCACGCGCAAGCTCTACGCCGACAAGCTGCTCGCGCAGGGCGTGATCGCGCCCGAGG
>WNEZ01004542.1_pt1 | contig 12095 bp, 8 predicted proteins | sample 5400521 | NCBI WGS metagenome assembly WNEZ01 (sample SAMN13153339, study PRJNA577476) | soil metagenome | isolation source: 120 cm saprolite under Douglas fir tree site 2 hole 1 replicate 1 | place: USA:California | collected 2015-04-18
AGATCAGGCGAGTGATCCTATCGCCATTAACGGACTGTGGGGCATAGACTTCGGCAATGGCGTGAATGCAGGAGAACGCGACGAACTGTTCTTTGCATCTGGGCTTAACGATGAGGCGAATGGCCTCTTTGGGAAGATCCAGTTTGTCAGGGATGATTCATGAATAATCCGGAAGGCTTTTAACTCAAGCAAAGGACGAGAATAATTATCGCTTCTCCTTCTTTGTGTATACCAGGGCATCCACAAGGAATGCCCTGGTAGTCGCTCTCTCCAATTCTGGCTCCTTTCATGAATCCTCTTTGGCTCTTGACTCCCTGCACCTGCTTGTTGCACAGTAAAGTATATTCATGAGTAGAAGTGTGTACTGAAAGGATGCAGTATGTCCCCCAAAATGTCAGTCCAAAGCGAAGACAGCAGAAAACTCCGCACGGTATATGGCGCCTGTCCACATGATTGCCCCGACTGCTGTGCGCTGGAAACGCAGGTGGACGAGCAGGGACGCGCGGTCACTGTGCGTGGTCGCAGTGACCATCCAGTAACAAGGGGATGGCTTTGCGCCAAAGTCAATCGTTACCTGGAGCGAGTTTATCATCCTGAACGTTTGCTCTACCCAATGCATCGTGTTGGGCCAAAAGGCAGCGGCGTATTCGAGCGCATCTCATGGGATGAAGCTATTGCTGAGATCACATCGCGTTGGCATGACATTATCGCACAACATGGGGCGCAATGTATCCTTCCATACAGTTATGCAGGCACTTTGGGATTGGTCAATAATGCCGTCTCCAATAGCCGCTTTTGGAATCGCCTGGGCGCTTCTCAGCTCGAAAGAACTATCTGTGGTGCTGCAGCTGAAGAAGCTGTCATGCTCACAATTGGTGCTCGCCTGGCTCCTTCCCCTCAAATGCTGCTTCATAGTAAACTGATCTTGATCTGGGGCAGCAATCCTGCCAGTACCGCACCTCATATAATGCCCTTTTTACGCGAAGCTCAACGTAAGGGTACACGCATCATCGTAATTGATCCCATTCGGACCCTGACCGCACGTTCAGCCGACCAGCATATCCAGCCCTTTCCCGGCACTGATGCCGCGCTTGCGCTCTCCATGATGTATGTCATGGTGACTGAGGAACTACACCAGCCTGAGTGGATTGCGGCGCATACCGTTGGCTGGGAGTCGCTGTTTGAGCGGATCATGCAGTTTCCACCGCAGCGTGCAGCTCAGATAACAGGCCTTGACGTTGACACGATTCTAGACCTTGCTCGTACCTATGCAACCACTCCCCCGGCTTTGCTACGTGTGACCGATGGTATCAATCGCCATACAAATGGTGGCCAGACTGTGCGCACGCTGGCCAGTCTGCCTGCTATTACAGGACAGTATGGTCTGCCTGGTGGCGGACTCATGTACAGCGCCAGCGATTGGTTGCAATGGGATAATGAAGCAGTAACACATGCGCATGATCCGGCGTGCCCGCGTCCGCCACGTTCATTGAATATGAATCGCCTGGGAGCTTTACTTACTGGAGAAGCCGATCCGCCTGTGTACTCACTTTTCGTCTATAATGCCAATCCTGTTGCCTCTACTCCCAATGCTGGTAAGATCGTAGAAGGTTTACTGCGTGATGATCTATTCACTGTTGTGCATGAACTCTTCGAGACAGATACAGCGCGCTACGCGGATATACTATTACCTGCTACCAGCCAGCTTGAACATGTAGACTTGCACAAACCATACGGACATGTGTCATTGCAATACAACATGCCTGCAATTGCGCCGCAAGGGGAGGCACGCAGTAATTGGGATGTCATGCGCAGCCTATCCTCAGCGATGGGTTTCAATGAGCCCTGGTTGCTACAGGATGCGAATGAAGTGATACAGGAGATCGTGAATACAACGTCACAACACAATCCAAGACTGGTAGGCATCACGTTGGAACGTCTGCAGGCAGAAGGCTCAATCCCACTTGCTATCTCTATCAGAGAAGAGGTTCCATTTGCTGATGGTATCTTCTTTACACCATCAGGGAAGGTAGAGTTTTATTCAGAGACTGCCGCGGCCAGAGGATATGATCCTGTCCCTGGTTGGGAGCCTGAAGTCGAAACAAGAACGGGGCGGGATACTTCACTGTCTGCCAGCGCCACACTTCCTCTTTTGTGCCCTGCAGCTCACCACTTTGTCAGTTCGACCTTTGGCAATCAAGAGCGAATGATTACCAAAGAAGGCGCTCCTACGCTGCGTATTCACCCGAGCGATGCCGCTGTTCGAAATATTCAGAGTGGGCAACTGGTGCGCGTAGGTAACGAACGAGGATGGTGCAGGTTGGTCGCCGAAGTGACAGATGTGGTTCGCCCAGGTGTCCTGGCAACGACGACAGTCTGGTGGCCAAAGTTCAGCCCCGATCAACGCAACGTTAACTGGACAACCTCCGATCGCCTGGCAGACCTCGGGGGTGGTAGTACATTCTATACCAATCTTGTAACAGTAGAGCCTGCCGAATTGGATAAGTAGCTTACAATTTGACGTGCGCTATGTGCTATGTTACCATAAACTCCAGGGCACGAGGCAAATGCAAATTCTAACCAAAGCAGGGTTCTTAGGGACGCAGTCCCTAAGCGGGGAGTGGGGTGTCCCCACATTTCCCCTTTTCCCCTTGTGAGGGGTGGGGTAAAAGAAACTCGGCGGAAGCCCTGCTCCAGGGAAAGGATGCCCACAACAACGAGGAGACAGCTTAATGAACTTATATGAGCAATTAATAGTAGTGCGCGAACGACTTGAAGGCATTGGTGCTCATGACGATAGCATGGATTTAGTGGAGACACTCCTGAAAAGGGCGGAGCCTGCCAGGGGAGATAAAACGAACATTGGCCAGGTGCAAGTATTGCGGCATATGCTGCGTATGCGCGAAGTCAGCGATAACTACAATATTTACAACGACCTGCAAGAGTTGCTCAGCGAGCGTGACGAATTTGAAGTTTCCGCTCGCGAAGATGCGGCTCCTGCGGCATATGTCGACACTGAACGCCATCCGAGGCCGAAATCGTTCTACAAAGCAAAGAAAGAAAGAGAAAAAAAGAAAAACTAGCTCAGGGTTATGATGCAGGTCCTTCAGTACTTCCTTTCACTCATCCTGAGCGTAGCTAGACGCGCTAGCGTCGTTGGATGAGTGGCTTTCAAGTACTTCCTTTCACTCATCCTGAGCGTAGCTAGATGCGCTAGCATCGTTGGATGAGTGGCTTTCAAGGACTTCCTTTCACTCATCCTGAGCGTAGCTAGATGCGTCAGCATCGTTGGATGAGTGGCTTTCAAGACGTTTCTGTTGAGCGTTTGGACCGCCGAGTTGCAATTGTTGTTTCATTGCTTGCAACTGGGCTTCTACATTCTGCTCGGTTGAGATCTTTTGCAGTTCGCGCTCGAGCGTATCACCTGAACCCGCTCCAAGCATTCCTTGTTCGCTGAGCGTGCCCTGATCTATCAACTCCTCCATCGCATTTGCGCGAGCTTGCATAGTCAATACCTTGTCTTGCGCTCGCTGCATCGCCAGATTCATCTCTGTCATTTCTTCAGAGATGCCTGTAACTGTTTCGTTGATCTTCACTTGCGCCTGTGCCGCGCTATACTGTGCCTTCACCATCTCTTTTTGCGTGCGGAACGCTTCCACACGAGCAGAGATTGTGCGCTCCATATCAATCAACTTCTCTTCTTGTGCTTTCAATTGTGCCAACTGTTGTTCATAACTGTTGATTTGTACCAGCAACGTTTCTTTGCGTTGTAACGCCATACGCGCCAGGTCTTCTCGGTTTGCCTGCAATGCCTGCATAGCCTGTTGGTCCAATCTACTGATCTTCTCGATAAGTTGTGACTGTTGCATTTCAAGGCGTTTTTCATTCGTTACAACATCTGCAATCGAGCGACGAAGTTGCTGTAATTGCTCGATTTGTTTGCTATACGAATAATCCATAACCTGCCCTGGGTCTTCAGCTTTATCTAGCGCTGCATTGGCACGTATATTAAAAAAGGTTGCGAGACGTGAAAAAAAGCCCATAGAGTCCTCCTCTTAAGCAAGCGATATATGTGATTTTTTTACATAATGTCATAACAAACCTGCTCATTATTTGCATGATACCATACTTATAGCAAAAAAGATAACCAAAACTGACATCATCTCATCCATGGGATTGCAAGGGCGCAGCCCTTGCAATCCCATGGATGAGATGATGTCAACCCACAAACTATTGACTTTTGCTCCTCAGTCGGCTATACTCCACGTTGTCAGCAGAATGCTGCGCGCGGGTTTGGTGTAGTGGTAACATGCAACTTTCCCAAAGTTGAGATCACGGGTTCGACCCCCGTAACCCGCTCTTTAAACGACCTCTCTCCTAACGAGAGAGGTCGTTTTATTTCTCCACTTCACGCAACTGCACTTGCATGCGATTCATATCACGTGCGACCGTTCTCAATCCAACGAGACAGGCCAGTCCTGCAAGAAACAGAAATGTTGGAGCCGTAGCGGTGAGCGCAAAACCAAGTGAAGCATTATTTGCAATTGCACCAATCACAAATGGCGCTGCTGCGTCTCCAAGTAAATGCGCAAGTAGCAGAGACAGGCCAATTGCGGTGGCTCGCAACGCGGGAGCAATCACATCCTGAATCACAGCATTCAACGGCCCGGTACAGAAGCTGAGCAAAATGGCGGCTATAATAAACACAGAGACGAAGAGTGGTAAGGTGTGGATCAACAGAGCAATCAATACCAGGGGTGCTCCGACTAGAAATCCAAATGCTGCAACCAACAAACGTCCTTCGGGTCGACGCCTCTGAGCGAAGTCAGCTAACCAGCCTCCAGCTACTGTTCCGATCAGTCCACCGCCCACCAGTACTGCGCCGGTGATTAACCCGGCGCGGCCTAGACTCAGGTGAAATGCATGAACAAAGTAAAATGGCAGCCAGTACGAGGTGCCGCCAATCGTGAAGAAACTAAACACAAGTGCGGCTACTAAAGTCCAGTAGGTTGAAATGTGACGCAGTTTTTTCAATGAGCCCTGGAAATCTTTTCCGAAGCTCCCATGTGCTTGAACAGAATCGGCTTCATTTTCGTCGCCCTCCGCGTTTTCGAATGCGCCGCGTCTGGGTTCAAACATACGCCATGCGAGAAAAGCAGCGATCAATCCAGGAACACCAACAATAAAAAATGCGTACCGCCAGCCAAAAGCGTCTGCAACGAGGCCGCCAAGGGCAAGGCCTATAGCTGTGCCGAGTAATGTGCCTGCCGACCAGTAAGACAGGATGCGGGCGCGTTTCTCTTTAGAGAAAAAGTCGCCAAGTAGCGAGAGAGACGCTGGAGCATAACCGGCTTCACCAATACCTAACACAGAGCGGACACTGAGCAATTGCAAGAAATTACGTGTGAAACCTGCCAGAACAGTCGCCACACTCCAGATTCCTACACAAAGCGCAACAATGTTCTTGCGAATACTCCTGTCTGCCCAGACTCCCAGCGGCAATGTCGCAATCGCGTAAACGAAGAGGAACGATGATCCAAGCAAGCCTGCTTGGGTTAGTGTCAACCCCATCTCTGCCTGGATTTTCGGCAGTACAGCAGGAAGTACAAAGCGGTCCGCGTAGTTGAGCACATTGATGATAAACAAAATGGTAAAACCAAAACGGGCCTGTCCTCTTGTGGGCCTGAAGTGAAGCTTATCTTTGGCCTGCAATGGCGTGGTTATTTTCATTAATATCTACACTTTCACTAAAGTCACGCCAAAGATATCCCCCGTACCCTTGATCTCTTCAATTGCCCAGTCGGGGATGGGGTCATCTACAGAAATGATCATCAGCGCAGTATCAGGAGAACTTTTAGGGTCTCTCGCATGGGGAGCGCGTACACTGGGACCCACGTCCATGTGGCGAATATTCACGTGGGCTTTACCCAGGATGGTGCCAACACGTCCGATCATGCCAGGTTGATCAGGGTTGCGACAAAAGAGAATGTAGCCCTCTGGTACAAATTCAGGCCAATAACGGCCAATACGCACGATGCGTGGTTCATGATGCATCACCGTTCCGCTTATCACCTCGACATAGTCGTCACCGGAGCCGGGCTTTCCCGCGAGGGAAGAGCTATAGCCATTAGCATTCATGAGGCGTATGGTGACGAGGTTGGCAAATTCGGTTGGGATGGTTGATTTCTGTTCACTGATCTCCAATCCCCACTGTTTTGCCAGCAAGAGCGCATTAATCATGTTGACATGTGCGTCTGAAACCGATTCAAGCAACCCTTTGATAAGCGCTGCCTGCAAGGGGCGCAAATCGTTATTCGCTATGTCGCCGCTGCAGGATAATTCGATCTTATTCAGCGGCCCAGGTTGGAGTTGTGTGTATAGACGTCCCATCTGCTCAACCAGGTGCATATACGGTTGCAATATGTTCAGGGTTTCGGGCAGGATCAGAGGCGCATTTACTGCTGCTCGCGGAAAACCACCGCGCAAGACTGCGACAATTTGTTCAGCCACATCCGTAGCCACACTCAATTGTGCCTCTTCCGTTGAAGCTCCCAGGTGTGGAGTAGCGATCACTCGCTCGTGTGCGAGCAGTTGCTTCAAAACCTCATTATCGCCTACTGGTTCCTGGCTGAAGACATCGAGAGCGACTCCTGCCAGGCGGTTCTCTTGCAGTGCGTTGAGCAAGGCTTCTTCATCGATCAACCCACCTCGCGCACAATTGATCAGTCGCGCTCCGGGTTTGAGCAGGTGTAGTTCATGTGTCCCGATAAGCCCGCGAGTTCCTTGTGGGCCACTGGTAAGAGATGTGTGCAGCGTCACAAAGTCAGCCTGTTGGAGCACTTCTTCCATGCTCAGCATGGTGATATCAAACTTGCGAGCCTGTTCAGAAGCCACGTATGGATCAAAGGCGATCACCTGCATTTCTAGCCCCTGTGCGCGTCGTGCTACTTCTGTGCCAACCTTCCCAAGGCCAATAATGCCTAGTATTTTGTTTCGTACTTCAACTCCCAGGAAGCGACTCTTTTCCCATTTCCCTGTTTTTGTGCTGCTGCTGGCGGCAGGAATGTGTCGTGCCAATGCCATCAGCATAGCAATGGTATGCTCCGCAGCCGCGACGATGTTTCCTGTAGGCGAATTGACAACTATGATGCCCTGGCGTGTAGCTGCTTCGATGTCGATATTGTCAACACCAACTCCGGCACGTCCAACGATTTTGAGTTCACTGGCGGCGGCCAGTATCTCGCTCGTCACCTGGGTTTCGCTTCGCACAACAAGCGCTGTATAGTTGCCTATAATGCCTTTCAATTGCTCTGGCTTGAGGCCGTAATGAACGTCTATATGTGCCTCTGGAAGCTGCGAGCGTAGGAGATCAATGCCCTCCTGCGCGATGCGATCAGCAATGAGTATGTTGATTTCTTCTTCCACGTGATTCTGTTCCTCTCTGTTAGGCCGTAAAACCAGTATCTCGCAGGCGCATCTCCATTTTATCCATGGCCTCGACCAGGTCTACCTCCTCGAAGAAGCCGAGGTGTCCCACGCGCAAGATCTTTCCTTCCAGTTGTTGCTGGCCGCCGCCAAAGACCACCTGATCCTCCTCGCGTAGTATCTTCAGCAGCGCTTTCGAATCGATACTTTCGGGTGTAAGCACGGCCGTAACGGTATTCGAGGCATCTTTATGGTCAGCGAGCAATCGCAGTCCCATCTCTTTAGCTCGCCAGCGCACGTATTCACCAATACGCTGATGTCGTTCAAAGATAGCCTCTCGACCCTCTTCCAGCATTTTCTCCAGTGCCAGGTCCAGCGCGTAGAAGAGCGAGACAGGCGGCGTAGTTGGATGCTCCCATTTCACTAGGTACTTACGAGACAGTTCCCAGTCAAAATAGAAACGCGGTAACCTGGCAGTTTTATTGGCTTCCCATGCGCGGGGACTGGCGGCAAGCATCATCAGACCGGGAGGAGTCATCCACCCCTTTTGCGAACTCGTGAAGACGATATCAATGTCCCAGGAATCCATTTCCAGCGGTACGCAGCCAAGTGAGCTAACAGCATCGACAACGATGAGCGTATCGGGGCCAAGACGGCGGATCAGAGCTGCCAGCGTTTCCAGGTCATTTGTAACACCTGTCGAGGTTTCGTTATGCGTCACGAGCACAGCACGGTAAGGTGCAAGTGATTTCAAGCGTGTTTCAACTGTCGCGGGGTCAGCGGCCTCTCCCCATGGAAATTCGATGCGTGTTACATCAAGACCGTATCGCTCGGCGATGGTCGCCTGGCGATTGCCAAAAGAACCAATCGTAATTGCTACAACATGATCTCCGGGTGAGAAAAGGTTAGCAACTGCGGCCTCCTGACCTCCCGTACCAGAAGCCGAGAAGGTCAGCACTGGTGAGGATGTCTGGAAGAAATATTGCAGGCGTGCCGTGACCCGCTTTAGAATGGCGGCAAACTCTGGACCTCGATGGTTGATCAAAGGCTGAGTCAGTTCTTCCAATATCTCAGCAGGTACAGGTGTCGGGCCAGGAATGCGCAGATTCTGTACTGGAATAGGTTTGCGAGGCTCTACCTGCGGGATAGGGATTGCTCTTCGTTCTTGAATAGTCATAGTTTACTCCATCTATATCGGCCTGAAAAGCCGACCTTCGTTTAATTATAGGGCGAATTAAAAGTCAGGGGTGCAGGGGGCGAAGCCTCCCTGACGGGGTCTGGGGTGTCCCCAGAATTTCCCTTATCCCTCGCAGGCGGCGAGGCCCTTTGAACTCTGTAAAAAGGACTTATTAATTGCTCTAGTTTCATTGAACCTGTGCCTCTTTGCAATAGGATACGGCGGACTAAAACGCAGTATCCGCCGCTTTGCTCGATAACTCTCAATCAAAGTATAGCATAGGAGGAGATTATAGGAAACCACTGCATCATTCCCACTCCATCGTCGCAGGAGGCTTTGTTGTTATATCATAAACAACTCGTGAAATATTTGGAACTTCATTCACGATACGAGAAGATATTTTTTGTAAGAGATCATACGGAAGTTTCGCCCAGGTGGCGGTCATAATATCTGTTGATTCTACAACACGAAGAGCAACTACTTCTCCAAAAAATTTTCCATCCCCTTTGGTAGCTGTTGAATACGCTCCTGTCATTACAGGAAACGAAATAAAGACTCTTTCAAGCCAACCGCTACGTCTTAATTCTTCAAGCACAATGCTATCTGCTTGTTCTTCTTGAGCAAGACGCGCCGCAGTTACTTCTCCTCTAATACGTACTGCATATCCTGGACCGGGAAATGGTTGCTTCATAATTAGTTCATCAGACAATCCAATCGTTCTACCTAACGAACGCACTTCATCTTTATAGAACTCCCGTAATGGTTCAAGCAATTTGAGTTTCATATGCTCCGGTAGTCCACCAACATTATGATGACTTTTAATTTTAGATGCATATTTCGTTCCTTGACTTTCAATAACATCTGAGTAAATTGTTCCTTGCAGTAAGAAGGCAACATCTTTATCCTTTTGAAGAAGCTTTTGCATTTCTTCCTCGAAAACTTCTATGTAAAACTTACCGATCACTTTTCTCTTTTCTTCACTATCGGTAATTCCTTGTAACCTTCTCAACATTTCATTTCGTACATCAACAACAATAGGAGTAATATCAAATGGTTCAAATGTTTTTTTAACCGTAAGAATTGCATCATCTCGCATTAATCCATTATCAACAAAAATAGGAGTAAATTGCTTGCCTATTGCTTTTGCAACCAACGTACCAGCAACAGTAGAATCAACTCCTCCTGAAATTGCTCCGATCACATGCTTTTCCCCAACGGTCGTACGAATCTGTTGTATCAGCTCGCTTGCTTCGATAATAGTGTGTTTTTTAGAAATTCCACAGATCTCAATAAAGTTTTGCAATATTTGTGATCCATATTCTGTATGTTCAACTTCAGGATGAAATTGAAGCATATACATCTTTTTCTTTTCATCTTCTGCAGCAGTATTTGGAACATGTGGGGTTGACCCGATCAAGGTAAACCCCTGTGGAATTTCAATAATTTCATCTCCATGGCTCATCCAAACGGTTATATCTTTGGCAACACCTTTAAGAATCTTGGATGTGTCATCTAGTACAGCAAATGATGCAGGTCCGTATTCTTTTCTCCCTGCAAGAACTTTTCCGCCTAAAAGATGTGCAGCTAATTGAAAGCCATAACAAATACCTAGGATCGGGAGTCCTGATTCAAAGATTTTTTTGTCAACTGTAGGAGCGCCTTGCTCGTAAACAGAAATGGGTCCACCAGAAAGTACGATCCCTTTGGGTTTTTCTTCTTTCATTGTTTCTAAAGCATCTTCAGGAATGATCATTTTTGCCGGAGAACCAAGGGCTCGAAGTCTTCGTACTATTAAATGTGCTGTTTGTCCTCCAAAATCAACAACCAGAATCATTTTAGTAATTCTCGCCGGCGTTTGTTATTAAAACATCATGTGGATGGCTTTCAGTTAAAGATGCTTGAGTAATCTGAATAAATTTTGCCTTTTCCCATAACTCATGAATATTTTTTGCGCCAGTATAGTAAAATCCTGACCGTATTCCTCCAAGGGCCTGATCAACAAGTGCTTGCACAGAACCCTTCACAGGCACTAATCCCTCAACTCCTTCTGCAACAAGCACACCATCTTCGTAGCTTTTTCCATGAAATTCATCTTCTGAATGAATTTCCATCCCTCGTTTGATTGCACCTGCAGATCCCATACCTCGATACTCTTTAAATAAATATTCGTTTTTATCTTTTTGGAAAATACTTTGAAATCTTTGCGGTACTTGATCTCTATGTAGCATAACCGTTTTTCCTGGAGCTTCTTCTGCTGCAGCAAAAAAGCTTCCCATCATAACTGCATTGGCGCCAACGGCAAGCGCTTTCACCATATCTCCAGAATATTTAATACCTCCATCTGCAATAACAGGTATTCCAGCTTCTTTTGCCACTGAAACAACACTTTGTAAAGCAGAAACCTGCGGTACTCCCATTCCTGAAATTATTCGTGTTGTGCAAATGGCGCCTGGTCCCATACCGACTCGTAACCCATCAGCACCTGCGTCAATCAGCGCTTTTGCACCATCTGCAGTTGCAATACTTCCTGCAATAATATCTATTTCTGGATAGTTCTGTTTAATAAAGATTACTGTGTCTATAACATGTTTTGCAAAACCATGCGCAGTGTCAACAACAATGAGTTTCACTCCACTTTCCGCCATAGCAGATACTCGTTTTTCAAAACCAGAACTCGCTCCGACAGCCAATCCAACAGGTAGGTTTTCTGCGAGCGCTTTCTCTGCTTCTGCAACTTGATCTTCAATTGTTAAATTTCTATGGATAATACCAATTCCTCCTGATTTTGCTAACGCAATAGCAAGTCGTGCTTCGGTTACTGTATCCATGGGTGATGAGATGAGAGGAATCTTAATAGAAATGCGTTTGGTTAGCTGTGTAGACAAATCAATATCGCTTCGGAAAAAATCAGAATAACCAGGCAAAAGAAGAATATCATCAAATGTAAGACCGAGAGGAAATGAGGTTGTCAACTTGTTCTTTTCCATAATTTAATGTACGATGGAATTGCGTAACTGTCAAGGAATTTGCTTAGAGGAAAGACAAAAAATAAGATTGACAATTCTATTCCTCCATGCTATCCTAATCAAGCCGTAGTTCAGGAACGCTTAATGTGCTGCGCTGGGACGCGGCGCTACAATACACATAGATGCCCCTTTGTAGGGACCCGCCATATTGTGCCCAAGGGGAAGAGGTAAGAGAAAAAACGCATGAGTGTCAAAATTCGCTTAAAACGTGTAGGGAAAAAGAAAGCCCCAAGTTATCGCGTCGTGGTTGCTGATTCACGCTCCCCACGCGATGGTCGTATTATTGAAAGCCTCGGCTGGTATAACCCGCTTGTAGAGCCATCTGCCATCCACATCGATGAAGAGAAGGCATTAAAGTGGCTCAATGTTGGTGCGCAGCCAACCGAATCGGTAGCTTCGTTACTCAAGCGCACAGGAGTAATGGAGCGTTTTGAGCAGACGAAATCCACTGCAACTACACCAGCAGC
>WNEZ01004543.1_pt1 | contig 12094 bp, 6 predicted proteins | sample 5400521 | NCBI WGS metagenome assembly WNEZ01 (sample SAMN13153339, study PRJNA577476) | soil metagenome | isolation source: 120 cm saprolite under Douglas fir tree site 2 hole 1 replicate 1 | place: USA:California | collected 2015-04-18
ATGGAAACGCGTTCGGGATTCAGGAAGCGTTCGAACAGCAGGTTGTACTGCAACGGGTCCACATCCGTGATGCGCAGCGCATAGCTGACCAGACTCCCCGCCGCGGAGCCGCGGCCCGGCCCGACGGGAACATCCTGCGCCCGCGCGTATTGAATGAAATCCCAAACGATCAAAAAGTAGCCTTCATAGCGCATCTTTTTGATCATTTCGATTTCGAAAGTGAGCCGTCGCTCGTACTCAACAAGTGGATTCGCAAGTGCGTTCTGTTTCGCGAGCCGTTCGAGTTGCGGCACGCGCGTGGCGAATCCCTCGCGCGCCACCTTTTCGAAATAGCTTGCGGATGTGTGCCCTTCCGGAACCTTGAATTCCGGGAAAGGATTCGGGATGCGCTCAATCTTGACGTTGCAGCGCGATGCAATTTCCACGGTGCGGCTCAGCGCCTCCGGCACTTCTCCGAATACCTTGGCCATTTCTGCTGCGGTTTTGAAATAAAACTGGTCGGTTGCAAATTTCATGCGATGCGTGTCGCTCATGGTCTTGCCGGTCTGAATGCAGAGGAGCACGTCCTGTGCATGCGCATCGTCATGATGGAGATAGTGGCAATCGTTGGTGGCAACGAGCGGTATACCGGTCTCTTTCGAAAGCCGTACAAGTTCGCGGTTGACACCCTTCTCGATCTCCAGTCCTTGATCCTGAATCTCGAGAAAGAAATTCCCCTTCCCGAAAACATCGCGCAACCGATACGCATTCTCGCGCGCCAGGTCGTACTTCTCGTCCACCACGGCTTCCGTCACCGGGCCGCGCAAACATGCTGAGAGCGCAATCAATCCCTTGCTGTGTTTCGAAAGAAGGTCGTAATCGATACGCGGTTTGTAGTAGAAGCCTTCGAGGAATCCGGCGGACACAAGTTTGATCAGATTGTGATATCCCTCGAGCGATTCGCACAGCAACACGAGATGATTGCTGCCGCGCATTCCGGGTTCGGCATCGCCGCGGTCCTGCCCGTTGCCGCCGTTGGCCTTTTCGCCGCGGTCGTGCCGGCTGCCCTTGGCAACGTAAACTTCACAGCCGATGATCGGCTTCACGTCGCGCTTGCTGGCCTCATAAAAGAAATTGGCGGCGGCAAAGAGATTGCCGTGATCGGTGATGGCCACTGCCGGCATTTTCTGGCGGGACGCTTCGTCCAGGAGCTCGGTGGTTTCGCAGGCGCCGTCGAGCAGGCTGTAATCCGTGTGAACGTGCAGATGAACGAACTGCGGCTGGCCCAAGGAACTCGATTCTAACAGGATACGGAAAAAGTCGATACGCTCCTGCGCCCGAGTGGCACGCAGCAAATGCCTGTGTGACCTCATAGCGGTCAACGCAGGGTGGCTGAACGAAGCCGGGTGGCTCCAGCAGGTGTAGTATCCGAGATCCCGACCATAAGTCTCACCGTGCGGCGAACGCAGCTCCCACGATAACTTCCGAGCAGGCGTCGATTCGGGACTCGTCGTGTGGCAACTCACCTTGACATTCTACTGGAAGCGATCTATCCTCCCCTAGGATGTCTACCAAAGAACAAAGAAAACGCATCGAGCTGCTGCAAGGCACCCTGGACCTGCTGATTCTCCGCACGGTGATGCTTGGCCCGGCGCACGGCCACGCCATCGCCAAGGCCATCGAATTCAACTCCGCTGACGTGTTGCAGGTCGAACAAGGCTCGCTGTACCCGGCACTGCACCGGCTCATCAAGCGGCGATGGATTTCCGTTGAGGAAGGCACGTCGGAGAACAATCGCCGCGCCAAGTTCTACCGTTTGACCGCCAAGGGGCGCAAGCAACTGGAGGTTGAAACTAACAAGTGGAACAAGCTGGCGGGAGCGATCGCGCGGATTCTCCGACCTGCGTAACTGGAGGGCGAAACATGCGGCGTCGCAAGCAAATGATGGAAGATCTCGATCAGGACATTCGGGACCATATCGAAAGGGAGACGCAGGACAACATCGAGCGCGGGATGTCGCCGGAGGAAGCGCGTTATGCGGCTGTACGAAGGTTCGGCAATGTGACACGGGTAAAGGAAGAGACGCGTGAGGTGTGGAGTTTCGTTTGGCTGGAGCAACTCGGGCAGGACATTCATTATGGCCTGCGTATGCTCGCGAAATCCCCAGGCTTTGCGGCGGTGGCCATTCTCACGCTGGCTCTAGGCATTGGCGCAAACACCGCTATTTTCAGCTTGGTCGACGCGGTAATGCTGCGGTCGCTGCCGGTCGAAGATCCTTCGCAGTTGGTCCTGCTTAAGTGGGGCGCGCGCAACGCGCCGAACATTCACGGCTACATGACTTCGGGAGATTGCCCCACGAACTTGAGACCCGGCGCTGCGAATCCCACAGGCTGCTCGTTCTCCGAACCGATGTTTCGCGAAATAGCGCAAGCAAATGTCTTTTCTGCGACGGCGGCCTTTGCCAACTCCGGCAGGTTGAACTTGACAGGGAACGGCCCTGCGACGGTTATCAACGGCCAGCTCGTTTCGGGGGACTTCTTCCACACCATGGGTCTCAAAGCCGCCGCAGGCCGACTGTTCGACGCAGCGGACGACACTCCGTCCGCCGCACCCGTCGCCGTGCTGAACTATGGGTACTGGCAGAGCGCCTTCGGCGCCGCTCGCGACGTAGTCGGCCATACGATTGAACTGAACAACGTCCCATTCACGATTATCGGCGTAGCCGAACAGCGATTCACGGGAATCACTCCGGGCAGCGATTACGATGTTTGGCTGCCGCTCTCCGACGCTCAACGCATTAGCGATCCCCTGCGCTGGCAAAGCCGTTCTGGCGACGTGAGTAACTGGTGGCTCACGATTATCGGTCGGCTCAAACCCGGCACACCGATCGCCCAGGCGCAAGCGGCGGCAAGCGGCATCTTCCGCAATGAAATGCTTCACGGCCCCGTCCCGGTTTTCAATGGCGGCGAGATGGCGGCAACGCCTACGCTGCGACCCGGGCCCGGTGGACCGGCTCGGGGCGGCGCAGTTCGTAGCCAAATGGTCTATGGCGGAACGTCAGCGCCCCCCACCGGGAATCCTCCAACAAGCATGCCCGCGGCGCCGGGGCCGGCCCCGCAGAAAATCCCGCTGCAGTCGCGTCGCGAAGCACTTGGCGGCCCGATGCCGCAATTCCCTGGCAATAAGCCTGCGATCGCGCCGGCTCCGCAAGGTGCAATGCCCGCGGGCGCCCCTCGCGAATCCGAAGCGGCCAGCGGCCCGAAGACCCTATCCAAGCCAGACGATAATCCCAACGTAACTCTGGTACACGCGCAAACCGGCCTGACCGGTGCTCGAAGTCAATACTCCAATCCCCTGTACGTACTGATGCTCGCTGTCGGCATCATTTTGCTGATTGCTTGCGCCAACGTCGCGGGGCTGATGCTCGCTCGGGCCGCCGCGCGGCAAAAGGAAATGGCCGTGCGATTGGCGTTGGGCGCGGGCCGCGCGCGGGTGGTGCGCCAGCTTTTGACGGAAAGCGTAATGCTCTCGGTGCTCGGCGGCGTGCTAGGGATTTTGTTCGCCTACTGGGGAGCCCACGCGATCATTTCGTTTGTGTCCAGCAACCAGACGCGTCCACTCGGATTCGCCGCGGGTGTCGACTTGCGCGTCCTCGGATTCACTGTCGCGGTTTCGCTGCTCACCGGAATCCTTTTCGGCGTCGCACCGGCTTTCCGCGGCGCGCGCGTCGATTTGACCCCGGCGCTCAAGGAAGGCGAAGGAAGCTCCGCGAGTTTGCGACACTCCGGCGGAAAATGGTTCAGTATCGGCAACGCGCTAGTGGTTACGCAAGTCGCGCTCGCCATTGTTGTCCTCGTGGGCGCGGGCCTTCTCGTGCGCACCCTGCAGAATCTGCGCAGCATCGACGTTGGATTCGATTCCCACAATATCTTGATTTTCGAAATCGACCCGACGCTGATCGGCTACAAAGGCCCGCAGGTGGACGCCTTCTACCGCGACTTGCAGGGGCGCCTCTCGGAAATACCGGGCGTGAAGTCGGCAAGCTATTCGATGGGTGCTCTTCTGAGCGGCGGCCTGATGATCACTATGTTTCACTGGCCGGGCACTCCGCAGGATCAAAGTTCCGAAGCGGACGTGCTCCCGGTCGGGCCGAATTTCTTCGAGACGCTGCACATTCCATTCCTCGCCGGCCGCGGATTCAACGCTTCCGATTTCAAGCTGTCTGCTTCGAATGGCGGAGCGACTCCAACTTCGGCGCCGACTCCGGTGATTGTGAATCAGACATTCGTCGAGAAATACCTCGGCAAGGAATATCCGCTCGGGAAGCAGTTCGGCCAATCGGAGGCTGATGCGAACGGCCCGAGGAGTCCGGGCTACGAAGTCATCGGCGTGGTGCGCGATGCGAAGTACAACAGCCTGCGGCGGGAGATTCACCCCATGATGTACATGCCGCAGAGTTTCGGCGGAGCGTCATTTGAATTGCGCACCGCGGCCGATCCGCAGGCCATTCTTCCCGCGATTCGCGAAGCGGTGGCAAAAGTGAATACCAATTTGCCGCTCTTTGACGTCAAGACTGAATCGCAGCAAATCGACCGGTTGCTGTTTCAGGAGCGACTGGTCGCCCGTCTATCCAGCTTTTTTGCTTTGCTCGCGTTGATCCTGACGTGCGTGGGATTGTACGGGCTGCTTTCGTACGAAGTTTCGCGGCGCACACGCGAAATTGGAATTCGCATGGCCCTCGGCGCGCATCCGGGAAGTGTCCTGAAGCTGGTGTTACGGCAAGGAATTGTGCTGGCGATAGTCGGAGCCGCCGCAGGCATCGGCGTGGCCCTGGGCGTAACGCGTTATTTGACATCCATGCTCTACGACGTCCACGCCAACGATCCCCTAACGATGATTGCCGTCGCACTGCTGCTAACCTTTGTGGCCCTCGCTGCATGCTACATCCCGGCTCGCCGCGCAATGCGTGTCGATCCCCTGGTGGCCCTGAGATACGAGTAGCTGCGATGGGAGTAGTGCTTCGCGCAGCCGACGGAGAACCCGTTGGTAGGTCAACGTCCAATGAACGTGTGGAAAACCTGATTTGCGGACGTTTTTGGCCATTGGTTCCGAGTCACGGCGCTCTCGGAACCAAATTGTGATGTTTCCCGCAAGTGAACGCCCCCCGAGCGGCACGCAGCAAACGCCTGTGTGGCCGCACCAGGTGGAAATGGCTCCAACAAGCACACGGGGAAAATCGAGAACTCCGCTCGCCACACTAGGAGGTTTCCAGTAAGGCCCAGGTCCGCATTGTTCATCTTCGCAGGAGACGCAAACTTGGAAATGCAATGTACGCCGACCGGCGCTAGTGACTTGCCACAGGTTGGAAGAAGTTCTCCAGCACTTGGTGGGCAACGTGTTGACCCAGCACAAGGCCCTGGAGCACCGAGTGGTGATAATGGAAACCTGTATAGATGCGGGCGTACTCTACCTCTTTTTCCAGGTCTTTCGTGCTGTTGAATGTGTGGACATGCGCAGGGCTGAAGACTGTGCTGCTGACAGTGAAGTTCACGTTAGGAGTCCCGAAGTAGCCCTTCAGGATAGTCGCGACCGCACCCGTAAGACACGCGTGGCCGGCCGGATATTCCGGATGATTGGGGGTGGTGCCCAGAGGCATCCACGTCGGGTCGGGAACCGTGGCGGGATTTCCATCTATGCCGCCGTTCGGAATAGCCGTCACCGGTCGCCAGAAGCTAAAGTGGTACTTCGCGTCCCAGCAACCGATGAAGGAGTCGGCGACGGCAGTCCACATCATGGCAAACAGGTGCGCGGTGTCGGAGGTGTTGAGCGCGCGTGCCACGGCTAGGCCACGAAACGCTCGCGCGTATTGCTTCGACGTTTGTTCAGTCCAGAACAGGCCAATCTCCGTCTGCTGGGAAGTCCGTACCGTGCTGTTTACTGCGCCCACGATCTTGACCTGGTTGTAATCGTCTACCCAGTCCTGGCTGGTCAGGGCGGGCGGGGGTTCATCTGGACGGAATTGCGAGGCGCTACTCATTGTGAAGGGCACCATCTGACTGGCCCAAGGGGTTTGTGGCAAAAGGTGTCCCGGTGGGGTCGGAATCCAAACTCCTGCTGTTGGCACGGACGGGAAGATGTAAGGCACGTTGGCAGCGCGACCGTCGCCCGCTCGCATGGCAATAATCGAATTCGCGGCCGCCTTCCCGACCTGAACTCCGTCGTCTTTCGCCTGGCCATCGGGGATGAGACCAAGCGCAGCCGTGTACTGTCCAGTCAGAAAAGCCGACTGATCCGGTAAATAGAAAAAGAGTGTGTTGTAAGCCGCTGAAATGACTGCGGCATCGACCGATGCTCCCGCCGGTGCGGAGATTTCGGCTCCATAGGGTTGAAAGCGATGGTCAATTGCATTCACAGCGTTATAAATGGCCAAATGTGTATAAGCCAGATAGAGGCTCGTGCCACCAGAAGTGCTTGAACCGGGAGACATCGTCTGATTTGCATTGAGTGCCGCCGTGACGGCTATGTCATTCCAAGCAACTACTGCATTTTGCGCTTTCACCGCACCGCAGAGTGCGAGTGCAAGCGAGATAAACGCGACCGTCCGAAATCCAAAATGCTTGCATCCGGCCGATTTTTGAGAATCCTTCATGTTGGGTCTCCCTTTTTAAGACTTCCTGTGGGCGAAGAGCCCCAAGCTCTTCGCACGGCGCCCCGAGATCGTGACATCGCAGCCCCTTTTGGCCGAAAGACGGCAAATTGGCAATGCACACGCCGTCAAAGAAAGGGCAGAAAAAAATCATCAGGTAACTCTCGGAAGACACGAGAGATATTGGCAGCTGATCGGCCGTTTCCGTTAATTGAGGCCCATTGAGGGGTAATTCGAAAGGTGTTAAGCTTCGCGACATTCCCACCGAGCGCGTTGCCTGGAGAACTTATTGCCGCGTATCTTGCGTTTCGAAGATTATCAAGCTGACCTGCAAACAGGCGAGCTGCGGAAGAATGGGACGAAGATCCGCCTCTCAGGCCAGCCCTTCCAAATCTTGGCGTTGCTACTCGAGAAGCCCGGGGAGCTGATCACCCGCGAGGAATTGCGCGCCAAGCTCTGGCCAGACGAGGTTTTCGTTGATTTCGACCACAGCCTCAACGCTGCGGTGAACAAACTGCGCGAGGCTCTGTCCGATTCGACCACCGACGTACGCTTTATTGAGACTCTCCCGAAGCGTGGCTACCGCTTCATCGGTCCGATCGAAGTGCGGGACGGACCTGGTGCGCGCCAGGCCGTCGCGATATCGTCCGAACCCAACGCGCCACCTCCGTCTGAAGGGCTGAACCGACAACACATCACGCGAAAGTACGCGATCGCCCTAGTCGGCATCTCGCTCGTGGCGCTGCTGACGGGCTTTTACGTGTATTCGAGTCGCGGCCGCTCTCCGTCCAGCAGCGTCGTTCCTCCTATTCAGTCCGTGGCAGTTCTGCCGTTAGTCAATCTCACCGGCAATCCCGATCAGGAGTACTTCGCGGATGCCATGACAGAAGCGCTCACCACCGAACTTGGCAAACTCAGCACTCTGCGCGTGATCTCGCGCACTTCGGCCATGCGATACAAGCAAACCAAGAAGAGTGTTCCTGAGATTGCGCGTGAGTTGAACGTAGACGCAGTGGTAGAGGGAGCGGTCCAGCGCTCGGGAGATCGCGTGGCAATCACCGCGCAGCTTGTCTATGCTCCGGCGGACCGACATCTGTGGGCACAGTCGTATGAGCACGACTTGCGCGACGTCTTGTCGATGCAGCGCGAAGTGGCCGAACAGATTGCGTTTGAAGTTCAGGCGAAGATCGTTCCTCATGACTCCCGGGCTACCACCCACAAAGTAAATCCCGAGGCCTACAAGAATTACCTGTTGGGGCGCTACGCCTGGGAGAAGAGGTCAAGGGAGAGTTTGGCTCAAGCGCTAACTTATTTTCAGAGAGCTATCGACGAGGATCCAAATTTTGCCTTGGCTTATGCCGGAGAGGCGGAGGCCTACATACCTCTCGTAGGCAATGGCCTCATGCCACTGCCCGAGTACCTCGAGAAGGCCACCATCGCGGCGACGAAGGCACTGGCTCTCGACGATAGTCTCGCAGAAGCCCATAATGCGCTTGGCGCGGTTTTCCTCAATCAATACCGTTGGCAGGATGCAGACTGGGAATTCAAGAGAGCTATAGAGCTTAATCCCAACTACGCAACCGCCCACCTCTGGTACGGACACCTGCATGAAGCCCTTGGGCAGCAGTCCGCCAACCTGGCCGAAAGGAAACTCGCGCACGAACTTGATCCTTTGAATTTCACCGCCAGCGGAGCTGTAGCCGATGCCTACCGCTATCTCGGCGAGTACGATCAAGCCATCGCAGAGTACAAGCGGGCGTTGGAATTGAATCCTGAGTTTTCCGTGAACCGTGCAGGTTTGGGGGAGGCTTACATTGCAAAGAAAATGTACCCGGAGGCGATCAAGGAGTTCGCTAAGGCGGGAGCGCTCGACAAGCTCGGATATGCCTATGCGCTATCCGGAAATAAAGCGAAAGCTCGCGAGATCCTGAAAAAACTCAACGAGGAGGCAAAATCCCACTACGTATCGCCAAAATCGCAAGCGCTTGTTTTGACCGGCATGGGGAAAAACGAAGAGGCGATCTCGTGGCTGGAAAAAGCCGAACGCGAAAATGCCGCGATGAATCATCTCAACATAGATCCCGCGTTTGCACCGCTGCGCTCCAATCCGCGGTTTCAACAACTCCTGCAAAGGATCGGATTCCCGAGGTAAAGACTATCGATTGATCGAATATTGGATCCCATCCGCTCAGATTCGCGTTTTCAGCAACTGGTGCACCAGGTCGGCCTTGCACCATAAACGGGTTCGATACATCGACGCGCCTCTTCGGATTCCGCCCGAGTCACGGGTATCGGAACCAAATTGTGAAGCCTTCCATAGGTGAACGTTGCCCGTCGCTTGTGGGTGCTACTTGCGACTGTGGCGCTTCTTCGACGCGGGCGCGGTCTTTCCGCGGGGGGCGGACGCGTGGTGCTTCGCGGCCGGCTTGGCGGGCGCTGGTTTTCCTTTCGCCGCATGTTTTGCGTCCGCCTTTGCCGCAGCATGTTTATGCTTGGCAGCACTGCCCATTGCTGCTGCGGCGTGTGCTTTGTCCGTGCCTTTTGCAGGCTTCTTTTCCTTCTCCTTCTTTTTGGGCGGTTCCTTGATTCCGGTGATCTTGCGCAAGATCTTTTCCCGCTCTTCCGGCGTTTTCCCTCGGCCCGTGAGTTGTAATGCAAACACCTGCTCGACCACATTGTCGAACTTTGGCCCTCGCGGCATACCCAGCGCTTCCAGTTGCGCGGCCACACCGGGAAGACCAAGACGAACCGGCCGCCACTTATTCAAATAGGCGCGAATCTTCGAGAGCGCGGCGGACTTGTTCGACTCCGCCAGCAGATAGGCCATTTGATCCAGCGGCAGTTTTTCCAGAAACCGGTAGGCATCGATAGGGGCTTTCGTTTTCTTACCGAGAAGCTCCTTTTGCGCCTGCAACGCTACTTCCTCGAACTCCAGGACGGCCCCCGATTCCGCGGAACGGAAGCCCACCTTCGCTAAGAGGTTGGCCTGTTCCCTGTCCTTCAATCGTCCAAGAATAGCCAAAAGCATCGGCGTGGCCAGGCGCGGCCGGAAACCCGCCGTGAACAAATCCTCCCGCACCCTCATCAGGCGGCCGATCGCTTCGTATCCGGGATGTTTCTTGGCGAGGACGGGGCTGATGGCCTCGAGCAAATCGTGCTCTTCCCAGGCTTTCAGAACGACCGCCGGCCGCTCCTCGCGAGCCGCGGCTTGCAACTCAGCACCGGCATCCTCGGGAGCAATCGTGTCGTGCAGTTCACGTTCGATCGCCAAATCAAACCATTCCTGCGTCCGCTGTTCCATCTTGAATCCCATGCGCGCGGCGAAGCGCAGCACGCGCAATAACCGCACGGGCTGATTAGTGAAGCTGTGAATCGTGAGCGCCCGCACTTCGGCGCGCTCGACGTCGGACAATCCGTTCGTGGGATCGAGGAGCAAGCCGCGCGAGGCCGGGTTAAGTGAGATGGCGATGGCATTGAGCGAGAAATCGCGGCGCCGCAGGTCCTCCATGATAGTGGACCAGCGAATCTCGGGACGCGTTCCCGGCCGGACATAGTGATCGTCCCGCGCCGCGGAGATGCTGCCATCACAGTCGCCGGCAAACAACAGTTCAACCTGGCGCAGCTTCTCATCTTCGACCAGCACCTTTGCGCCGCCCTTTTCCAGCTCGCGCGCAATCCTCGAGGGATTGCCCTCGACGGTGAAGTCCAAGTCGCGCAGCGAAGCGCCGGTGATGAGATCGCGGACCGTTCCACCGGTCAGATACACGTTGAACCCGAGTGCAGCGGAAAGCTCCTGCACGCGCATCATCGCGGCGCGCTGTTCCGGCGAGAGCCGGCTTTCCAGCAAAAACATATAGTCTGGCATTGCGCTCCTTCTGCTTCAGGGTGTTTGCGCTGACCGCCGCAGAGGCACCCGCAATAGGTTTCCGTAGCCCGCCGCGTTATGCACGCGGGTGATGCGCTTTGTAAATCTGCTTCAACCGCTCCTCAACAACGTGCGTGTAGATTTGCGTTGTGGAAATGTCCGCATGGCCAAGCATCAGCTGCACGGACCGCAAGTCCGCCCCGCGCTCGAGTAAGTGCGTGGCGAAACTATGCCGCAACATGTGCGGAGTCAGCGCCATTCGCAGTCCCGCGCTGCGTCCGTACGCGGAAAGAATCTTCCAGACGCCCACACGGCTCAACTGGCGGCCCCGGCGGTTGAGGAACAACGTCGGGCTGCCCGCCGTCTTGCCGACGAAGTCCGGCCGCGCGTCGCGAAGATACTTTTCCACCATGCCGAGCGCCTTGCGTCCCACGGGAACAATGCGCTCTTTGTCGCCTTTGCCGATACAACGCAAGCAACCGACCTTGGTATCGAGGTCCATCACTCGCAATCCCACGAGTTCCGAGACCCGCAAGCCCGTCGAATACAGGACCTCCAGCATCGCGCGATCCCGCAGTCCAATCGGGGTCTTCGCATCGGGTTGCATCAGCAGGCGCTCGACTTCTTCCAGCCGCAGATATCCGGGCAGCGACCGCCGGATTTTCGGCGATTCGAGGTTGATCGAGGGATCCGCTGAAATCAATTCGTGGACTTGCGCGAAGCGAAAGAAGTTGCGCAACGTTACCAGATGCCGCGCCACGGTCTTGCTTTCCAGCTTTTGCCGGTACAACGCCGCCAGAAAATCCACCAGGTCATCGCGGCTGACGGCCTCCAGGCTCAGTTTGCGTTTCTGGGCGAAGGCATCGAATTTTACAAGATCGCGGCGATAGGCAGAGACGGTGTTCGCAGACAAGCCCTTCTCCACTCTGACGTGCGTCAAGAACGACGAGATTGTTGCTGAGATTTCCATCAAGGCTCCGCGTAACCGTCACCGCCGCCAATGCGGCGCCTCGTCGCTATGCCGTAAACTTCCTCGATCTCATGGCACCGGAAAATCCAGGCCAGGGCCAAATAAAGAACAGTCGCACCCACGATAAGCCCTGCAAAAACGAGAAGCTGCACGAGAAACCGCGAGTGGATCGTAAAGGTCGTGTAGTAGTTTCCGAACCAGCACGCTACTCCCATGATGCCCGCGCACAAAAAGATCTTTGAAAACGACCGCAGAATGTCCATCGTTCCCATGGCGCCGTACCGGATGCGGAAAATGATGAACAGCGCGAAGAAATCAAAAAAAGTCGCCAGGGCCGTGGCCAGCGCGGGGCCACCGTTCTGCACCCGCTTGTAAAAGAACTGAATGAAAACAATGTTGAGGACGATGTTGATCACCAGCGAAATCGAAGCGATAATGACCGGCGTTTTCGTGTCCCGCGTGGAGTAAAACGCCGGGACAATCAGCTTAACCGAAGCCAGCGCCGGCAAGCCAATCGAGTAGTAAAGAAGCGCACGAGCCGTCAAGCGCGTGGATTCGGCCACGAACTGTCCGTGCTGGAACAGCACGCGAATAATCGGCTCCCTCAGGATCATCAAGCCCAGAGCCGCGGGAA
>WNEZ01004817.1_pt1 | contig 12091 bp, 14 predicted proteins | sample 5400521 | NCBI WGS metagenome assembly WNEZ01 (sample SAMN13153339, study PRJNA577476) | soil metagenome | isolation source: 120 cm saprolite under Douglas fir tree site 2 hole 1 replicate 1 | place: USA:California | collected 2015-04-18
AAGGGATGTGCGTCGACAACACGCACATCGGCCGCCAGTGCATCCGCAAGGAAGACCACCAGGTCGTCATGGACATGCACCTCTACCAGGTGAAGGGCGGCAAGAACCTTCCGATCGCCCGCATCGCCGGCAGCGACTCGATCGGCGAGGCGATGGTGGGCAAGGACCCCGTCGAGGGGTTCACGTGGGAGATCAAGAAGAAGTAAGGTCTTTTTGGACTACGTCGTCGCGATCCTGCTGCCGCAGCTCCTGCACGGCCTCGTCTTCGGGGCCGCGCTGGGGCTGCTGGCGCTGGGCCTCACCGTGATCTTCGGCCTGCTCGGCGTCATGAACTTCGCCCACGGTGAGCTGTACATGCTGGGCGCCTACGCGGGGATCGCGGTGATCGGCGTGACTCACTCGTTCTGGGTGATCGGCGTGACTCACTCGTTCTGGGCGGCGCTGGTGGTAGCGCCGCTCGCGGTCGGCGCGATCGGCGCGGTGACCGAAGTCGCGACGCTGCGGCCGCTCTATCGTCGTGAGCCGCTGTACGGTCTGATCCTGACCTTCGGGCTGGCGCTCGTGTTCCGGGAGGGCGTGCGGCAGATCTGGGGCGGCGACATGCGGCGCATCCTGCCCCCGTTCACCGGCTCGACGCCGCTGCTCGGCATGACCTATCCGAACTACCGTCTCTTCCTCCTGGGCGCCTCGTCGGTCCTCTTGCTGGCGATCTGGCTCTTTTTCACCAAAACGCGCGCCGGCGTCGTCGTGCGCGCGGCCGTGCAGGACGCGGAGATGCTCGACGGGCTCGGCGTCAACGTCCCGCGCGTCTTCACCCTGACGTTCGCCGGCTCGGCCGCCCTCGCCGCGCTGGCCGGGCTCCTGCTCGCCCCCGTCTTCACGGTCTATCCGCAGATGGGCGTGGAGATGATCCTGCTCGCGTTCATCGTCGTGATCCTCGGGGGCATGGGCTCGATGGGCGGCTCGGTCGTCGCCGCCTTCGTCATCGGGCTGGCCCAGAGCCTTCTGACCCTCTGGATGAACCCTCAGCGCGTCGCGATCGCGATCTTCGCCATCATGATCGTCGTGCTGATCGTCCGGCCCCGCGGCTTCTTCGGGCGGGAGGGCGTGCTTGAGTAGGGCGCTCTCCTGGCGGGCCGTGGGCGTGTGGGCGCTGCTCGCCGCGCTGCCGGCCCTGCCCTTCATGTCCAAGTTCTACCTGCTGCTCGCCTTCGACGCGCTTCTCTTCGGCGCGATCGCGATGAGCCTCGACCTGCTCATCGGCTACACCGGGCTGGTCTCGTTCGGCCACGCCGCGTTCTTCGGCCTGGGCGCCTACGCGAGCGCCGTACTCCTGGAGCGCGGGGTCGTCTCGCTGTGGGCGTGCCTCCTCTTCGCCGTCCTCGTCGTCGGCCTCTACGCGCTGGTGGTCAGCTACTTCTCCACAGCGCGCCGCGGGATCTACTTCGCGTTGCTCACGCTGATCTTCGCCGAGGTCGTGTACACGTTCTTCCGCTACACGCAGACCTTCGGCGGCTCGGACGGGATCCAGGGGGTCCCGCCCCCGCGCCTGGTCGGGAGCTTCGCGATCGACACGCCGATGCGGAACTACTACCTCGTCCTCGTCTACCTGGGGCTCGCGTACCTCGCGTGCCGCGTGCTCGTCACCTCGCACTTCGGCAAGGTGCTCGTCGCGATCCGGGAGAACGAGGATCGCGCGCGCTTTCTCGGCTACAACGTCCAGCGCTACAAGATGGCCGTGTGCATGATCTCGGCGCTCCTCACCGGTCTGGGCGGCGCGCTCTATCCCGGGCGCTCGGCCTTCGCGACGCCCGACCTCATGCTCTGGACGGTGTCGGGCGAGTTCATCATCATGGTCATGATCGGCGGGCTCGGGACGCTCGCCGGCCCCGTCGTCGGCGGCGCGTTCTTCGTCCTGCTGCAGGAGAAGGTCTCGTCGTACGTGGACTGGTACTTCATCGTGATCGGCCTGGTCCTGGTCTTCATCGTCCTGTTCATGCCCAAGGGTCTGCTCGGTATCCGCGAGCTCCTCGGCGGGCGGCGATGGCGCGCGACGGCGTAGTCCTGGAGGTCGACGGGGTCTCCAAGAGCTTCGGGGCCCTCGCGGCGCTCTCGAACGTGAGCCTCGTGGTGCAGGCCGGCCAGATCTTCTCGGTGATCGGGCCGAACGGCGCGGGCAAGTCCACGCTCTTCAACGTGGTCTCGGGGCTCCACGTGCCGACCACCGGCCGCGTGCGGTTCCGCGACCGGGAAATCGCGGGACTCGCGCCCGAGACGATCAACCGCCTCGGCGTCGCCAAGACCTTCCAGATCACCAACATCTTCCCGGAGATCTCGGTCTTCGAGAACGTGCGCGTTGCCGCCCAGTCGCGCGTCCGCGAGTCGGGACGGCTGCCCTCCCTCTGGCGCCTGCCCGACGTCGAGGCCGCGGCGGCGGACCTCTTGCGCGCGTTCGGGCTCGCGGCCAAGCGCGACGAGATGGCGGAGAACCTCTCGCACGGTGAGCAGCGCTACCTCGAGATCTGCCTGGCGCTCGCGACCGAGCCGACGCTGCTGCTCCTCGACGAGCCGACGGCGGGCATGACGCCGGGCGAGACGAAGGAGGCGACGGCGCTGATCAGGCAGATCGCGTCGGCGCGCGGCCTGACGGTGCTCCTGATCGAGCACGACATGTCCGTCGTCATGGGGATCTCGGACCGGATCGCGGTCCTCCACTTCGGCGAGAAGATCGCGGAGGGCGCGCCGGAGGAGATCAGGAGCGATCCGAAGGTCGTGGAGGCCTACCTCGGGCCGCCCGAGGACTAGCGTGTTCAGGATGACGGACGTCCACGCCGGCTACGGCGCGACGCCGATCCTCTTCGGCGTCTCGCTCGAGGTGCGCGCCGGCGAGGCGGTCGCGCTCCTCGGCCGCAACGGGATGGGCAAGACCACGCTGATGAAGACCGTGATGGGGTTCCTGAAACCCGGGCGCGGGACGATTGAGCTCAACGGCGTGGATCTGACGCGACGGGCGCCGCACGAGATTGCCCGCCTCGGGGTGGGCCTCGTTCCCGAGAACCGCCGGATTTTTCCGGGGCTCACCGTCCGCGAGAACCTCGAGCTCGGCCTCTCGGCCGCGGTCGACCGGTCGGCGGCGCTCCGGCGCCGGCGCCTCGACGAGGTGTTCCACCACTTCCCTCGCCTCCGCGAGCGCATCGACCAGGCCGGCAAGACGCTCTCGGGCGGCGAGCAGCAGATGCTGGCGATCGCCCGCGTGATGATGGCGGGCGCCAGGCTCATCCTGATGGACGAGCCCATGCAGGGGCTGGCGCCCGCGTTCATTCGCCACATCCGCGACATGGTCTCCGAGCTGAAGCGGCTCGGGGTGACCGTGCTGCTGGTCGAGCAGAACGCGCGGGTCGCGCTCTCCGTCTGCGACCGGGGCTACATCATGGAAAAGGGCGCGATCGTCTTCGAGGCCTCGTCACGAGAGCTCAGGGAGAGCCCGGTGACGCGTGAAAAGCTGGGCGTCTGACGCGATCTTCGGGGCGAGCCGGCGACAGTCGCTAATCCGGGCCGGCCTCGCCGTCGTCATCCTGGGCGGCGTCGTCTGGGTCCTGCCGGTGCGCCGGCCGGGCCAGGACGGCGGCCACCACGGTGCAGCCACGCAGGTCCTCGACCCGTTCGAGAAGGCCGGGGTCGTCGAGCTGAAGGAGGGGCAGCCGGCCCCCGGCTTCACGCTGCTCACCCTCGACGGCGGTCGGGCTTCGCTGACGGACCATCGGGACAAGCTCGTCGTCCTGAACTTCTGGGCGACCTGGTGCCAGCCCTGCACCGTCGAGATGCCCTCGCTCGAGGCGCTGTGGCGGCGCTACCGCGACCGCGGGCTGATCGTGGTCGGCGTCTGCGTGGATCGCGGCGCGCCGAAAGCGCTCCTCGAGCCCTACGTGCGCAACTTGAAGCTCACGTTTCCGATCCTCCTCGACCCCGATTCGAAGACGTCCGACCGCTGGAGGGTCACGGCCCTCCCGGCGACCTTCCTCGTCCGGCCGGGCGGCGAGGTGGCCGGCATGGCGATGGGCGCGCGCGAATGGAACAGCGACGAGATGCGGGCGCTCGTCGAGCGCCTCCTGCCGCATCCTCGGGCTCACTGACCGAGTGCGACTTCAAGGGAGGAATGGCATGATGACAGTCGATCGGCGCGAGTTCCTCAAGGGCGCTGGCCGTAGCCTCGTGGTCGCCGGGATCGCCGGCGCCGCGCGGGTGGCCGGGGCGCAGACCGGGAGCATGAAGATGAAGCCGACAGCGCAAGACGTCCTCCTCGTCATCGACGTGCAGAACTGCTTCACGCCCGGTGGCTCACTGGCGGTGAAGGAGGGCGACCAGATCATCCCCCTCATCAACCGCCTCGCCACCGCGTTCGAGCACGTCGTGTTCACGCAGGACTGGCACACCCCCGGCCACATCTCATTCGCGTCGTCGCACGCCGGCAAGAAGCCCTTCGAGACGACCCAGCTCCCCTACGGGACGCAGGTCCTCTGGCCGGATCACTGCGTGCAGGGCACGCCCGGCGCCGACCTCCACAAGGACCTCCGGATCCCGCACGCCGAGCTGATCATCCGCAAAGGCTATCGCAAGCACATGGACTCCTACTCGGCGTTCTACGAGGCCGACGGCAAGACGCCGACGGGGCTCACGGGCTATTTGCGCGATCGCGGGCTCACCCAGGTGTTCCTCGTCGGTCTGGCGACCGACTTCTGCGTCGCGTGGTCGGCCATGGACGCGCGCAAGGCGGGCTTCGCCGCGCTGGTGATCGAGGACGCCTGCCGCGGCATCGACGCCAGCGGCTCGCTCGCCAAGGCGTGGGCGGACATGCTGGGCGCGGGCGTCAAGCGGATCACGTCGGCGGACATCGCGGTGTAGGCCGCTCCGCGGACTGTGAGCGCCGGCGCCTACGAGATAGCGCGCGCGATTAGAAAGGCAGCGGCGGCGGCGAGGCCGCCGATCAGCACGGTCTGCAGCGCGCTCCGCGGCGGCCAGGCGCCCGTGAAGCGCCCTTTGATCCAGCCGAAGACGGCCAGCGCCGTGCCGGTGAGGGCGATCGACCACGGGAGAGCAGCTGCCGTGCTCGGGAGCACCATGTAGGGGCCGAGCGGGATGAGCCCGCCCGCGACGTAGGCGGCGGCAATGACCACACCGCTCCTCAGTGCGCGCCGGGGGTCTGGTTTCTCGAGTCCCAGCTCGAACCGGAGCATGAAGTCGCGCCACGCCTCCGGGCGCTTGCGCAGCGCCTCGACGACGGGAGCGCTCTGTTCGGGGGTGAGGCCGTAAAACTGGAGAAGCTCCATGACCTCCATCGCCTCGACCTCGGGCTTCTGCTCGATCTCGAGCTGCTCGCGCGCGCGCTCGCTCGCGTAGTGCTCGACGTCGCTCTTCCCCGCGAGGTAACCGCCCAGCCCCATCGCGATCGAGCCGGCGGCGATCTCGGCCAGGCCGGCCGTGACGACGAGCGTTGTCGAGTCGACGGCGCCGGTGAGCCCCGCGGCCAGCGCGAATGGAACGGTCAATCCGTCCGACATGCCGATGACGGTGTCCCTCACGACGAGGCCGCCGGTGAAGTGCTGTTCGACGTGCGGTGTGTATGGCATGGCCCCTCCCCCGCGCTACTCTCTCACGGCGGAGGCCGGCGCGCTCTACCGTGCGATCGGAAGGTACTCGGCCTTGCCTTGGTATTCTGGGCGCATGAAATTCTACCTGGCCGTCTTCCTGAGTGTGCTCGTCGCCGAGCTCGGAGACAAGACCCAGATCGCCACGCTGCTCTTCGCGGCCAACCCTGAGACCGGCAAGCTCGGGGTGTTCCTCGCGGCCGCGGCCGCTCTCATCGCGTCGAGCGCTCTGGCAGTGGTCGTCGGCGCTCACATCGGCCGGTGGATCGCCCTAGACCATCTGCGGATCATGGCCGGGCTCGGCTTCGTCGCGATCGGCGTGTGGGTCCTGCTCACCTGAGCGCGTCAGCGCATCTCGGCCAGCGTCACCTTGAGGGTCACCGACGTCTTCTCGCGACGGACCGCCAGGTCGACGGTTTCCCCGATCTTGTGCTGTCCGATCGCGACCCGCAGCTCACCGAGACTCTTCACCGGATGCCCGGCGACCGCCACGACGATGTCGCCCGCGCGCATGCCCGCCCGCGCGGCCGGCCCACGAGGATCGAGCCGGGCTACCAGAACGCCGTGGTCGACCGGCAGGTCGTAGGCGCTGGCGATCTGGGGCGTCACACTGACGGGCACGATCCCGATGAACGGACGGACGACGCGCCCGTGAGCGAGCAGCTCCTGGACGATCGGCTTGGCGCTGTTGATCGAGATGGCGAAGCCGATCCCCTGCGCCTGCTGGATGATCGCGGTGTTGATCCCGATCACATCGCCGGCCATCCGCACCAGCGGGCCACCGGAGTTTCCGGGGTTGATCGCCGCGTCCGTCTGGACGAGATCGTAGAGCCCCGCGCCGCCCGGCTCCTCGATCGACCGCGCGATCGCGCTGACCACGCCGACCGTCACCGTCGGGCCCCCTTCGAGCCCGAGCGGGTTGCCGATGGCGATGACCGTCTCGCCGACCTCGAGCTTGGAGGAGTCGCCGAGCCGCGCCGCCGGGAGGTCGCGGCCGTCGATCTTGATCACCGCCAGATCGGTCAGCGGGTCCGCGCCGACCAATTTGCCGGGGAACGCGCGGCCGTCGGGCAGGGTGACCCGGATCTGCTGCGCGCCCTCGACCACGTGATTGTTGGTCAACACGTAGCCGCGCGCGTCGAAGATGACGCCGGATCCGATGCCCTGGGCCGGAACCGGGCGAAGCAACGCGTCGTAGCTCAGCTGGCGCGTCGCGATGTTCACCACCGCCGGCCTCACCTTCGCGACGACGCCGGGAACCCCGGTGCTCTGCGGCGGCTGGGCGTGGGCGTGCTGCGCCATGAGCAGTAGCGCGATCAGCGTCGAGGCGAGCTTCGACCTCATGTCCCCCTCCATTGCGAACCTATTATCATCGTTGGAGGGCGCGGGCCAATGGCGCGTGGGGAGGCGCGCGATCAGGAGGTGACTGACGGCTTCGGCGCGTAGTCCTTCACGGTCGCCGCGCGCTGCAGACGCTGCGCCAACCGCAGCAGCTCCTCCAGGCTTCCCCACACATCCTGGGTATCGGTGTGGAGGGTCAGCTCCGGACATAGCGCCCCTTCGTAGTCCAGGACCACGTCCGGCCGATCGGCCAAGGGACGTCGGGCACGCTGCACCGACCGCTGCGACTCGAGATGCCAGCGCGTGGCGCGCTCGCGCTCGCCACAGATCTCGTATGGGCAAGCGAGCTGCACTTCCGCGAAGTGAGTGATGAGCTCACGCGCCAGCCGCCGCCATGCGCGACGAGGCGCCGTCGCATCCACGATGACGGAAACGCCGGCTTCGGTGAGGAGCTTGGCCGTGTACGCGAGCGCCCGGTGAACGATCTCCCGCGTCGTATCCGACTCGGGGCTGTCGTCGAGGAGGGCCTGGCGAACCTCGGCGAGCTCGAGCACGCGCACCGGCGTGGATCGCGCTGCCAGGGCCTCCGCGGCGCTCCAGGCGAGCGTTGTCTTGCCGCTGCCCGGAAGTCCGGTGATCCAGATGGCCCAGCCCGCCCGGGGTTCGCCGTGGCAGCGCCCGAGGGGCTCCCCGAGCTGCCGCGCGAGCGCGACGATGCTGCGCACCGCCGCGGCGGGGGCCTCGAGGCCAGTGTCGACCGCCAACTCGGGGCGGAGCGCGGGCTCGTACGGGACGTCGACCCCGGGCACCAGCGCACCGGGCCGGCCGGCGCGCGCGTAGATCTCTCTCGGCGCATGCCCGTCCGCGCGCTGGCGCTCGCGCTCGCGGCACACGTCCAGCGGACAGACGAGCTGGACTTCGGCGAAGCGCGGGATCAGCCGGCGCGCGAGGTCGCGCCAGGCGCGGCGGTGGGCGGTGGCGTCGATGATCACCGGCGTCCCCGACGTGGTGAGAGCAGCCGCCATGTAGACGAGCGCCCGGTAGACGACGTCACGCTCGGTGTCGGTGTAGGTCGGCGAGGGCGTCAAGAACTTGCGAATTTCGTCGAGCTCCAGGACGACCACCGCGTCGCCCCCGGCGCGCAGCTCGGCAGCCGCCGCCCGGGCCAGGACGGACTTGCCGCTGGCCGGCAGGCCGGTGATCCAGATCGCCCAGCTCATCGCGGTGTCTCCAGAAGCGTCCGGACGTCGCCGGGATCGAACTGCGAGTCGATCATCATGCGCCGCGCGAAGTGGATGAGCCTCACGCGGAGGGGGTCCGGAAGCTCCGGGTACCAGAGTGGGTGCGCGATGACGAGCGCGCGGAAGGCCAGGAACAGGGGCAGCACTTCAAGGATCTCCTGATCGTGCGACTCGCGCAGGTAGGTCTCGAGGAAGGTACAGAAAAGGAAGCGGAACGGCTCGGCGGTCCGGCTCCGGAGCCCATAGAAGAGGTAGTTGACGCCGAGGGCCGCGACGTCGTCCGCGGGCTCGCCCCATTCGCCGCGGCTCCGATCGAGCACGGAGAAGTCGGTCCCTTCGCGGAAGAGCAGATTCCACGGGTGAAAGTCGCCGTGGGTGCGGGACAGGCGCTGCGCGCGATTCCGCAGGCGCCACCGCCAGGACACCGCCGTCTGCTCGATGTCTTCGCACACCTCGGGCCGAAGCCACGGATACGGATGCGGATAGCTGTCGAGGACGCCCATCAAACATTCGCCGTGGCCGACCAGCTCTCGGATGCGGCGCTGGTAGAGCGTCGGCTCGTCGCGCTTCACCGCGTGGACCTCGGCGAGGAAACGCCCCAGCGCTTCGGCCCTGGCGACGTCGAGCTCCTGAAGCGGAGCTTCGAGCAGGCGCTGGAGGTCCTGCCAGTAGAGGATCCCCTCGACCTTCTCCACGAGCTGGAAGAACGCGGCCGCGTCCGAGACCGAGACGAGCTCGCCGGAGTCGCGCACGATGCCGACATCGAGGCTGCGCGCGTGGCGGGGAAAGCTGTTGTAGGCGGCGTGGCCGTAGAGCGCCTGCCAGGCGCGGTCGGCCGGATAGTCGTGACCGAACCCTTGCGCCGGTCGCGTGCGTGACACCACGAGCGACCGCGAGACACCGCCCACGGTGCACTCGACCTCGAACGGGACGCCGTAGCCGAAGCCCTTGGGATCGTCCGCCTCGTCGCCCTTGGCCTTGAGAGGCCGCAGGTCGAGGACCTCGACGCCGGCGCCCAGAACGCTCGTCAGATACCGCGCGAGTTGGTCTCGGTCGATACCGGCCGAGCACGAGCCGTTGGACGGGATCACGCCGCCCCTACCGGAACCCTCGCTTCGCAGGTCAAACGGACCTCAGTCGCGCCCAGGAGCGGCAAGACGGGCGCGCTGCTGTCACGAACCAGCAGGATCGGGGTCCTCGTGCCGTGCAGCACAGACTCGGCGACCGAGCCGAAGATCAGGCGACCGACACCGCTGCGACCGTGGGTGCTCATGACGATGAGGTCGACCTTCTCGACCTCGGCGGCCTCGACGATCGTCGGCGCCGCCGGTCCGTACCAGATCGAAGTCTTCACGCGGGTGATCCCGCATTCACGGAGCCCCGCCGCGACCCCGTTCAGGTAGCTCTCGGCCTCGCGGACGACCCGCACTTGCTCCTCGGTCCGGTCGGATCTGGGCGATCTCGGCGCTTCCGCTGCCCGCAACAGCAGGAGCATCGCTGCGGAATGCTCGTTCACGAGGTCGACGGCAGTCTCCAGCGCGGCTTCGGCCAGGTCCGAGCCGTCGAGCGGCACCAGGATCTTCTCGATCGTCATAGCTGTCCTCCTTCGCGCGCGTTTCGCGCCTCACTGTGCCCGCACCGAGGAGAGAGCAACCTGATTGCCAAGACGCCCACGAAAAAAAACGCGGTGTTAGCGCGCTTCGCTCTCCGACCAGTGAGGCGGTGCCACCCCTGTGGGACGCGAGCGCCCCGGTCCCGAGAGCCGTGCGCACGCGAGGGCCCCCTCGACCGCGGAGCAAATTCAAGATGATAGGACCCCGCTCCGCCATGGCATCGCCGTTGCTGAATTTACAGGCTGGAGGGCATCGAATGAACCCGACCATCGCACTCGACGACGTCCTCGTCGGCGATCTCCAGCAGCTCACGCTCGGTGTGGTGCTGCGCGCCCAGCGTGCTGGGGCCCAACTCCTCGATACGCGCGATCCCGTAGACTTCGCCGGGGGGCACCTGACCGGCAGCATCCACATCGGCGTCGGCGGACGCTTCGCGAGCTTGGCGGCCACGCTGCTCTCGCGGGCACGCCCGATCGTCCTCGTCTGCGCGCCCGGACGCGAGAAGGAGTCGGCGGCGTGTCTCGCACGAGTCGGCTTCGACCGCGTGATCGGGTACCTCAACGGTGGGATCGCGGCGGCCAAGGACCTGGCAATCCTCGCGCGACATCCGGCGCGCATCACGAGCTCCGGTCTTCACAATCGCCTCGCTCGTGGACCGGTCCGCTTGATCGACGTACGCGCCGAGACGGAATGGCGGCGGGAGGCGATTCGGGGCAGCGTCAACATCCCGCTCGAGCACCTGCGTGAACGACTCGCCGAGATCCCCGAGGGGCCAGTCGTCGTCTACTGCTGGACGGGCGAGCGCTCGTCCACGGCAGCGAGCCTGCTCGAGCAGACGGGACGGATGAACGTGGTGGACCTCGTCGGCGGCATCGCGGCTTGGAAGGCGTCGGGCTATAACGGCACGCTGCGCCAGATATGAGTGGCTCGTCCTCCCGGTGACGCCAGCTTCCACGCGACCTGAGACCGTCACGCTTCGCCGGACGCTGAGCCTCTGGCAGGTCTCGCTCTCCGGCGTCGGCGTCATCCTCGGCGCCGGCGTCTACGCGCTCATCGGGCCGGCCGCCGCTCAGGCCGGGAACGGGCTCTGGCTGTCGTTCCTGTTGGCCGGTCTAACCGCGGGTCTCACTGCCTATGCTTACGCGCGGCTCGCGCGCCTGGTGCCGAAGAATTCGCCCGAGTTCCAGTACACCGCTCTGGCCTTCGGGCCGAGGCTGGGCTTCGTCGCCGGGGCGCTCATGCTGATCGCCGACGTGCTGGCGGCAGCGGCCGTCACCATCGGATTCGGCGGCTACCTCGAACACCTCCTCGGCACTCCGATCACCGGCAACGCCCTCGCGCTCATCGTCGTGCTGGGCGTGATCCTCCTCGCGGGGGTGCAGCAGTCCATCGCGGTCGCCATCATCCTCACCGGGCTGGAGGCCCTGGGCCTCGTCCTCGTGATCATCGTGGGCGTCCCGTCCTGGGGTGGCACGGACTATCTCGCCATGCCGCGCGGGTTCACCGGGGTGTCAGCCGCGGCCGCGCTCATCTTCTTCGCCTACCTGGGCTTCGACGAGCTGGGCAACTTCGCGGAAGAGATGCGCCGGCCCGAGCGGGACCTGCCGCGCGCCCTGTTCGTCTCCATGGCGGCGACGACCACGATCTACGTCCTCGTCGCTCTCTCCGCCGTCGCGGTGGTGGAGTCGACCCGTCTGGGCGCCTCCGAGGCGCCGCTCGCGCTGGTCGCGGGACGGGTCCTCGGTGCGCGGGCCGATGCTGCGCTGAGCATTCTGGCCCTGGCGGCGACGGCGAACACCGCTCTGCTGCTCCTGGCGTCCGCGTCGCGGTCGATCTACGGCATGGCGGCCGCCGGAGCCTTGCCGAAGCGTCTTGCCCACGTGGGTCGCACGGCGATCCCGCTGTTTTCGACCCTGCTGGTCCTCGGCCTCCTCGCCGTGCTGGTCATCATCGGCACCCTGCAGCAAGTCGCGGCGATGACCGACGCGGCCGTGCTCGTATCCTTCATGTTCGTGAACGCGAGTCTTCCCTGGCTCGCCGCGCGGCGGCGCACGCCCGCGCGCGGGCCCGCCCGCGCCGTCGAGGTCCTGCTCCCGACGCTCGCCTTCCTGCTGTGCGCATGGCTCTTGCTGCACGCCGGCGCAACGAGCGTCATTGTCGCGTTCGGTCTCTGCGCTGTCATGCTGGCGGTGGCGTCTGCCAGCCGGGCGGCGAAATCGAGCTCGCCCGGATAGGGAGACGTCGTGACGCC
>WNEZ01012384.1_pt1 | contig 12091 bp, 15 predicted proteins | sample 5400521 | NCBI WGS metagenome assembly WNEZ01 (sample SAMN13153339, study PRJNA577476) | soil metagenome | isolation source: 120 cm saprolite under Douglas fir tree site 2 hole 1 replicate 1 | place: USA:California | collected 2015-04-18
GAGAAGGACCTCTTTGCTCCCCTGGGCAATCACGCACACGGATGGCTCGACCACACTGTGAACAGGCTCCAGAGGCGAGGAGGAGCGGGCCAGGTGTAGCCCTTGGAGCGGCTGGACGGTCCCATCTTCGCGCATGGCTCGCCCGATCCGTACAACCAGTTCCTCGCGGTTGGCTTGCAGCAGCACGGCCTCGTGTTCTGGCGGCTGGTGGATCATCACATTCATCGGATCCTCTTCTCTGGTTTCTCTCTCGCGCGTCCTGCAAGATGTGCAGAATCAGACAAGCATTTGCGACAATCATTCTACCACCCAGGGCTTCGGCGCGTCTATAATGACCACCAGACAGAGAACATGCCTCGCTGCTTTTGCAGGCATGGTGGAGGAATTGAGCACATGGACATCATAAAGAAGTGGCTCACAGCCTTCCGGCAAAGGACCGGCCGAGTATTTTACCGGTGCGGTACGCATTGACCCCCTGTTCCAGGCCCCTGAACCGGCCCGCGTGGTCGGGGCCAGTGTCACGTGTGAACCCGGCGCGCGGACTGCATGGCACACCCATCCGCTGGGCCAAACGCTGATCGTGACGGAGGGCCTCGGCCGGGTCCAACGCTTGGGTGGTCCGATCCAGGACATTGGACCAGGGGATGTGATCTGGTTCGCGCCGGGGGAGAAACATTGGCATGGCGCCGCACCAAACACAGCGATGACCCATATCGCTATTACAGGAACAGCTCGCAGGCCTGACCGTCGACTGGATGGAACAGGTCAGCGATGAACAATACCAGGCGTGATAGTAGAGGAAGATCATGCTCAACTTTCATGTATAACCAGGAGGCAAGACCCATGAAGAAGCGCACACTTGGAAAAAGTACCTTAGAAGTTACGGCTCTCGGGCTCGGCTGTATGGGCATGAGCTATGCCTACGGTCCGGCACCCGACAAGCAGGAGATGATCCAACTGCTTCGGTCGGCGGTTGAACGCGGCATCACGTTTTTCGATACCGCAGAAGCGTATGGCCCGTTCACCAATGAAGAACTGGTGGGCGAAGCGCTTGCTCCCTTTCGTGGACAAGTGGTGATCGCCACCAAATTCGGCTTTCATTTTGGTCCCAAGGGGGAGCAGATGGGCCAGGATAGTCGGCCAGAGCATATCAAGCAGGTCGCCGAGGCCTCGCTCAAGCGACTCAAGGTCGAGGCCATCGATCTGTTCTATCAGCACCGTGTTGACACGGACGTGCCGATCGAAGACGTGGCCGGGGCAGTGAAGGACCTGATCTGGGAAGGGAAAGTGACACACTTCGGCCTTTCCGAAGCAGGAGTGCAAACGATCCGTCGCGCACACGCCGTCCAGCCGCTCACTGCCGTCCAGAGCGAATACTCGCTGTGGTGGAGAAACCCGGAAGCGGAAGTGCTGCCGACCCTCGAGGAACTCGGAATCGGCTTCGTTCCATTTAGCCCACTGGGGAAGGGCTTCCTCACAGGAAAGATCAACGAAAACACGACCTTCGACCGTTCCGACTTCCGCAACATCGTCCCTCGCTTTACGCCAGAGGCAAGACTCGCGAATCAGGCTCTGGTCGATTTGCTTGGCGAGATCGCAGAACGCAAGAAGGCGACACCTGCTCAGATCGCGCTCGCCTGGCTGCTGGCCCAGAAACCATGGATCGTGCCGATTCCGGGGACCACGAAGCTCTCTCGCCTGGAGGAGAACATCGGAGCAGTGGCCGTCAATCTCTCGCCCGACGATCTCCGCGAAATTGACAGCGCCGCCTCCAAGATCACGGTGCAGGGGGCTCGGTACCCCGAAGAATTGGAGCGAAGGACGGGTCTCTGAGTAGAAAAAATGTGCCCCAAAGCCAGGCTGGCCAGCACATGGAATGTGTCCTCCCAATCAGGTGCCACGAACCGGTTGGGAGGTAACATTGTTTCAGCATTGGCTTCACTTCATGTGGTAGAGTGACCAGGTACAGACTATCGGGCCATCAAACACTCCGATGGCAATTCTCCCTATGAGAAATGATGCGAGATTCGATACAGATCAGACCAGCACAGCCAGGCGAGGCTGAGGTAGCGGCGGCCCGGCTTTACGAGAGCGTATACGCATACACCCGTCACCTCTCCTCTGCGCGAAGAAGACGAGAGCGGGTTGATCGAGCGTTTACAGCACTTCTTCCGTCAGGACGGCAATCGTTTTAGCTATCAAAACATCCAGGTTGCTGACCAGGACTCAGAGGTGGTCGGGTTGGTGTTGAGCAGATGGCGGGTCGAGATGAGGCACGGCTCAACGCAGCCGTTGGAAGCTGGCTCGAACGGGAGGCGCAGGACGATGAATGGTATGTCGATGCGCTCGCTGTGTTCAGCAATTGGGGCCGCAAAGGGATCGGCACGCGCCTGCTGCAAAGTGCGGAGCAGCAGGCACGCCAGCATCACTATCCCAAAATTGCTCTGCATGTCGCTCAAGGGAACACACAGGCATTGGAGCATGTCTCCACGTTGGCCAAACAGCGCCGACGGGTGACTGCGAAAGAGCAAAAGGTGGGCAAGGTGAAGGTGCACGCACCGCTGGGTCACCTCACTGGGCGATGGCGCAAACATGCTCTGGAAGGAGAGAAGATCACGCCGAACTACTACGAAGCTGCGGCTTTCGAGACGCTCAAAGGGCGATTGCGCTCAGGCGATGTTGCCGTAAAATCGAGTCGCCAGGGCACTCACCGAGATGGGAAAACTAGAGCGGACGGCGTTTCTCCTGGAGTATTTTCGCGACGAGGCCCTCAGACGGCGTGTGCTGATCGGCCTGAACAAAGGAGAGGCACTGCATGCGCTCGCACGTCAACTCTTTTTCGGGCGGTTGGGCGAATTGCGTGATCGAGCCTTTGAGGATCAGATGCATCGGGCCAGTTGTTTGCACTTGCTCATGGCGGCGATTGCTGCCTGGAATACGGTCTATCTCACCGAAGCCATCGCGACCTTGCGCAAGCGGGATGAAGACATCCCAGAAGCCACCGTGGCCCATATTGCTCCCCTGGGATGGGAGCACATTCGCTTGATCGGCGACTATCATTTTGCCCCACAGTCTGGGCGTACCTTGGAAAATCTGCGCCCTCTGCGCCTGCAAGAGGGAGAAGAGAGCGCCTAAAAAGAGAGGGGAACTCGTCCAGAAAACCATCGTTTTCTGCGATTGGCTCCCACATCTTCCCAGGTAACCTGAACCTCAATGTGTGAGAAGGGCCCACTACTCGGATGGAGTGAAGATTGCTGCTACGCGGGCAGGCGGTGGAAGCCTCCTTCACTCCATCCCATTAAGTGAATGGCGCAGAGGTGAGAGGCTTTCCGGCAGAGCACGCACATGTGCGCGCTCTGCAGTACGTCACCACAACCCGCTTCTGATGGGATTGGCGTCGCGGTTCCGGCAGCAAAGCAGAGTGGTCCCTCAATGCACATGCAGTTTTGCATTGAGGGACCACTCTGCTTTTTTATTTCTGCATCAATTGATCTCGCAGCGTCTGATCCAGTGCCAGGTCGATGGTCGTCCAAGCCATCGCCAGTGCGCCATCAAGCACCGCTTTATCGGCCTCTGGCGTGACACAGGCGGCGGCAAATTCCGGCTGGTGGTTGATGGCGGGCAGGCAATTGATCCCTATGTGCGGCTGGATGGAAGGAATCACCTGCGAGATGTTCCCCATATCGGTCCCCCCTCCGCTTCTTGGGGCCTCCTGGACAACGCGGCCCAATGCCTCCGCATTCCGCCGGTACAGCTCAGACAAGGCGGCGTTCTGCACCATATGAGCATAGGGCTTGTCCCCTCCGACGATCGAGAGGTGAGCTCCGGTTGCCAGTGCGCCTGCCTCAAAGCAGCGGGTGACTCTTGCACGCAGATCCAGCAGTTCATCGAACGTTGGCGCGCGCAGGTTATAGCGGGCAGACGTATGGCTCGGAATGATATTGGCAGCCTCGCCTCCATCGGTGAGGATGCCGCTGATGCGAATGGTTGAGGGAAGCTGCTGGCGCAGAAGACCGATGGCGACCTGGGCAATGGTCATGGCATCGGCGGCATTGATGCCTTGCTCGGGTGCGGCCCCCGCGTGCGAGGCTTTGCCGGTATAATGAACATCAAAGAGAGCAACGGCAAGCGTGACTTCGCCGATATCATCGAAGGGCATGGGGTTGGGATGGACCAGCAGCATTGCCGACCTCCTCGGCGGGTGTCCCGATGACCTCAATGGTCAGGCCAAGATCGTCAGCAACCTGCGCCGCTGCTATACCCGCGCCTGCCGCCATGGCCGCCATGAGATTATGCCCGCAGGCATGTCCTATTTTGGGCAGGGCATCGTACTCGGCGCAGATGGCAATATGGAAAGGACCGTTGCCTGCTCGCGCACGAAAGGCGGTTGGCAGATCGCAAATCCCTGCCTCAACATCAAGACCGGCATCGGCGAGGACCTCGGTGATCCAGCGGCTGGCTTGCTCTTCGGCAAAGCCCAGTTCCGGGTGGTCGTGAATGCGATGCGAGAGATCGATCAAGGTCTGCTGATAGGTGTGTACGGTTTCCTGAGCCTTCTTCTTTGCGTCCATGAATGCTTCCTTTCTCGTGCGCGTTATCGACCGGCAACCTCGATCTGTTCGACGGCGGGAATGATCTCGGTTGCGAAGAGATCGAAGGGTGCCAGGTCGGCCACATTGGGCAGACTGACAATAGCCTGGTCAATGCCCATCGCCGCCAATTCGCGGAAATAGGCGATGGCGGCAGCCGGGGTCAAGCTCTTCTCCCGGCCATCCCTGGTGAGATGAATCCTCTTAATGATGGTTTTCTCGATGTCCGTATACGGGCGGCCTATGCTCTGGCAGTGCTCGCGCAGGACGGAGAGCTTGCGCTGCGCTTCGGAGAGCCCCAGGCTGGTCAAAGAAAAATTGCAGGCATCGCCATACTGTGCAACCAGACGGAGCGTCTTGCGCTCACCTGCTCCGCCGATCAAGATGGGCGGATGCGGCTTCTGGACCGATGATGGCGAGTTTAGCGGACGTCCAAGCTGATACTGTTTGCCCTGGTACGGCTTCTCGTCGCCTTTCCACATCTGGTGCGCGATCTGCAAGACGAGGAGCGTTGGCGCAAGGCTACAAAGCGTGGACGCCAGCGTGAAGAGGGCAAGACCAGCTAAAAACACGGTTCTGCTTCCTTTTCTGTCGCCAAGGGCTCCACCAGTCAGCAGAAAACTGGCGAAGACGAGGGCATAGCCATCCACAATCCATTGAAGCCCGGTCACATTTGCACTCAGATGCTCCTTGATATCGACCAATGCCACATTCACGATGGTGACATCGAGAATCATCATGAAGTAGCCAAGACAGAGAGCCAGAAGTGGTATCGTCGTCTGTGTGCTTGTCTGTTGAGATGGTGTCGTGATCATTCGCTTCTCTTTCCCATCAGAGGGTCAACGCTTCCTCCCTTCCGGGGGACACAGCCTTTCCTGCTCTCACGTTCGTCCTCTGGGGTATCGTCGTCGGAGGCAGGACCAGGAGATATCCACGAGAGCGTGGTTTTTCCACGTCTCCTGGTCCTCCCTCGATTTGGGGGTTGCGCGCACGTATACGTAACTTGTCCCTCTAAAGCCGAACCATGACCTTCATGGCTGTGCGCTGATCCATTGCCGCGTAGCCCGATGGAACGCCGTCGAGATCGACGGTGAGATCGAGCACAGCAGAAGGATCGAGCCGTCCGGCCAGCACATCCGCGAGCAACTCAGAGAGAAAAGCCCGAACAGGTGCCCCCCACCTCGTAGAGCTATATGGTTAAAAAAGAGTCGCAGAAGATTGATCTGTTCGCTGCCATGGGGCACCCCGACGTAGCCGATGCTTCCTCCTGGACGGGCGATCGCAATGGCGGTATCCATCGACTCCTTCGAGCCAACGCACTCCATCACCGATTCCGCTCCCCCTTTTGTCAACTCGATCACTTCCTGCTCAGCCTGCTCGCCGCGACTCGTGACGAGGTCGGTGGCGCCGAAACGGCGGCCCAGGGAGAGGCGACTCTCTTGATGCCCCAGCAGGATGATACGCTCCGCTCCCAGGCGTCGTGCTGCTAGCACCCCACATAAGCCCACAGCCCCATCGCCGATGATGGCTACCGTTCCCCCCGGATGCACCCCTGCTAACAGGGCTGCATAATGGCCTGTCCCCATCACGTCCGTCAGAGGAAGGATAGCCTGAAGCCTCGCTTCATCTCCTTCAACGCTCGAAGGTACGACGACCAGCGTACTATCGGCAAAGAAGGCACGAATCGCTTCGGCTTGTCCTCCATTGTCCCCCTGTCCCCAAACGCCGCCATGCAGGCAGTTGGTGTAGAGTCCTTTGTGGCAGAACTCGCAGGTGCCATCGGAAAAGGCAAACGGTGCGATCACCCGGTCTCCCCGCTTGATGGTCGAAACCTGAGAGCCCACCTCTTCCACAATGCCCATCCATTCATGGCCCAATTGCCCCCCTGGTGGAAAGGGGTCTAGCCCTCGATAGGGCCATAAATCAGACCCACAGATTGCGGCATGGGTGATCCGAACGAGGGCATCCGTTGGCTCATGCAGTGCGGCATCTCTTACCTGTTCGACCCGGACATCGAAGGGGCCGTGAAAAACAGTTGCACGCATATGCTTCTTTCTCCTCCTTTGTCAATGGATACTCATCGAGTGTCGCGAACCGAGGCGCGGAGCCATGTTCGCCATCCGATGGCTTCCTCCTCACTATTCGCGTCACATGCTCACTTTTCTGCGCCAAAGCTGCTCAACTTTTCACGTCATGTACGATAGAGGACAAGCCTATTCCGTTTCGGCGAAGACCTCCATGGCTATATTGACTGCCGTTATCGTGCTCGGCCATCCAGCATAGAAAGCCAGATGCGTGAACAGCTCGGCAAGTTCGTCTTTGCTGATCCCATTCTCTCGGGCGCGAGCAATATGAAAGGGTAATTCGTTGGTCCGATACAGCGCGACGAGGGCTGCAACCGTAATCAAGCTCCGGTCGCGCTTGGAGAGTCCAGGACGTTCCCAAATGTCGCCGAAGAGTACCTTTTCGTTCAGTTCCATTAACTTGGGTACAAAGTCTTTTCTCTTCTGTATCTTCTCCTGGGTGGTAGGCTGTTCTTGAGGCATGGTCTGTTCTCCTTTGTTTGTCGTTCAATGGCGATCAAGACAAGCATGCGTTCGCTCGTCTTCATGCGCCTGATGGAATGGGAAGACTCGTCTTCGCCAGTCATCGGCAGAGCCGTCTGACGTGCAGTCATGTCCACATCGGGAGCAGCGTTTCCGCGCGATCCGTTGCAGGTGCAGGAGTCACAGAAAGTGAAGAGATTTCATTGCGCCATTGTGGAGTCATGTCCACATCGAGAGCAGCGAGCGAATACTCAAGCTGTTCTCCATTTCTTGCCCCGATAATGGGTGCTGTTATTGCAGGATTGGACATCACCCAGGCAACTGCAAGCGTTGCCGGGTGTATGCCATGTTCTGCGGCATAGGTCGTAAATCGGTCAGCTACCACAAAATTCATTTCATCCGCATAGCGATCCGTATATCTTTGTTCTTCAACTAATCGTCCTTGCTCTGGTCGTTTATCCACCCCATATTTTCCTGTCAGAAGTCCAGCGCCTAAAGGACTATAGGAGATCACTCCAAGTTGTTCGGAAACGGCGAGAGGCAAAATTTCGACCTCGGCTTGACGTTTCACCAGGTTATACATGGGTTGTAGTAATTCAAAACGAGCCAGTTGTTCTTTGGCAGCAATCCCTAATGCCTTGGCAATTTGCCAGGCAGCCCAATTGCTTACCGCCGGATAGAGAATCTTCCCTTGTGTTTGAAGGTCATCAAGAGCACGAAGGGTTTCTTCCATAGGAGTATTTTCATCAAAAAGATGCATAAAGTAAAAATCAATGCGGTCAGTCTTTAAGCGTCGTAAGCTTTTTTCAACTTCAAGCATGATATGACGACGGGAGAGTCCCCTCGCATTGATGTCTTTTCCCGTGGGATAAAACACTTTTGTCGCCAGTACCATTTCATCCCGACAATCAGCAAGACACTCCCCGAGTAGTTCTTCAGACCGCCCTTGACTATACACATTTGCGGTATCAAAAAAGTTAATACCGGCTTCACGGCAACGCTGAAACATGGCTTTCGATGTTGCCTCATCAGCGTTTCCGCCAAAAGACATCGTCCCAAAACACAAACAGGAGACCTGAACTCCCGTTTTTCCTACTGTGCGGTACTTCATAAGCAATCCTCCTCATTCTTTACTCGGATGGTACCAGCTTTAGTGTAGTCGCACGCGCTTGCGGGGCAATCATCGGGTCAACATATGTTGCGCTGTATCTCTGATACTTTGATTGATACGCTGCATCGATCTTGTTATTGAGCGCCTCGTCATTGCTGATATCCACAAACGTCACGTCCTTCGTCACTCCTCCAGCTCCAATCCGTCCCTCGTGCCGCTGTTGTACATGACGGAACCAGGCGGTTTCATGACCACGGTATGCCCGCACGTACAGATCATCAGCGACGCGAACGACCCAGATAGGAATGGGCTTTCGATGCGTGCCATCCTTCTTGAAAGACACAAGCAGCAGTTCATCTGCTGCTCCAATTCGTTCGAGATCATTTCTTGTCCAGCTCGTCATTGCATAGCCTCCCTCGTCTTCTATTGATACATTCATGAACTATGACTGACCTGGTTAGACAGTCCCTATTTTTACCGGTGACTTGATCGCACAGCGTTCGTCCATAGCAGCGCAGGCTTGCGCGATGCCATCCAGGTCAGTCGTGAAGTCAAAAACACGTCCAGGATTGATGTGGCCTTCTAATACATCATCGAGAAGCTCAAGGATGCAGGTTCGCGCTGGTGCCGGGCCCCACGATAGTACCAGAGGTCAGAACCGCAGACGCATGCCAGCACGACGCGAACGACAGCGTCAGTCGGCTCTTTGATGGTAGGGTCTGGTCGCTCGCCAGGCTCAATAGTGCCCTTTCCCTTGAATATTGCAGCTTTCATAATGACTCTACCACCTTTTTTTTGCTCAGAGACCGGTCATTCGCTCTAGATGTTCGGGATACCGGGCTCCCTGGATCGTGATCTTTGAAATGGCACTTTTGATCTCCCGCAGATCGTCGGGCTTAAGTTCGACGGCAAGTGCGCCGATATTCTCATCTAGGCGCTCGAGCTTGCGGGAGCCCGGTATGGGAACGATCCACGGCGACCGCGCGAGCAGCCAGGCGAGCGCGATCTGAGCCGGTGTTGCTCCCTTCTGTTCTCCGATCCTGGCAAGCAGATCAATTACCGCCCGGTTTGCTTTCCGCGCCTCCGGCGTATAGCGAGGGAGGCGGCTGCGGATATCAACACTGGCGAAGGCCGTGTGTTCGTCGATCTTTCCCGTGAGATAGCCCCTGCCCAGGGGGCTGTATGGAACGAAGCCGATACCGAGTTCCTCGCATGCAGGCAGCACTTCCTCCTCAACGGTTCTCCACCACAGCGAGTATTCGCTCTGAACTGCCGTGACTGGCTGGACCGCGTGAGCGCGACGGATCGTTTGTGCTCCCGCTTCAGAAAGGCCGAAGTGCTTCACCTTCCCTTCCTGGATCAAGTCCTTGACCGCACCTGCGACGTCTTCGATGGGCACGTCCGGGTCCACACGGTGCTGATAGAACAGATCGATGGTCTCGACCCTGAGCCGCTTGAGCGAGCCCTCGGCACCCTGCTTGATATGCTCTGGTCGCCAATCCTTGCCCATCTGCTCCCCATTGGGACCCAATTTGAAGCCGATTTTGGTGGCGATCACCACCTGCTCGCGCAAGGGGGCCAACGCTTCGCCCACCAGTTCTTCATTCGTGAACGGACCGTAGGACTGGGCGGTGTCGAAGAAGGTGACGCCGCGCTCGACGGCCTTATGAATCAGGGCGATCATCTCCTGCTTGTCGGGAAGCGGGCTTTCATCATGGCTCATTCTCATGCAACCGAGCCCGATGGCCGAGACTTCCAGGTTCTTGTTTCCAAGTTTGCGCTTCTGCATGTGCTGAACTCCTCTTTTTATGTGTCTTGTCTCCTGTCTTTGCGTTCCAGATCGGAACGTTCTTCCTCCACCATCAGCCCTGGTATTGTTCGTCGCTGACCAGTTCCATCCAGTCAACGGTCGAGCCTGAGAGCTGTTCCTGAATGGCGATGTACGTCACGGCTGTGGTTGGCGTGGCCCCGTGCCAATGTTTCTCACCCGGCTCGAACCAGATCACGTCCCCTGGCCGAATTTCCTCGATTGGTCCCCCCCAGCGTTGGATCCGGCCACAGCCAGTCGTCACGATCAGCGTCTGGCCCAGCGGGTGAGTATGCCATGCTTCCCGAGCGCCGGGTTCACACGTGATACTCACCCCGACCGCACGTGCCGGAGCGGGTGCCTCGAAGAGGGAGTCAATGCGTATCGTGCCGGGAAAGTACGCGGACGGTCCTTTCCCGGAAGGCTGTGAGCCACTTCTTTTGATGTCCATGTGCTCAATTCCTCCACCATGCCTACAAAAGCAGCGAGGCATGTTCTCTGTCTGGTGGTCATTATAGACGCGCCGAAGCACAGGATGGTAGAATAATTCGTGAAAATGATTGTCTGATTCTGCAAATCTTCCCGATGAGCTATGGAGAAACCAGAGAAGAGGTTCCTATGGACGTGATGAACCACCAGCAGGCAGCACGCGAGGCCCATCTGATGCAAGCCAACCGCGAGGAACTGGTGGAGCGGATTGCGCGGGCCATGCGCGAAGATGGGATCGCCCAGCCGCTCCAGGGGCTTTACCTGTATCGCCGCTCCTCGCCTCTGCAACTGCTTCACGGTGTGAGCGAGCCATCCGTGGCCGTGATTGCCCAGGGGAGTAAGGAAGTCCTTCTGGGCGAGAACCGCTACCGGTACGGCCCGTCACAGTATCTGCTGGCCACCGTCGAGCTGCCCACCATCCGCCGAGTTCTCGAAGCCTCAAAGGAACGACCCTACCTGAGTCTCCGCCTCGCCCTCGCCCCCGCCCTCGTCGGCTCGGTCCTGCTTGAAGCCGGTCACATCTCTCCTCCAGGCGAGGCTTCTGTGAGGGCCATCGATGTCAGCCCGCTGAATGTGCCCCTGCTGGACGCCTTCGTGCGGCTCACGAGGCTCCTGGATGCTCCTGCCGAAGCGCCGGTGCTCCTGCCGCTGATCACACGGGAAATCATCTATCGTCTCCTGATGGGAGAGCAGGGTGGCCGGCTCCGTCACCTGGCAATCCTGGGGGGCTACCCCCCCCACATCGCCAGAGCGGTCGGACGACTCCGTCACGACTTCGACCAGCCACTGCGCATCGAGAGACTCGCGCGAGAGCTGGGCATGAGCGTCTCAGGGTTGCGCCAGCACTTCAAGGCCGTCACGGCGATGAGCCCCTCGCAATTCCAGAAGCAGTTGCGGCTGCAAGAGGCCCGCCGTCTGATGCTGGGCGAAGACCTCGACGCGGCCAGTGCGGCCTATCGCGTGGGCTACCACGACGCCTCCCACTTCAATCGGGAGTACAAAAGTCTCTTCGGCGTCCCCCCCATGCACGATGTGCAACGCCTGCGGGAGGAGGCACAGCCTCAAGCTTCCCGATGAGAAAGACGGGCCCATCCGACACATCTTCCTCACGCAACAGACCACTGCCCCATAGGGACTGACCGTGTGAGTCTGGTCCTCTTCATCGGCACGAGCAGCAAAAACGAAGAGGATCACACGGGAAAGAAAAGTGTCTGCAAACGATGTCTGTCTTGCCCGCTCCGCGAGCAGGTGGTGGCACTGACGTAGCGCTGCCTTTTCTGAAGGAGAGGAAGTATCTCAGAATTGACAGCCCCTGGTGACAAGCAACTTTACGTTTCTCCTTTTTGAGACGGTCAACGAGATATCCCTTTAGAGTAAAAACTGCCTCGAATTCTCGCTTCCACTTCCCTAAGGGATGCAAGATTTATTAGCTATCCCGGATGGCTGGTAAGGGATCCCCAATGTCTATGAACCACTTGCCCAGAGATGGTAAACGCTGAAGTTGGGTTTCGACCACCTGCATGGCTTCTTTGGTGAGTTTGACTCCGTT
>WNEZ01006727.1_pt1 | contig 12090 bp, 9 predicted proteins | sample 5400521 | NCBI WGS metagenome assembly WNEZ01 (sample SAMN13153339, study PRJNA577476) | soil metagenome | isolation source: 120 cm saprolite under Douglas fir tree site 2 hole 1 replicate 1 | place: USA:California | collected 2015-04-18
GACCATGGACGACCTGGTTTCGATCCAGATTTTCTCGCCTGACATCTCCCTGTGGGAGAGTTTCAACAAAGCCTACCTCGATCGTTTCTCGAAGCAATTGCCGGCGCGAGCGTTCATCGGTTCAGGGCCGCTGCTGAGGGGTGGACGGTTTGAGATGATGGGAATTGCGGTTCGGAGGTAGTCGTTGGTCGTTGGTCCTTGGCCGCTGGTCGTTGGCCCGAACAATCAGGGGAGGTTGTCGACTTTTCAGAAACGGATTTTCAGCTTGTGGCAACGGGCTTTGGCCAAAAGGCCAACGACGGTTTTCCCCTACTTCTCTCTCGCGACCACGAACTCCGGCGCCCATAGCAGCGCACGCTTGATCTCGCTGTCGGGAAAACTGCAGATCGCGTTGCGCGCGAGCGTGGCGTATTGGGCGGCGCGCGCGTTGGCCGCTTCGAGCGAACCATAGCGCTCCAGAATGGCCATGATTTCCCGGTGAGTGACGCCGTCGAAGGCGCGCTCGCGGAGCACCGTCTCGATGGCCCCGCGCTCTTCCGGAGTGCAACGTTCCAGGGCGTGGATGACGGCCATCGTCACTTTCCCCTCACGCAGGTCGCTGGCCACAGGTTTCCCCAGCACATTCTCTGACGCGGTCAGGTCAAGCACGTCGTCAACGATCTGGAAGGCCATACCCAAATCACGCCCGTACTGCGCCAGGCTTTCTTCCTGCTCGGGAGTGGCACCGCCCAGAATCCCACCCATGCGCATGCAAACGGAAAAAAGGCAGGCGGTTTTGCGGAAGATCAAATTGAAATGTTCATCCAGAGAGATCAACTTGCCCAGCTTTTCCATCTGCAGCAGCTCGCCTTCCACCATCTGCTGGGTCAGGTCGATCAACGTGTCCAGGATGCGAAAGTTGCGCTCCTGCACAGCGACCTTGAAAGCCTGCATGTACAGCCAGTCGCCGGCCAGCACGCACTTCGAATTGCCCCACTGCGTGTTGGCCGCGGGCCGCCCACGCCGGGTCTGGGCCTCGTCAATAATGTCGTCATGGACGAGGGTGGCAGTGTGGATGATCTCCACCACCGCGCCCAGCCGGACTGCTCCGCGGCCCTGATAGTTGAGCAGCTTCGCGGACAACAATAGGAGCGCGGGACGGATGCGCTTTCCCCCGCCTCCACGCAGGTATTCGCCGATCTCGGTGATGGCTTCGACTCCCGAAACCGTGTCCCGTCCAAATTCACGCTCAATCGCAGCCAGGTCTTCGCGCAGCAACTCGAAGAAACCGTTCCCGTTGATGGTGGCGGGTGTGCTCACTAGTTGGTCCGGTAGTTAGTAAACTGCATGTCGATCCCAAAATCATGCTGCTTCAGCAGGGCGATGACCCCTTGTAGCGAATCCCGGTCCTTGCCGCTGACGCGCACCAGGTCTCCCTGGATCGAGGCCTGCACCTTGTTCTTGGAGGTCTTGATCAGCTTTACGATCTCTTTCGCCTTCTCGATCGGAACGCCCTGCTAGCGGCACTCCGCGCTTGGCCAGTTTTTGTTGAAGGATGTCGCTCACCGCTTTCAGTTTGAATTCATCGATCGAGTGCAGCACAATCGCGTCCTTGCCCTCGAGTTCAATGTTGGATTTCGAGTCCTTCAAATCGAAACGGGTGTGAACTTCCTTCAGCGCGTGCTGGATGGCGTTGGAGACTTCCTGCAGATCGATCTTGCTGACGATGTCGAAACTGTTTTCCGGCATTTGGAGCGCTCTCTGAAAACGTTAAATACAACCTCTGAGATTATCAGAAGAAGCGCCTCAGTGAACAAATCCCGAATGCCGGGTAGTGTCTCAGTTCATAAACCACAAAGGACACGAAGTTACACGAAGGCTGAGGGTTCCTTAGTGTAACTTCGTGTCCTTCGTGGTTAACGAATTTAGGATGCTCCCCCGGACTCTGAGAGTTTGAAAAAGTCGTAGAAGTTGGCGGCTGTCCGGCGTCCGGCTTCTTCCGTGGAAAGACCGCGGAGCTCACCCAATTGTCTTGCGACTTCCTTTACAAATGCCGGTTCGTTGCGCTTGCCGCGATACGGTACCGGGGCGAGAAAGGGTGAGTCGGTCTCGATGAGCGTGCGCTCCAGCGGCACTTCCTTGGCGGCATCGCGGATTGGCTGCGCTTTGGGGAAGGTTATGTTGCCGGCGAAGGAAATCATGAAGCCCAGGTCCAGCGCGCGTTTGGCGTGAGCCCAGCTTCCGGTGACGATGGGCAGCTTGGCTGTCCGCGCCAGTTCCATCTGCCCGAGGAAGACCTTTTGCTGCAACTCACGCGGGGAATGATCGTAGAAGTAGTCCAGGCCAATTTCACCCCAGGCTATCACCTTCGGCCGCTTCGCCAGTTGTTCCAGTTCCTGAAAGTCGGCGTCGGTCGCCAGCCTGGCTTCATGAGGATGAATGCCGATGGTCGCGTAAATAAATTCGTAGCGTTCGGCCAGCTGAATGCCGCAATCCAGTGATCCCGGGCCAGTCCCGCTGCCAATGGCAACGATCTTGTCGACGCGGTTCTCCCGCGCTCGCGCAATCATCTGTTCGCGGTCGGCATCGAACTGCTCCATCTCGAGATGAGCGTGGGAATCTATGAACATCGGACTTCGGACCTCGGGCGTCAGACCTCGGACGTTAGATCCCAGACCTCGCGCATTAGATTGGAGATTCGTAATCGGCGGCTAGGGTCTGACGTCCGACGCCCGAGGTCCGGTTTACTTCAGCCGCGTCCCCACGGGAACATCCTCCAAAAATGATGCCAGCACCGGCTTCCCGCCTTCGGGCGATGCTGCCACAATCATTCCATTCGATTCCAGCCCGCGCAATTTTCGTGGCGCCAGATTCACTACTACCACGACCTTGCGCCCGACCAGCGTCTCCGGTGCATAGGCTTCGGCAATTCCGGCCACCACCTGCCGAACTTCTGTCCCGAGATCAACTTCCAAGCGCAGCAATTTGTCGGCGCCTTTCACTCTTTCCGCCACCTTTACTTGCCCTACGCGCAATTCAACTTTGGCAAAATCCTCGATGCTGATCTTGCCGTCGGTCGTCGCGACGGCTTGGAGTGGTGGTGCGGCTGCGGGCGCAACCGCCTGCGTCCTTTCTTCTTCGACTGCGACCGCCGCAGCACTGCGCTCCTGCTCTTCCATGTGTTGCATCCTTTCGATGGCGCCCTTGTCGGCGCGCGGGAATACGGCTTGCACTTCGCCCAATTTTGTCCCCAGCTTAAGCTGCCCCCACTGCAGATCGGAAAGCGGGAACTGCCGTATATCGCCCAGCCCCATTTGCGCCCAGATCTTAGCCGTGGCCTCCGGGATTACGGGATGCGCCAGAGCGGTCACGATCCGCAGCGCTTCGGCGCTGGTGTAGAGAATGGTTCCCAGACGCGACCGGCTTTCGTCGTCCTGCTTCTCACCCAGAGCCCAGGGCTGGCTCTCCACAATGTATTTGTCCACCGCAGACACGAGACCCCACGCCACTTCCAGAGCGCGCGAAAACTGGCGTTGCTCAAACAACGCATGGAAGTCCGTGATGGTTCGGCGCGCGGTGTCGGCAATAGCATTCTCTTCCGCCGCCCTTGATCCGGCGCGCGAGGGATAGGGCACCTCGCCTCTAAAATAGCGCGTGATCATAGTCAGCGTACGGCTGGCGAGATTTCCCAGTCCGTTAGCCAGATCGGCGTTGTAGCGCTGTACCAGGGCATCGAAGGAAAACGATCCGTCCTGCCCGAATACGATTTCACGCAACAAGAAGTAGCGCAGCGCGTCTGAGCCCAGGACATCGAGAATCGTTTCCGTCCGCACGATATTGCCGCGCGATTTCGACATTTTGCTTTCTTCAAACAGCAACCAGCCGTGCGCCATGATCTTCTGCGGTACAGGCAGTCCGGCTGCCATTAAGAACGCCGGCCAGTAGACACAATGGAAACGCACGATCTCCTTGCCGATCATCTGCACGTCGGCCGGCCAATACTTGTCATACTTCTCCGTGTCCGCGGATCCGTAACCCAGGGCGGTAATGTAATTGGCCAGCGCGTCCCACCAGACGTAGATCACATGCTTGGGATCATCCGGCACCGGAATGCCCCAGGAAAACGTACTGCGGCTCACGGAAAGATCGCGCAGTCCGGAGCGCACGAAAGACATCACTTCATTACGTCGCGTCTCCGGGCGAATGAAATCAGGCTGCGCGGTGTAAAGCTCCAGCAACTTGTCCTGGAACGCGGACAGCTTGAAGAAATAATTTTCTTCGCGCACGGTCTCGGTCGGTCGTCCACATTCAGGACAAGGCGCACCAGGCCCAACCACATCGACATAGAGCTCATCGAACACGCAATACTGACCGCTGTAACTCCCTTTATAGATGTAGCCGTTGTCGCGAATGCGGCGCCACAGCGCCTGAACGCCCATCTTGTGCTTGTCGGAGGTAGTGCGGATGAACTGGTCGTAGGTCAGGCCCATCCGGTCCCACAGGGCGCGGAACTCGGCGGAGACTTCGTCGGTGAGCTGCTGCGGAGTTTTTCCCGCGGCCTGCGCGGCACGCTCGATCTTCTGGCCGTGCTCGTCCGTGCCGGTAAGGAAGTAAGTGTCGAAGCCCATCATGCGCTGGCGCCGGGCGATAGTGTCGCAGGCAATCGTGGTATACGCATGCCCGATATGCGGACGCGCGTTTACATAGTAGATGGGCGTTGTGATGTAGAACTTCTGGCTCATTTGGGTTCTTTCGGCAGGCCCGAAACCTATTCCTTGGCGCGCTTCAAATATCCCTGCACCGCTTCCTGCATCACGCTCTTCAGCGGAACATGATGTTCAGCGGCGATTTTCCGGCAATCTTCATACTCGGGCGCGTAGTTAGTGACCGTGCCATTCATGCTCGCGACTTTCAGGCGCACGTCACCCCAGCGCGTAACCACCGTGATCCACTTCCGCGCCAGTGCCTGACGCTGTTCTTCCCGCCGACGTACTCCCAACGTGCTGGTCTCCGTGAAAATGATCTGGGTCAGCCGGGAGGCATCTTCCGGCTTCGCCAAAACCGTCAGCAACATTCCCGGACGATTCTTCTTCATCTGGACCGGCGAGGCAAAGGTGTCGAGCGCCCCCTCCGCGAGCAACCGGTCGACCACGTAACCGAACACCTGCGGATTCAGGTCGTCGAGATTAGCTTCGAGCACGGAGATGGTTTCCTGCGAAGTATTCTCGGCGAATTTGGCCTGCGACTCGCCGATGGTCAATCGAAGCACGTTAGCGTGCCCGGGAAAATCACGGGTGCCCGCGCCGTAACCCGATTTCTCAATCGTCATTGCCGGAAACGGCGCGAACCGTTTGGCCAGCCTCTTCACAATTGCCGCGCCCGTCGGCGTGACCAGTTCCACCTGGATGCCGGAAGAATACACCGGCGCGCCCTTCAGCAACTCGACTGTGGCCGGAACCGGCACCGGAAAAACTCCGTGCGCGCACTTCACCGTCCCGCCACCCACGTTCAAAGGTGAACACACAATCTCATCCACTCCCAGGGCCTCAGCCCCGACTGCGGCGCAGATGATGTCCACCATCGCGTCCACCGCACCCACCTCGTGAAAATGGACGGTTTCGATCTCACTATTGTGAATCTTGGCTTCGGCCCCGCCCAGCGCCTCAAAAATAGCAATTGCTGTGTTCTTCGCGCCGTCACTGATCGCAGCCTTGCGGATCACCTCACGAATCTCTTTCAGCCCACGGCCATGCTCATGCTCGTGTGGCGCGCGTGCCCCCGCCCGCGGGCTCTCGCTCTGCGGTTGGCTGTAGTTGTGTTCCCGCAGTTCAATGTGTTCAGGCGAGTGCTTGTGACCAGTCTCATGCCCATGTTCGTGTTTGTGAGCTCGACTCTGCTGCTCGAAGAAGACTTCGCGCGGCAACTCCTTCTCCCCGTGGACAAAGACATCCACCTTCGTGGCTGTGATGCCGCTGCGATTCACCCGCGAAATCTCCAGCCGCGCTCCAATGTTCAGAGCCTCGACCGTATCCTCAAAGAGCTTCGCCGGGACTCCGGCGTCCACCAGCGCGCCCAGGAACATGTCGCCGCTGATGCCGGAAAAGCAGTCGAGGTAAGCGATGCGCATAGGAGTCAGCCGTTGGTCATTGGTCCTTGGTCGTTGGCCAACCTGTTTGAAGGAGTGTACCTGAGAAGGAACTACGGCCCACAGTCAACGGCCGACGAGCGATTGCCAATGGCCAACGACCAATGGCCAACGACCAACGACAGTTTTCATCATAGGGAAGCTCTTATCCCTCGTCAAACCTCGCGCCCTCACCCAGTTTGCTACAATCACTCTTTTCCTCAACAGCTTAGGGGACTTCTTGTATCGCCATCTGGAACGCCGGCTCGCCCACCACGTGCGCGAATTTCTGCGCCGCGCCTACGACCTGGACTTGCCCAAGATCGTCATCGAGCAGCCTCCCCAGGTGGAGCTCGGTGAGTACGCATTGCCCTTGGCCTTCGAGCTGGCGAAGAAGCTGCGCAAAGCTCCGCGCAAGATTGCGGAAGAAATCGTCAACGGTATCGGCCCGATTCCGGGGTTTGAGAAACTGGAACTCGCCGGCGCGGGTTACCTCAACGCACGAGTCGACCGCGCCCGGTTGGCTACATCTCTGGTTGCGGACGAGAGGCCTCAGGCTGAAATTCCTGCCGGCAAGATTCTGGTCGAGCACTCCAGCATCAACCCCAACAAGGCTGCCCATGTCGGCCATCTGCGCAATGCCATTCTCGGCGACACCTTTGTCCGCCTGTTGAAGTTCGCCGGCAGGGAAGTGGATGTTCAGAACTACATCGACAACACCGGGGTGCAGGTGGCCGACGTGGTGGTGGGATTCTTGAACATTGAGAAAAAGTCGCGAGCGGAGATCGAACGGTTGGCCGGCCAGCCGCGCTTTGATTATTACTGCTGGGACCTCTACGCCCGGGTTTCGCAGTGGTATGCGGAGGACAAGGAGAATTTGCAGATTCGCCACCAAACCTTGCACGCCATTGAAGAAGGCAACAACGAAACCTCCGCCATCGCTGATCTGATCTCAATCGCAGTCTTGCGCCGTCATCTCGAGACCATGGACCGGCTCGATATCGAATACGATTTTCTGCCGCGCGAGAGCGAGATCCTCCACCTTCATTTCTGGGACGCGGCCTTTGTCAAATTGAAAGAAAGCGGCGTGCTCTCGTTCGAGACCGCAGGCAAGAATAAAGGATGCTGGGTGATGCGCCGGGCGGGAACCGTAAAGACGGAAAGCGCATCTGGAACCGAGGTATTCCCCGCCAACCCAGAGCAAGACCAGGTCGCCGAAGAAGACCAAAAAGTAATCGTCCGTTCGAACGGAACAGTCGGCTATGTAGGCAAGGACATCGCCTATCACCTGTGGAAGTTCGGCCTGCTTGGCCGCGATTTCGGCTATCGCAAGTTTTATCGTTATCCCAATATGCACGATTGCTGGATCTCTACGATGGCGGGCTCTCTGGACCATCCACATTTCGGGGATGTAGCGGAGATTTACAACGTGATTGACGCCCGCCAGGCAGAAGCGCAGAACACCGTGATCGAAGCCCTGCGCGGTCTCGGGTACGACGAACAAGCCGACCACTACACTCATTTTTCTTACGAGATGGTCGCCCTAACGCCCCGCTGTGCCGCCGAACTGGGCTATCAACTTTCAGACGAAGACAAGAGCCGTCCCTACATTGAAGTCTCGGGCCGCAAGGGATTTGGGGTCAAGGCAGACGATTTGCTTGACCGCCTGATCGCGTCGGCGAAAAGTGAAGTCGATGCCCGCCATCCTCAATTGACCGAAGTCGAGCGCACCACCATTGCCACACAAATCGCGGTCGGGGCACTGCGCTATTTCATGCTGAAGTTCACCAAGTCGTCGGTGATCGCATTCGATTTCAAAGAAGCGCTGAGCTTCGAAGGTGAGACCGGCCCATACGCCCAGTATGCGGTCGTGCGCGCCGCCAACATCTTTCGCAAGGGCGGTTTTGATCCGGACGAGTTTAGCAAAAACTTGGCGGACGGCGTTTCTATCGCTGAACTGGCAAAATATCTTTCCGGTGAAAACGGCAACGAAATTTGGGAACTCTGGCTGGCGGCTTCCAGGACTTCCTACATTATTGACCAATGTATTGCCACAACCGAGCCGGCCTACCTGGCAAAGCATGCTTTCCAGCTCGCTCAATTTTTCAATACCTTTTACCATCGCTATCCCATCCTGAGTGAGGCCGACGAGGGCCGCAAAAGGTTTCTGCTGGCGACGGTGGGGATTGTTCGCCGGGAACTAACGCGGGTACTGGCTGTAATGGGAATCAGCGTGCCGGCGGTGATGTAACTGGCCGAACTGGACGTAACCACTCACAGGGTAACCAGCGTGACCGCTGCTTCCGGCGAAGCGTAAGAACTTTAAGCACTTCACAGATGTCTGCCTAGATTAGAAAGTAATAACGAAAGTACCCGACCGTAACTTTACCGCTCCCCGAAACCCTCCTAGACTTCTGTCATGCATTCCTGGGAGGGAGATCCGCGTCCCGAGCCGGCGCCGGAGTACGGCACCACACGGCCGGGCTCGAACCTGAAGCTGGATCAGTCCATCGATCCGCAGTCGGGTAGCTGGCGCGTGCTGTTTGCCGTGGCTGCGGGGATTCTCCTGGCTGCATTCTTTGCCACCGGCAATGCGCGGGCAACCTTCGAGCAGATCACGAGATTGCTTACCCTCCAGGGCAAGCCGGAAGCTGCTTCTCCCGCTGTACTGTCCGAACATGAGATCGAGGGCCTGGAGCGTGAAAGCCCGCAGCAACAGGCGGAGCTTTTGCTGGAACGTGCGGTGAATCACTATGAGGGTGCCAATGATCAAATCGCCGCCCGCGTAGAAGGCTGGTGGGGAAAGCTGAAATTTACCGCCCGCTTCAATTCATTGATTACCACCGCGCTCAACTCCAACGATCTGCGGGTGCGGGCAGCAGGGATCGAGCTGGATCTGGCGGCGATGGGCGCCATCAAGTCACCGGCCACGGTGGAGCGGTTGGCGCAGCAGGCAGAAAGCGGGCCGCGGTCGCAGCGAGTCTGGGCGCTCTGGGAACTGGGATTGCTCGGCAATCGCGGCGTCGTACCGGAACGCGCTAATGAAATATTGGTCAGCCAGCTGCACGACTCCGATCCCGAAGTACGCCATTGGGCGGTGGAAGGACTGGCCTATCTGGGAACCAACGAGAGCATTGCTCCTCTGCTGCAGGAGTTTCACGATGACCCGTCACCCATGGTTCGGGAGCGCGCCGGCTGCAGCCTGGCGCAATCCGGCATGCTGACGCAGGAGCAGCGCCACAGCGTAATTCCCCACCTGCTGGACTACGCCGACGACTCGTCCCTGGACGCGCAGACTCACGGCTGGGTCTACCAGGCGCTGCGCGACATCACGGGAAAGAATCTGCCTAATGATTCCTCCACCTGGAGAACCTGGTACAGCAGCAGCGGAAGCTGATGGGCAGTTTCTAGTCTCCAGTTTCTAGAACCCGACCCCTTCGAGATATTGGAAGACTCGCCAGAAACTTAAGAAACTATTCTTCTCCTACTCCGCCATCTTCGCTACGTGCAAATCGAATCCGGTTTTCGGCAGCAGCGACGTCAGCTCGAAAGCGCGGAATCCGTCTCCCGCAATTTCCGTATGACGGTAAAGACCGGGTTCGCTGTCTACGGTCTCGTGGCGTCCGTCCAGGTGGTCAAGAAACGCCTGCGCCTGCTTCACCTCAGCTTCGCGGTGGTTGGTCCGGGTGACTACGGCTTCGGCGGCGTAGGACCGCACCAGCTTGGGCCAGTATTTCTCCAGAAGGTTGGTGCTGGCGAAGATATCGGCCCAGACCATCTGGCCATTGACCGCGACCACCACGCCCACCGCATTCTGGTCGCGCAGCTGTTGAATCAGGTTCTGGTAGTTGCGCTGGATGGGTTCCGCCACGGAGTCGACCCGCTCTTTCACTTCTTTATTGTCCATCACACGCGCGTATGAACTCGTAGTGTTGATCGCCTGGGCTTCTGCCTCGACCGTCACCGTTTCCGCCATTGCGGTTCTGGTCTTCCCCACCTCCGACCACACCTGCTGCTGGTCTTTGTCGGCCATGGCCTTGGCGCGGACGTTCGGGGCCGCCATCGGCGCCGGCACGCTACTTCCGGCCGTTCCTCCCACTCCAAATCTGTCGCTGCTGCCGACCCAGCGGCCGGGCTCCACGCAGAAAACTCCGAGGTCCACGGGATCGCTCTCCGCCGGGATAATGCGGTCTTTGCCAATCACCCGGTCCTGCTTGCCCCCGGTCACAATTTCGCCGGCCAGCAGGATCAGCGGCCGTTTGGAGTTGTTGACCAGCACCAACTGGTTAACCTGGGCGCCGTCATGCGGAAGCGGCGTCCGCCGCCGGCGCATCAAGGGCTGGACGCTGCCGGATTCGGTGACGATGACTTCGCCCGAGCGCAGGCCTTCGTCCAAGGTCAGAAAATCGTGAGTGTCATAGGAGCGGGCGGCCACGACTGGAAATACCGTCAGGTTCCCGTGCCGGATGGGCGCCAGGACGCTGTAACCGGATGCCGGAGGCATTCCGCCAGCGGGAGCCCGGCAGGGCAGAAATAAGCCTATTCCGGCAAGCAGTCCCAGCGCCGGAAGCAAGAACAAGAGCTTGGTTTTCATGGGTATTCCTCCTGTGCAGGGCAGGCGTCCCGCCGGCTGTCCGGTGGGCGTCTCCGCCCACCGCGCCGGCGGCGCTCCCCGCGCTTACCTGAGGAACGACCGATTTTCAGATTCTTGCATCACAAAAATTGATAGCATCCGGGGTGGCCTTGCCCACCAGTTTCTGCCAGCCATGACTCTGCCAACCATGACCAGCCACGGTGTCCAATCCATAAGAGAGGCTGCTTCAGAGTTGGAATCCGTGATCACGCGGTTGTACGAGAAGAGCGGGAATTCCGGGCTCAGTCGTGAGCAGTTTGTCGCGATTCTCAACGAAATCGCTGCCAAATACTTGCCCCCCGGGGCGTCTCCCCAGGAGACTGCGGAACTCTACGCCAGCCTGCGCGTGGAAGAGTTGGCTCTGGCTCGAGCCTGTGCCGCTGGCCAGGAGCGCGCCTGGGAAATTTTCATGCTGCGCTACCGCGAGAAGCTGTACGACATCGCGGCCTACATTGCCAAAGAGAGTTCTGCCGCCCGTGAACTCGCGGACTCGCTCTACGGCGATCTTTACGGGAGTACCACGCGTGAGGGTCAACGTATTTCCAAGCTGGCTTCCTACACCGGCCGGGGCTCGCTGGAAGGCTGGCTGCGGACGGTGATGGCGCAGGAATTTGTGAACCGCTATCGCCGCCAGCGCCGACTGGTAAGCCTGGACGAAGAGAGTGAAGACGGTGCGCAGTTTGCCGCAACGGAGACTGAGCCTGCTGCCTCGGTCGATCCCCGAGTCGAAGCCGCGACCGATGAGGTCTTGGCCGCGCTGCCGGCAGAAGATCGGTTCATTCTTGCATCTTATTACCTGGATGATCGCACCCTGGCCGAAATCGCGCGCACGCTCGCGGTGCATGAGTCTACGATCAGCCGTAAGCTCGATAAATTGGCCAAGTCGCTTCGCAAGCAGATTCTCACTTCTCTGGAGCGAAAAGGAATGAGCCGCCGCCAGGCCGAGGAAGCTCTGGAGGTCGATGTGCGTGACTTGCGATTGCATATCCGCGAGCGTTTTGCGCAAGAATCGGGTCCGCAGGCGTTCTCTAAAGAGAAGGGAGAAATTCCGGCGCCGGACCCCGGACCTCGGACGTCAGGCCTCGGACCGGAGGGCTAAAGACGTCCGGGCTAAAAGGAGAAGCGTGCGAGGAGACGCTTCCGGGAGGGCACGACTTCAAGTCGTGCCGTACGCCGCAGAACTCAGGCCCGGCGCTGCGGTGGGCTGTTTTCAAAGGCGCATTTGTTCTGTCAGCGTGAGGCTGGGAGACTTAGGCAAATAGAAAATGAAGCAAATTCCCAAGATCGTGCGGCAACGTCTTCAGGCAACAGCTCCGGCCGGAGTCCATCCCGATCCCGACCTGCTGACCGCTTT
>WNEZ01004704.1_pt1 | contig 12089 bp, 12 predicted proteins | sample 5400521 | NCBI WGS metagenome assembly WNEZ01 (sample SAMN13153339, study PRJNA577476) | soil metagenome | isolation source: 120 cm saprolite under Douglas fir tree site 2 hole 1 replicate 1 | place: USA:California | collected 2015-04-18
TCCGGACGAGAATCTCGCCAATCTCCCCGTCCTGTTCAAGGATTAAATGATCGTGTTCTTCGAAGGAGCCGAAAGCATCGAATCGCTACTCACGATTGTGGGCGGGAAGATCGTCCACACTGCCGGGCCATGCCCATAAGTACGTGAGGTGCGCTAAGGAGTCTGCGTAGCAACTCCACGCCGGCCCCTTGTAGCGCTCACCTTTAGGTGAGCATGCGCTTGAATCTACAGTGCCCGCCTGAAGGCAGGCTCTCAAAAACTGCGTTGTCACAGACCCGCGCGTGGAGAACTCAATCGCGGGGCGTCCTGAAATTCACGCTTGCGGCAGGGGTGCTCCACCTGCCCAGATTGAGTGCACGTGACCGCGTAAGTTGTGAAAGGCTCTACTGCCGGGAATAGAGAGCCGGGCCATCTGAGAGAAGACATTTCGTGAACATGGGAAAACTTTTTCACAAATGTGGTACGCAGGTAGCACCGACTGCCGTGGGTTCGCTACACGGTTTCTAACAAAAACGCTAATTCCATGCGTATGTTCAAGCCTGTCAGCCATTTAGAAGTCAGTCCAATTTTGGTACTTCCCTTGCTCTCTCTGCCATCGCAGGTGATGTAATGAGCGAGTCCGTCCAAAATCAACCTTGCATACCAGGTTGCAAGGCCCCCGTACCAACAGAACTTGTGACAGAAGGCCTCTGCGTTCTGCACTTCCTCTTGCTTACGGAGAAAGCCTGTTCCGAGATGAAACATGAGGCGGCCGGGGGCGGTCTCCTAGAGGCTCGGCGAACCGAGATTGAAAATTACGTTACCGCATCCGCGGCGAAGTTAGCCTGTTTCGCCACCGGACGGCTGCGCTTATCCGACGAGATGAAAAAGCGTGTCCTCACTACCTTTCTCACCCTGATGATTCTGAGAGAGAACCTCGACCGCTGCTCAAGCCACCTCTCACGCACACTACGAAATCCCAGGTCGATAGACGCACCGGCAGCATACGCAGCGCGCGGTTAATCAACCAAAGTCCCAGAGGATAGCCCAACCGTGGGGCGCCTCGAAATTCACGCTCGCGCCACCCGCCTCAGTTTGACTATCACGAGAACCTAGATCAGAATTGGCGAATGTAGTGGGAGGTGCAATATGGCCACCCTGACTTGCCATAATTGTGACTCACCTGGCGACGGGAATTGTGCAGGCTGCCACGGCAGAGGAAAACCTGCTGGAGACGAACTCCGCGCCGCATTCGGAGATGATTCCTCTTGTTCGATGTGCGGGGGTAGCGGCGAATGCCAGACCTGCGGCGGCACGGGAGAAATCGAGGTTGGCGGCGAAGGCTAGCCCTTGCCGCAAACGAGTGTGGGCCCCTTGAATCGAACCGCGATTAAATGCAGCAGTGGTATCATCCGGTCGCGTGAAGTCCATCAGTAGCCTGAAAGTTCAATTCATGACAACATCCCTGGGTCTGAAGGGAGGGGTTTCGAAATGCGAAATCGCGTCATTGGTTTGATGGTTGGAGTGATCGCTGTTCTTGGCCTGTGGCACGCCGGGCCCGCCAGTACCGCCGAGCAGTCGAGTGTGGCAAAGGCGCAGACGGCGGGCTCGATTCCGGACTTGACGGGAGTGTGGATGGAACGCAAATTCCAGCCCAAGATGTACCTGAACGGGGACCCTCCGCTGCTGCCGTGGGCGGAAGCTAGGTTCAAAGCCATCAACGTCACTACGGACGACCCAAACTTGGACTGCCTGCCGGAAGGTGTGCCGCGCGTCATGTTTATACCCCTTCCCATGGAGATCATTCAAGTCCCTGGCCGGGTGCTCATGGTGCAGGAAGCCTGGAGTCAGTGGCGCCGAATTTATACCGATGGACGGCAACATCCGAAGGATCTGGACGCCACGTTCATGGGTCACTCGATTGGCAAATATGAGGGTGACACACTCGTCGTTGACACGATCGGATTCAACGAGAAGACCTGGCTCGATCATGTGGGCCTTCCACACAGCGACGCTTTGCACGTTGTGGAGCGAATCCGGCGCGTAGATCACAATACCCTGCAGGATGATTTCACCATCGACGATCCGAAGACGTTTACGAAGACCTGGACGGCTCAGCAACTGTACGATTTGAAGCCCGACTGGGAGATAGCGGAATTTGTCTGCGACAACAATAAGTACGCGTCCAAGAAAAAATGAACGTCCGGTGGCGGACTGACCGCGTTACGCCCTGTCGACCGCCCAACCGCACGCCGCCCGTATTCTTCAACCGGCCGGTATAGGCCTCGAATCACTTCCGCAATTCAGCTAGCTGGATCGTGTTGGTGAGCGACTCGCGATAGTTGTTGACGACGCGCCAGCCTACAGGCACGCCTCATAGTACATTTTTATCAGCCAACTCACTGGCAATTACACAAATGTCCTTAAACACCCGGGCGTTAAAGATCGATTTTGCGCCAGCACGCCTCAAAACTTCCGGCAAACTTTTCTCCACGTCGCGGTAGACTTTTCGCAATTGTTGAATCGACGGTCGCCTGCCTGACCGGACAAATGCGCTGCAAAGTTCCCGCAATACCCCAGTGACCGTCCCACCGTGGATATGCGGATCACTACCATTAAGATCGCTCAAGGATTTGGCAAGTCTACGCTCCCTGCTCTCGTACACAAACCAAGTATGTTTCTTCTTCCCAATCCGTTCCCAGGCCACGCAGAGTCCCAACTCGAATGGCATGTTAAAACGCGGAGTCGGCGGGCGTTTCCTATCGAGTTCGACTCTCGAAAGGTCGTGAACTGAAAACGGGCAGTTCCGGATCAGCCTGAAAATCCGGTCCAGGCGCCTGCTTCCGCCGGGAATCTCCAGGGTCGCTCTCGGAACAAACCCGAGCGCACTGATCCCGCAAATGTAAGCGAGACAAAGGTTCTGAAACATATTGTCGTAGGGAATGTTCAGGAAAACGTCAGCGGGCGGCCTTCGAGAGCTTGGCACGCGTTTGCCTCTTTGATGCTTTTCGCTTCAGGGAGCCCGTCGCTTTGGACTGCATGTGACCGTTCTTCTTCTCAGTTCGATTCAATGAATGCACCAGCTTAATAAGCTTTGCCGCGCGCGAGCGTGGCACGCCCAATCTATCAGCGGTGTCCATCGCTGTAGCAAATCGATATTTAATCTTTACGGCCATTGACCTAAATACATTTTACATCCGCGAATCGACCTTTCCAAACTATTTTATGAGGAATAAACTACAAGCAGTATTGCCGTAATTGCCGAGGTCGAATCGCCCTACCGCACGCCGCCGGTATTCTTCACCGGGCCGGTATAGACCTCGAAGCGTTTACGCAGCTCGGCCAGCTGGATCGTGTTAGTGAGGAATTCGCGGTAGTTGTTGACGACCTTGTAGGAGAGGATGGGCTTCCAGCCGTACGGCGGCGGGACGTCGGAGCGGGACGACCAGTTCCCTGTTTTGGCCTGCTGCTCGGGTGAGAGGTACCAGGAGAGGAAAAGTTTTGCGGCGTTCGGATGCGGGGCGGCTTTGAAGATCGCTGCCGTGTACGGCCAGATCGGGAGGGGATCGTCTTGCGAAAAGGCGATCGCCTGCGTCAGGCCCTGATTCTTCTGGTCCATGCTGATGCTGGCGATGGTATCGAAGGTGACGAGGCTTTCTCCTGACGCGATGCTGCGCACGACGCCGAGATGCCCCTGAATGAAACGCGGCTCATTTGCCATGTAGCGGTCCATATACTTCCATCCGTATTTCTGGACGATGCTGTAGAAGGCGTAGAGCGTCGCATCGTCATCGGCGGGATAGCAGGAGACCACTTTCCCTTTGAAACGCGGCTGCAAGAAATCGAGAGCCGAACGCGGGACGTCTTCGGGCTTCACCAGATTGGGATTGTAGCCGTACACATGAGCGTTGATCTGGACGCCCGTGTAAGCTCCGCTCGCGTCCACAAAGCTGCGGTCGATTTTCTCGAACCCTTGCGGCTTGTAGTTGAGGAGCCTGCCCTCCTGTTTCCATCGCACAAAGTCCTGCAGCGTCTGGAACACGGCTAAATCGACCTCGAGTTTGCCGCCTTTGAGCTGCGCGTCGATCTTCGCGTCGAGCACGTTGCTGAAGCCGCCGGTGACCGAGACGCTCACGCCAGGATAGCGCGCGGAAAAATCCTTCGCCGCAGTGTCCCAGGGAGCCGTGGGGCCGCCAGCGTAGAGGACAATGCTGCCTTCGGCCTTCGCTTTCTGATAGAGCGCGTCAAGGTTTTGCGCGCGCGCCAGCGCGGCACAATGGATCAGCGCCGCGAGCAACAAAGCGGTGTGTGCGAGCCCGTGGCGGAGCGATGCAACAAAACGATTTTCCACTCTCACGCCTCCGGCATATTACGTAACAGAGTCAGCGGCTAAAGCCGTCCCGAATTCAGATCACTTACGGCGCGGCTGAAGCCGCGCCCCACAAACATCGCTCGCTTCCGAAATTGTAGCTCACCTCTTTAGAGGTGAGGCCCTTCCGCGTGTCACCAGAAACAACCCCGCCTCTAAACAGGCGGGCTACAACAAACCCAATGCCAACATCAATGCCAACAGGGCCACCTGGCCTCTACGCGCCGACAGCAGTCGGCGCGATCGGAATGGCGCTCTTATTCTTCGTCAGCCATGTCTTGAAGTTTTGCAGCGAAGGATTCAGTGACTTCGCGAAGGCGGGGCTGCGCGCGCCACAAAAATATTCCTCGAAGTCGCGCTTGAACTGAAACATGTTGCCCAAATCGTCGGCGCCTGGGAAACCGAGGCCGCGGTAGACCTCCGGTGACACGCTGTTATAGCGGACTTCCTGGCCCAGCGCTTCAGTAAACGCGGCGGCCATTTGCGCGCCGGTCAGGTGCTCGCCGGCGATCCCGACAGTCTTGCCGATGAATTCCCTGCCCCTCTTGAAAATGCCGTACGCGCACTTGCCGATGTCCTCGACGGCAATGCCTGGAAGCTTTTTGTCACCCATTGGGAAAGTGACGGCGAGCTTTCCATCCGGGCCCTTTTGGGGGCCACTTCCGAAGTAGATGAAGTTGTCCCAATAGAATGACGTCAGCAGGAACGTCGTGGGGACACTGAGATCGCTGAAAAGGTGATTAGCCTCGCCCTTGCCGTCGAAGTGCGGGACCTTATATTTGCCATGCAGGGTTGGCATGCGGTTATCGTTGAGAGGCACCCACTTCCGCGTGTCTTCGAGTGTGGACCATATGACGTGCTGCAGGTCCCTAGCCTTGGCCGCCGCAGCCATGGATTGCACCTCTGCGATTTCCTTCTCGGGCGAGAAGTGCGCCCAAAAAAATGTGACGCAATACGCCCCATACGCGCCATTGAATGCCTTCTTCAGACTCCCGGCGTCGTCCACGTCAGCCGCGACGACTTCCGCGCCCAGCTTTGCCAATTCCTTCGCCCTGGCTCCGTTCACGTCTCTGGTGAGCGCTCGCGCAGTGAATCCGCCATTCGAATCATTCATGATTGCCCTAACCACGCCGCCGCCTTGCGCTCCCGTCGCACCCAGTACCGCAATAATCTTTTTTTCCGCCATGATGTCCTCCCTCACAAGTTTACGCCCGGTTTTTTGCTTTCCGCCCGAGGCTGCCGCCGCGCTGAGCATACCACTTCAGCCGGTTGGCTGAGTACGAGCTATCGAGCTGCAGACAACTTGCCGGACACTCCTGGCGGTCTGCCACTGGCTTGGCATGGGGCAGGAGCTTAACCAAGTGGGCGTAGCCCAAGTAACTGCCCCGCATTGGCCACCGGAACCCTCATCGCTCCGTGGCGAAATGGGGGTAGTATGATTCGAACACGCGTCGTCGGGACAAGAACAACATGGCTGCGCCCGTCGAATAGTCCGGCATCATCGACCCAGTATTCACCATGTAGCCCGGAAAATCGTTCACACCTCCAGCCCCTTCGCCAAGTTCGAAGAAACCTGCCAGGCAGACCTTCCAGGCCCACGTTCTTCATGGCCAGAGTTGTGTCTCTGGAAACAAAGCCCGCAAGGTCAGTTGTTGAGCAGCACTCGCAAGTGGTATTTAGTTAAAAGACAGATTGTTTAACCGGAGCCTATGCAAGTCGAAGCCCCTTCAGGTTCCAGCCAAGCTAGCGAGCGCGAAAAATGGACGCCCCAGGTTTACCTGCGCCACAGTGAACGGCGCCAGTGGTCACTTTGGACGACCTCGATCGTCATAACGCTGCTCCTAACATTCGTTGCGGCGTCTCTTGCCTTTGCCCTGCTCCGTTCCCAAGGAGAAATCTCCTACTTTCTCACCGTGCGCCAAGCGGTGTACGGATTGTTGGGTTTACTCCTGCTGTTCGATATCTATGTAATCTTCCAGCAACAACAGCATTGTCTGGCTCACCGCCATCTGAACGAGCAATATGAGCTTTTCCGGCTGATTGGCGAGAGCGCGGCTGACATGATTGCAGTCGTAGACATGAATGGCCGCCGGATCTACAACAGTCCCTCCTACCAAAAAGTTCTTGGTTACTCCCCCGAGGAATTGGAGGGGACGGCCTCTTTCGAACAGGTCCATCCCGATGATCGCCGGCTCGTATTGGAAGCTGCGCAGGAAGCTCGCGAAACCGGGGTAGGGCGAAAGTTGGAATACCGCTTCCGCCACAAAGATGGCACATGGAGAATCCTGGAATCAATGGCGAGCGTGATTCGAAATGCAGCCGGCGAACCCGCCAAAATGATTATCGTAAATCGCGATATCACCGAACGCAGGCAGGCCGAAAAGGAATTGCGTCAAATGCAGTTGCGTCAAATTCAAAAGATGGAAGCTTTGGGGCGTCTCTCCGGTGGAATCGCGCATGATTTCAATAATCTTCTGGGCGTAATTATCGGATACACCGAGGTTCTTGAGGTACCCGTCATCGAAGAGGAACTGCGTCTCAAGGGTGTGCGAGAAATCAAAAAGGCCGGGCAGCGTGCCGCTTCGTTGACGCGGCAACTTCTGGCGTTCAGTCGTCAGCAGGTGCTGGAGCCCAAGGTCCTGGACCTAAACGGCGTGGTAACGGATATTGAGAAGATGCTGCGCCGCGTGATCGGAGAAGACATCGAGCTGATCACCACACTCGACGCAAGCTTGGGACGAGTGATGGCGGACCAGGGGCAGATTGAGCAAGTGATCATAAATCTCGCCGCCAACGCCCGTGATGCCATGCCGAACGGCGGAAAGCTGACCATCGAGACTGCCAATGCGGAATTAGATGAGACCTACGTCCGTCAGGCGCCAGAGGTCCGTCCTGGACGTTATGTGCTCCTGTCCGTGAGCGACTCAGGGGTTGGCATGGATGCCGAGACGCAGGCGCATATTTTCGAGCCATTCTTTACCACGAAGGAGCGGGGTAGAGGCACGGGATTGGGTCTCGCCACGGTTTACGGAGTCGTGAAACAAAGTAATGGATTCATTTGGGTCCACAGCGAGCCGGCGAGTGGGACCCTATTCAAGATTTACCTCCCTCTCGTGGAAGGCGAAGTTCAAGCCACGAGCCCGGAAGTGAGCCAACCCCAGTTAGCAACAAATAGAGAAACAATCCTTCTTGTTGAAGATGAAGAATCACTCCGGACGGTGACTCGCGACCTGCTCGTGCAGAATGGATATGACGTGGTAGAAGCAAATAGCGGCGCGCAGGGACTGGAAGTTGCTCAACAGCATCACGGCCCCATTCATTTAATGCTGAGCGACGTCGTGATGCCTGGTATGAATGGCCCCACTTTGGCTCGCAACCTGGCCGAAACGCACCCGGAAACGAAGGTACTCTACATGTCAGGTTATACAGACCATATGATTGACCGGCATGGGGTCCTTGAGCCGGGTGTCCATCTGCTGGAAAAGCCCTACACACGGGACGTGCTGATCCGCAAGGTTCGAGCAGCACTGAACGCACAAATGGTTTCGAATTGTGTCTAAGGCTTCCAATTCGAATATGACTTGAAAGATTTGGATTAGCCGTATGAGAAATGATTCGAACGCAGGCCCTCAACAGGGAGCGGACCGCCGCCGCAGCAAGAGAGTGTACGTGCAAATCCGGGTGCGCGTAGAGGGATACCTCAATGACAAAACTCCGTTCGCTGAAGAAACAGGGACGTTTGCGGTGAATGCGCATGGCGCGCTGGTCGGATTGAACGTGGAGCCGCACCTTGGTCAGAATGTGGACTTGCAAAATGTCGCTACAAGCGAAACCCAGAAATCCAACGTTGTTTTCGTGATTATGGCCAAGGACGGAAAGTTCGTCGTTGGGATCGAATTTGCCGCACCGAACCCTTCCTTCTGGCACATGTCTTTCCCTCCCGAGGACTGGTCAATCAGTCATCCCGACGCCAAAGCGAATTTGGTTTAAGGCCAGGATTTGGGTCGGCTCGTTAAGATCAAGCTTCCAGAAAAAACACATGCGCACGCCATTTCCCGTGCGTCGTGACGCGAGGTCTTTACCCGCATTTCTCACAACGATGCGAGTGGGTGAAACGGAATTCACCGCCGCCGTCGTGGAATGCGGGTTTTCGGTAGCGCCGTCTCGCCGGCACTTTATGCATTCTTGTAGTTCCAAGAAACAGCCGGCGAGACGCCGGCGCTACCAACCCCTGTTACAAGAACGCGATAGGTCAGATTCAGATTTTGGGCTGGATCACATATGGGAAATGCAACTTAACTCTATGCGATTGCTGCACGCGGAGACAGCGCAGCACCCTAGCTACGGCCGCGCCGGCGCTTCGAAGGTATTGACGGGGCTCAGTGAAACCTGGTCGCGGCAGCAAGAATTAAATGTTAGATTCAATCTCCGCGGTTTGTTTCGGCGGGGATCTTCAGCGTGGCAACTTTTTCGTTCGCGACTGGAACGCTTCTTGAAATCATGAGTGAACGGCCTCTTCCTTCCACCAAGTCGACGTCCATCGCCATCCTGGTTGCGGGCGCATTCTTCATGGAAAACCTGGATGGCACAATCATCGCAACGGCGTTGCCGCAGATCGGGCGGTCCTTCCACGTTAATCCTGTCGATCTTAACATCGGCATGACCGCTTACCTGCTGATGCTCGCGGTCTTCATTCCCATCAGCGGATGGTTCGCGGACCGTTTCGGCGCGCGCACCGTGTTTGTTTCCGCGATCGCAGTCTTTACCTTGTCGTCGATCCTCTGCGGACTCAGTAATGGGCTATGGCAGTTCACCGCGTCTCGCGTCATGCAAGGCATCGGAGGCGCCATGATGGTTCCCGTCGGACGCCTCGTGGTGCTGCGTACCACGGAGAAGCACAGTCTGATTCACTCCATCACGTACATCACATGGCCGGGACTCGTCGCTCCCGTCGTGGGACCTCCGCTCGGCGGCTTCATTACAACCTATGCTTCCTGGCACTGGATTTTCTTTTTGAACGTGCCCCTTGGGTTTCTCGCCGGCACTTTGGCTGCCCTGTGGATCCCAAATTCACGAGAAGACCAGGTCAAACCATTCGATTGGCTCGGTTTTGCTCTCTGCGGGACAGCGTGCGTGACCTTCGTGTATGGCCTCGAATTGATCGGACGCCAGAATGCTCCATGGCGGACCACTTCACTCTTCCTGGCGTGCGGAAGCGTCTTAGGCGTACTGGCGATTCTTCATTTCCGGCGTGCTCCGGCGCCTGTAATCAATCTAATCTCCCTCAAAATGAAAACATTTGCGATCACGATAGGCGGAGGGTCTCTCTTCCGTATCGCGATCAGCGTATCTCCGTTTCTGCTTCCCCTGATGTTTCAGGTTGGCTTTGGACTGAATGCATTTCAATCCGGCCTTCTGATGCTGGGGCTTTTCGCCGGCAATCTGGGAATGAAGACCGTCACGACTCCCGTTCTAAGACGTTTTGGATTTCGCTCGGTGCTGATCGTAAATGGAATTCTGACGGCAGTCGCGATGCTTGCTTGCTCCGCGCTGACATCACACACGCCGCGGATAGTAATTCTTGGTGTGTTGTTCGTGAATGGCTTGTGCCGGTCGATGCAGTTTACAAGCCTCAGCACCATCGCTTTTGCAGACATTCCGAAGCCGCAACTGAGTTCTGCAACGAGTTTCTCGAGCATGGTGACGCAACTGAGCATGGGAACGGGAGTGGCGGCCGGCGCCATCGCGTTACGAATTGCCGCGCTGCTGAATAGAAGCTCGAGCGGCACTCCTACCGTAGCGGATTTCCATGTTGCCTTCGTTTTGGTTTCCATTCTGACATTTCTCGCCGTGATCGATTGTTTCACCCTCGATCCGGAATCGGGCGCGGAAGTCAGCGGCCATCGAGTGAGATCAGCAGCGACGTAGTTTGAAAAGAGGCGTGCCCTCTCCGTCCCGGAGAACATGGGACGGAGAGGCCTCTACAAAACCGTCCTTGTTAGTGGCAGTTGATCTTGTAGAGGCCGCCCGTTCTTGAGGCGGGCAGTCGCGCGCCCCCTCCAGACCCAAACTCAGTCGCTACCCCATTTTCCGCAGGCTTGTAGCCGTTACCCTGCTGTGATAGTTTCAAATAAAATATGCCCGTGAATGGAACCGAGCGGTCGGCCGAGTCCAATTTCGATCGAAGGATTGAGGTGCGACATGAAGGGTAAGCTTCCAATTGTTCTCGTCTTGATGACGAGTTTCTTGATGGTCCAAGGCACGCTTTTTGCGCACCACGGAAATGCCGCGTACGACGACAAGGCTCCAGCCACGATCAAAGGGACCGTGACGGAATTCCTGTGGGTGAATCCACACGTTCAAATCTATGTCGATGTGAAGAATGAGCAGGGAGAGATCGTGCATTGGGCTTGCGAAACCTTCAGTCCGAGCAAGGCGTACCGATCCGGCTGGACCAAGGATGTCCTGAAGCCAGGGGATCAGGTCACGGTTACGGTATACCCCGCCAAAAGCCACACACCTGTCGGCTTTATCCGCAAGGTGGTGTTGGCGAACGGAAAAGAGTTGGGGACCGAGGAGCAGGCGCAATGAAGAGGTGCCTGAAAATGAGCCATTTCCTCGCGGTTTCACAGTTTGCGGAAAAACTCTCGAGCTTTGTGGGTCGTGCCTTTAGGCACGACATAAAGTCGGCGCTTTCTTCAGGGGTTTTAACCCCTGAAGGCCTGAAAACGCATTTCCCCCCAGCCTGTTCCGCCGCAATGCTTGTGGCCATTCTGGCTTCTCCCGTCGCCAGCATTGGCCAAACGGCTGCTCCGAAATCAAAACCCGCGAAGGCCGTGGAAGCGGCCCAAACTCCCGCACATGATTTGTCCGGCATGTATGAATTCTTCGCTAGAGGAGTCCAGGGTCAAGGTATCTACAATACTCCGAGCGCGAATCCGGTGCCTATGACGCCATGGGCCCAGGCGAAGTACGACGCTGCGAAGCCCGGATACGGCCCAAAAGCCTCCGTGGATACTACTGACCCAATTTTGCGCTGCAATCCTTCCGGCATCCCGCGAATTCTTTACTGGCCCCAACCATTTGAGATCGTACAGACTCCCGAACGCGTTTTCATGTTCTTCGAACACGAGCGCGTGTGGCGGCAGATCTGGACCGACGGGCGGAGTCATCCCAAAGATCTGGAGCCCACGTGGATGGGCGATTCCATCGGCAAGTGGGAAGGAGATACGTTTGTCGTTGACACAATCGGTCTGAACGACAAGAGCTGGCTCGATGCGTATGGCCATCCCCACAGCGAGGAGTTGCATCTGGTCGAGCGCTACCGGCGCCCGGACCCGAATACGCTAACCTTGCAGTTCACCGTCGATGACCCTAAGGCCTACACAACACGTTGGGAGAGCGACACAAAGATTTATACCTTGCTTCGCAACAAGCAAGCAGTGATGGAAGAGCTTTTTTGCATACAGGAAGAAGAGGACGCCTTTACGAAGAGAATCAGAGAACCCGCCGCAGGCCGGCCCATCAATTAAGTGGATTGCTGCGCTCCAGCCGCGCTGATCCTGCTCGCACCGATGACCGTAACGATTTCGTACGGACCGAGTCGGGTTCCGGCGTTCACGCTCATTACTTTTTACTAGCGGGAACTTTCTGCTTCAACTCCTCAAACCAGTTCAGCACGACGTTGATCTGAGTTGGTGCCACTTCCGCCGCCTCGCTGGGCTTGAGCATCAGGAAGCGC
>WNEZ01004553.1_pt1 | contig 12088 bp, 7 predicted proteins | sample 5400521 | NCBI WGS metagenome assembly WNEZ01 (sample SAMN13153339, study PRJNA577476) | soil metagenome | isolation source: 120 cm saprolite under Douglas fir tree site 2 hole 1 replicate 1 | place: USA:California | collected 2015-04-18
TGCCGGCGAGCAGGCGGGCGCGGATCAGGCTCCCAGCCTCCGCGAAGGCTTGCTTGCTGTCGTCGAGCATGTTGACGAGCGCGCCTTCGCTGATTTCGAGCCCAAGCAGATCGGAGAACAGCCGCGAAAGCCGCTCGAACGAGATCGCTTGGGTAAAGCGCAGGTAGATGGCAAAAGCTCGCAGGTTCGGCCCGAACGGCGTTCCTGGTTCAAGCCCCGCCGGCGGCGCGGCCTTGAACCGTTTGGCGCAGCACGGACAGGTCCCGCCATAGAGCGTGACGCGGGTGACATCGGGTTTGATCTCGGGAATCTCGATGCGGTCGTAGGCTTCGCAAGCAAACTGCGGCTCACCCGATACCATCGTCCCGCAGTGCTGGCAAAGCGCGGCCACGACATCGCGTTTGCACGTCGGATTGGGGTGCAGCGGCCGATGCGCCCCGGCGTGCGGCTTGCCCTTTGGCTTGACGGTCGGCTCGCTCGATGCCTTGCGCCCCTGCGAGGGCGGCGTACTCGAATTGTCTGGGGTCTTCGGCGGCAGCTTCAGTTTCTCGCGCAGCGCCGCGTTCTCTTCCTCCAAGGCCACAAGCCGATTGCTCAATTCATCGATCCGCGCCAGCAGCGTCGCTATCAGCGCGTCCTTCTCGGCGCTCGATAATGAGGAGGAATCAAATGGCGCAGTCACCCATACGTTGACTCACATCGCCCGCCGCAACGCCACTGCCTCAATCCTCTCCGAGTCAATTTGCCGCACCGGCGCCCTTCCAATTATCCCGTAGCCTGAGCAATTACGCCGCGAACGAATTGCGCAGCACCTCGCTGACGCAGCCTCCCCGCAACTGCTGCTCGCCTCATACCTGAGTAGAAACATGCTGGTAGGGGCGCCAGGCGGTGCATACGCCTACAGCAACACCGGATATCTCGCGCTCACCGCGGTGATCGAGGAGCGCAGCGGTCGTCCGTTCGAGGACCACTGCCGGGACAAGGTGTTCAGCCCTCTCGGGCTCGCGAGCGCCCAGCTCAACCCCGATTGGCGCATGCTCGGAGGATACGGGGGTTGGTATATTACGGGGGCGGATTATCTCCAGTTCTACGAAATCTTCGACCCTGCCCACCCTTTCCTCGGCAAAGCGGCGAAAATCTGGATAGACGCCGTGCGCGGACGCTGGGGCAAGATGGAGACCGAATGGTATAGCCTTGGGGTCCGCACTTCTGCGCGCGAAGGCCGCTGGTCGGTGCACCATACCGGAACGCTGGCTTCCGCCGGCCGCGACGGACAGGGGCGGCCGATTGCGGCAGTCATCAACAGCCTGGCGAGCCGTACGCCATCCGGCACCGGAATTTTCATTGCGGTCAGGCCGCGGCCGGGCGCCACTGACATGCGCAGCAGGGTCCTCGACCTGCACAAGGAGATTGCCAAGATCGCTACAGCGCGAGGGTAGCACAAGAAGACGCATATCGAATCGGCGCGCGAGAATGCCGTGGCCGAACTAGCCAATCGTGCCGGGCTGCCGATGCCGCGCGGCTATCTTATGGATAACCCGCAGCCGAACGCGTTCGTGACCGAGCGTAATCCGGGCGCTGCGCAACTCATCCCTCGGAATGGTTATGGGCTAAATGCCGCAATACCCGCTGCTCGAACTCTGTCGCCGAAACACCGATGCCGGTGCTCAGACATATTGTGGCATTCCAAGGCGGGCGGCGGTGGCGAGCCCGATCATCTTCCACAGCGATTTCGCGGAGGCGGCTTCCCCCGGCCCATACCGGCGTCCCACTTTGACATGCGTTGCGCCATCCCAATGGCCAAATGAGAACCCGTCATCGCTTTTTGGCTTTGCGGACCTTCTTGGGCGCCTTCTTTGTCGCCCGCTTCGCCGTTTGTGCAATGCTGAAGTGTTCGAGCTTTTTGCCGGCTTTGATTGCTGCCGCGAGCCAGCGCGGCCTGAGCCCGCGGCCGGCCCAGGTTTCGCTCGGATTTTCCGGATTGCGGTATTTGGGAGCAACCGGGCCTCGCGCGCCGAGCCTGAGCCCTTTGGAACGTAATTGGGAAGTCGAAAATCGCGAGAGTTCGCCGAGCTCGGCTTGCAGAGTCCGCCGTTCGTCCGCGACTTTGGTGCGCAGAATGGTATCGACTTGGTCTTTGAGCTTCGCCAGCTTGTCGATCGACATTGATTTCAGGTTCACTTTGAAAACCCTCCAGATCGAATCGCACTCGCCAAAAACGGTTGCATTTATAAAACATTTGTAAAGCGAGAAGAAAGCCTTGTACACAACGAAGTGGTGGCGCTTGGGTTTCAAACGTGGGGACTTCATACGGCAGGGTTAACCGTGTATTGAGCCGGGTTGCACCTGCGGCTTCGTGGTAAACAGCCCGGCTCGCTGTCGACCAAGCGCAGTGTGGTTTCTCTGATCGTGGCGATAAACCCGTCACGCTGATCCCGTTTGATCCCGATCGCCACGAAAATCTCGACTCCTTCCTTTCTCGCCGGGCTGGTGCTTATAGTCGAGATGAAGAGATGTCACCGCCAAGCATCGGCATCGCGAAATCATCGTCACCGTTTGGGGTCAAAACACGTTAAGTCGACTTCGCCGGCCGCCGAGACCCTCGTAACCGGACACCCAACGCCGAGACCTGCAAGCCTCCAGGAGCTAGAGCGCGTTCCGATCACGTTGAGCCATTTATTCGGAGTCATGGCCGGGCTTGTCCCGGCCATGTCTTTTTAGCTGAAATCCTGCAAGAAAGACGTGGATGCCCGCGACAAGCGCGGGCATGACGTCAGGGAGGTGATTCGATCTCACCGGAACGCGCTCTAAATCTCACCCACGCATCAGGGTGATAAACACTGATCTGATATTGCGAGGTCGTTGCTTGAGGGCGACGCGGCCGCATTTATGCCAAAGGGGCCTTGACGATGATTACAGGCAACGTGTTCGCGAAAGTCGCTCACCAGCTTCCCGACGAACAGATCGTGGAATTGCTGTCAGCTCGGAATGTCAGGATTGAGCGAATCGTCTCGACCGGTCAGGCGACCGCGCCTAATAAATGGTGTGACCAGGATCGGGCCGAGTGGGTACTCCTTCTTGCCGGATCAGCCGGCTTGATTTTCGAAGGTGAGACCGAGCCGTTCCTGCTTGAACCCGGCGACTACGTTCACATCGGCGCCCATGTACGTCATCGCGTTGCGTGGACCGACCAGTCGATGCCGACCGTCTGGCTCACGATTCACTATCAATGATTGCTGGAGCCCGATCGCCGCCCGCGGTCAACTCCGGCGCCTCACCTTATTCAAAGGACTTGGGCGACATTCTTGGTTTAGCGCTTGACCTGCGTTCTCCGGCTGGCGGCATGCGGCGATAGTCTGGGAGCACAACTATGATGCGGATTTTTCGATAGTGCTGGCGTCAGCGGATCCCAGATCATTTCGACTTCGATTGAAGCATCTTGACGCTCCGGCAATAATTCCATATTTGCTGAAGTGTGAAAAAGACATCTGCCCTCGCGGCCTTGGCGGCTCTTGCTCAAGAGAACCGGCTTGATGTGTTTCGGCTGCTTGTGGAGGCCGGCCCGAACGGAATGCCAGCCGGCGCGGTCGCTGAGGCGCTCGATCTCGCGCCGAATACGCTCACATTCCACTTCGATCGTTTGCGCCAGGCAGGACTTGTTACCGTTCGGCGCAATGGGCGATCGATGGTCTACACCGCGCGCTTTGAGATCATGAACGCATTGCTCAGCTTCCTGACGGAAAACTGTTGTGGCGGCGCGCCGGAGAAATGCGAGCCGACGCCCGCGTGCAAGCCTGCACGCGCCAAGCGCGCCAAACTTCCCGCCTGAAGGAGTCTCACCGCGAAGCCGACGCACGTCCACATCGCAGTCGAAAATCTCCAGCACGCGATGGGCTTTTACTCCGCCCTGTTTACCGCACAGCCATCTCTCATCAGAACCGACGACGCAAAATGGATGCTCGATGATCCGCGCGTGAACTTCGCCATTTCGAAGCGCGGCCGTGCAGCCTCGACCACCTCGGCATTCAGGTGGAGGACAAGGCCGAGCTGAGTGAAGTCTACGCGCGCGTGCGCCGGGCGGGCGGCACCGTCATAGAGGAGGGACCATCGAGCTTGCTGGTACGCGAAGTCGGAAGTCTTGGATTGACGATCCCGCGGGCATCGCTTGGGAAACTTTCCTGACCAGGCCGACGCCTTCGTGGAGTTTAACACGGTGTACAAACCGGAGCGAAAGCTCCGCCGGCGCCATTTGCCTCGACCTCACGACACGGCACGTCGCTGAGTGCCTCAGTTTCCGCGCGCTGCCGCGGTCTCGAGAGTAGGCGGGTCGCTGGGGTATCGGTATTGTCATCAATGACGTGAACGTTAAATTTACGTCGGAAAGCGGAAAGTCGCTATTGCACCCTCGCCGCTCCGATCAACGCCCTCGCATCGGCAAGCGATTTGAGCGATAGGAGGATCTGTTCGGCTTCCGCCAGCTCGGGCATCTGAGGATTTTCCGCCCATTGGGCATAAACGGGCGCCAGCACGTCCCACGCCGTTTCAAGCTTACGCTCCGACCGGTAGAGCCGTGCGAGCCCAGTCGCGGCGCGGAGCTCGAACGATCTCGTCTTTTGATCACGCGCGATCGCAAGGGCGCGCAGGAAGCCGCGTTCGGCGGCGCCGGCAAGATCGCCCGATCGCAGCAGCAGGAGCTCGGAGTGCAACCGGTGCAACTCGGCGTCCAGCCAACGCTGTCTGGACTGCTCGTTTTCCGCCAGCTGATTCTGCAAACGCGTGAGGCCGCTCTCGATATCGCCAGACGAGCCTTCCGATGTCGCCAAGACGCATGCAGTGAGCGGCGAGAATACCGTCGCCCCGTGCTCGCGCCACAGCGCCACTCCTTCACGCATCATCGCCAATCCGACGAGTCGATCGCCGGTATGCCAAGTCGCGGATCCCAGGCAAAAGGTGCTGGCAGCGTGCCAGAGCGGCAATCCATGCTCGCGGCTCAGCTTCATGCCAGCTTCCGCGCTTGGGACGACGGCGCGTGCGTCGCCGCATAGCAAAAGAAAATGAGCACGGTGCACGTGCATGTAGGCTATCGTCGGAACATGGTCGGTGCTCATTGCCTGGGTACGCGCTGCCTCCATCAAAAGATCGGCCCGCCGCGTTTCTCCGAGCGGCCAAAGAGCAAAGGCCAGGTAGATCATCGCGGTCACGCCGACGTCTTGTCCAAAGCGCAAAGCGAGCTCACCATGCCGTTCGGCGCTGTACAGCGCGAAGGCCTGTTCGAGATGTTTCAGGGCGTTGACGTAATCGCCCTCGAACCAGCGGGTTGCTCCCATCAGACGGTGAGCGATGCTCGTCTCGGGCGAGTCCTGCAAATTCTCGACATCGCGAATGAAGTGCCTAGCCAATTCCCGCATCGGGTCAAGTTGTCCGCGGACGAAGCTGCCAACCCACATTCCGTAGAATGCTGAAAACCGATCCGCGATATGCTCGATGCGCGTGGCGAGTTCGAGCGCGTGCATGAAGGCGGCGGTGGTTTCCGTCGCGCCGAACCCGCGCGCCGCCATCAACGCTTGGCCATATGCCAGCTGCAGGCGAAGTCGATGACGGAGTTGCTCCGGTCCGGCCGGCAGCTCGTTGGCGAATTTCAGCGCCTTGCCGAGATGCGACAGGGCTTCCACGTAAGCAAACCGACGTAACGCCTGGTCCCCCGCCTTGCCCCACCATTGCGCAGCCGCTTCGCCCAGCTCCGCCTGCGTAAAATGGTGTGCGATCACCTCAGGTTCGGCTTCAGTGTGAGAAAACGACGGATCGCAGAGTAATTCGGCAATGCGCTGGTGCAGCGCCCGTCGTCGGCCTTTTGGCAAGACCTCATAGGCGGCCTCCTGCACCAGCGTATGCGTAAAGCGATAGGTTGCCTCCGGCGGCGCACCGTGGCGCAACACCAGCTCGGATTTCTCGAGAACCGCAAGGGCGTGCCCCAGGACAGGCGCCTCGAGTTCGCCCAGGCGCTGCAGAAGGGCATATGAAAACTCACGCCCAATGGCGGCCGCGATCTGCGCCACCTCCCGACCCGAGCCGAGACGGTCAATACGGGCCCTCAGAGAATCTTGCAGCGTGAGAGGAACGACCAAATGTGCAGGAGGGTGATCGGCGCCGGCTCCCGGGGCAGCGAGAGCGGATTCCACAACCGCCTTGGTCAGTTCTTCGACATGAAGCGGGATACCGTCGGCCTGGTCCGCAACGCGGTCGATTGCCGATGCCTCAAGATGTCCGCGCGCGACGGCTTGGATCATGGTGCGCACATCATGCGGCTCGAGGCGGCCCAGCAGGAGAGTGCTTACGTTCTGTAGCACGCGCCAGGGCGCTTTGAATTCGGTCCGATAGGTGATGAGGGGCATGACTGCCGCTCTGGGCGCCAATTCTATCACCAAATCGAGCCATTCGAGCGACGTCGCATCGGCCCAGTGCACATCCTCAAAAACGAGCAGCAGCGGCTGCCGATGAGCCAGCTTGGCCACCCACTCAACCAGGATCGCAAGTGTCTGGCGACGCTGCTGAGCAGGACTGAAGGCGAGCGGCTGGTAGCGCCCGGCGACGGAGATTGACAAAAGCGGGGCAATCAGCGGCGCCGCAGCATCGACGTTGACGCCGACCGCCGAGAGCATTTCCTCGAGCTTGTTTAGACGCCGCTCAGGCGAATCGTCCCTTTCGAAGCGTACGGCGTGCTCAATCTGCGCTATCACCGGATGAAGCGGGCTGTCCTTGTGATAAGGCGAGCACTGATAACAAAGCCGGGCGGGCCGTTCGGCCTCCACGCGCTCTAAAAGCCACTTCACCGTGCGCGACTTGCCGATGCCGGCCTCGCCGTAAATCAATACCGTGCGACCCTCGCCCGCCGCGGATTGCCGCCACCGCCGCCACAATAACTCCATCTCGTCTTCACGGCCCACCATCGGATACAGCCGGCTGCCGCGGAGCGCGTCAAAACGAAACTCGAACACGCTCTCCCCAACGACTAGGCAGGCGGCGACGGTTTGCTGGAAGTTTGGCAGCGTCACCGGTTCGAACTCTCGGTATTTGAACAGATCGCCGACAAGATCCCGCGTGTGAGCAGCGATCAGCATTCCGTCAGGTGGCGCCGCCGATGCGAGCCGGGCCGCTACGATCGGGGCATGTCCGATCATCTCTGGATTGGCGCCGCCGCCAGAGAGATCGCCTACAATGACGAGGCCGCTCGCTATTCCGACGCGGGCACGCAGTTTGATTGGCAGTCCAGGTAGGAATGCCGTGGCCGCATCGATGATCGCAAGTCCTGCCCTGATCGCATTTTCCGCATCATGCTCGTCCGCCTCGGGATAGCCGAAATAGCATTGCACGCAATCGCCGAGGAATTTGGTCAGGGAGGAGCCGAAACGCGCCACGACCTCCGAGCACCCGCGGCGATAGCTGCCGATCGCAGCCTGCGCGTCTTCCGGCTCGAACTGCGACCACAGAGCGTCCAATCCGACAAATTCGCATGCCAACACAGTGACATGCCGTCTTGTTGCCGCCGATGGAGCTTCAGACGGCGAAGCCCTGACAGGCGCATCCGTTTTTTCTTTGGGCCTTTCGGAAGCCGATAGAACTTCTGCAGCAAGCTTGTAACCGATTCCCGGAACCGTGACGATGATGCGGGGGGTACTCGGATTGAGTTCGATCTTTTGCCGCAGGCGCCACACCATTACATCAATGCTGCGGTCATAGACGTCGCCCCTGGATCCAGCCATCGAACCAAGCAATTGGTCGCGCGACAGGACCAAGCCGCCGCGCCGCGCCAACGCGAGGAGCAGTGCGAACTCGCCGCGGGTCAACGGCACTTCGCCTCCGCCACTGTCAAACAGGGCGTGGCCTCCGGCATCGAGAGTGAACCGGTCAAACGTCAGATACGTTCGCTTCTGGTCTGACATCTTGTCGGCACCCTCTCCCTAGTGATTTCCGGGTAGATCGCCAAATTATCCGATGTTTACTTTGTTCGGGCGCAGATTGGGTCCTGTCTCGCTGTGAATGCCTTCAAAATTACTATTGCAGCTGAATCGTAACACCGTCGAAATTGCTGATTAACTCGTTGCATCATCATTCTATGCAGACTGACGAGGTGATCGCCAGATTGCGACTCCGCGGCAATCTGGCCGCCGGCACGGGCTCACAGTTGCGGCGAAAGAACGCCGTAATTTGGTCACGGGCAACTCGGTCCGAGGCCAAAACAATGAGCATTGCTCGAGACCATAGCATTGTTGGCCGCTGCCGATCGACATTTGCATCGGAAAAGAGCCGTGCTTCGGTTGGGAATCATCCCGAGTGTCGGCCCGGTCCGCCTGCCGCCGTGGACGTCGATGTAGAGCTACGCTGGCGGAGGCGACCGCGCCCGCGTCTCACTGACTTGCTATTGGGCGAAGATCTGAACTTAGCGATCGTCTCATATATCGACCGCCCCAACAAAAGGTTTTCAATATTTTGCTTTATCGGGAGCGCATCGTCATCGTCGCGCCGACGGGGCATCGTTTCGAGCACGTCGAAACAGCGCGATTGAGCGACCGGCAGGACGAGAACCTCGTGCTTCGCACCAACTGCGACATGGGTGAAGCCCTCTTGAGGGGTATCGATCTATGAAGTTGACGGTAACGCGTCTCGATAGCCACGGTCGTTATGAGACCTTGATTGCACGCGACGATGGCGTGCGTTTTTATATCAAAGGTGTCGGCCACAACTTTGCCATACCTCATGACATCGCGCACTTCGTCGTGGAAAAAGCATTGCAACTCACACATGGTTTCTGGGGCAGCGTCGCCGATGGGGCAGTATTTTCCACGATGATCCATGCCGGCGGACGGCGGAAGCCGAAGGCTGCGGAGCGATCGAAGGAACTCTTGAAGGCCAACGCGCGGCATCTCAATGAGGCCGAAGTCTTAGTTCGTATCTTTAATGATACGATCGAGCAAGGTCATCAGGAAGGCTCGCCGGCCCTTCGCAGTCGTCTTAAGGAACGCTTGTACGCGCCCGGGCAACAGCCGCGGGAGATCAGCAAATCGGAAATCTCAGAGGTCTTTGCTGTATATCGGTTTATTTTGTCAAAATGGCAAAATCTGCCGACTGGAGGCTCCATGGACCTATTCTGGAAATATTGATGTTGCCACTGGCGCGCCACTATCGGGTCGCCCGCTCGAACTGCCGCAGCAGCTCGTTCCCGCGAGCGACCGCGGAGTCCAGCGCGGCCTTTGCGGATTTCCTGCCTGCGAAGGCCCGCTCCATCTCATCCTCGATGACGTCACGGATCAGCACGAAGGAACCGAGCCGCAACCCGCGCGAGTTTTCCGTCGGCGGCTTGTAATTGATCTCTTCGATCGCGATCGCCGCGCCGGGATTGCGGTCATAAAAGCCCTGGGCGCGGGTCAGCTCATAGGCGGCCTGCGTCACCGGCAGATAGCCGGTGTTCTGATGCCAGGCGGCCTGAACCTGCGGTTGTGACAGGTAGGCGAAGAACCGCGCCACCACCCTGTATTCCTCCTCGGGCCGACCGCGCAGCACCCATAGGGTGGCGCCGCCGATGATCGAGTTCTGCGGCGCGGCGGGGACATCCGGCCAATAGGGCATCATGCCGTAGCCGACCCCGAAGCGTGCTTTGGCGGCGAAATTGATGCGCATCGCCGAGGAGCCGATAAAGATGCCGCATGTGCCCGCCGGAAACAGCGGCTCCGCCTCGGTGGTGCGGCCGCCGTAGTCGAACAGCTTGGTTTTCTGCCATTCGGCCAGCGCTGCCACATGGCGGACCATGAGCGGATTGTTTACGGTGAGCGTAGCTTCGACGCCGCCGAGGCCGTTGGCCTGGGTGGCAATCGGCACGTCGTGGAAAGCGGAGAAATTCTCGACGTTGACCCAGGACGGCCAATGGGTGGTGAAGCCGCAGGGGACGCCCGATTGGCGCAGCTTGCGGGCCGCGGCCTCGACCTCGGGCCAGGTCTTCGGAGCCTCCTTGTCGTTAAGTCCCGCGGCACGGAACAGATCCTTGTTAAAGTAAAGGATCGGGGTCGACGAGTTGAACGGAAACGACAGCAGATTGCCCGCCAGGTCCGAATAATAGCCCGAAATGGCCGGCAGGAAGGCTTTGTGGTCGAATCCGATCCCCTGGTTACGCATCAGCTCGAATACCGGATAGATCGCGCCCCTCGCCGCCATCATGGTTGCGGTGGCGACCTCGTTCACCTGCACGATGGCCGGCTGAGAGTGAGTGCGCACCGCGAAGATCGCCGACGTGACAGTTTCCGTGTAGCTGCCCTTGGCGGTGGCGACGATCCGGGCATCTGGCTGCGACCGGTTGAAATCGGCCACCAACCGCTCGAGTTCGCGGCGAAGCTCGCCGGTCATGGCATGCCAGAACTCCACCCTGGTTTCGGCCCGCGCCCAAGGGGGCGACAGCGTCACCAGTGTCCCGGCGAGCCAAGCCGCGAGCACGGCGCCGCATCTGGCGCCGGCGGCTCCCGGATTGCGCCTGACCGGGCTACACCCGGCCTTAAGTCTCAAATCCATGGTAAATTTCGATTCCGTCCGGTAAAACGACTGCTGGCAGTGTTGCAGCGTTTCAATGTTTCGTCGAGCGAATGTACCCCCTACCGATCGAGAGCGCAAAGATGTCCGACCTTCATCAGTGCGCGATGGGCGCCCCGCTCCTCGACCGCATCCGTCAGGCGAAATATCTGTCTGATACGAGTTCCGCTTGATCGCGCTCGACCATCAGTTCGTATCCGGCGCCGAGCCGGCCGGCGCCTCGGGGCTCGGCGTCGAGCGTCTGGTGCGCGCACTGCCGATCCGATGGCGCATCGTCTCCATTGCGGCACTTAACGGCATCGTGGTCATTATTCTGGCCGGCCTCATCTGGAGCGGCGCCAAGGTGCTGAGCACCGCCTGGGACGAGGTGCGCCGCGTGCGCGAGTCCGACACGCTCCTCGCGCTGCTAGGCACCGAAGCCGGGCGGCTGCAGAGCCTCATCCACCAGTATATCAGCGAGCAGCGGCCCGAGACCTTTGCGGAAATCCTGCTTCTGCGCGAAGCCGTGCTCGGCACCTTGAAGACGCGCGGCGTCAATGACCCGATGCTGTCAGGCGCCGCGCCGGAGCTTATCGAGATCACGGAGCGCTTTCTCGGCGCCTTCGGAGACTTGAGGGCGCTGCAATCCAGCATCATGCGCAGCTACGAGGACGAGGTGCGCAGTCCGGCAAAGCAGATGGCCGGCGTCTACGCCATCATCGAGAGCGCGACCCCCGCCAAGGACGCCCTGATCGCTCCGGTGCTCGGAAAGTCGCGCGAGAGCTTCACCGCGATGCTGATGGCCGCGAATGCATATTATCTGTCGCTCGCATCCGATGCCAGCGAAGAGGCTCAAACCAATATTCGCCGAATCGAGGATGCCATCCCGGTCATGCGCGATCTCGCCGACAATGATTTGCAACGCTCAGCCCTCGACGCGCTGAAACAACAGGCGACGACGCTGCACAACGGCCTCGATAATCTCGCCGACCTGTTCGGCAAGCGGGCCAGCGTGCTGCGCACCGACATTGACGGCAACCAGGCCGCCATGATCACGGCGATTGACGACCTGTCGACCGAAATGGGCCGACGCGAGCGGGATGCCCAGATGAGGTTCGATCAGAGCCTCGGCAATATCTATCGCCGCGTGATGACCGTCGCAGTCTCATTCCTCTCCTTCATGCTGATCGGCAGCATGGTGGTGGCCCAAAGCATCCGCCAGCCGCTCAAGCGCCTGATGGCTGCAATGCGCGCGATTACGCTCGGCCGCTACGACCGGCCGACCCACGGCACCTCGGCCCGCGACGAAATCGGCGACATGGCGCGTGCCGTCGAGGTGTTTCGCGAGAACGCGATCGCCAAGGATCGGGCCGAGGCTGATCTGCGGGCCTCCAAGGAGCGTGCCGAACAAGCTTTGGCAGAGTTGCGAGACACGCAGAAGAACCTGATCCAGGCTGAAAAGCTCGCGGCGCTCGGCGGCCTCGTCGCCGGCATCGCCCACGAGGTCAACAATCCGGTCGGCATCAGCCTTACG
>WNEZ01013542.1_pt1 | contig 12087 bp, 11 predicted proteins | sample 5400521 | NCBI WGS metagenome assembly WNEZ01 (sample SAMN13153339, study PRJNA577476) | soil metagenome | isolation source: 120 cm saprolite under Douglas fir tree site 2 hole 1 replicate 1 | place: USA:California | collected 2015-04-18
TGCGCGATGGCGTGCATATCGCGGAAGCGGCGCTCGAATCTGTTGGCGCTGAACACCGCCGTGGCGCCGGCCATGTGATAGGCGGCATCGACCACCGAGGCTGCCTGATGGATGGTCCAGGTCGACGCCAGGCGAAGCGCTGCGCGATGCTCCTCCGTGAAGTTTCCGTTGCGCGTCAGATCGCGCCACACCTCTGCGGCCGTCGCATAGAGATAGGCGCGCGCCGCGCGCAAACTGGCCTCGTTGCGCCCGATCGCGCCCTGAACGGCGTTGTTCTCGTGCATCTTCTTGAGACCGGCCGGCGTCTTGCTGCGCGCCAAATCGACGGCGGCGTCGAGCGTGGCGCGCGCGACCCCGACCGAGACCGCGGCAAAGCCGAGGCCGAATACCATGTTGGTGGTGAGCCGGTAGAGCGGGCCCTTTTCACGCAATGCTGTGGGATCGTCACGCAATGCCGTGAATTTCTCTGGAATGAACAGGTTGTCGACCGAATAGCTGTCGGTGCCCGTGCCGTTGAGGCCGATCACGTCCCAGACGTCGTACATCGTGGCGCTCGCCAGCGGAAACAGGATGGTGCGCACTTCCGGCGCGCCATTGGGCTTCAAACGCCGCGTGCCATCGGCTTCGATGATCTGGACATGGGCGCCGAGCCAGCTCGCCTGACGCGAGCCGCTGGCGAAGTCCCAGCGCGCATTGGCGCGGTAGCCGCCGGGAACGGCCTGCGCCTCGTGGGCGATCGCACCCCAGGCCAGAATGCCGGGCGGCGCATTGAAAATCTGGTTCGCGGCGTCGGGATCGAGATAGGCCGCGGTCATGGCGCAGACGCTGCATTGGCCGAGGCACCACGCCGTTGAAGCGTCGGCCTTCGCCACTTCCTCCAGCATCTGCATGAAGATTTCGGGCGGCGCCTCGGTGCCACCAAGGCTTTGCGGCAGCAGCACGCGATAAAGCCCGTTCTCGATCAGGGCCGACACGACAGGCTCGGTGAGACGCCGCGTCCGCTCGATCTCATCGGCCTCGCGCGTGATCAGTGGCGCAAGCGCCCGCGCGCGCTCGATAAGGCCGAAACCGGGAAGCTTGTTCATTCGTTTCCTCGCCCTTTTTGGGGTTCTGATTGGCGATGCCGCGATGATGGTTCATCCGCCGCCGCCGATCAAGATGGGGGAGTGATACGAGCCATGCAGATGCCGGCCATATTTTCGTCACGGGGCCAGTCCGAGCACGACGAGCAGCGTGCGATCGAGGTGTTCGGACGTTTCCGCGTCGATGCGACCAATAACCCGCCGAATGCGGTCGCGGCGGAGCGCGACTAGTTTGTCTGTCATGATCTGCGACCGAAGGCGAAGACCGTTCTCGGGTGCAACTTCGATCAGCGGTCGGAGCGAAAGTCCGTCCTGTAGATCCGAAGAGACCGGACAAACGAAGATTGTCGAAAGGCCGGCGTTGAACTTGTCGCCTTGAACGACGATGCCAGGTCGCGGCCTCCCGGGATCGCTCGGGACGACCATCAGCACGACATCGCCTCGCGTTATTTCCACGATTCCCAATCGTAGACCGACTCGATCCAATCATCGATCGCGTCATTTTCCGGATGCTGCGCCATTAGCTTTATCTCACGGCGAATCTCCGCGAGCACCTTCGGATCGCGCAAATCCGGCACCCAATGCTGTACCGGCCGCAGCCCCTGCGCGCGCAGGCGCTCGCGGCGCGAAGCCATGCGCTGCTTTGGTGTTCGAGGTTTTGCCTTTTTTGGGGTCGTGGCCATGGGAGAATCGTAACATGTTACGGGCGCTTATCAAGGGCGGATTTCCCAATAGAAACAAATAGATAATTCGCGCTCGTCCAGTAAATGTCTTGTGATGGACGAAAATACATAGGCATATTTGATCATGTAGATAATTTGTCTATTTAATAATAGGCCATCTGACGGCATTCTCCAAATAATGGAGATTCCTGCCTATGGCCAAAATTGATCCCTCAGTACTAAAGCGGTTACGTGAAGCGAAGGGGTGGACCCAAGAAGCGCTATCGGAGAATACGAAGTTCGGGCGCGATCCGAAAATCGACAAACGTACGATTTCGCGACTTGAGCGAGGCAAGCAGGCCAATACCCATGGTCGCACCATCCGCCAGCTAGCACGGGCGCTCGCTGTTGAACCCCCTGTGTTGATGGGTGAAGTCCCAATTCCAGAGACTAGACTTCAAGATCAGTCAGCGTCGCAATCCAACATTCAAATCAGCTCACACGCGAGCAACGCTCTCTACCTAATCTATGAGCGTTACCACGTTCGCCCCTGGCAAGTTATAGAGTTCGCGCCGTTTCTGCTGTGCTGGGTTGCTGAGGCGAGCCTTCGTCAACGTCGTAGTCGTCTTGAAGAGTTGGAGCGCTCTTATCAGGTCACTCGAGATCGAGAGCGGCAAATTGAGCACACGAGGAAATCAGACTTCGACGACCTAGAAGAAAAAATTCGGGCGGAACGCGAGTCGATCGAAAGTCGAGACTTGTTTGGCTACCAGTTAGATGAGGCTGGCTTTGTGCAGTACCGTCACGAGTGGACGGAAAATCCGTTTGCGAGATTTTTGAGTGGTCTCGCTGATGACTTCGAGGGAGTGATCGATTTCGAAGGATTTTCAACAATTGACTACCCAGAATATACGGTGTGTCCGGATGAGGCTGAGCGACTTGTTGGCGGCGATCAGTCGCTAGCCAAGAGAATCCTTGATGGCACAGTTGCACTCAACGAAATGCCTGAAGAGATTCGAGATTCCTACAATAGCGCCGTTCGAGCTCAATGGGTTAGCGGTAAAGTCGCGGAATTCCTCGAAAGAATGGAGCGCCAAAGACGTCCTGTCAGGAAGGAGGCCTCAACATGAACGCGTTCACGGCCGAACTCAGCTCGTATCGCGCATATTCTAGTGCCGCTACAGTTTTCGAGAGAGCGATTAGTTTATTGGACCTCCCCGTGTCACCGTTTACTAAGCAAATAGGGCTCTTATGACGGAAGAACTATTTAAATTCTGGCTTTTGGTTTGGGGCGCCGGACTTTCTACAGTCTTGGGGCTAATCAAATTATGGGAGACGCTCTGGCGCGACCGCATCAAACTCTCGACTACCTACAGCTTTACGGGCCAAAAAGGAGTCGACGACGAAATTACCATCGTAAATCTTTCCGACCGGACGGTGCAAGTCGCACACTGGTCGTTAGCGTGGCAAGGCGCGTTTTCAGCCGCAGTTACCGATTTGACACCGGACAACGGTGGATATCGTTTTACGATCGATCCAAAATCAGAACATACAATTGCGTTTTCCGATGAGAATAAATTCAACTGGGGATCGAAAGCCGCGAACGGACGAAAGATGTACCTCACACTCCTTTTATTCGGGCGAAGGCGACCGATGAAGCTTCTTGTGAAGGCTGATTAGTTGGCCACCAAATCAGTTCAACTATCCACCTTCAGCGCCGCAATAAACGCCTCCTGCGGAATATCGACCTTGCCGAACTGCCGCATCTTCTTCTTGCCTTCCTTCTGCTTCTCGAGAAGTTTGCGCTTGCGCGTGAGGCTGGATAGCGCCGGCTTCGACGGGCTTGGCAAGGGCCCCACCGATCGCACGCGCCGCGATGATGGCGTCGTGCCGCTGATTTGCCCGACGTGTCAAATGGTTTCGTAGGATGCGTCAGGCATCGCGCCGGCAGTCATCGGCTACTTTGCATGGGGTTGTTTTCGATATTTCTGTTGTCCGGTCACGGAAGCCTCAGACCGGACCTAATCCATCATGCTTTAGCGGTTGAGCATTCGCCTCAGCTATCCACCTTCAGCGCCGCAATAAACGCTTCCTGCGGGATGTCGACCTTGCCGAACTGCCGCATCTTCTTCTTGCCTTCCTTCTGCTTTTCCAGAAGCTTGCGCTTGCGGGTGATGTCGCCGCCGTAGCATTTCGCGGTGACGTCCTTGCGCAGCGCGCGCACCGTCTCGCGCGCGATCACCTTGCCGCCGATCGCGGCCTGGATCGGAATCTGGAACATGTGCGGCGGGATCAGTTCCTTCATCTTCTCGACCATGGCGCGGCCGCGGCCTTCGGCGCGCTGACGGTGCACCAGCATCGACAGCGCATCGACCGGCTCGTTGTTGACCAGGATCTGCATCTTGACGAGATCGGCCGGCTTATAGTCGGTGAGATGATAGTCGAACGAGGCATAACCCTTGGAAACCGACTTCAGCCGGTCGTAGAAATCGAACACCACTTCGTTGAGCGGCAGTTCGTATTTCACCATGGCGCGGTTGCCGACGTAAGTGAGCTCTTTCTGCGAACCGCGGCGATCCTGGCACAGTTTCAGGACGCTGCCGAGATATTCATCCGGCGTCAGGATCGTGGCCTCGATCCACGGCTCCTGGATTTCGGCGATCTTCACCACGTCGGGCATATCGATCGGATTGTGAATCTCGATTTCCTGTCCGTCGGTAAGATGCATCTTGTAGATCACCGACGGCGCGGTCGCGATCAGGTTGAGATCGAATTCGCGATGCAGCCGCTCCTGAATGATCTCCAGATGCAACAGCCCGAGGAAGCCACAGCGGAAACCGAAGCCCAGGGCGGCCGAGGTTTCCATCTCGAACGAGAAGCTGGCGTCGTTGAGCCGCAGCTTGCCCATCGCCGCACGCAGCGTTTCGAAATCGTCGGCATCGACCGGAAACAGGCCGCAGAACACCACCGGGATCGCCGGCTTGAAACCGGGCAGCATGTCGGTGACCGGCTTGCGATCATCGGTGATGGTGTCGCCGACGCGGGTGTCGGCCACTTCCTTGATCGCGGCGGTGATGAAGCCGATCTCGCCGGGGCCGAGTTCATCGATCTGCGTCATCTTCGGCGTGAAGAAGCCGACGCGCTCGACATCAAAGGCGGCGTTGGTGCCCATCATCCGGATGCGCTGGCCCTTTTTCATCACGCCGTCGACGACACGAATGAGCACCACGACGCCGAGATAGACATCGTACCACGAGTCGACCAAGAGCGCCTTCAGCGACGCGTCACGGTCGCCTTTCGGCGCCGGCAGCCGGTGCACGATGGCTTCCAGCACGTCGTCGATGCCGAGGCCGGTCTTGGCCGAGATCATCACCGCGTCTGAGGCGTCGATGCCGATCACGTCCTCGATCTGACGTTTGACCTGATCCGGTTCCGCCGCCGGCAGGTCGATCTTGTTGAGCACCGGTACGATCTCGTGGCCGGCATCGAGCGCATGGTAGACGTTGGCGAGCGTCTGCGCCTCGACGCCCTGGCTGGCGTCGACCACCAGCAGCGAACCTTCGCAGGCTGCCAGCGAGCGGGAAACCTCGTAGGCAAAATCGACATGGCCGGGCGTGTCGATCAGATTGAGGATGTAGGTCTTGCCGTCCTTGGCCGGATAGGTCAGCCGCACGGTCTGCGCCTTGATGGTGATGCCGCGCTCGCGCTCGATATCCATCGAATCGAGCACCTGTTCCTTCATCTCGCGCGCCTGCAAGCCGCCGGTGGTCTGGATCAGACGGTCGGCCAGCGTCGATTTGCCATGGTCGATATGCGCAACAATGGCGAAGTTGCGGATGTTGGAAATAGGGATGGATGTCATGGGCGCGGGATAGCATTCGCACCCCGGGGCGGCAACCATAATGCGGCGTTTCAGCGGGGCTTCTTCACGCCAAGCTGATACCACTGACCGCAAAAACGCGCTACGCACGAGGCCATGTCTACTGCATCGTTCTTACCCGCGGCCTCGCGCGCGCGCGGCCGGTTATCGATCCGGCGGATGGCGGCGTGGCTTGCGGCTTGCGCCAGCGATCCGAAAGCCGCCCCTCGGCTGGTAATCGGTTTTGCCGCGGCCCATGCCGTGCTGTGGACCCTGATCCTGGTCAATCTCAAAGCGGCGCAGGACGTTCACATGGACGTCGCGGAAGCCTTCGCCTGGGGCCAGAAATTCCAGTTCGGCTATGGCAAGCATCCGCCGCTGGCGGGATGGGTCGCGGGTGTCTGGTTCAGGATTTTTCCGGTCGCCAACTGGGCCACTTACGCGCTGGCGATGGCAACACTCGGCTGTGGCCTCGTGATTTGCTGGCTGATCGCGTTACGCGTGGTCGATCGCCGCCGCGCCTTCTTCGTCGTGGTGATGCTCGCGCTCTATCCGATCTTCAATTTCAAGGGCTTCAAATATAATCCGGATCTGCTGCAGTTGGTAACGCTGCCGCTGCTGGTGCTGGCTTTTCTGCACGCATTCGAGCAGCGCTCGTGGCGATCAGGCCTGTGGCTTGGCCTCGCCGGCGCGCTGGCGCTCATGACAAAGTACTGGGTGCTGACCATGATCGGTGCCATCGGGATAGCTGCACTGATCCATCCCGACCGGTGGCTGTTCCTGCGCTCGCCGGCGCCGTGGGTCGCGATCGCGACGCTCGTCGTTGCCATGGTTCCACATCTGATCTGGCTGAAAGAAGTCGATTTCGTGCCGCTGACCTATGCCGGCGACGTCTACGGCCTGTCGAGCCGCGCGCAGAGCATTCAACTCGTCCTCGGCTATGTCGGCCACAATCTGGCGCTGCTCGCGGCACCGGTGGTGCTGGCAGCACTTGCGCTGGCATGGTCACCGCGATGGTGGATGACGCGGGCGCGGCAACCATTGGCGCTGTTCACGCGCGCATGGTCGCGCGGGGAGAACACCGGCGTGAATGTCTCGCAGGCGCTCAATATCTGGATCACCCAGATCGTGGTCGCGGTCGGACCGCCGCTCGGCGGGCTGATTTTCACGGTCTACATGAAAACCGATTGGGGTATCTCGCTGTTCTTCTTGACGCCGCTGGCGCTGGTCGCGATTCCGTCGCTGCGCCTTCACCGGATGGCGCTGTTTCATATTGCCGCGATCTGGCTCGTGATCACGCTTGCGGTGCTCGCCGCGTCGCCCACGATCGCTGCCCGCGAGCTCGCCGAGAATCCCAATGGCGCCTCAGGCTATGGCGCGCGCTCCGAACTGGCCCGCGAACTGACCGAGGCCTGGCAGACCCGTTTCCACACGCGATGGGCGGTGGTCGCCGGCACCACGGAGATCGGCGAGCCGATGACGTTCTACAGTCCGGATCATCCGGCGCCGTTCACGCCCGGCGAGGTCTGGTCGTCCGGGCTGACGTCGCTCGAGGAGGCCAAACGGCTCGGGTTTATCGGCATCTGCGATACGTCTGATCCACGGCTGCCGGTCTGCGACGCCTGGATGGCGGCGAATGCCGATCACGCCGAGCGTCTCGCCATCACCACGCAGCGCTTCTTCCACGGCCATCCCGGTCCGGCGATCGGCTGGAAGGTCTATCTCGAACTTCGCGCCAATCACGCGCTTTCTTCGTTGAACTTGCTGGCGACCAGTTCGGTGAGCGCATCGACGGCCGCTTGCGCTTCGGGGCCGATCGCGGAGACGACGATCGATGTCCCCGGCCCCGCGGACAGCATCATCAGCCCCATAATGGAGGTGCCGCCGACCGTCTCGTTGCCTTTTGTCACCCAGACTTCGGCGCTGAAGCGCTCGACCATCTGGACGAATTTCGCGGAGGCGCGGGCGTGCAGACCGCGTTTGTTGATGATGGGAATTTCCCGGGATACCGCGCCTGACGGGACACTTGGCCCGCGGTCAATTTCGGGCAACGCGTCGTCGTCGCTCATTTGCCGGCGAGAACCCGGCTGGCGATGGTAACGTATTTGCGGCCGGCTTCCTGGGCCATGGCGATGGCGTCGGCTAGCGACCGCTCCTCGCGCACCTTGGCAAGCTTGACCAGCATGGGAAGATTGATGCCTGCGAGCACCTCGACCTTCGGCCGGCTCATGCAGGAAATTGCAAGGTTGGACGGCGTACCGCCGAACATGTCGGTCAGGATGGCGACGCCGTCGCCGGAATCGACACGGTTGACCGCTTCAATGATGTCGCTGCGACACAAATCGGAATCGTCCTCGGCTCCAATTGTGACCGCCTCGATTTGTTTTTGAGGACCCATGACATGCTCAAGCGCCGCCCGGAACTCGTCGGCGAGGCGCCCATGGGTCACCAGTACTAGACCAATCATCGGAAACTCCTCGCGGGTGCTTTTTTGGTGCACCGCACGAACGCGCCACTTTGACCATCCAGAGCCCCCGCGCAAGAGGGGACGTTGCCGGTGCTCCCAGTACAAAACAGTAGAAGCGGGCGCCGGAGGCGGTCTATTCGGTCGCGATAGTGAGATTGATATGGTTACTAATCCCCTTCACACAATCGTCCGAAAGGTTAACAGAATTTGAACTTTCAGTTGTGGTCAGAACAGCAATAACCATCTGGAGGGGAGAAAGATTCGCAGTCACTGGAATTCGAGGTAGTATAACACCCTCAATGGATGTGTGAAGGGCTTCCTGCGCTGGCAGGCGTGCCGCATCCGAGGCTGCGAGATCCACAATAAGGCCTACAATGGCCTGCTCCACATGGTCGCAGCGGCGGATCCCGAGCCCGCGAATCTCGATCAGACCGGCGAGCGCAGGCGCCGGGCGGACCAACAATTGTCCGCCGACTGTGGCGAGATGGACACGGTCGTCGCCGACCAGGATGGCCGGTGGGAGCTGACCGGACCGTCCGCAGAGGATGAGGTCGAAGGCGAGGCGCGACTTCCCTGAGCCGGAGGGGCCGCGGATCAAGACCGCACGATCTCCCACCATCACCGCTGACGCATGGACACTTGCGCCGGGCAGATCCGTCATGACGCCGGCAGCCTCACCACGAAGCGGGCGCCCGCTACCGTCGGCTCGCCGTCTTCGCCGACGGGGCCTGCACGATTCTCGGCCCAGATGCGCCCGCCATGAGCCTCCAAGATCTGCTTGGAGATCGAGAGTCCGAGGCCGGAGTTCTGTCCAAACCCCTGGTGCGGCCGATCGGTATAGAAGCGCTCGAAGATGCGCTCCAGCGCGTCGGGGCGGATGCCCGGCCCGTCGTCATCGACCACGATCTCGATGCCGGACCGGATGCGGCGGCACAGGATGCGCACCTTGCCGTCGGCATTGGAAAACGATTGCGCGTTCGACAGCAGGTTGGAAATCACCTGTCCGAGCCGGGAATCATGGCCGGGCACCGAGAAAGTGTCGGCGGCGCTGCGGCCTTCGAAGCGGGCCTCGACACCGATGTCGTGGCCGAGCTTGGTTTCGTTGGCGACCGACATCAACGTCGTCAGCAGGCGGCGCAGGTCGACCGGCGCCATGTCCTGGCGCTGCAATTCGGCGTCGAGCCGGCTGGCGTCGGAGATGTCGGAGATCAGGCGGTCGAGCCTTCTCACGTCATGCTCGATGACCGCGAGCAACCGCGCGCGGCTGTTGTCGTTGCGCGCCAGCGGCAGCGTCTCGACCGCCGAGCGCAACGAGGTCAGCGGGTTCTTCAGTTCATGGGCGACATCGGCGGCGAACATCTCGATCGCCTCGATGCGGTTATAGAGCGCCCCGGTCATGTCGCGCAGCGCGCCGGACAAATGGCCGATCTCGTCGCGGCGGAGCGTGAAATCGGGGATTTCGACCCGGGTCTTGATGCGGCGGCGGACGCTATCGGCGCTGTCGGCGAGCCTCCGGACGGGGCCCGCGATGGTGCTCGCGAGCAGCAGCGACAGCACGATCATGACGGCGGAGGCGACGCCGCCGACTTTCAGGATCGCGAGCCGCTCGGCGGTGACCATCTGGTCGATGTCGTCGCCCTGCGTCGACAGCATCAGCGCGCCGTGGATGGTGCGGGAGCGCTGCACGGGCACCGCGACCGAGACGATGACCTCGCCACGCGCGTTGACGCGCACCATGCTGCGCTTCTGGCCGCGCAGCGAGTCGGCGACCTCCTCATAGCCGTTGCCGTTTTCGGGGCCGAGTTCGCGATAGAGCGGCAGGTCGCCGCGGTTGAGCCAGGTGCGGGTTGCGATCGTCGCGCGTTCGAGCAGCCCCGGTTTCTCCGAGGAGATCGGCGGCAAGTCCAAGCGCAGCACGTTCTCCAGGTTGCGGCTGTCGAGGATCAGGCCGCCATTGGGGTCGTAGATGCGGGCGCGGGTCTTGGTCGGCGAAATCAGCGTGCGCAGCACCGGGGCGACCCGCTCCGGATTGATCGGGAAATCGAGCGGAGAATATTCGTCGGGCGAGCCGTAGGTCTCGCCCGGCTTCAGGTCGAGCAGGCGGTCGGGATCGATGGTGATGGTGTTGGTCTGAACCGTGGCCGAGGCCGCGATCGCGCCGGCGATGATCTCGGCCTGCACCAACAGGCTCTGCGCGCGGGCGTCGATCAGGCCGGCGCGGAATTGCGACAGATAGAGAATGCTGGCGACCAGTGCCAGCAGCCCAGCGATATTCAAGGAGACGATGCGCCGGGTGAGGCTGGAAAAGCTGAGCGTGAACAGAAACTGCCCGGCGCGTCTCAGCCATCCGAGCGGCCGGTGCCAGCCCTTGAGCGGCGGGATCGCGATGTCAGCACTGTCCGCGGCCAGGGACGACAAACCGTCCTCGGCATTCAATCCAGGATCAGGCTGCGTTCGATCAAGCAATGGCCAACACTTGCTTCACCAGAGCACGATCGAACGATCGATCGCGATCTAAATTATGTTCGAGCGGTACCTCCGCGCAAACGCCTCGCATATGCCGCGAGTGCGGTCCGGATCACGCGCCAGCTTCGCGAGCATCCTACCCCAGACGAGCGGCGGCGTCAGCGCGCAATCCGCGCATGGGGTGTTCGCAAAATCAGGCTTCCTTGAAGCGGTACCCGACCCCGTACAGCGTTTCGATCATCTCGAAATCGTCGTCCACCACCTTGAACTTCTTGCGCAGCCGCTTGATGTGGCTGTCGATGGTGCGGTCGTCGACATAGACCTGATCGTCATAGGCCGCGTCCATCAGCGCGTTGCGGCTCTTCACCACGCCGGGCCGGGTCGCGAGCGCCTGCAGGATCAGAAACTCCGTGACCGTGAGCGTCACCGGTTCGTTTTTCCAGGTGCAAGTGTGGCGCTCGGGGTCCATCCGCAAAAGTCCGCGGTCGAGGGCCTTGGCGTCGTTCTCCTTCGGCACGGCCGTCGGGTCCTTTGGCTGCGAGCGCCGCAGCACGGCCTTGACGCGCTCGACCAGGAGGCGCTGCGAGAACGGCTTCCGGATGAAATCGTCGGCGCCCATTTTGAGGCCGAACAATTCGTCGATCTCCTCGTCCTTGGAAGTCAGGAAGATCACCGGCAGGTCGGACTTTTGCCGCAGCCGGCGTAGAGTCTCCATGCCGTCCATCCGCGGCATCTTGATGTCGAGGATGGCGAGATCCGGCTGGCTGGAGCGGAAGCCGTCAAGCGCGGAGGCGCCGTCCGTATAGGTCATGATACGGTAACCCTCGGCTTCCAACGCAATCGAGACGGAGGTGAGAATGTTGCGGTCGTCGTCGACCAGGGCGATTGTGGGCATGAGCCTGCTTTCAGAAACGGAGTGGCTGAAACGGCGAGCATTCCATTGATGCGCCGCGTAATTGGGCTTCGAACATGGTCACCGAGCAATGCAAGCTGGGCTGAAGTGTGACCGTGTTCCATAAAACGCTTCGCCTCGGCAAAGCGTTTCGACCCGTCTGATACCGGTTTACCCGAAAAAAGACACTTATTGCAATAGGATGGCAAGGGAATATCGATGCAAGTCACCGCCGATTTCGATCCCGGAAAGGTTGCCCGGTCGCTGCTTCGGCGGAGCCGGCAAGGGGCTTTGGCGACCCTGATGACCGGCAGTGGCGACCCTTATTGCTCCCTGGTCAATCTCGCGAGCCACCCGGATGGGTCGCCGATTCTCCTTATTTCGCGGCTCGCAGTGCACACCAGGAACATTCTTGCCGATGCGCGGGTCTCGTTGATGCTCGACGAGCGCGCCGCGGGCGATCCGCTGGAAGGCGCCCGGATCATGCTGGCGGGGCGGGCGGAGGCCGGTAACGATGATGTGGGAATCCTGCGTCGACGGTACTTAAATGCCCACCCTTCCGCGGAGGCATTTGTCGATTTAAAGGATTTTTCTTTTTTCCGCATCCAACCCACCGGCACCCATCTGGTGGCGGGGTTTGGCCGGATCGTCGACCTCAA
>WNEZ01007244.1_pt1 | contig 12085 bp, 15 predicted proteins | sample 5400521 | NCBI WGS metagenome assembly WNEZ01 (sample SAMN13153339, study PRJNA577476) | soil metagenome | isolation source: 120 cm saprolite under Douglas fir tree site 2 hole 1 replicate 1 | place: USA:California | collected 2015-04-18
GGCGAATTGAGGAACGCCTAGCGGTCCAGTCGCGCAAACGCGCGCACCGGAAAGCTCCCCATCCCTTTTACCCGTGGCGGCACCGCGAAGAAGCGAAAACCGCTCTCGGGCAAAGCGCCGAGATTCGTCATGTGCTCGACGATCGCCACGCCCCCTCCCAACAGGATCGTGTGGGCGGGTCGGCTCCCGTCCTTGTCGTCATCGATGTTGAGCGAATCGATCCCCACAAGCGCCGCCCGCGCCTTCACCAGGTACTCAGCAGCGTCGCGGGTCAGGAACGGATGTTGGCCGCTGGAATAGGTGTCGGTGCGCCAGTGCGCGTCCCACGCCGTGTGCACGAGGACAGCCTTTCCTTTTAGATCGAGCTTGCTGAAGCGCGCAGCGTCTATGGCTCGACCCGCCGCATCCTTCACCCGCACCACGATGCCGGGTAGGTCGGCTACCGCGTCGAGCGCATATCCCGCGACGTCGCGGCCGTCCTGGTATCGATGAAACGGCGCATCGATGTACGTGCCGGTGTTGGCGAGGAGGTCGATCTTGCCGATCTGGAAAGTGGTTCCCGCGGCGTAGCGCGCCGTTGATGCGTCGCGCGACAGCCAATCGCTGATCGCCGGGGCGGGAAGGCCGCGATACGTCACCATCCCGTGCTCGATCTCGTGACTGAGATCGATTAGCTGGGCCATATCCGTGCGAGCGCCTTAAGCAGCTGTCCCTCCGGGGTCGAACCTTCGGGAGCTTCGGAAAGCACAGTCACCAGACGCCGTCGCAGGAGCGGATCCCGCGCCGCCTGAGCGGCGAACTGCACCGTCAGAGGAATGAACCAAGCTGCCTGCCGCGCCCCGGACCCGGCACGGGCCACTGCGGCATACTGCTCGAAGAGCGCCAGTAGGAAGGCGCCTTTGGATGGGAAATGTCGATAGATTGCACCCTTGGTGAAGCCGGCAGCGAGCGCGACTTCGTCGAGGGTGGCGATTTCGAAGCCGCGTTCGGCGAACAGCTCCAACCCGGCCGCCACGAGCAGAGCGCGAGTCTCGGCCTTACGTCGCTGGTGAATGATTCCCACGAGTATCTAGGATACCTGTCGGCACCTTTGGCGCAAGACTTTGGATACCTTCCGGTATCCAAGATACCGCTTGGTCCCTTGACTGAGCTAAGCGTCAGTCTAGGTTTGCGATTCGCCGCCCGCTTGCACCACAGTTACGCGCTCAGGAGAAGCAATGCCGTACATCATCGCCGAGCCGTGCATAAACGTTAAGGACCGATCCTGCGTCGACGTGTGTCCGGTGGACTGCATCTACGAAGGCCCGGACATGCTGTACATCCACCCCGACGAGTGCATCGACTGCGGCGCGTGCGAACCGGAGTGCCCCGTGACGGCGATCTTCCCCGAGGAAGACACCCCGCCGCAATGGAAGGACTACATCGCGAAGAATCGCGACATCTTCCAAAGCGAAAACCCGCCCGGCAAACCGCAGCGCAAAGGCTCCTAACTCAGAGTTGAGCCAGGAAGGCGTTCAAGGCGTCGTTCACCGCCTGCGGTTGTTCCAGAGGCGACAGGTGACCCGATCCAGGGATGACCGTGAACTGTGCACCAGGAATAGCGCGAGCCATTTCCTCCATCCCTTCGGCCGGCGCAATCTGATCGTCGTCGCCCGCAACCACCAGAATCGGAATCCGAATCTGTCCAAGTACGGGCGTCGAATCGGGGCGGTCTCGGAGCGCGCGCAGCGAGACGACCATTCCATACACTGGCTGCCTCTCGATCATCGTCGTCACCTCGCGCACGACCGCCGGTTGACGTTCTCGCGTGACCCGTGCGAGGACCTTCGGCACAAGCTCCGCAGCGATCGCCCCCGGGCCCTCGCGTTCGGCTTTTGCGGCCACGGTGTCTCGTGAGCGTTTTGCCTCCGGGGTATCCGCGGTCGCTTTCGTGTGGCAGAGAATCGCTGCGCGCACACGCGTCGGGAACGCGCGGAGCAACTCGAACACGATGTAACCTCCCATCGATTGACCGCACACCACTACCTGGTCGACCTGCAAATCATCGAGGATACCGATAAGCCGAGTTGCCTGATCGGCGATCGAGTACGGACCCGCTGCAGCGGGAATATTCACCAGTCCCGCGCCCCACAGGTCCGGAACGATGCGTTCCCATTGAGACAGCGCGGCGATTTGGTGTCGCCACATCGCACTGTCGAACGGGAAACCATGAATGAAGAGTACCGGGAGATCGATCATGGCCAGGCAAAGGTATGCCAGAATACGACTCGTTGAACCTTCACGTCGGCACGTTGCAAAAAGCCGAAGGCCTTTGCCCCATACGTCGGATCGAGACGCACGGCGTACTCTGCCGCGAGCGCGCGGGCCCGCTCCCCCTCCCGCGTGGGATGGCCATAACCCTTCCCCATTGCATCGACCACCCGGACGCGAATCGCCGATCGCGGAACGTTGAACTCAATCCCAGACTGACGGATGAGCGCGGCAGTTTTGCGCGCGAGGCGCAGCGTGCGCCACCGATTGGCGACGAACCATGGCGCGACGCGCACCGCGATTACCTCCGTGGACCAACCGAGCCACGCGATGGCGAGCGCGATGCCGGCCGCTGTGCCGCCGGTGCCCAGCGGTACAACGATGACGTCGGGAGCTGGAGCGAGTTGTGTCTCCAATTCGAGCGCGGCGAGCACGTGTCCGATCACCGCACGCGGCTCCGCGCCGCCACCAGGAATCCAGTGCGGTTTTCCCGAGCCGAGCCGCTGCGCCGCGCGCCAGGCACGGAGCGCCGCCCACGGCAGCCCGATCAGGCCGCGCGCGCGAATCACGACAGTCGCTGCCTCAGCTGTGGCGCGGGCGATCCGACCGCTCGCCTCCGTCTCCGGCTGAGGAAACAGCGCGACCGCCGTGTGATGCCCGCGAGCCCGAGCGCACCGGGCGGTCGTGAGACAGTGACTCGACCCCGTTGCGCCCACCGTGACGAACACCGATTGCGGCGGCACACCGGCGAAGAGGAACTCGAGGCCACGCACTTTGTTTCCGCCGGCGCGATCTTCCCGCTTGAGCCACAACGCGCCGAGTCCCAGCGCCCGCGCGAGCGATGGCTGCTCCTCGAGCGGTGTCGGCCACGCGCCGAGACTGCACGGCGCGAAGGCGGCGCGTATCTTTGTGGCCAACACTGCGGAGCGATCCATGCGAGTTGCCACCGATTACATACGTCACGCGGCGCGAGCCGCCCGCAAGTGTGCGGGCGATCCGCTCGGCGGAGCCCCTGAGGCTCCGGACCCCGACTTTTACAGAACGTTGGCTAAGGCGCTGGAAGAAATCGCCGCCGGGCTGGAGGCGCTAGGGAAGGAGGAGTGAGCGCTCCGCTCTACATCGACACGGCTCCCGAGCTGGCGGCGTTCGTCGCCGCCGCCCGACGCGAACGACAGGTCGGCGTCGATACGGAAGCCGCCAGCTTCCATCGTTACCACGATCGTATCTACCTCCTCCAGATCTCGAGCCCAACCCAGACGGCGCTTATCGACCCCGTCGCCATTGCCGCCCCGGAGTTGGCGCCCGTCGGCGCGTTGCTGGCGGATCCGCGGCTCGAAAAGACCTTCCACGACGCCGACTATGATTTGCGCGTGCTCGACCGCGACTACGGCTTTCATGCGGTTCACCTGTTCGATACCCGTATCGCGGCACAGCTCGCCGGCGAGCCCGGAATCGGACTGGCGGCGCTGCTCGAGAAGTACCTGGGCGTGAAGCTCCAGAAAGAGCACCAAAAGGCGGACTGGTCGATCCGACCCCTGACTCCTCCGATGCTCGCGTATGCCGCCGCCGACACCCGGTTTCTGCTCGCGCTACGGGATGCGCTCGAGCAACGCCTGACCGGGTTGGGCCGTCTTCCGTGGGCATTGGAGGAATTCAAGCAGCTCGAGTCGTTGCGGTGGACGGGGCCCGTGATCGGTGGAGAGGGAGAAGAAGAAGCGTACTTGAGGCTCAAAGGGGCGAAGGGACTGTCGCCACGGAACCTGGCGGCGCTACGACTGCTGCATCGCTGGCGCGATACTGTCGCTGAACGGGACGACAAAGCTCCCTTCCGCATCATCGGCAACGACGCCTTACTGGCGGTGAGCCGCGCGCTGCCGGCGACGCGCGCCGAGCTCACCCAGATCAAAGACCTGCCCGGCTCACTCGCGCGGCGCCACGGCGACGCACTGCTCGATGCGGTGCTGCGCGCGAAGGCACTCCGCGAAAACGAGCTGCCGCGCGTCGAGCGCCGCCCCCGCGTGCCCAAGGACCCCGGCTTCGACGTGCGAGTCGAGCGCGCTAAGGCCGTGCGTAACCGCATCGCCGCGGAGCTGGGGCTCGATCCTGGCATATTGAGCGGCCGGACGACGTTGGAGGCAGTGGTGCGGGCGCGTCCCGTAAACCGGGGGGCGCTCGATCAGATCGGTGAGATACGGCGGTGGCAGATCGACGTGCTGGGCGACGCGCTGCTCGAAGCCGTCCGCTAAAACCCCATCATCGCGCGGATCTTCGGATCGATGCGATCCGGAGTCCAGTACGGCTCCCAGACGATGTCGATATCGACGTCTTTCACGCCCTCGATCGCCCGGACGACTTTGTAGATGTCGTTCGTGATCATCGGCCCGGCGGGACAACCGGGCGACGTCAAGGTCATGTTGATGCGGACCTGCCCGTCGTCTACCTCCACGTCATAGACCAGGCCGAGATCGATGATGTTCATGTCGAGCTCGGGGTCTTTCACTTGACGCAAGGCCTGGCGAACCGCATCCGCGCTGAGGACTGCTGTAGTCACTGCACGTGTCTCCTACTTGCGAACCTAGCGACCCTGGTTACCGCGCACCAGACAGTGCCGCCGGCTCGCGATCCAGGCGTAGATCCGGCGGGCGAGTGGCGGCACGCCAGGGATCCGAAACAATGGGGCGAGCCAGCGCTTCCCGGGGAACATCCGGAGCAGCTCGGGGAGCGCGTCCGCACCCGCGTAGACTCTGCCGTCCGGAAGGATCAGGTGCATCGCGGCGGCAAGCGCCGGCAGCGCAATCCCAAACCGCGCGACGTCAGCGCCGTCCTGAAACGGTACGAACCGCAGCACGTGTTCCCGATCCCACCGGCGGAGCAGGTTCACGGCCTGCTGGCACAGTCCGCAATCGCCGTCATAGATCAGCGTCGGATCCGTGGGATCAGTGACCGCCATTGACGGCGCGTGCGGCGGCGTCGGCCACGCGACCGCGTACCTCTTTGAGCTTCGTGAACGACCGGCGCACCTTGGGATCGAACGCGCGATTGGTCAGGAGTAGGACAAAAAGATCCCGGTCGGGATCGATCCACAGCGACGTGCCGGTCCAGCCAGTGTGCCCGTAGCTGTGTGGACCGAACAGCGTCCCCGCGCTCGAAGTCTCCTCGCCCGTCGGCAGCGCTTCCCATCCCAACGTGCGCGCGCTGGCGCCGCGACGGGCCGGTACGGCGATCGCCGTGAACTGCTGGACTGTTTCCTTCCTAAGAAGCCGTGGCCGTTCGGAAAGCACTCCATCATTCAACATGAATTGCGCAAAGCGGGCGACTCCCTGCGCCGTCGCGAACACACCGGCGTTGCCGGAAACACCGCCGAGCATCCACGCGCTGGGGTCGTTGACGACACCGGCGATGGGATGGCCGTGCCAGAGGTTCGTGGGCGCAATTCGCTTTTCCAAACGCTTGGGCGGGCGGAACAACAGCTGTTGGTTGAGGCCAAGCGGCGCGTAGATCGCGTGGGTGACAAACGCGTCGAGTGTCTGACCGGTCACGCGACGCACGATCTCTCCGAGCAAGATGGCATTGAGGTCGGAGTACACCATGCGCGTTCCCGGCGGCGCAACCGGCACGGTCGTGAGCACCATCATCAACGCCGCCACGCTGTCTCGCGCCTCGCGCAGCGGCAGCGTGGCGCGCAGCCCCGAGGTGTGCGTCAAGAGGTGCCGCACGGTGATGCCAGCGGTGCCGGGACTGTTGAACTCGGGGACGTAGCGAACGACCGGCGAGTCGAGGACGACTCTTCCTTGCTCGACGAGCAACATCAGCGCCGGCGTCGTGGCCACCACCTTTGTCAATGACGCGAGATCCCACAGCGTGCTGTCGATGCTGACCGGCGGGCTCGTCGCCCGCCAAGTCAACCGGCCGTAGCCTTTCGCGAACAAGATCGTGTCGTGGCGTCCGATCACCAGGGCGGCGCCCGGAAACACGCCCTCTCGGATCGCGCTACGCACCGCGCTGTCAAATACCGTCGAATCAATCGATGCGTGCGCGGGAACAGCGGTTTGCAGCAGCAGCACCGGCAGGAGAGCTACGACCAAATGCCTGGGATCCGCCGGCTACAGGTGGGGCAGCGCCCGTCGGCAGCGATGCGCTGCTGTTTGATGACGTATCCGTATCGTTCGATCAGCAGGTCACCGCAATCGGGGCAGTACGTGTGCTCCCAGCGGCCCACGCGGCCCGGCAGATTCCCCGCGTATACGAACCGCAAGCCCGCCCGCGCGCCGATCTCACACGCCAGCAGCAGCGTCGCCGCGGAGGTGTTGGCGGGGTCGGTCATCTTGTAGTCCTTATGGAACGCCGTGACATGCCAGGGTATCTCCGGCGAGACCGACGCGATCAACTCGGCGGCCTTCGTGAGCTGCGCCTCGTCGTCGTTGAAGCCCGGCACGATCAACGTCACGATCTCGAGCCAGAACCCCCTCTCGTGGACCATCCGAATGGCGTCCACCACGTGCTGCAGGACGCCGCCCAGCTCGCGATAGCGCTTATCGTCCATCGCCTTGAGGTCGATCTTGTAGCAATCGGTCCACGGTCTGATGTAATCGAGGACTTCGGACGTCGCGTTGCCATTGGAGATGAAAGCGGTCTTCAGACCAGCCGGCCGCGCCACCTTGAAGACGTCGACCGCCCACTCCGCCGTAATCAAGGGCTCGTTGTATGACGAACCCACCATGCGCGCGCCCTGTTGCTGCGCCAGGGCGATCAGCGCGTCCGGCGTGACGTCGGTGGGCATGACCCCCGCGGTCTGGTCGCGCAGCGCTTGCGACGTCAGCCAATTCTGGCAGTAGCCGCAGTGGAAATCGCAGCCCAGCATCCCGAAGGTCAGGGTGTCGCTGCCGGGAAGGCAGTGGAAGAACGGTTTCTTCTCGGTCGGGTCGCACTGGAGCGCCGCCACGTACCCCGCCGGCGTGTATAGCGTCCCTTCCTTATTGAAGCGCACCTTACAGATGCCGCGCCGGTCCGGCTTCACGAGACAGCGATGGCCGCACGCGAAGCACCGGACCGCCCCGCCCTCCAGCTTTTCGATCAGCTCGGCTTCCCGCACCCGCGTATCCAGGGCCTGCGCCAATGAAGCGGGAGGCGGAGCGTGACTCAGGAATGACGTGATCTGGCGCGGGCTCAGCGCAGGCTCCCCGGCGTCAGCTGGTACAGAAACAGCACCGTGCGGACATCACGGTCCGACAGATCGCGAACCTTGGCGGTCGGGAACATGATGTCCGTCGAGTCTTTGGAATGATCGAGACCCAGCAGATGGCCGACTTCGTGCGTGGCGACGACCTGGATGTCTTGCGGCTCCATCGGCCGCCCCTTGGGATCGAACGTCGCGAGGGTGATCACCGCCCCCTGGATGCGCCCGTCGTCGTCCCAGGTGACGTCGGTCTGGCCGGTGCGCTCGATTTCGAACTGGATGCGCCACTTCACGGTGACTTCCGCATTCGAGGAGTCGGCAATGAAGTCGAACCGGACGGGGACGCCGGCACTGGTCCACTGTCCGAACGCCTGCTTGATGGCGTCGACGAACGCCGGTTGATAATTGGCGGCATGCGTCGAGGCGAACCACACCCGAATGGGATTGGTCTGGCGATTGTCCCACCGCCGCAGCATCGAGTCGCCGCTGGCCTCCAGCATCTCGGCGATGTACGTGGTCGAGCCGCTCGACCGGATGCGGCGCCGCGTTTCCGACCGGGCCATGAGCTCGAGATAGGACGGCTCCCGACCGTTCGGTCCGGCCGGGACCGCGGTGCCCTGGGACGTGGTCGTGGGCGTCGTGGCTTCCGGCGGTGGCGGGTTCTGTGGCGGGGGAATGGGCGGCGGCTCGGCGATGCGCAGCGGCGCATTTGCCCCTGGTTCCACGGGGCGGGGCGCAGGTCGGAATATGTCCCAGAAAATGAACAGGACGATCAACACCGCGGCGGCGGCGATCATTCCCGTGAGCCGGCGTTCCATACGCGCAATATGCGAAGATTCGATGGCGCGACGCTAGCTTTGCACTTCGCACGTCTCTATGATTGTGGCCCGCATGTGCTTGGACCATAGGTGATCGCGTTACCCGCGAGGCAGCTCGTCCGCTGGCGCGGCTGGGTCATTGGCGCGTGGGCGGTGCTCGCGCTGCTGTTCGTGCCCAAAGCCGCCCACGTGCAACGCGTGCTTGCCGTGCGCGGTATGAACGTCGAGCAAACCGAATCCGCGCGCGCATCCCAGCTCATCCGCCAGGCGTTTCCCAATCCCATCGCGGAATACGTCGCGATCGTCGTGCACGGCCCGGTGCGGTATACCAATCCCCGCTTCGTCGCCGTGCTCGATTCGATCTCCGCCGCGCTCGCCCGGCAAGCGTACATCAGCCAAGTCATTTCGGTCCGCACCATCGGCGAATCCACGTTCGTCAGCCCCGACCGCCAGACCACGTTTCTCATTGCCGCCCTGACGCCGGCGAGCACCACCGACGTCAGCCGGACCGTCGTCCCGGAGTTGCGCGAGACGGTGAGCAGCACCCTGGGGCGACTGCCTCACGCCGACGGCTTCGATGTGAAGGTCACGGGCAATCCCGCGCTCGACTACGACGTCCGCATCATCAGCGCGGAGGACACCCGCCGCGCCGAAGAGCAGGCGCTGCCGTTGACGCTCGCCGTGCTGGTGCTCGCCTTCGGCGCTCTCGTCGCCGCGACGCTTCCGATCATCGTCGGCGTGCTCGCGATCACGATCGCGCTCGGCATCGTCGCCGTCGCCGCGCAATTCCAGACGATGTCGGTCTTTGTGCTCAATATCACGACGATGGTGGGACTGGGCGTCGGCATCGACTACTCGCTGCTCATCGTCACGCGCTTCCGGGAGGAGCTGAACCGCGGCCTGGCACCCGGCGACGCCGCGGTGCGCACGATTCAGACGGCGGGCTCGGCCGTGGTGACCTCGGGCCTGACCGTCGTGGTCGGATTCGCGGCGCTGATCCTGACGCCGCTCACCGAGACGCGCTCGGTCGGAGTCGGCGGATTGATCGTCGTCGCGGTGGCGGTCCTACTCGCGACGACGTTTTTGCCGGCGGCACTCGCGATCCTGGGCCGCGATATCGACCGGCCCAGATGGCTCGCGCGGATGCTCGCCTGGATTCACACGCCACAAGGCTGGGAGCGGTGGGCGCGCGGGCTCGGTCACCACCCCTGGCGCGCCATTCTCGGCGGCGGCCTGGTGGCGGCCCTCCTGACATTCCCACTGACGCAAATCAAGATCGGACTTCCCGTCCGCAACTGGTTTCCGCCGGACGCTGAATCGGGACAGGGGCTCGCCGCGCTCCGCGAGATGGGCGCGAGCGGCGTCATTCAGCCGCTGCGCGTTGTCGTGCAGCTGCCACCGCATGAATCGGCGCTCTCCGGTCGCCGCTTGTCGGGGCTCAAGGCGTTGAGCGACTCGATCGCGAAGGATCCACGCGTGCGCGAGGTTCGGGGCGTGGCCACACTGCGGCCGGGCCTCTCGACGCTGCAACTCGCGATGTTTTACAGCGACGCGGGGCTCATCGACGTGATCGCGGTCGACTCCGTGTCTCTGACCGGCATGATGGACCTCGCGCGACATGTGCGCCGCACGATCGCACGCAGTACCCGCCTCCGCGGCGCCGAAATGGTGGTCGGAGGTTTCGCGGCCTCGAGCCTGGATCTGCAGGAGAACCTGCTCGCCCGCTTTCCCGGAATCGTCGCGATGACCCTCGGCGTCACGGCGATCATGCTCCTCATCGCGTTCCGCTCCGTGCTCGTGCCGCTCAAGGCGGTGGTGCTCAACTGTGTTTCGGTGAGCGCCGCGTTCGGCGTCACCGTCCTCGTGTTTCAGCACGGCTATGGCGCCAGCCTGTTCGGTCTCGATGGGCCGACGGAAGCCATCTTCGTCGTGGTGCCGGTTCTGGTGTTCGCGACGGTCTTCGGGTTGTCGATGGACTACGAGGTGTTCCTGCTGACGCGCGTCAAGGAGGTCTTCGACAAGACGGGGCGGAACGATCACGCGACGATGGAAGGTCTCTCCAGCACGGCGGGAACCATCACGTTCGCCGCGCTGATCATGATCATCGTCTTCGGCAACTTCGCGTTCACGCGCGTGCTCGCGGTGCAGTTCATCGGGTTCGGGCTCGCCCTGGCGGTGTTCCTCGACGCGACCTTGATCCGCATGGTCCTGGTGCCGGCGATCATGCACATCGCGGGAAGGTGGAATTGGTGGCCGGGCGTGCGGGCGCCGCGGCGGGCGGACGTCGAAGAGGCTACCTAGAGTCCAGCAGCCGAAGCTTGTCTCCCCACACATCCCAATGCCACGCGGGCACGCGGACCCCGGTATCAGGATTCTTGAGCGGTTTGTATTGGAGCCAGCGCGCGTGAAATCCCAGCTCCCGGCCCAGCGCGAGCAGTCGTTCCTTATCTGAGCTCACGAGGTGGACCATCGGCTCATTGTCGATCTTGTGGCGGTGAAGCCAAACGCCGCCGCTGAGGGCGAATCGCATCCCCTCGCGGCGGCGTTCGAACTCCCGATAGGGCGGCTCTAGGTGCAGGTGATGCGACCCTCGACCGTCGCCGGCGCGATGGGCGTCGCGTTTCCTTGAAACAAGGTGCACTGACGCGTGGTCTGCGCGTGCACCGCCTGCGCCGACCAACCGCCCGGCGTCGCCTCAGCCACCGTCAGCGTCACACCGGTCGATGCGCGGAAATTGTTGAGCGCCACCAGGCTCGTCGTATAGAAGGCGCTGTCGTAGAAAAACCCCTCTTCTGCCGTCGCCAGGTTCTTCAGGTCCGACTTCATCTGGGCGACGTACGCCTTCTGCTTCGTGTTGGCGAGCTTCGGGATCGCAATCGACGCGAGCAACCCGATGATCACCACCACGATGAGCAACTCGATCAAAGTAAAACCGCGTGCCTTCACAGCATTACCCTCCGGGCGCCAAAGGGCGTCGACCCGGCAAGCCCCGAGTCGACGCCCCTATTGTGGGCCCTTCCCCCCGTTCCTGCAAGAGGCGTGCTTAACCCTTAGCATCAATCCAATTCTTTCCGGCACCGACACTTACGACGAGCGGCACGCGTAAGCTGGCCACGCCTTCCATCTCGCGTTTTACAAGGGCTGCGGCAACTGCCCGCTCGCCTTCCGGGATTTCAAAGACGAGCTCGTCGTGCACCTGGAGCAGCATCTTGGCGCGCAAATCCGCCTGGTCCAGGGCCGCGTGGATCCGGATCATCGCGATCTTGATCAGGTCGGCGGCAGAACCCTGCAGGGGCGAATTGGTTGCGGTCCGCTCGCCGAATGCGCGGATGCTGAAGTTCCTGTCCCGAAGCTCGGGGATGTAGCGGCGACGTCCGAACAATGTCTCCACGAAGCCGCGCTGGCGTGCTTCATCGATGGTCCGATCGAGCCATGCGCGGACGCCGGCGAAGCGCTCGAAGTATTGCTTGATGAAGGCCTTGGCCTCCTCGAGCGTGATCCCCAACTGGCGCGACAACGCCAGCGCGCCCTGACCGTAAATCGTGGCGAAGTTGATCGTCTTCGCGCGGGCGCGCATCTCGCCGGTGACGCGTTCTTCGGGGACGCCAAAAATGACAGCGGCGGTCTGCCGGTGGATATCGCCGCCACGCTGGAACGCCGCCACAAACGCTGGGTCTTCCGACAAGTGCGCGAGCAGCCGCAGCTCGACCTGCGAATAATCGGCGGTGAGCAGCAGGTGACCGGGCGGTGCGACTAACGCCTGCCGGATCTCGCCGCCGCGCGGCGTGCGCACCGGAATGTTTTGAAGGTTGGGATTGGATGACGACAGCAGTCCGATGGC
>WNEZ01004557.1_pt1 | contig 12084 bp, 8 predicted proteins | sample 5400521 | NCBI WGS metagenome assembly WNEZ01 (sample SAMN13153339, study PRJNA577476) | soil metagenome | isolation source: 120 cm saprolite under Douglas fir tree site 2 hole 1 replicate 1 | place: USA:California | collected 2015-04-18
GTGACCCCGAGCGAGTACAAGACAAGGCTCCCGGCCGCCGATCCTCGCACTGTGGTGAGAATCCCGTTCCGCTTCGCGAACCGGACGAAATCTTGCACGATTAGGAAGTAAGCCGCGTAGCCCATGCGTTCGATAATCGACAGCTCGTACCGCAACCGCTCCTCCGCCTCAGGCGGGACGTGTTTGTAGATGGTGCGCAGCCCGCTGTCGCAGAGCTGACGCAGGTAGGAGTCAGCAGTCTCCCCCTCGGGGACAGGGAAGTGGGGGAGCTTCACGGCGTCGAGCTCGATGTTGAGATCGGCGCGCTCCGCCACTTCGAGGGTGCTCTCGAGCGCCTGGGGCAGCTCGGCAAACGCGTCGGCCATTTCCTCCCCTGACTTCAAGTAAAATTCCGGCGTCTGCCCCATACGCGGCTTGTCGGTGGCGTCCAGGTTTACGTTCATCTGGACGCACATCAACGTGTCCTGGGCGTCGGCGTCGGTGCGCTGGACATAGTGGACGTCGTTGGTGGCAACCAAGGGGAGGTTCAGCTCCTGGGACAGCTCGCGCATCCCGACGATATTCTTCTGCTGTTCGGGCATCCCGTGCGACTGGACTTCGAGGTAGAAGTTCCCCGCCCCGAAGATGTCCCGGTACTGGCCGGCGACCTGCCGGGCACTTGCCAGATCCCCCCGCAGAATCGCCTGCGTGACCTCCCCCTTCAAGCAGCCGGACAGACCCACCAATCCCGCGCTGTGCGCGGCGAGGACATCTTTGTCGATCCGAGGCTTGTAGTAGAACCCGTCTAGGTGCGCGGTCGTGGTGAGCGCGATCAGGTTGCGGTACCCCTGGGCGTTGGTCGCCAGCAAGACGAGGTGAAACGCGCTAGCGTCCAGCTTGGGGTCGCGATCAGAGAGCGATCGCGGGGCGACATAGGCCTCCACTCCGATGATCGGCTTCAGACCGGCAGCTTTGGCCTGCAAGAAGAACTCGATCGCCCCATACATCACGCCGTGATCGGTAATCGCCACGGCCGGCATCCCCAGCTGTTTGGCGCGGGCGATGAGAGGATGAATGCGGCTGTGACCATCGAGCAGGCTGAATTCGGTGTGCAAATGCAGGTGGACAAACGGGCTCATGCGCGGTGCGTCCTCAAGCGAACTGTCTGGTGCCATTGTAGCAGGCAGGACCAAACGAGAACACGAGAAACCGTGACTCCTCTCGCATCTCCCCGCAGGCGCGATGTGCCGCTAGGGCATGACCTCTGCGGCCACCTCCATCACGCACTCCTCCAATACGTCGAGGGCTCGGTCCAACTGACTCTCGGGGATCACCAAGGGAGCGAGGATGCGGATCACGTTGTTGAAAATACCCGCCTTCAGCAAGAGCACGCCCCGCGTCATAGCGCGGTGAATGATCTCGGCGGTTTCGCGAACGGCGGGCTCCTTGGTGGTGCGATCGCGCACCAGCTCGATCGCCACCATCGCCCCCAGCCCGCGGACATCACCCACAAGAGCTGACTGCGCCTGCCACCGGCGGAACCGCGTGCGCATGCGCTCGCCGAGCGAAGTGGCGCGCGCGACCAAGTGCTCGTCTTCCATGATTTGGAGCACCGCCAGCGCCGCGGCACACGCAACGGGGTTGCCGACATAGGTGCCCCCCAGAGATCCCTCCGGCAGGACGTTGATGATGTCGCGTGCGCCCACCACCGCCGAGACCGGGAGCCCGACCGCAATCGATTTGGCAACCGTCATCAAGTCGGGCTCAATCCCGAAGTGCTCGATGGCAAACATACGGCCCGTCCGCCCGATACCCGTCTGCACCTCGTCGACGATCAGCAGGATGCCGTAGCGGTCAGCCCGGGCGCGCAATTCCCGAAAGAAATTCATAGGCGGAACCACGAACCCCCCTTCCCCCAGAATCGGCTCGACGACAATCGCCGCGACACGGTCGGCCTGGACGTGCGTGGCAAACAAATCGTCGAACTGCCGCATCACCGCCGCCGTGGCATCGGCGTCCGCCGACCGGTACGGATCGGGGAACGGGACCCGGTAGACCTCCGGCATGAACGGTCCGAAGTTCTTCTTGTAGGGTTCCACCTTGCTGGTCAGCGAGAGGCTCATGTAGGTGCGCCCATGGAACGCGCCCTGGAACGCGATGAGCGCGCTACGGCCCGTTGCCGCGCGGGCGATCTTGACTGCATTCTCGACAGCCTCGGTCCCCGAGTTGAACAAGATGGCCGTCTTCGCCCGGGAGATCGGGGCGAGCTGGCATAACCGCTCGCACAACGCGATGTACGACTCGTAGGGCGCCACGCTGAAGTCGGTGTGGGTAAAGAGCCGCGCCTGGTCGATAATCGCCTGCACCACTTTGGGGTGAGAGTGCCCGACATTGAGACAGCCGACCCCCCCGGACAGGTCGATAAAGGTCTGACCATCCACATCGGTCAACAGAACGCCTTCGGCCCGCTGGATCACTGCCGGCAGGTGAATTCCAATGGCGTTGGCGACGAACTGCTCTTTGGCCGCGAGCAACGCCTTGGATTTCGGCCCGGGAAGTGTGTAGCGGGGAGTCGTTGCCTTCGTCACAACTATTTCCCCCTTTGAGTGGATCTGGCATCTGATCTCGCACGGTCGCCATCCTGATCAGCGGGGACCGCGCGCACCTGCTGCAGGCGTGGCGTCGTCAGTCTTTGACGAGCGTCACCACCGCATGAATCCTGCTTGTCTGGGGCAGCAAATCGACGGGTTGCACTTCGATGGGCCGAAAGCCCGCGGCCCGTGCGGCCGTCACATCGTGCACCAGCATACCCAGGGAATGTCCGCAGCAGACCACGCGAGTCACCCCAGTTGCAGAGGCCTCGGCAAACACGGCCTCCTCGACCGGGCGCCCGCGGGAGGTGATGACGGCGGCGTCCAGATGCGTGCCCCTGGCCCGCAGCTTTGCGAGCACTCCCGTGGGCGCCCGGGTGTAAAAGATGCAGTTTGTGATGGCATTCGCGCGGGCATTCTCCCAGGCGCGATGCATCGCCTCGCGGTCTCGCGCGATCCCTATCACCTGGGCCGCTTTCCCCGCAAGCCACAGGGGGACGAGTCCCTCTTCGCAAGCGGCGTCCACCACCGTGTGGGACGCGTCTAAGGCCAGTCCGCGCGCGATCGTCTGCAGCCAGAGGGGGAGGGCTTTCGGGTTCGGGGGGACAGACGCGTCCGCGTACAGTCGCCAGTGCAGTCCCGCAATCTCGTCTTCGATGTAGTGCCGACCCCACAAGAGGCGGATCGCGCCGAGCAGCTCCGGCGTATGGGCCGGCTGCACCGACAGCAGGATGGACGTCAGATTCTCGATGCGGTCACGCAGGGCATACACGAGAGCCATGCGATCGGGCACCTCATGACTCGCGCACACCACGACCATGGCTTCCCCGCTGTCCACGCCCACCTGCGCAATGACCCCCCGCACTAATCCCCGTCCCGTGGTGCGGTCATAGATGGGCCACCCGAGCCCGGCGAGGACGTCACGGGCGCCATGCAGGATGCGGACATTGTCGGCATGCTGGATCGGACACTCCTGCACGTTGATGACTCGGAGGTCTTCGCCTGGAACGTAGTACCCCGCCACTACCTTGTCCGCACGGAGCGCCACGGCGGCCTGGAGGCGATGACGGTACTCCCAGGGGGTGACGCCGACCGCGTCCCGGATTACCGCCCCGGTCCCCTGCAGCACCGGGGCGAGGTGTGTCCGCACGAGCTGTGTCTTCTGCGCGAGTTGGGCATCCGGGTTCATGTGCTGCCACTGACAGCCACCACAGACTCCGAAATGCCGGCAGCGGGGAACTTCCGCATCGGGGGACTTGCGGACCAGCGTCGCGATCTTCCCTTCGGGGTGCCGGCCGCCGCGGGTGATCTCGACGACGGCTTCTTCCCCTGGGAGGGCAAACGGCACGGCCACGATCACCCGCTCAGCCGGGGCGAGCCCTGCGCCGTCGAGGTTCACCGAGCGGAATGACAACGACACGCGCACTCCCGGGCGCAACACGACAGGGATAGGGGGTTTTTTCCCTCCCGGGCCGGGGTGACGGCGGGACTTTTGTCGGTCACGCCCCCCAGGTGAGGAGCGGGACGCTGGTGAGGGAGGGCGGGACCTCATCGGGACAAATGCTCCTTCAACAACTTGGTCGCCACGTCGGGGTTTGCCCTCCCCCGCGTCTTTTTCATGACTTGGCCCACCAGGAACGTAAGGGCCGAGACTTTCCCCTTCTTGTAGTCGGCGGCGGGCTGCAGGTGTTCGGCCAAGACTGCGTCGATAATGGGGGCAAGTTCTCGTTCGTCGCTGATCTGCGCCACCCCGCGCGCGGCCACGAGGGCAGACGGCCGCTCGCCGCGTTGGAGCATTTCGCCCAGAATCTCCTTAGCCGTACGCCCGCTGATAGTGCCCTGGTCCATGAGGGTGAGCAGTTCGGCCAGATGGGCGGGGGTCATCCGCACTTGGTCGATCTCCTTGCCCTCGGCGTTGAGGTAACCGGTGAGATCCCCGACGAGCCAGTTGCAGACCGTCTTGGGCTGCGGGTACAAGCGCACCGTCTCTTCAAAGAACTTCGCCATCGCCGCTGAGGAGGTGAGCAGTCCGGCGTCGTAGTCGGAGAGTCCGTAGTCGGCCACATATCGCGCCTGTTTCGCCTCGGGCAGTTCGGGCAGGCTCGCCCGCACCTCAGCGACCCGCGAAGGGGCAACGACGATGGGTACCAAGTCGGGCTCTGGGAAGTAGCGATAGTCCTGAGCCTCTTCCTTCACGCGCGAGGTAAACGTCACCCCGCGCCGCTCATCCCAGTGGCGGGTTTCTTGCTGCACGGACTCACCGCGCGCCAGCAATGCGCCCTGGCGTTCGACCTCATGCGCGAGAGCGCGGTCGACAGAACGAAGGGAGTTCATGTTCTTGACCTCAGTGCGGGTGCCTAGCTCCGCGCCCGGCAGATGCAGGGAGACGTTCGCATCACACCGCAGGCTCCCCTCTTCCATCCGGCCAGTGCTGACCTCGATTGCCTGCAGCACCGCGCGCAGCCGCATCAGGAACACCCGTGCCTCTTGGGGCGAGCGCAGGTCCGGTTCGGTGACGACTTCCATCAACGGCACGCCGCTCCGGTTGTAGTCGATGAGGCTGTGTGTGACCGTGCCGCCCCGCTCCACGTGGACCAAGCGGCCGGTGTCTTCTTCCAGATGGACGCGGCGGATACCAATGCGCTGCCGCCTCGCCCCGGAGGGAATCCACAGCTCCCCGTCCGTCGCCAACGGCGGATGCACCTTATACCTGTACTGTGTGATTTGGTAATTCTTGGGAAGATCTGGATAGAAGTAGTTCTTCCGATGAAACTGGCTTTGTGGCGGGACCGTGCAGGCCAGCGCGACGGCGGTGCGCAGACCCAGATCCACCGCCTTGCCATTGAGGACGGGTAACGAGCCCGGCAGACCCAGACACGTGGGGCAGATGAGCGTGTTGGGAGGAGCCCCGAAGATAACCGGGCACGCACAGAACATCTTAGATGCCGTGCGCAGCTGGACATGAATCTCCAGCCCGATTACGACCTCGAAGTGTACGGGCGCTACCGTCGCCATCTCTGGCCTCGCCGACAGGGTTGCTGGAATATCATGACCGTTTTCGGGTTCGCCTCCGTCGCGCCGGGACGCGCCGCGACGTGGGCACCTGTCCCTGGGTGGCGGCCGCAGGAGGGGAAAGGATCGGCGGACGCGACTTGTGCCAGTCGGTAGCCTGTTCGTACGCGTAAGCGGCGCGTAGAACGGTCGCTTCATCGAATGGTTTGCCAATCAGCTGCAACCCGATGGGCAACCCCTGGGCGAACCCACACGGAATCGAGATCCCTGGCAGGCCTGCGAGATTCACAGGAATCGTGTACACGTCAGCGAGGTACATCTGCAGCGGGTCAGCGACTTTCTCCCCGAGCTGGAATGCCGTGGTAGGCGATGTCGGCATCAGCACCAGGTCGACCTCCTGGAAGATGCGAGAAAATTCCTGACGAATGAGTGTGCGCACCTGCTGCGCCTTCAAGAAGAATCCTTCGTAGTAGCCGGCCGACAGCGCGTAGGTCCCTAGCATGATGCGGCGTTTGACTTCACTGCCGAATCCCTGGGCTCGCGTGTGCGTGTACATCGTGAGGAGATCCTCGCCTGCGGCCCGCAACCCGTACTGCACGCCGTCATAGCGGGCCAGGTTCGAGCTGGCCTCGGAGGTCGCGAGCAGGTAGTAGGTCGGCAGCGCGTAGCGGATCGTCGGCAAAGAAACCTCGGTCACCACAGCCCCCAGGCGCCCCAAATGGGTGGCTGCCGTGCGCACCGCGTCGCCGACGTCGTGCTGCAGCCCTTCTCCGAAGGCCTCACGCACCACGCCGACCCGCAGGCCGCGAATTCCGCGCGGCAGCGATGCTACCGCATCCGGCACCGGCTCGTCGACGGAGGTCGAATCCCGGGGATCGTGCCCCGCAATCACGTGGAATAGCAAGGCCGCGTCCGCGACCGTCCGCGTCAAAGGTCCGATCTGATCCAAGGACGAGGCGAATGCCACGAGACCATACCGCGACACCCGACCGTAAGTCGGTTTGAACCCAACGATGCCTGTGAATCCGGCTGGCTGGCGGATCGACCCCCCGGTATCGCTCCCGAGGGCGAGGGCAGCCATGCCAGTCGCTACCGCGACCGCCGATCCCCCGCTGCTGCCGCCGGGGACCCGTTGGGGATCCCACGGGTTTCGGGTCGGGCCGAACCCGGAGTTCTCCGTGGACGACCCCATCGCAAATTCATCCAAGTTTGTCTTGCCGAGGATAATCGCGCCCGCATCCTTGAGACGCGAGACGACGGTGGCGTCGTACGGCGGAACCCATCCGGCGAGGATGCGTGAGGCACACGTCGTGGGCATTCCGGTGGTGCAGAGATTGTCCTTGACCGCCACCGGCAGCCCCGCCAGCGGTGGGAGAGCCTCGCCGCGCGCATACTGCTTGTCCCACTTCTGCGCCGCGTCCAACACCTGCGCGCGATCGACATGTAAGAAGGCGTGCAGCGTGCTCTCGAGGGCATCGATGCGTTCGAGACACGTCCGGATCAGGTCGCTCACTGCCAGCTCCCGGCGACGCAGACGCGTCAGCAGATCACTGGCGGGGGCGTCAATCAGAGGGGGGCTCCGTCTCAAGGACAGGGGGAACTCTAAAGTAGCCGTCCTCGTGCTCCGGAGCGGTCGCCAGGACTACGTCCCGCGCCAATGGTGCTGCGGGAACATCGTCTCGGACGACGTTCGTGAGCGCGATTACGTGCGAGGTCGGCTCAACGTGCTCCGTCTGGAGCTCGTTGAGCGTGGAGCAGTAGTCCAGAATGCTCGTTAACTGCCGGCGGAAACGGTCTCGTTCTTCCTCAGTGAGTTCTAGTCGGGCCAGCCGGGCGACGTGATCGACAATCGCAGGATCGAGGCGCATAACGGCATCACTGGTCCCAATCGTAGCATAGGACGCTTCGCCCCACTACAGCGATCCACACCCGGTCGTACTAGGACGCCACGGCGGCCGGCGTCAGTCGACTAAGACTTCACTAGCAACGAGTTATTGTGAACCGCGCAGACGAGGATCGAGGATGTCTCGGAAGGCATCGCCGAGCAAGTTCCAGCCGAGGACAAACAGGAAGATCGCCGTACCGGGAAAGACCACAGTAAACCAATAGATGAACGGGTTGCCTGGCACGCCGAGGATCCAGCTGCGGGACATGTTAATGAGCTGTCCCCAGTCCGCATACCCCACTTCCGCCCCCAGCCCCAAAAACGAGAGCGCGGCCGCAATCAGCACGATGACGCCCATGTCAAACGCCGCGACCACAAGCAACGGGTAAATCGCGTTCGGAATCACATGGCGGGTGATGATGCGCAGATCTCCTGCCCCCGCCGCGCGCGCCGCCTCCACGAAGTCCCGCTGTTTGACGGACAGGATATCGCCCCGGAGGTACCGCGCATACGTGGGCCACCCCACGATCGCGATCGCGATCATGACCTTATCCAATCCCTTCCCTAGTACTGCGGTAATGACAACGGCGAGCACCAGGCTGGGAAACGCCAAGAACACATCGGTGATCCGCATCACGATCTCGTCGAGCCGCCGACCATAGTATCCGGCGATGCTCCCCATCACCAGACCGATCATGATCGAGATGGCCTCGACGACGACCGCCACCCGAAAGGCGGTGCGCGTCCCCCACACGATCCCGTAGTACAGGTCATATTGGTTTCCGGTTAGCCCCAGTGGGTGCCCGGCCTTGGGGGGCGTGGGGTCCGGGAGGAACCCTTCGTGGGGAATCAGGTACGGATCGCGACTATTGGGCAGCGGAGGAGCCAGTACCGGCGCCAGAATAGCAACGGCGATAAACCCGAAGATGATCGCAAACCCACCAATCGAGAGAGGGTTACGCTTCATCCGTCGCGTGAAATCAGACGGGAGGGCCCAAAACGCCAACACCGCCGCTACCATCAGCAAGAACACGCCCACATCCAGCGGGTGGCGCACTACCCGCAAGCGGAGAGTAGGGACGGCGGTCGTGAGGACCGCGAGTGCTACGAGCACGCTGCCCGTAATCCGCAGCGTGTGCAGAGGGGTCGTGCGGGCAATCGTGGCGCGAATGACGCTCACAACATCACGCTCAGCTTAGGCGAATGCGCGGATCGATCGCCGCGTACAGCACGTCGGCGGCCAAGTTTCCCAGCACGGTGAGACCAGCCACGAATATGGCGAACCCCGTGACGCCGGGGATGTCCAGCTGAACCGCGGCCGTCGCGCCCCACTTGCCAATCCCGGGGAAGTTGAAAATGGTCTCTGCCAACACCACACCGCCCAGCAGCCCGACAAAGAGCAGGCTGCTCAACGTGATGACGGGGATCAGAGCATTGCGGCGAGCATGTTGGTTGATCACCACAGTTTCTGCTAGCCCTTTGGCGCGCGCCGTTCGCACGTAGTCCTGTCGCAAGACCTCCAGCATGGACGATCGCGTGATGCGCACCAACAGGGCCATCTCCACGAGCACCAACGTGAGCGCAGGTCCCGCGATGTGTTTGATGGCATCCACGAAGATCCACCCCTGCCCGTTCAGCAGCGCATCGACAGTCATAAGATGCGTGTACGAACGAAATTGGGGAGACTGCGTGAAGAGGTCCGCCTCCAGCGACAGACGGCCCGGCGGGAACCAGTTCAGCCACCCGTAGAAGACCATGAGCAGAATGAGGCCCCACACGAACGACGGCATGCCGCGCAGCGAAATGGCAAAGAGACGCGAGAAGTGATCTACAAAACGATCTCTGTGCACTGCCGCCTGCGTGCCAAGCCAGACGCCGATGAGGATCACCGGCACAAAGATATAGAGCGTTAACTCGAGCGTGGCCGGAAAGAAAGCCGCGATCGCCTGGCTCGTGGGCATGCGGGCCGTCTGCGACCAACCCAGATCCCCATGGGCCAACTGCTGCAGCCACATCCCGTATTGCACGTACACCGGCTGGTCGAGCCCATACTTGCGGATGATGCTGGGGAGCGCCGCGAGCTGCTTGACATCTGTCACAAACAACGCAGCCCGTTGGGCGGGCGAGACTAGCTGGAGGAGGGCAAAGATGAGAACAGTGACGCCGAAGGCGACAAGCGGCAGGAGGAGAAAACGGCGCGCGACGTACGCCCCCATCAGATCCCCCCGGATCCTGGGGGCCGGGATGTTGCGCCCGGCCCCCAGGCCGCTGACTCTAGTGTGGCCTTATTGCCCCTTCGAGAATCGGTATGCGTATTCATATCCTTCCGCGAACATCGGGTTGTTATACCAACCCTTCACCCAGGAGCGCAGGACTAAGGTCCCCACGGGATATCTGACGTAGATCGTGGGGACGTCTTGATACGCGATCTCCTGGATTTTGAGGTAGGCCTGCTCCCGCTTCTTCGGATCGGGCTCCTTGCCCGCTTGCTCGATCAGCCGATCGACCTCGGGATTCTTGTACCCCTGGCCCTGCGAAAACGATCCGGTGCTGTGCATGAACGGCGTGGTGAAGTTGTCCGGATCCGGGTAGTCCGCAGCCCAGCCGAGTGCGAACATGGGCAGCTTGTGCTTAGGATACAATCCCAGGTAGGTCGACCACGTAATGCCGCGGGTATCGACTTTGAACTTCGGGTTGAGCCCTTCTACGGCTTCCTTGACCATCTGCGTCAACGTTTGGCGGCCGATGTTCCCCGTGTTGAATGAGAGGGTGAACTTGAAGCCCTTGTCCCAGACCTGACCGCCCCAGGCTTCCTTGAATTCAGCGATCGCCTTATCCTTGTTGACGTCATACCACTTGCCGCGCGCTGCGTAGCCTAGCATGCCGATTGGAATCGGCCCGTTGGCCACCCGGCCCTTGCCACGAAACGCCTGGTCAATGATCGCCTGACGATCCACCAGGTACGCGAAGGCGCGCCGGACATGGATGTCGCTGAAGAAGTTGGGGGGGATGCCGTTCCCGTCCAGCTTGCCGCTGCCAATATCCGTATTCCCCTCGGGATCAATGTTGTAGGTCATGAAGATTGCCGGGCTGGTCCCTAACGCCGGAAGGTCGTCCACGACACGCACGCCAGGCAGGCCCTGCACCGCGGGCAGGTTCTGAAGGCCACCCAGAGAAATCATGTCCGCATCACCATTCTGTAGAGACAGCCGGCGAGGGCCAAACTCCTCGACGTTCTGGAGGACAATCCGGCGAAGCTTGGCCGGGGCCCGCCAGTAGTTGTCATTGCGAATGAGCGTCACGACCTTGGTCCCCCGGTCCCACCGCTCCAGCTTGAAGGGTCCGGTGCCGTTGGATTTGTCGAAGAGCGCCATCTGATCCGGCTTCGGCAGGTTATTGTACTTCGCCCACGTCTCCTTTTGGCCGTCCCACCCTCCGTTGGCAACGACGAACTTCTGGGAGTGCACCGGGGGCCAGTTTGGCATGATACTGAGGAATGCCCCGTAGGGCTTGGCCAACGTGATCACCACGTTGTTCCCCTGAACCTGGATCGCCTTGTTGGCGCGGTCGTAGATGTCGGGAATCAAATTCCCCTTGTCATCGCGCGTCGACTGCACGTCGAATCCGAGGATCGGCGCCAGCAAGAGCCAGGACGGACCCCCGTCGCGGTCGGTCAACATGATCCGCATGAACGAGTACTTGACGTCCTCAGCCGTCAGGGGGGTCCCGTCGTGGAATTTCACGCCTTGGCGGATCTTGAAGGTGAAGGTCCTTCCGTCAGCGGAGATGCCGCCGTTTTGGAGGCTCGGGACCTCGGTCGCAAGCATCGGATCGTAGAGATCCGTCCGTCCTCCCCGGAAGAAAATCAGGGTCTCGTAGATGTTCCACAGAATCGTGGCCGCGCTCGTGGTATCGTACTGCCACGCCGGATCCAGGCTCTCGGGGTCACCCGAGGCCTGATAGACGAAGGTGTCCGGATTCTTCACCGCCTGGCCCTGCACGATGCCCGTAAAGGTCGCGAGCGTCACGCCAAGGGTCAAGATGAGTACAACCGCTAACCGTCGTTGCAAGTTCATCACTGTGATCCTCCTTTAGTTGTCGCTGTAACACGTGCTGCAGCTATGCGGCCTGCTCACCCACCACCTCCTTCGCCCATACTCCATGTCAGGCGGTCGGCTGCTTCAGCACGGCCGCTTTGCTGCGCTGCTGTTTGAAGGGCTGGACTTCGCAGGCCACGGTGTGGCCGCTGCCCCGGTAGTCGACCAAATCTTGTTCGTTGATGCTGCAGCTCTCCCGCGCATACAAGCACCGGGTGTGGAACCGACATCCCGACGGCGGGTTCACCGGACTGGGAACGTCTCCCGGCAGGATGATACGTTCCCGCCGGAACCCCGGGTGAGGGATGGGGACGGCAGAGAGCAACGCCTCCGTATACGGATGCTGCGGGTTGCTGAACAACTCATCGGCCGTGGCGATCTCCACGATCTTGCCCAGGTACATCACTGCGATGCGGTCGCTAATGTGCTTAACGACTGATAGGTCGTGCGCGATAAACAGGTACGTGAGCCCGAACTCTTTCTGCAGCTCCTCCAGCAGATTGAGCACCTGCGCCTGGAT
>WNEZ01017638.1_pt1 | contig 12081 bp, 11 predicted proteins | sample 5400521 | NCBI WGS metagenome assembly WNEZ01 (sample SAMN13153339, study PRJNA577476) | soil metagenome | isolation source: 120 cm saprolite under Douglas fir tree site 2 hole 1 replicate 1 | place: USA:California | collected 2015-04-18
TGCCGCGCATCAGCCAGCCGCAGACGCGGAGCGAGGACGTCCGCGAGGATAAGAAGTCGGAGATTTTCGGCCCGGTCATCGCCAACCTCACGCCACGCATCGACATCCCGAAATTGACCGTCCGCCCGTTCGAGCGCCTCGCGGTGCCGGACGATCGCGACCGCACGCGGCTGTTCGACGCTGGCGCTCTGCGCTCCACGCCCGCCGCGTTCGAGCCCTGGCATTCCGGCGAAGAGCCGATGCTGTTCGCCCCGCGGCCGCGCGAGCCGGCCGACCCCGACCTGAAGCGCACGCTCTTCGACCCGCCGACCAATACGCAGACCGGCGGCGTCACCATCGCGCGCAAGGGCCAGGTGACGGGCGAAGGTCAGCGTCCGAGGACGCCGGCGGAGCTCCTGGGGCTTGCGGGAGAAACGCGCGTCGCGGCGCAGCGATGCCTCGCCGATGCGGTCTATTTCGAGTCGCGCGGCGAGCCCATCACCGGGCAGATCGCCGTCGCCCAGGTGGTGCTCAACCGGGCATTCTCCGGCTTCTATCCGCGCGACGTGTGCGGCGTGGTCTATCAAAACGCCCACCGCTATCTCGCGTGTCAGTTCACGTTTGCCTGCATGGGGCTGTCGTTGACGGTGAGGGAGCCGGATGCGCGCGAGCGCGCCGAGCGTATCGCCCGCGACGTGCTCGACGGCAGGCTCTGGGTGGAGGACGTCGGCAAGTCGACCCATTATCACGCTTATTGGGTGCACCCGTGGTGGGCGCGCCTGATGAAGACGCTGTCGCAGATCGGCGTGCACACCTTCTATCGCCCGTACAACTGGGGCGACGGCTCCGATGCGCCCGCGTGGGGCACGTTCCGGATCATGGGGGAGAAATCGACACCTTCACCGGTCGCGGCCCGCGAGCCGGCTGAGGTCCAGCCGCCACCCGCTGCGCCGCCATAGTCCGAGACCGCGCTCAGCGCTCCGCGCCGCGCGCCGCGTCATCCGCAACCCTCGGATTGAGCGCGCGCGCCGCAGCGACGTCTTCCTCGCCGGCCGCCTTGTCGCCGACCTTGATTTTGGCCTGCCCGCGGTTGAACAGCGCCATGGCGTGCCTGGGATCGACGCGGATCGCCTGATCGTAGTCCTCGATCGCCTTGGCGTATTCGCGCTTGTAGAAGTGCACCAGGCCGCGATTGTAGAAGGCCATCGCGTTGCTTGGATCGATGCGGATCGCCCGCTCGAAATCCTGCAGCGCCCGCTCGAACTCGCCGCCAACCGTGTATGCGATCCCGCGATTATTAAAGGCGAGCGCAAAGGCGGGGTCGAGCTTGACGGCCTCGCCATAGTCGGCGATCGCGCGGGGATAATCGCGCTTGTAGAAATAGGCGAGCCCGCGCGCATAGAACGTGCGCGGACTCTGCGGCGCGAGCTTGGCGGCCTTGGCATAGTCCTGGATGGCATGCTCGTAGTCCTGCTTGCTCGCGTAGGCGAGGCCGCGGTTGAGCAGGTGCTCGGCATTGAGCGCGTCGAGCCGAATGGCCTGGCCGTAATCCTGGATCGCGCGATCGAAGTCGCGCTTTTCGGCGTAAGCGAGCGCGCGGTTGCTCAACGCTTCGGTGTAGTTCGGATCGAGGCGCAGCGCCTGAGCGTAGTCCGCGATCGCACTGTCGGTATCGCCCTTGTTCGCGTGGGCGAGGCCGCGGTTGTTGAACGCGGCCGCATTATTCGGATCGAGCCGGATCGCCTCGTCATAATCCTGCACGGCACGCCCGTAATCGCCCAGATTGGCGTATGCGATGCCGCGATTGCTGAGCGCCAGCGCGTGCCGCGGATCGAGCTCGATCACCCGGTCGTAGCTTTCGATCGCTCGCTGGTGATCGCCCTTGTTGCGGTAGGCGATGCCGCGGTTGAACTGGGCATCGACCGAGGCGGGATCGAGCGAGATGGCCTGGTCATAGTCGGTGACGGCGCGGTCATAGTCGCCCTTACGTCCGTAGGCAACGCCGCGATTGATCAGCGCGTCGACGAAACGCGCATCGAGACGAAGCGCCTGGTCGTAGTCGCGGATCGCGCCGGCGAAATCGTTCTTCGCGGCGAGCGCGATGCCGCGATTGTTGAAGGCCTGGACGCCGGTGGGATCGAGCCGGATCGCCTGATCGTAGTCTGCGACGGCGCGGTCGTAGTCGCGCCGGAAGTAATGGGCGAGACCGCGGACATAGAAGGTGCGCGCGTTGCGCGGATCGAGCTTGATCGCCTGGTCATAGTCGGCGATCGCCCGCGCATAGTCGTTGCGATAGGCGTGCACCAGGCCGCGCGCGGCAAAGAGCTGGGGATTGCGCGGATCGAGGCGTGTCGCGCGGTCGTAGTCGGCGGCCGCCCGGTCGTAGTCGCGCTTTTCGGTATAGGCGACGGCGCGGTTGATCAGGGCATCGGCGTAATTCGGGTCGAGCTCGATCGCCTTGGCATAGTCCTGGATGGCGCGGTCGTAGTCGCCTTTTTCCGCCTGGACGACGCCGCGGTTGTTGAACGCGAGCGGCTGCTTCGGATCGATCTTGATCGCCTGGTCGTAGTCTTCGATCGCGCGATCGAGCTCGCCCTTGTTGCGATAGGCGATGCCGCGATTGACCAATGCATCCGAGGAATTGGGATCGAGCGCGATCGCGCGCTGGAAATCGGCGACTGCCCGGTCGTAGTCGCGCTTGCTCGCATAGGCGAGACCGCGATTACTGAACGCGATGGCGTAGTCCGGATCGAGCTCGACCGCACGATCGTAGTCCTGGATGGCGCGGTCGTAGTCGCGCCGATGGAAATATGCGAGCCCCCGCACGTAGAAGGCGCGCGCATCCTTCGGATCGATCTCGATCGCGCGATCATAGTCCTTGATGGCGCGGTCGTAGTCCCCGAGCGTCCGGTAGGTGATGCCGCGGCCGATGAAGGCCGCCGCGTAGAGCGGGCTCAGCCGGATCGCGTCGTCATAATCCTTGATGGCGCGAGGGTAATCGCGGATGCGAAAGCGCGCGTTGGCGCGGTTGGCATAGGCGACCGCCAGATTGTCCCAGCTGTCGAGCGCGGCCTGGATCACCGCCGTGCAACCGCTGATCTGCAGGTCGGGCAGGCTGATGTCCTTGCCCTCGCACCAGATCCACGACTGGGATTTTTCAGCCGCGGCGGGAATTGCAAGCCAGGGCGCCGACAGGATCGCGGTCGTGCCCGCAAGGCTGTTGATGAGGCGTAACCGATGCGAACGCCCCATGCTCACACGCGTCCCCGAGAACAAGCCGCAGCCGAGGTTGCTAACGCCCCCGTCAGACCTTTGTTCCCGTTCGCTTAGCCGCAAGCGCCTAATATCACGGGATTTTAGGGGATGGCCGAGGCAAGGCCTCTGCTGCGCCCCTTCCCTCCCTCGGACCGCCGGAACAAGGCATCCGCGCTCCGGTTAAGCCGATGGTGATCACTCGGCTCGGCCAGACGAGGCACGGAAATGCACAATCGGCGTTTGCGATTTGGAGATGACGGCGGGCCGGCTGAGCCTCGCTGCCCCGCGGCGTGGCGTGGCAACACCTCCGCGCCCAGCGACTGAAACATGCAGAGCCTCAACGCCGCGGAAGACCGCAAGCGGCGACAAAAATCCCCGACTGCGAATGGCCCCCAGTCACCATTTCGATGGTTGCGTATGCTCGGCCCCGGCCTCGTCACCGGCGCCGCCGACGACGATCCGTCGGGCATTGCAACCTATTCCCAGGCCGGCGCGCATTTCGGATACGGCCTGTTATGGACCGTCTTCCTGACCACACCCTTCATGATCGCGATCCAGCTGGTCAGCGGCCAGATCGGGCGCGTTACCGGCAAGGGCATCGTCGCCAACGTCAAGGAGTTTTACCCGCAATCGCTCGTCCTCTGCCTGGTCGCGCTCCTGGTGGTGGCGAACACGATCAATATCGCGGCCGATATCGCGGCGATGGGCGAGGCGCTCTATCTCGTCATTGGTGGTCTCAAGCACGAGCATACGCTCATCTTCGCGTCGGTCTCGGTGCTGCTGCAGGTCTTCGTGCCGTACCGACGCTACGCGCCCTTCCTCAAATGTCTCACCCTCGTTCTCTTCCTCTATGTCGCGGTGGTCTTCACCGTGCAGATATCCTGGCGCGACGTGGTGCGCGGCACGTTTCTGCCGTCGCTCTCGCTCGACCGTGACCTTCTGCTGATGATCGTCGCCGTGTTCGGCACCACCATCAGCCCCTACCTCTTCTTCTGGCAGGCCTCGCAGGAGGTCGAGGAGTTGAAGCGACCGCCCCGCGGCGAACCGCTGAAGAAGGCGCGATACGAGAACGGCGAACTCAAGCGGATCGCGGTCGACACCACGGCCGGCATGGTTTTGTCCAACCTGGTCGCCTATTTCATCATCATAACGACCGCCGCGACGCTGCACGCTCACGGCGTGACCGACGTCAAGACCGCCGCGGATGCAGCGAACGCCTTGCGCCCGATCGCCGGTGACCTGGCGTTCGCCCTGTTTGCCCTCGGCATCATCGGCACCGGGCTCCTGGCCATTCCGGTGCTCGCCGGCTCGGCCGCCTATGGGGTGGCTGAGGCCTGCGGCTGGCCCTGCTCGCTGGAAGCAAAGTTTCCCGACGCCATCGGCTTCTATTCCATCATCGCGGCCGCGACGATCATCGGGTTTGCGCTCACCTTCACGCCCATCGAGCCCATCCAGCTTCTGGTATGGGCCGCTGTCATCAACGGCGTCGTCGCTGTTCCAATCATGGCGATGATGATGCTGATCGTCACCAAGCAGCAGGCGATGGGGCGCTTCCGCGCACATCGGCCCCTGCGATGGACCGGCTGGGGCGCGACCGCGCTGATGGGGCTGACGGTGCTCGCGCTCGTGGGATCCTTGTTCCAGCGCCTGCCAAGCGGAACCTCCCGACCATTGCATCCGGCCCGCCGCCGTGGGAAAAGTTGCGCGGCACGAAGGGACGGTGGGAATGCGCGGGCGCGTCGCGTTTGCCTTGTTGTGCGTGATTGGGGTTGGTCAGGCCGCTGCCGAAGGGCTCGACGAGCAGGCCGCGGCGGCGATCACGCAATATCGCCAGCAGCACGGGCTTTCCGCCGTCACGGCCGATCCCCGCCTGAAGCAACTCGCGCTGGATCAGGCGCGCGCCATGGCGAGGGCGGACGTGCTCGACCACAGCGTCGCTAATTCGTTTCAGGTGCGCCTCGCCAGCTACAATCCGGATGTTGCGGTGGAGAACATCGCGGCCGGCACGCGCGACTTTTCCGCCACCCTCGCGATGTGGAAGCGCTCCGCCGGCCACAACGCCAATCTCCTTAGAAACGGCGCGACGCGCTTCGGCATCGCGAGCATCGATGCCCCGCAATCGCGATACAAGATGTACTGGGCGCTCATCATGGCCGCGCCGCACGCGCCGCGCGCGACCAAACAGGCGAGCGCTCCCGGATTGATGCGCGCCGCGCCGACGGAAGGCCGCGTCGTGCGCGCCCGCACGCAGACGGCGCGCCGCGCATCGCGCAAAGATAATTCCGATGTATTTTCCAGCCTCGCCCGCACGTTCCGGGCGCTATGGCAGGGTCTCACGGCCAGCGCGAAGTAGCCGACCCGGCTCACCGCCTCACATGGCTTGGGCAAGTGGCGCGCTCGGAGAGATTCGAACTCCCGACCCCCAGATTCGAAGTCTGGTGCTCTATCCAGCTGAGCTACGAGCGCAGGCGGCCTTGTGGCCGCGAGGCCCGAGCATCTATCACCGTGGCGGCATCAACTCAATTCGGCATGTGACGCTGCGCCGGATATTTATTGTGGGCCGCTGCGCGCGTTGCAATTAGTATCGGGCGCCAGACACGCCGGAAGGAGCCCGCATGCAGAACGTCGACATCCTGGACACGCGCTTTCGCGCGGCGCTGCGGCGCATGTCGGAGCGCGGCCGGCTCAAATCCTATCTGCCGCCGGCCGACCCGCATCTCGAGATCGCCGGCATCATGAAGGAGCGCGACGGCGAAGAGGCAATCCTGTTCGGCGACGTCAAGGGCTACGACGTGCCGGTGGTCGGCAACATGCTGTCGTGCCAGGCGAACTGCGAGGCCGCCTTCGGCGCCGATTTCCGCGCTATCCGCGGGCTCATCGGCCGCGCCATCGGCGCGCCCAAGCCGCCCGTTGCCGCCCAGAAGGCGCCGGTGCAGCAGCACGTCGTCACCGAGAAGATCGATCTCCCTCGCATGCTGCCCGCGCTGCATCACACGGCGGCCGATGGCGGCCGTTTCATCACCGCCGGGGTCGTGATCGCGCGCGATCCCGACACCGGCGTCTACAACGCGTCCTACCATCGGCTCCAGCTGGTCGGCCCCGACCGCACCGGCATCAAGCTCGACTATGGACGCCATCTGCGGCTCGCCTTCGAGCGCGCGAAGGCCAAAGGCCAGCACCTGCCGGTCGTGGTCTGCATCGGCACCGACATCGCGCTGCAATCCACCGCATCGACGAGACGATCGACGAAGGCCCGTTCGGCGAATTCGTCGGTTACCTCGCCCCGGCCGACAAGGCGCCGGTGATCGAGGTCACCGCGGTCACGCATCGCGACCGGCCGATCTATCATGCCATCAACGGCTACGGGCGCGAGACCATCATGTTGAGGAAATACGTACTCGAGGCGAGCCTCCTGAAGGTCTTGCAGCCGGCGGTGCCGATCGTGACCGACGCGGAGATGACGGCGGGCGGGCTACACCGCTTCCACGCCGTGATCCAGGTCAAGAAGACGATGCCGCAGCACGATGGCCTGCAGCGCAACGCGATCCTCGCCGCCTTCGGCGCGCTCAAGGACCTCGATCTCGTCATCGTGGTCGACGACGACATCGACATTCGCGATCCGCACGACGTCGAATACGCGCTCGCGACCCGCATGGAGGCATCGCGCGACCTGCTGGTGATGCCGGACGGGCGCGGCCACGAATATATCCGCGTCGGCAACAAGGGCATCCGCACCAAGCTCGGCATCGACGCCACTGTGCCGTTCGAGGAACGGGGGCGCTTCATGCGCTGCGAGTTCGCGCCGGTCGACGCCGAGCAGAAGCATTTCTCGACCGATGCGGCGCGCATTCAGGCGCGGCTCGATATCTGAAATTCAACCGAAGCAGGAGACGCGGCCATGGACGTGCGCGCGGCAGTCGCTGTTGCGGCGGGCAAACCGCTCGAAGTCACCACGGTGGTGCTCGAGGGGCCGAAAGCCGGCGAGGTGATGGTCGAGATCAAGGCGACCGGCATCTGCCACACCGACGAGTTCACCCTCTCGGGCGCGGACCCGGAAGGGCTGTTTCCCGCAATTCTCGGTCACGAGGGCGCGGGCGTGGTGGTCGACGTCGGACCGGGCGTCACGTCGGTCAAGCAAGGCGACCACGTCATTCCGCTCTATACGCCGGAATGCCGGCAATGTCCCTCCTGCCTCTCGCGCAAGACGAACCTCTGCACCGCGATCCGCGCCACGCAGGGCCAGGGCGTCATGCCCGACGGCACGTCGCGCTTCTCGCGCGACGGCCGCAAGCTGCACCATTACATGGGGACCTCGACCTTCGCGAATTTCACCGTGCTGCCGGAGATCGCGGTGGCGAAGATCCGCGAGGACGCACCGTTCGACAAGGTCTGCTACATCGGCTGCGGGGTGACCACCGGCATCGGCGCGGTGCTCAACACGGCGAAAGTCGAGCCCGGCGCGAAGTGCGTCGTGTTCGGCCTCGGCGGCATCGGCCTCAACGTGATCCAGGGGCTGCGCCTCGCCGGCGCCGACATGATCATCGGCGTCGACGTCAACAATACCAAGAAGCCGTGGGGCGAGCGCTTCGGCATGACGCACTTCGTCAACCCGAAGGAGCTCGGCGGCGATCTCGTGCCTCACCTGGTCAACATGACCAAGCGCGGCGCCGACCAGATCGGCGGCGCCGACTACACATTTGATTGCACCGGAAACGTCACCGTGATGCGCCAGGCGCTCGAGGCCTGCCATCGCGGCTGGGGGCAGTCCATCATCATCGGCGTCGCGCCGGCCGGCGCCGAGATCGCGACCCGGCCGTTCCAGCTGGTGACCGGCCGCGTGTGGAAGGGCACCGCCTTCGGCGGCGCGCGCGGCCGCACCGACGTGCCAAAAATCGTCGACTGGTACATGGAGGGCAAGATCGAGATCGACCCGATGATCACGCACACCATGGCGCTCGCCGAGATCAACAAGGCCTTCGATTTGATGCACGCCGGCGAAAGCATTCGCAGCGTGGTGCTTTTTTGAGCACAGGCCATGTGACTTGCGAAATGGAGCAATGAGATATCTGCATAACGGCGGGTTCCATCGCTGTCGCATCGCAGCGCAGCATGTTTGTGGGAGGAACTTCGCTCGCTGCGACGTGTTGGCATTGGCAAAGGTCGCTGAATGGGAGACCGCCATGACAGACCCCCGTATGACCGACCCTCGCGATTACGATTACCGCAGGTCCGATCTCGAGCGTTCCAATCTTGATCTCAGCTCGGCGTCCAACGCCTTGTGGGGATGGATTGCCGGCGCGGTATTCGTCGTTGTCGTGCTGTTCCTCGTGTTCGCATCTGGCAACAAGCAGGAGGGCGCGATGAACAATCTGCCCTCTACCAGTGCGCCGTCGACCACTGGGGCTGCGCCTCGCAGCAGCCCGCCGGCCGTGCCGGTCACGCCGCCGGCGACCGCGCCGCGCCAGTAGCGTTGCGTCAGTTCGCGTCGTCGATTCAGTAAGGGTTGGTGGCGTAGAGCGCTCCGGTCCTGCCGGAGCGCTCACGCATGTCTGATGCGACGCGACTCAGCCGGTCTTGAGTCGCGGCATCAATCCGAGTGCGTTCTCCCGCATGATCCTGCGACGGTCGCCCTCGTCGCCGAAGAATTCGGTCACGCCTTTCACGTGATCGGCACTGGTGCGATAGGGATAGTCGGTCCCGAACATGATCTGCGATGACGAGACCACCTTGCTGAGGGAGGCGAGCGCCATTGGGTTCGCCACCTGCGCGACGTCGTAATAGAACCGTTTGAGCTCGTACTCGACGCCGCGCGGGATGTTCGGTTGGACGTTCGGGTTGAGCAGTGGCATGCGGATATAGCGCTCGTAGAGGAACGGCATGGTCCCGCCGCCGTGCGAGAAAATCCATTTGATCTCGGGATAGCGCGCGGCCGTGCCGGTGAACACGATCGAGCCGATCGCACGTGACGTGTCGGTCTGGAACTCGACCGTCGCGCGCGACACCACCGGCAGGATGCCGCGGCAGCAGTCCGCCACGGTCGGATGGGTGTAGACCACGGCCTTGCGCCGGTTGAGCTCCTCCATCACCGGATCGAATGCGGGATCGCCCAGCCATTTGTCGCCGAAGCTCGTCATCAGGCCGATGCCGTGCGCTTTCAGCGTGTCGAGGGCGTATTCGATTTCCTTGAGGCTGCCGTCGATATCGGGCAGCGGCAGCGCCGCGAAGACGCCGAACCGGCCGGGGTGATCGCGCACGAGCGTTGCCGCGTATTCGTTGCACCGGCGCGCGAGGCGGCGTGCCGCGTCATTGTTGCCGAACCACACGCCCGGGTTCGTGATCGAGGTGATGGCGGTCGCGACGCCGGCCTTGTCCATGTCCTCGAGCGATCTCTGCACGCTCCAGCGAAAAAGCGCCGCCTCGTTGAGGCCGCGGGCGATCAGCTCATGGTTATAGGCCGGTGGCGAGATGTGATGGTGCACGTCGATGACGGTTTTCGGCGGCGCCGATGGGCCGGTTTGCGCGCGAGCGCGCGACGAGGCGCCGGGCAAGCCCAAGGCGGCGACGCCGCCGGCCAGAAAATGGCGCCGGCTGACCGTCACGGGTGCCGGCGGGCAACATGAACACGGTGGGAGGAAGCGACGCGCGGCCGTTTTCATGCAGGTTCCCCGTCCTTGCCCTTTACCGTCCTGGGATTATTGCCGTTTCCGATCGCCGCGCCATGGGAACTTGGCCTCTCGGCCCCGAATTATCCTTGCGAGAAGGACTCTCTCGCAGGAGGTGGTCATGGCTGCTCGGGATCGATATCGCCACGACTCGATCGATGATCCGAATGCGCCCATCGAGCCGGTACCGCAGCCCGATCCGATGCTCGCGCCCGGACGGGCGAGCGTGCTGCAGGAATGCATTATCGCGATCGCATTGGTGGCGATTGTGACGCTCGTCTTTTACGGCCTCAATCACGGCTCGCCGGAAATTTCCGAGATTACGGGAACGCCGACGAGCTCGGCGCCGCCCGCGGCGACGCAAGCTCCGCAAAACACGGGCCAAGCGCCGCAAACCACCAGCCAAGCTCCGCAGGAAGCGCCCAAGCAAGCGCAGCCGAAGGTCCCCTCACCCGCCGGCCAAGGCGCGCGGTGAGGATGCCGGGCTAGCCGATGCGCGATCAGCCCCCAGATCGCAACGTGCCTCTGCAGGAACGGGAAGCGCGGCTCTTCGAGTCCTCCTGGGCTTGGCTGACCGCCGGCCTGCTCGTCGCCGTCGTCGTCGCGATCATCGCGATCACGGCCAGCATCCTGAGCGGCAGTGCGCCCGAAGTTCCCCCGCTCGCGATGCGACCGCCGGCGGACGATCCGGCGAATCCGCCCGCCGCGGCTGCGCCCAATACAGCGCGCAAAGCCGGTGACATCGTGCGGTGATTTTGGTTCGCGGCTGTTGTCGGCGAAGGGCATCAACTTCGCCGACGCGTGCGCTAGCGCTTCGAGAATCCCTCGCGGATCGACTGCACGCGCGCGCCCGGCGTCGCCGCCGCCTCCTCGCCGTTGACGAACTCGTCGCACTGCGCGGTCCGGCCCGGGGTGAATTTGCCGGTATCATTGTTGAACTTGAGTTCGCGGCAGACCGCGCCGTCGGCGCTGTTGAAGAGCACCTGGCCGGTGCGCGTCTCGGTGAAGCGTTTGGCCGCCGCCTCGGCGGGCGAAGGACGCGTGGTGAGGAAATTGGGCGTCCACCCGAAATAATGTCCGCAGGCCAATAAGGCCGCCAGCAGCCCATAGCACAGTAGCGCGAGCCGCGTGTTGCGTGCCCGCTCGCGCGCGAGGCGGGCTTCCGACTTATGCCGCAGGCGCGCGAATGCCTCGCGGTCGCGCCCGGCAGCAGTCTGCGAAAGCGCTGAAGCAGTCGTCATGGCGCCTACTCGAAATGCCGGGATCAGCCTACGGGACCATGTCCCTCCGAACGGCTAAACGGATGACTAAAGAGCGATTCAATTGGGCCGCAACCGAAACTACAGCGGCAAATTATCGTGCTTGCGCGCCGGCATCTCCACTTTCTTCCCTTTGAGCATGGTGAGCGCCCGCGCAATGCGCTTGCGCGTGGCGTGCGGCATGATCACCTCGTCGATATAGCCGCGCTCGGCCGCGACGAAGGGCGAAAGGAAACGGTCCTCGTACTCCTTGGTGCGCGCCGCGATCTTCTTGGCGTCGCCGAGATCTGATCGGAAGATGATCTCGACCGCGCCCTTCGCGCCCATCACCGCGATCTGGGCAGTCGGCCAGGCATAGTTCACGTCGCCGCCGATATGCTTCGACGCCATGACGTCATAGGCGCCGCCGAATGCCTTGCGCGTGATCACGGTGACGAGCGGCACCGTGCACTGGCTGTAGGCGAACAAAAGTTTCGCGCCGTGCTTGATGAGCGCACCGTATTCCTGGTTCGTCCCGGGCAGGAATCCCGGCACGTCGACGAAGGTGACGATCGGGATATTGAAGGCATTGCAGAAGCGCACGAAGCGCGCCGCCTTGCGCGAGGCGTCGATGTCGAGCACGCCGGCGAGCACCATCGGCTGGTTGGCGACGAAGCCGACCGTGCGTCCGGCGATGCGGCCGAAGCCGGTGACGATGTTCTTGGCGAACGCCTCGGACAGCTCGAAGAAGTCGCCCTCGTCCGCCACCCGCAGGATCAGCTCCTTAATGTCGTAGGGCTTGTTGGGATTGTCCGGGACGAGCGTGTCGAGTGAACGGTCCTCGCGCTCGATGTCGTCAAAGCTCGGCCATTCCGGCACCGGCGCCTCGCTGTTGGCCGGCAGGAAGTCGAGAAGCCGGCGCATCTGCAGCAGACACTCGACGTCGT
>WNEZ01007794.1_pt1 | contig 12080 bp, 17 predicted proteins | sample 5400521 | NCBI WGS metagenome assembly WNEZ01 (sample SAMN13153339, study PRJNA577476) | soil metagenome | isolation source: 120 cm saprolite under Douglas fir tree site 2 hole 1 replicate 1 | place: USA:California | collected 2015-04-18
GGATCGCCGCCATGTCCGGCACCACGTCGCTGCGCGGCGCCTGCCCCACCGTGATCAAGCCGACCTTGGTCATGCGGTCTCCTCCTGCCCGATTTCATCCTGCCCGATCTCATTCTGGATGATGCGGGCATCCGCGGCCACCCAGCCGGCGCGCACGCGGGCGCCGGTCGCGAAGCGCACCTCGCCGAGCTCGACGGCCTGCAGCTCGAGGCCCGCCTCGGACTTCAAGATATAGCGGACGGTCTCGCCCTGGTAGACCACGTGGGCGACCGTCATCGGGAGCACCGTGTCGAGCGCCGCGGCGGGGTCGAGCCGGATCCGCTCCGGGCGCAGCGCGACCGCCACGGTGGCGCCGGCCGGCGCCGCGCCGGTGGCCGCGAGCGTGGCGCCGCCGCAGGCCACCGTGTTCGACCCGGCGGCGCGGCCGGTCAGCAGATTGATGTTGCCGATGAAGCCGGCCACGAACGCGGTCGCGGGCGTCTCGTAGAGCCCGCGGGGCGGGGCCACCTGCTCGACGCGCCCGCGGTGCATCACCGCGATGCGGTCGGACATGGTGAGCGCCTCTTCCTGGTCATGCGTCACGTAGATCGTGGTGATGCCCACCTCCCGCTGCAGGCGCTTGAGCTCGATCTTCATCTGGTCGCGCAGCTTCTTGTCGAGCGCGCCCAGCGGCTCGTCCAGCAGGAGCACCGCGGGCCGGGTGACGAGGGCGCGCGCCAGCGCCACCCGCTGCTGCTCGCCGCCCGAGAGCTGGCTCGGATAGCGCCCGCCGTGGCCGGGAAGCTGGACGAGGGCCAGGGCCTCGGCCACCCGCCGCGCGATCTCGGCCTTGTCCACCCGCTGCATGCGGAGGCCGAAGCCCACGTTCTGCGCGACGGTGCGGTGCGGGAAGAGGGCGTAGTGCTGGAACACCATGCCGACGCGGCGGCGGTGCGGGGGCACCCCGATGACGTCGGCCCCGTTGATCGCGATCGTGCCGGCGTCGGGCGTCACGAAGCCGGCCACCGAGCGCAGCGTGGTGGTTTTGCCGCACCCGGAGGGGCCGAGGAGCGTGAAGAACTCACCCGGGACGACGGCCAGCGACACCCCGTCGAGCGCCCTGGTTGTCCCGTAGCGCTTGACGAGGCCGGTCAGGGTGACGGTGCCGGTGGCGCGGGGCGCTGCCGTCAACGCATCTCCTTGTTCCACTTCTCGGTCCACTGGGGCCGTTGCTTGGCGACGTGTGCCCAGTCGAAGAGCACGAGCTTGTCCACGTCGGCCGGCCCGCTGATCATCTTCTTCGCCACGTCCGCCGGCACCTTCACGGTCTTGTTGGTCGGGCTCCAGAAGAGCTCGGTGGCGAAGGCGAGCTGCACCTCGGGCGAGAGGTAGGCGTCGATGAACTTCCACGCCAGCTCCTTGTGCTTCGAGCCGCGCGTGACCTGGACGATCTGGTCCAGGATCGGCTGCCCCTCGCTGGGGGCGACCCACTCCACCGGGATGCCCCGTTTCTGCAGATCGTAGGTGGAGGCGTCGTGGAGCACCGCGATCACGACCTCCTTCTGCTCGAGCTGCTTCTCCACGGTGCCGGTGAAGTCCACCAGCTTGGGCTGGGAGCGCTTGATGGCGGCGAGCCCGGCGTCGACGTCGAAGTAGTCCTTGCCGAAGAGCTTCGAGGTCATGAAGAGGAAGTTGATGCCGAGCGTGTTGCCGATGACGTAGGTGGCCCGCTTGCCCGCGTAGGCCTCGTCCCAGAAGTCCTTCCAGGAGGTCGGCTTCTTGATGCCGGAGTCGGTGCGGTAGGCGAGGCCGATGCGCCCCCAGAACATGGCCAGGCTCGTGTCGCCGATGAGCGCCTTCGGGTAGAGGTTCTTGATATTGGGCGCCAGCGTCTCGTTGCGCTTCTCGAAGAAGCCGCGCTCGCGCGGGATCGGGAAGGCCGGCTCGTTGCCGAAGACCACGTCGTACGGCGGGTTGTCGGGGCCCGAGGCCAGGAGCTTCGCCACCCACTCGGTGGTGATGCCGGTGACGACCTCGACCTTCACCCCGTGCTTCTTCTCGAAGGGCTCGACGAGGGCCTTCTTCATCACCTCCGACCAGCGGCCGCCGTAGCCGGTGACCACGAGGGTCGTCTGCTGCGCTTCCGCGCGGAGAACCGGGAGAAAGGTGCCGGCCAGGATCGCGATCAGGATGACGGTCAGGCGACTTCTCATGAGCAGGCCTCCGCTGAGGGCGCGATGAAAAAAGGGGCAGGGGGAGTCATCAATGTGGCTACAACGCTCTCACGACCTCGGCCGGCCAGGCGCGGGCGTCCACGCGGGCGTGCCACTCCTTGATCTTGCCGTCCCGATCGATCACCACGCCGACGCGCTGGGCGCCCTTCTGCGGGTCGACGTTGGCGCCGTAGGCCGTGCCGATGGTCCGGTTGGTGTCACAGATCAGCGGAAAGTTGAAGGAGAACTTTTCGGCGAAGAGCTTGTTCTCGGCCGGGGTGTCGAAGGACACCCCGAGGATCACCGCGTTCTTCCGGTCGTACTCGGCCTTGAGGTCGCGGAACCCGCAACCCTCCGCGGTTCAGCCCGGCGTGTCGGCCTTGGGGTAGAACCAGAGCACGACCGTCTTGCCCTTGAAGTCCGCGAGCTTCACGGGGTTGCCGGTGTGATCGCGTCCGGTGAAGTCGGGCGCCTTGTCTCCTGGGTTGAGCATGAGGCCTCCTTGTCCGCTCGGCCGGGACGCTGTCTAGGCGCAGCCGGCGCGGGGTGTCCCCGGCGCCCGCCGAGGCACGAGGGTGCAGGCGAAGGTTGCCGGCTGCTTGCGGTACTGCTCGAGCAGGGCTGAGAGCCGCGCCAGCGTCCGATCACGCTTGGCGAGGCCGATGCCGTAGATGGCCAGGTCGTTCACCAGCCGAAGATAGAACACGTGCTGGGCATCGGCGCCAGCGCCCATGCAGGGGGTGGGCTTCTCGGCCAGCCGCAGGAGGGGGCCGAACGCTCGCGTGTATTCCTGGAGGGTGGGCTCGTCGCGCAGGTCGCGGGGCACCTCGGGAAACCGGGCCAGGAATTCGTCCACCGACATCGGCGCCGCGGCGGCGCGGTCTGGCGTGCGGCGGATCTGCATCATGGGCGGTCCTCCTCTCGGAATTATAGCCGGTTGGATGATGCTCCGGGGCCTGGAGTCGAATTGGCGATATTGACGCTCGCGGAGCCGCGGCGTACGGTGGGCTCCGCCATACGGAGGCCAACCCGGCGGCCCGGCGGGGCTCACGATCGACTGAACGGGAGGTATTGACCATGAACGCCATGCGCGCGCTGGACCTTGATCAGATCACCGCCATCATCGCGACGGCCACCAAGCCCATCAACGTGCTCTGGCAGACGGACGACTCGATCGCCTTCGTGGCGCGCGGCCGCGAGGGCCGCAGCGAGTTCCACGTGGATCCGAGCGACGAGGTGATGTACATGATCAAGGGTGACATGAACCTGCACTACCGCACCGAGCAGGGCGAGGAGAAGGTCGCGGTCATCCGCGAGGGCGAGATCCTGCACTGCCCGGCCGGCACCCCCCACTCGCCGCGCTTCGCGCCCGACGCCTACGTGCTCGTGCTCGAGCGCAAGCGGCGGCCGGCCGAGCAGGACCGGTTCCTGTGGTACTGCCCGGCGTGCGACGCGCAGCTCTACGAGGCGGTCCGGCAGGTGGGCGACTGGCGCGACGATCCGGTGTCCGAGGTCTACGCGGATTTCTACGGGGCCGAATCGCACCGGACGTGCGGCAAGTGCGGGCACGTCACCGGTTGGAAGCCCAGCGTCGAGCAGTAAAACGCGACCGTCCGCTCGATGCTCAGGGACGGTAGAACGGGGACGGCCCGCTCGAGCGTCACCGGTCCGGCCGCCCCTCGCGGTGCTCCCCGAAGTACAAGATGTGCCCCGGATCGTCCTTGATGGCGAGCTCCCGTGTCCCCCACGAGGTATCGTGCCCGTCCTTCAGCAGAGGCACCCCGTTGCTCTTCAGCGCGGCCGCCGTCGCCGCGGCATCGTCCGTCTCGAAATAGAGGTGGAAGTGCTCACCCTTGTCCACGAACTCGATGGACGTGTCCTTCCGGTCGACGAGCTTCAGATGGAGGAGCTGATTGCCCGCCCGAATCCCGGCGTAGAAGTCCTCGTACTGGAACGCGAGCGTCAGGACGACCTTCTCGGTGTAGAACCGTATTGATTGGCCCAGGTTCGTCGTACGTAGCTGTGTGATGACACTCGATATCGCGATGCCCAATCCCTCTATTGCCTGTACTTGACGTCACAGCGGTAGGTCTTGTAGTCGCCGACAAAAAAAGGCTGCAGCGCGGGCGCGATCTCCTGCCGGTACAGGTCGCCCTGCTCGTACTCTTGCATCTCCCCGGCGCTTTCCCAGAGACTCACCGCAAACCCGGTGTCCTTGTCCTCCGTGTCCTGAAGGAGCCACCGTCCGCGAAGCCCCTTGATCTGCCGCCCCTTGGTCGCCACCGTCGCGTTGTACGTCTTCTCGAAGTCCTTCCATGAGCCGGCCCGGAGTTTTCCCCACGTGATCCGCATGATCATGGCCGTTCCTCCTGCTGGTTGTTCGCTCCACACGGCCAGGTCGAGATCGCCCCCGGCCTCCCGACCCTCCGATGCCACAGCCTCGCCCGTGTGCCCTCGCTCGAGATCCGCCTGGTCACAGCCCAACGCACCACTCAATCGGAAGAGGACTCCACCGCGACGTGCAACGTCATCCGCAGAACGTCACTCGGGCACGGGGATCCTGCCCACAACCTCGACGCCCGGCTCCTTGCCAAGCTTGGGTCTGACCACCACGGTCTCTGCCTGGCCCGGCATGATACCGACCAGTGCTTGAACCGTTAGCGCGTGAGTCACCACCACGAGCGTGCCCGGTCCGCGCCAGTCGGCCAACATCTGCCTCAACGCGGCGAGCCGCTCCGGGCTCTTGTCGGACGCCGCCACGGCCCATGTGCCGTCGACTGGACCCAGCACCATCAGCCGCGCCGTCTCCAGGCACCGACACCAGGGCGAGGAGAGGATCTTGTCTGCGCGCACACCGTGTCGACGGAAGGCCTCGCCGAGCGCCCTGGCTTGCGCCCGTCCTTTCTCATCCAGATTTCGCTGGGTCGCGCAGTCGTCGATCTTGAAACCGGGCGGGTCGCCGTAGCCGGGCGGCGCGTTGCCATGGCGGATCAGCGCGACATGACTGCCATTGACGAGCGCGGCCCAGGCTTCCTGGGAATCATCGGCAGCCGCTACTGGCGCGGCGAGCAGCCAAATGGCAAGAGCGGCGAGCACGAGCCGCTTCATATGCGCCGTGTCCTTTCGACCGCTCACGTGCTCGCCAGCCGCCGATACAAGTCCATCCTTAAGCTCGTCTAACAGGCTGGGCGCCAGTCTAACAGTCCAGCACCCGCGTGATCAATCCTGAGCACGAGCAACTCAGCCGACAGGGATACCGGGCGCTCCTCCCCCGATTCGCGTGCCACGCCCTAGGCTCTTCGTGTTTCCCGCGCATCGTCCCGGGCGCGGCCTGATCACCATCACTCCTCGATGTGCCGCCGCGTCAGGTCAACGACCTGCGTGATCTGGTGCGCCAGATCCTGGAGCGCTTTTCGCAACTCGGTGCGATCAGCGTCGATGGCTGACACCTCGCGTCGGAGCTCCGCTATGCCGTCGCCAAGCTGCGCGTTCTCTCGCTCCAGGGCCTTGACCTTCTCGTTGGCGGCCTCCAGGCTTTTCAGCGCATCTAGGAGCACGCTCGTCCAGCTTCGGCACTCGTCGATCCACTCCGAGATCGTCCGGCTCACCTCGGACCTCAAGACGCCTCTCCCCTCGGTGGCGGGCTGGCGGCCGGTCACGGAGCCTCCCAAATGATCTGGCTCTTGCGGCCCACCGCGATCAGTCGGGGCGTCCCGGTGGCCCTCAGGGTCATCAATAGTCTGGCGACTCCTCTCTGGTCGAAGAAATCCAGCATCGGTTTGCCGTCGAGGAGGAGCCCGATCAGGATGCGCCGTCTGCCCGCGTTGTCGTCGAAGCCGATGACAGGCGCCCCCTGGGGGGACACACTCAAGCCAAGGCGAAGCGCGCCCGCCCGGTCATAGAGATCCATCTGGGACCAGTCGTCCGGCGCCACCGCTAGGCCGAGCCGAGAGGTCCCGGTCTCGTCGTTGAGCGTCAAACCCGGCGATCCGCCTGGCGCGATTGTCAGGGCACTTCGGTGTCGGCCCTGGTGGTCGACCAGCATGACGTGGGCCGCCCCGTCCCGCCTAACGCCCACCGTCACCGCGGACATCCCATCCTGGCCTCGGAGCTCCAGACGCGGCGACCCATCCGGCAAGACGTCGAGCGTGACCCGCGGGTCGCGCTCCTCACCGAGCATCTTGATCGCTGTCGCCCCGTCAGGGCGAACTGCAATGGCCGCCCGTGGGGTGCCGCGGCTGTCGGCAAGCTCCAGCGAGGAGCCTTCTTCTCCGACCAGCCCTAGCTGGACACGGGTCGTCCCCCTGTCATCCACGACGATAAAGCGTCTGGCGCGGATCTCGTCGGCTTCAGTTGGGAAGATGACACGCGACACCGCCAGCGCGCTCAGAAGCGCGACAAGGCTGAGCAATCCCACGACGCCCCAGCACACCGCCTTGAGCCGGCGAACCTCCCGCCGGATAAGGCTCAGCTCCTGTCCGAGTCGATCCCGCTCGCGGAGGGCTTGGCGCAGGTCCGTGATGCGAGCCGGCGCCGCGGACAGCCACGCGTGCAGGGTCTCCGGCGCCGGCACCGGTCGGTCAATGCTCATCGTGCTTCTTTTCGAGGAGGTCCAGGAGCACCTGCGAGACCCGCTGGGTCAAGTCCTCCCAGTCCTTTCGGAGTTCTTTGAGCTGATCGTCCCGCCGGCTCAGGTCCTGCCGTAGCTGCTCGCACTGCTCCTCCGCGCGCACGATCCGATCGCGCAGGGGGGCGAGCTCCCGTTCGGCGGCCTCAGCACGCGCGCGAAGCTGAGGGTGCTCACGCACCATGTGCTGGAGAGCCAGCGCGTGGCCCGCACCCGCGGCGAGCCATGCGCGGACATTGGGACGGACTTCCGGGTCGGTCGGCGCGGCGGCGGATCGGCCCCGAGCGATCCGGCGCCTGACCAGGAGGACAGCCACGACCAGGGCCAAGACGAGGGCAGCCCCACCCAGCAGCAACGGCGGGAATTGATCTAGGTGCAGCAACGTCGGCGCCTCAGCGCGCCAGGATCGGATCCGCGTCGTGCGGGCTTTGCGAGGTGGGACGGGCCGCCGGGTCGCGTGGCGAGGACACTCGCTGCGACCGCGCGAACGGTGACCGTCGCGGTCCGAAGTCGGAGTTCAGGGGCCCGCGGACCGGCCAGCTCGACGGCAACGAGGCTAGCACGTGACCGTTCTCGTCCACGAAGTGCTCGAGCGAGCGTAGCCGGTCGCCTTCCTTCTCGACGACGCCCAGGAGGCGGGTGATCTCCTCCGCGAGACCGATCTCCGGTCTATCCGGGCCGGAATCGCGCCGGAGCGGCTCGACGATGCGGGCGAGCCGCCAGCTTTCGATCTCGTCGCTGATCTCGCGAACCCGGGCGCCGTAGTGATCGAGAAGCGCCTCGTTCGAAACAACCTTCTCGTCCAGCGCCGCGAACGTCGCCCGTTGGTGGCGCAACCGCGCGTAGTCGCGAGAGATGGTGCCACTCGTCACCGTCAGGAGGATCGCGCCCAGGACCGCCGCCACCGCTGGCCACCGCCGTACGCGGAGTTGCACCACCCGGCGGTCGTTCTGATTGATCAGCAAGATATTGAGCCGACGTAACGTGCCGCTCCTGCGGGCCCCTCCCGAGATCGTGTGTGCACGCTGATGCCCACCGGCCCGGTCTAGAAGCTCGACGGCTCGCCGCACCTCTCTGGCGTCCGCGGTAGTCCGTTGCGCCGCATCGGCCGGTCGCGCGGCCAGACGGCCTACGAGGTGGCGCAACTCCAAACGCTCACTAGACCCAAGTCCGATCACCGGCCACCCTCCTGCTAGCCATGCCGTGGCTGTATCACCGCCTGCCACCAATCGATGAAGTAGGGGACGGACACGATGGCGACGATGACCAGGATCAGCGCCACGAGTCCCGCGCGAACCCAGAGTCCTGCCCGAGACCAGCTGCTGCCGAACATGCCGGGGTCCGCCTCGCGCTCATCCGGCTCGTCGTCGAAGAGCTGGGCGACTTCGTCGCGGATCCGGCGGTGGGCTCGTTCGAGGGCCTCCAGTCGGATCTCGAGCTGCGGTTGCTCCGCGAGGATCCGCGAGATGGAGTCGATCACGCGCTGGCCGTCGGTCAGCCAGCGTGCCAGGTGGGTGAGCTCTCCAGCGGGCTCGCGGCTCGGCCGCCTCGGGTTCGCGGTGGCACGGGTAAGAGCCGGAATCACACGCCGGTAGTAGCGCAGCTCGCGCTCGAGCGAGGCGATCTGGCCCGGAAGGTCGAGCCCTTCCTGACCGGTCCCTCGCCCACCACTCACGTCGATCAGCGCGAGTTGCTGCCCTCTGAGGCCGACGTCAGGCGGTGGGCTCACCGGGGATTGCTGGGGAATTGCGCGAGGGGAAGTCCGCTCAGCCGCTGAGCGAGTCATTGGGTGTCCTCCTACTTGGCCGGCCCGGCGATCACGCACCCGTCAGAGTGCGGCAAACCTATGCAGGGTGGGATCACTTGTCAAGTAAAGTTTTGCATAGCAATCGCAAACGATTGGACCCACTGCCGTTTATTCCGGTGGATTACTGTGGATAATTATTTGAGCAGCAAGAGTCCGCGGTGTCCGAACGATTACCGGGCGGAGACGACTCGAAGCACCTCCCGGTGAGCAGAACTTTGGGGGGCACTCTGTGGGAGTGTTGAATCTTCATCGGCACTGCACCCGGATCGGCTACGCGGCGGTGGACTGTACGCTGCCCGGGCTTCCGTCGGCCGGCACGACCGGGAGCTGAACCGGTCGAACGGGAAAATTCAGGGCCATCCACGCGGCCAGTCCGCCCTCGAGCGGACGGACCCGAGTGATCCCCTTACGTTTCAGCTCAAGCGCCACCCGGGCGCTCGTCGGGTCGTTGGGTGAGGCGCAGTAGAGCACCACATCCCGAGATCGGAGGAGCTCGGCCTCGTGCTCATCGATGGCGTCGGCGGCCAGCCAGCGGCTCCCCGGGATGGCGTAAGGTGTGGCCGTCACCTCGAACGGTGTTCGGAGATCGATGATCGTGACGTCTTCTCCGGCGTCGAGCCGCCGCTTGAGCGCCGCGGGTGAGACGCGGGCCGTCCAGAGCTTCCGCAGGAACAGGTGGCGGCGCCCGTACTTGACCAGGATGTACCCGGCGAGCGTAGTCGCGATGACGAGGCCGAACATGCGCCCGAGCGCGCTGGCTCGGGCGGCGATCAGGACGATGGCGTCGCTGAAGAAGTATCCGAGCGCCAGCCATGTGCCCGCCCAGAGCAGCACGCCCGCGAGGTCGTAGAGAACGAAACGCCCTACCAGGCCAAGTCGGTGGCCAGGGCCGCGACGGAGATCGCCCCGAGCACGAGCGGGATGCTGATGCGGCCCTGCGCGGCCAATGCCCCGACCGCGAGGAGAGCCGGCACGGCGGGGAGCGGCAGGCCGATCTGCTCGGCGACGGCCAGGGCGGGCAAAATCACGACGCCGGAGTGCTCGAGAAAGTGCAAGCCATCTGGGCTCATGTCCCCTCCCGATCGCACGCGGCGCGGCGATTACAGTTGCGATGCCGGATCACTCCCGACGGATTCTCCGACTGGGCCGGCGCGTCCGGGGCGTACGTTCCCGGGTTGCGTGATCTTGCGGAATTCTCACGTGATCAGTGTCGCCGCACGGCGCGTTCGCGTCACATGAGAAATTCCGGATGAGGAGGATCGCGATGCGTCGTTTGATGATCGGACTGGTGGCGGTCGGGAGTCTCATCATGGTGGTCGCCGGGCTGGCCGCGGCACAGTCCCGGAAGCCTGACGCCACCCTGAGCTTGTCGGGGGGCTCGGTGGCCGTCGGCGTCGGATATAGCTGGGGCAACGGGGTGTTGACCTACAAGGGGAGGACGTATCCCGTGCAGGTCGAAGGGCTTTCGGTGGGAGAAGTGGGGGTGACCCGTGCCACCGCGAAGGGGGATGTGTCGCACCTCGCGAAGCTCGCGGACTTTGCGGGGAACTACGCGGCAGTCGGAGCAGGGGCGACGGCCGGCGGAGGCGCCGGCACGACCGTGATGAGGAATCAGAACGGGGTCGTCATCGAGCTCCAGAGCACGACCCAGGGCGCGAGTCTCAGGCTGGGTGCCGAGGGCATTCGGCTCACTCTCGCGAAGTAAGGATCGCTCAAGTGCGGGCCGAAGACACATGAAGGACTGGCTGGCCTACACGCTTGCGGTGTGGGCTGCTCTGCTCGCACAGATCCTCATCGTCGGCTTGAGCTGACTCGAGCTTCGAGCAGAGGGATGGCCATGACGACACGTCCACGGGGTAAGGGCGCGCGCCGCGTGCGCGCAGGAGTGCTGGCGTTCGCAGCAGTCTCGGTGCTGCTGCTTGGCGAGCTGCGGGCCGCGATGGCCGGCGAGCCGACCGACCAGATCCGGACCGACATCGCCGCGATGTACGGTGCCCTGGGAGCCTCCGCCTCCGCGCCTTCTCCGTCGGGGATGGCCTCGGTGCGAAAGGTGGCGGATCAGATGTTCGACTGGCGCGCCATGGCCAGGGAGGCGCTCGGCGACCACTGGGCGAAGCGGACCGCGGAGGAGCGAAACGAGTTCGCGCGACTCTTCGTGAACCTGTTCGAGGACGCCTACCTGTCGAAGATCCGCCTCGCCGAGGCGGACAAGTTCGAGTATCTCGGCGAGACGGTGCTGGGAGACGAAGCCGTCGTCCGCACCCGCGTCGTCACCAGGAACGGCACGGCGATTCCGGTGAGTTACCGGGCACGGCGGGACGAGGCGGGGCGCTGGCGCGTGTACGACCTCGACGTCGAGCGGATCAGCCTGGTCCGCAACTATCGGTCGCAGTTCGCCTCCATCATCCGCCGCACGTCGTTCGAGCAGCTCCTCGCCCGGATGAAGGCCGCCGAGGACAAGCGCACCGGCTTCGAGGGCGGACGCGCCGGCGACCTTCTCGTCGCCGGCGGCGAGTCCCCGCTAAAGGAGATTCGCTGACGTCAGGGCCAACTGGCCCTGGGTGGGCTCCGCTCAGCAGAACCACGCCTCGGTGAGGCGGGGCGGGCGCTTGCGGCCCTTGGCCATGCCGGTGGCCACCCGCATCGGCGCCGACGCGCCGGCCGCCTCCGCCGCCATCGCGCGCACCCGGTCGAAGATGGCGGGCGCGTCGGCCTTCACCTCCACTCCCTGGGCCACCACCTGCGCAGTCTCCGCCTGGAGCCGGTCCATGCGCGGGTCGGGATGCGTCCAGCGGTAGGAGAGCGTCTCCTGCTCGAGCGGGCCCAGGTGAGGTCGCAGCGCTTCCGTCTCGAGCAACAGCGAGCCCGGCGGCACCAGCAGGCGCAGGCCGTACTGCACCGGGTCCACGGAATCGATCAGCCCCTCCGCGTCGAGGAAGTCGAGCCACGCGCGATGATCGTCGAGCGTGGTCCACGGCGTGAAGGCCACCCAGGTGGGTCTGAGCGTGATGCCGGCCTCGCGCATGGCCGCGAGCGCGGTCGGGATATCGGCCCGCGTGTGGCCCTTCTCGAGGTGCGTGAGCACGGTGTCGCTCAGCGACTCCGCGGCCGAGACGATGAAGAGGCAGCCGGCCGCCGCCAGGGCGGGCAGGTGGGCGCGGTGGCGCAGCAGGTGCTCGATCTTGGCGGTGACGTCGAACGTGACGTCGGGCCACTCGGCGTGAAGCTCGCGCGCCACCGCGAGGGCGTGCGTGGGGCCGTTGAGGAAGTCCGGGTCGCCGAAGGTGACGTGGCGGGCGCCCGCCTCGATCTGCTGGCGGATATCGGCCAGCACTACCTCGCGCGGCACCGCGAAGAAGCGCCCGCCGTACACCGGCGGGATCGGGCAGTGCCGGCAGCGATGCAGGCACCCGCGGCTCGACTCCGCGTAGGCGACCAGGTCCATGCGCCCGTC
>WNEZ01026696.1_pt1 | contig 12075 bp, 9 predicted proteins | sample 5400521 | NCBI WGS metagenome assembly WNEZ01 (sample SAMN13153339, study PRJNA577476) | soil metagenome | isolation source: 120 cm saprolite under Douglas fir tree site 2 hole 1 replicate 1 | place: USA:California | collected 2015-04-18
GACCTGGATGACCTGACGGGAGCATTCGAGTCTGATGCAGGGTTGTCTCGACTGGCAGCTCTCCTGGCTCGCTCGGTTGCCGACTTTGAGACCGCGATCGAGGCGTGCCTGTCCGGCTACCTGTCGGTGGCGGTTGATGCGATGAGAGATGTAATGGAAGTGGAGAACCTACTCCTAGATTTCGCCGTACTTCCTGCTCACATCGATCAGTGGCTCACCGCCGGTCCCAAAGACCTCAGAAGTAAATTCAAGCCTGCGACTGTTCGTCGGCGCCTGCACGAGGCTCGAGAAGGCCAGTACGCATCGAGCCAAGACTCCGCCGACTACCGAGCACACAGCGCCGCCCTGCATGTGAGTCCGCATCGAAATCCCCTTACCGCACGAGGCTTCTTACCGGAGCAGGGTTTCGAAGGCGACGCAGCGTTCTGGGAGCTATTCGAGCACGCTCGGCGCCTACGTATAGCAATTCGTCGCCTTGTCATAGCAAGAAGCCCAGGCTCGGCCGCCGAAACCATTACAGCCAAGACTCTCATCGATGTAGAAGATGCATGGCAACGCACACAGGAGATGCAGGCGATTTATCTGGCGCTTGGGCAAGCGGCCGCGGGCACTGGCGCAGAGGATGACGACCTGACTAACCGGCGCAGGTCATAGCCTGCTCAATCCCGCCAAGCTTGTGCGGCACGAAAAACCTCGAGCTAATGCCACATGGCCAGCTGGCCAAGCCTCGGATTGATGCTCCGGAGATGACCCCACGATGGGCGCGGCGGAGCCATGTACTCGACAGCAACACTATGTACTGCCCTCGTCGGTGAGCTTTCTAACGTCTGCCCAAGCGGCCTCCAGAGCCTGTCGTAACTCTTTTGCCGCTGTCGGTAACAGATCCTTCGCCGTCGCCGGCCACCGCTGTTCGCGCAGCAGTTGTCGAGAGGTCGGGAGCGCATCAATCGGAAGTCCCGCCATGCACCGCTCGAGTCCGCGTAGAGTGCTCCAGTAGTCAAACCATCGCTGTTCAGCGGGCGCCATGGCTACCCGATCGGCCATCGTCCAACTCGTGGGTGGACCCAGGGGCGACATCAGCGCAGCGCTTTCCGCTGCGTCTTGGAGAGCAGAGAATGCCTCATCCATCGCCTGCAATTGATGAAGCCGCTCAATTGCCGCATCGTGCCTAGCCCTTGGCACATTCTCGAGGCGTTCAGCAACCCAACGACCCACCATTGAGGCATCGGCGGGAAATGTCCTTCCACCTGACCGAACGAGGATGGCTCCATCGCCGGTCGTGTACCAACCGCCACGCTTTCGGCCGGAAAACTCTGCGACCCAGACTCGACGGCCGTTGTCTTCGTAGGTGTGCCAGCCAACGACAATGCCCACCTGCATCATTAAGTCCGTGAGTCGATCGCGAGCACTTTTCACCTCTTCGGGAGTAAGTGGCCGGTCGTCAGGGTCGACCTCGCCTGCGACATGTCCATTGTCCCGCTGACCGAATATCAGGAAGACTGTCTCGCCCGGCCTAGAGTTTCCCAACGCCACCGCCGCGTCAACGAGGGTTCTTAGTCCCCTCCGTTCCTCGTCCTTGCTATCGATCGGTTTGCGGGTTCCTAGAAGACTGAGCTTTCGCTCGACGCGACCGCTGTACTCCTCTGACCGGAGCAGCGCAGTAATATCGAGCTCGCTCTGAACAGACGGCGACTGAGCGCTGTGTGGCACTGAAATGGAGACTGACGGCGCTCCCGCACCACCGCCGCCTTCTACGCCCGAGACGGGATTGGATCGACCCGGGTTATCTGCTTCCCTTTGCTCCTCCTCGTAAAGTCGCTCGGAAACAAACTCTTTAAGCAGCGTTTGGTATCCCTTCTGCCGCTTCGCAGCAAGAGCCTTAATCCTTCGCAACGTGAACTCATCGAAGCGGATCGCGACAGGCCTCGTCCGTGGCCCCGCGGTCGGAAGAACTTCCTTTGGTACTCGCTTCATCTGTTCAAGCAACGTATTGCTCAGAGTGTGCGTAAGCCAGAATCTTGCTTCCTCCTGCTCAGATGCGAATCTGGGAATCTCCTCCCAGCTCTGAACCGTGGTCATAATCCTTCGCTGCTTAGCCATCCCTATTTCCCCTTCCGACGATAGCGCCGCTTCTCTGAACGCTCCGCGTCGCGGGCGGTGATGATGCGGATTTCTTGGCCACGGTGGGTGAAAACGACGAACAGGACGCGGCCCTCCTCCGTCGCTCCCAAAAGAGCCCATCGCTGCTCGGTGCCAACGTTGTAGGCCGCCGTTCCGATCCGCCCACCATCCAGGGCGGCTTCCTCAGCCTCGTGTGCCTCAACGCCGGCCTCCTGAACATGGCGCCGGTTGTTCTTATCCCAATCGAACGGCGAGCCGTGGCCTTCAATAGTAAATACTATAGTAGTACCAACACCAAGGCGCGTCAACGAGCCCTCCATGCCGAAGCTGGTGTGGCGCACGGCACGCGGGCGCGGATGGGCGAACGGTTGTTCGAAGAACGTCTAGCATGATCCCGTCGGTACGACACCGCCAGTCGCCAAGTAATGAGAAGTCCGGTCAATTTCCAGAGTGAGTCTGATGGTGCGATCGAGAGCGAACGGCTTGAATCCGAATCCCAGACCTGCCGGTCCTCCTCTGGCCGCCCACCACGCCCCCAGAGCGACGGCTTGAGCCTCCCATCCGATCTCGGGGGTTGGGGGCCAACGGGATTTGACTAACATCGATGGGCGCACGAAGATCCAACTTGGCGGGTATGGGGATTGTCTGCAGAGCTCACGGCTGGCATCATTGGCGGCTTCGTCGGGGGAACGCTAGGTGTTCTCGCGACCGTCATCAGCTCCTATTTCGGGCCAAGGTGGCTCGAGGGATGGCGGGCTCGACGCAGGGACGAGCCCCGTAAGCAACTGCTTAGGACGCTGCTTAACGAACCCGGCTACCCAGACGGTAGGTACCTCACCACGCTGTGCATGTACACCGGGACGTCACCGGACGAGTGCCGAGGGTTGCTGATCGAAATCGAGGCTCGGGGGAGTCGGCTTAAGGACGGCGAGGGTTGGGTGTTGATTAAGAACAAAGGGTTCGACCAGCAATAGTCACTCATGCTGGTCAGCAACCGGCCACTGCGCATTGAGACCAGGTAAAGGACTTGCTACAGAGTCAACTCGCAGGCAGGCGCTGCTTAGCAACTCGAAGCGGGGGTTCGTGGGCCGTGGAGGCTTCGAACCTCCGATCCTCCGGTTATGAGCCGGCCGCTCTAACCCCTGAGCTAACGGCCCACGGACCGCCCCAGTATACGAACGCAAAGATCGAAAGATCGGCCCGTTAGAATCCGCGGAGTGTATCTCTGGAGTGACTTCCTCCAGCTGATCCGACACCCCGCCCCGGCACTCGCCACCATTCGCGACCGACGCCGGGTCCGGGATGGGATTCTTGCTTTCGCCCTCGCCGCGGGGCTGACCATCCTGGTCAGTGAGGTTGATGCGCTCAAGCCCGCGCGGCCGACGGCCAGCCTGATCGGCCTCTCCCCCACCGCTGGCGTGATCGAAGCCGATTTCCTGCACTGGTATTACACGCAACGATTCCTCCTCCCGCTCGTGTGGCTGGTCGTCATCACCCTGTTCTGGCTGGCTGCAGTCGCCGTCATCCATGCGGTCGTCCGGGCGCTGGGCGGTCATGGGCTGCTGCGCGGATACCTGAAGCTCACGGGCTACATCCAGCTGGTCGGGCTTTGCATCCTGCCGGTCGGCCTGGCCGGCGCTTTCGCTCGCCTGGGCAACCAACCCCGCGCGGCCTCGCGGCTGGACGCACTGGGTCCCGTGCTGGCCCTGGGCGTGTTCGTGTGGGAGAACGTGTTGTATGTGATGGCCGCCAGCAGCCAGTACGGGATCTCCATGGAGCGCGCCACCGCCGCCGTCGTCGGACCCATCGGGTGTGGCATAGTCCTGCTCTTCGTGCTGGCGGTGGCGGCCGTGGCCCTCGGTACCAGCCTCGGCCAGTTCGGATGACCGATCAGTTTCCGCAGGGCTTCCTCTGGGGCACCGCTACGGCGGCCCACCAGGTGGAGGGCGACAACCGGCTCAACGACTGGTGGGCCTGGGAACAGGTCCCCGAGCATATTCGCAACGGCGACCGATCGGGCGATGCCAACGATCACTACCGGCGTTTCGACGCCGACTTCGCCCTTCTCGCGCGGCTCGGCCAGAATGCCCATCGGCTGTCTCTCGAGTGGAGCCGGATCGAACCCGGTCCTGGCCAGTTCTCGGCCGAGGCCATCGCGCATTACCGGCAGGTGTTGGCGTCGCTGCGGGCCCACGGCCTGGAACCGATGGTGACCCTGCATCACTTCACCAATCCGGTGTGGTTTGCGCAGCAGGCTGCCTGGGAGAGTCCCGACGCGCCGGCCCTCTTCGCCCGGTACGTGGGCCGGGTGGTTGACGAACTCGGCGATGCCGTGCGGTTCTGGGTCACGATCAATGAGCCCACGGTGCTTGCCTACCAGAGCTACTTGAAGGGCGACTGGCCGCCCGGGTACCGGAGCCTGACGGCGGCGGGACGGGTGCTGGGGAACCTGATCCGCGGCCACTGGCTGGCCTTCGAGCAGATCAAAGCGCGAGCGCCGCACAGCCAGGTCGGGCTGGCCCACCATGTGCGCCTGTTTGACCCCGACCGCTGGTGGGCACCGTTCGATCGGCTGGTGGCCGTGGTCTACAACCGGCTCTTCAACCTGGGCGTGCTGCGTGCCCTCGAGACCGGTCGCCTGACCTGGTTCCAGCGCCGCTTCATCAGCGGCGGCCGCGGCCCCCGCCGCAGCCAGGACTTTCTGGGCCTTAACTACTACACCCGCGATCGCCTTCGGTTCAGCCCCCGAAATCGGGCGGAGTTCTTTGCCACGCGGCTGATTCCAGCCGGCGTGCCGCGGTCAGACCTGGGATGGGAGATCTATCCCGAGGGGATGTACCGCACCCTGCGCGGCTTTGCCGAAGCCCGCCTCCCCATCTATGTCACCGAAAATGGCATCGCGGACGCCGACGATCACCTGCGGCCTGCGTACCTCGTCGATCACCTCCGGGCGGTCGGTCGCGCCATGACGGAGGGAGCCCAGGTAAAGGGCTACTTCCACTGGACGTGCTTCGACAACTTCGAATGGGGCGAGGGCTATGCCGCGAAGTTTGGCCTCATGGATCGCGACCGGCGGATCCGCCCCAGCGGTCGGATCTACGCCGAGATCTGCCGGACCGGATTGCTGCCGGCTAGCGTGCCACCACCGACCGCTCCGCCCGTCAGGCGGTAGAGGCCATCGGCCTGGAGTCGCAGCACGGGTTCGGCGATCACGCTGGCCGGCTCGGTACTCTCCGGCAGCTCGATCCGGGTCTCGCCCCGAAACCGGCGGCGGGCGAATCGGGCCCGCAGCCGGCGCCACCAGGACAGCCCCGGTCCGCCGCGGCGGGAGACGCGCCAGCGCAGCAGCGCCACTCCGTGACGGTTCGGGTCATCGTTGATGCACACGACCCGCAGGCAGGCCGGCCGCCCGCGGGGCAGGCGGATGAGCAAGCCGTCGGCTTCGGCCTCATCCTCGGGAAGCTCAGCGACCAGTAAGACCGGGGCGAAGGCCTCCCGAACGGCATGGTAGGCGCGCTTGGGGCGTCGGGCGTGATCCAGGATGGACTTGGTCACGCCCGGGAACCCGTCGACCAGCTGGAAGACCAGCACCCCGCCGCAATCCGCGAACTTCTGGGCCCGAAAGCGCTCGATGGCAAAGCGAAGAAGGTGCGCCTGGTACTCCTGGCTGGCCCGGATACAGGCGTCCCGGCTCGGGTGCGTTGACGGCAAGCCGATGCCGCTGCGCGCCCACTCGGTCGGCTGATAGCCGGCGTAGCGCCAGGACGGGTCGTCATCGGCCACCGGCCAGCGGGCGTTGAGCGACCGCCACACCGGCGAGTTGGCGCTGGGCAGTGCCTGGGCCCCGACTTCGCTGACGAAGGTGGGGCGCTGCTCGGCCAGTTCCCGCCAGTGACCCTCCTCCCACCCCAGCCTGAGGTGCTGGTCGCGATCGCCAGAAGCGGCGAACGCCGGACGGGCCGGGTCCAGGGCGCGCGCCAGCGCCGCGGCTTCCTCGTCGATGTCGCGGTTCAGCTGCTCGACGTGCCGTTCGCCCAGGAAGGCAAAGGCGTCGCACCACGACGGCGCGTGATGGATGGCATAGCACACCACCGACGGATGGTCGTACAAGAGATGCACCATCTCCTCCACCTGGGAGAGCACCGCCTCCCGAAAGAACGCAGCCGCCCGGGCGTCGGCCCGGTGCGCGTAGGAAAAGATGAGCGGGAAGTCCTGCCAGAGGAGCATCCCCTGGGTGTCCGCCTCCGCGTACACGACCTCGGGCTCGAGGTGGGCGTGGACCCGGAGCATGTCCATATTGGCGGCGCGGGCCAGCTCCAGGTCGCGGCTGGCGGTGGCCGCGGTGGTGGAGTCCAGGAAGAACTCGCTGGCATAGTTGGCCCCCCGCGGGAACAGGGCTCGGCCGTTCAGATGGAAGACCCAGCCGTCCGGCCGGACGTCGAGCCGGACGTCGCGGATCCCGAACGTCTTCGAGATGGCCGCCGCTTCGCGCTCGTCGGCCACGATCGAGAGGTCGGCCCGGTACAGGCTGGGTGTGCCGTGCGAGTGTGGCCACCACGGTCGCGGCGAGGGCAGCGCCAGCTCCATGGTGACGTCGATCACGCCGTGTGCCGGGAGCCGGATGGCCCGTCGCATCTCCAGCGGCGCCATCTCGTCGCCGCCCAGGATGCGGACCTGCACCTCGCCGGTCATGATGCGGCCGTCCAGGTTGCGCAGACGCACCCGAAGCGCCAGCCGAGCGACGTCGGCGCGCTCCAGCTCGGCGTCGCAATGCACCCATTCGGCCACCACGTGCCCGACCTGCTCTAACACGACCGGCTGCCAGAGTCCGATGGGGACCTGCCACGTGTAATCCTCCGGCAACTGTCCGAGCTCGCGGCTGGGGTAGGGCTTGCAGTCCCAGTCTCCGAAGATCCCCAGCACGTGCCGCTTGGCCGCCAGATCGAGTTCCACCGGCGTCTCCACGCAGACCGCCAGCACGTTCTCTTCCAGCAGGAAGGAGGAGACATCGAAGCTGAAGGGCGCGAAATAGCCGTAGTGGCTGCCCAGCAGCCGCCCATTGAGCCAGACATTGGCCACCAGGAAGGCACCTTCGAATCGCAGGAGCGTGCGTTGCCGGTGCCGCGGCCGGGGAAAGCGGACGCGATACCAGACGGTCTCGTGCCCGGCGGTGGCTGCGTGCAGCCGTGGAACCTCAGCGGGAGCCCAGCTGTCGTCGTCGAAGTCCACTCGCGAGAAGCCGCGGTCCTCGCCTTCACCCAAGGTAGCGAACGCGATCCGCCACCCCGTGCTGAGCGGCTGCCGGTTGAGTGCTTGGACGGGATACAGGGACAGGCAGTCGTTCAGTGTCACGACTCGGTGGTCAGGGTATCACGAGTCGATGGCCCACGCACCATCCACCGCCCGCACTCGATAGAAAGCGGGCGGCTGGCCAAACCGTCCCGCATACGCACCCCCCAGGCGCGTCTGCAGCGGATCGACCGCTTCCGCCGCTGCCAAGATGAGCACGCACCCGCCGAATCCGCCCCCCATCATGCGCGCCCCGATCACCCCTGGGGCCGAGGCCGCCAGTTCCACCAGAGCATCTAATTCCTCGCAGCTCACCTCGAAGTCGTTCTTCAGGCTGGCATGCGAGGCAAACAGCAACGGCCCCAGGGTCTGGGGATCCCCGGATTCCAGGACCGTCGCCGCCGCCAGGGTCCGGGCGTTCTCCGCCACCACGTGCCGGGCGCGCGCCCGCAGCACCGGGTCCGTGAGCCGATTGACGTCGGGCTCCGTCGCGTCCCGCAGGCTTGGCACGCCTATCTCTGTAGCGGCCGCTTCGCACTGGGCCCGCCGCTCGTTGTACGCGGAGCTCGCGTTCTGGTGCTTGACGCGGGTGTCCGCCAGCACCCACACCCACTGATCGCCGGGCAGCGGACAGACTCGCGCTTGCAACGATCGGCAGTCGAGCAGGAGTGCGCTCCCCGCGCGACCGGCGAGGGAGATGAAGGGATCCATGATCCCGGTGCGGGCCCCGATGAAGTCGTTCTCCACCCCGCGGCACAGCCTGGCCACGTCGGCCAGCAGCATCCCGGCCGATTTGGGATGCAGCATCGCGATGGCCGAGGCCACCTCCAGCGCCGCCGACGAGCTCAAGCCGGCGCCGATCGGGATGGTGCTGGTGGCAGCCAGCTCAAAGCTGGGGACACCCCGATCGCCTAGCGCTCGGGCGACTCCGATCACGTAATCGCCCCAGGTGCCCTGCCGCTCGGCCGGCAAGCCGTCGAACTGCAGGCGTATCTCCGACTGGTCACTCACCATTTCCACGGGTCCTCGCGGGCGGGGACGAAAGGCGACGGTTACATAGCGGTCGATCGCCGCCGGCAGGACGAACCCGTCGTTGTAGTCCGTGTGCTCGCCGATGACGTTGATCCGTCCGGGCGCGGAGATGACCGCTGCCGGATCCGCGTGGAACGCTGCCCGGAACAGGTCCTCGGCGCGCTGCGAAAGCGGTGCCGCCGTCGTCACGACAGGTGGCTGAAGATCCAGGCCAGGGCCTCGTCGGCCGTGTCCACCGACGGCAGCGGCGCCTCCGTTTGCCCACTGCGCTCGAATCGCCAGGTCCGCAGCCCGACCACCGGCCGGCCAATGCGCATGGCCAGCGCGATCTCGGACAGCGTCCCATAGCCGCCGCCGATCGCGATCACGCCCTCGGCGCTATACGCCAGCACCGCGTTCCGCGCCTGGCCCAGGCCGGTGGCCAGCGCCACGTCGATGGAATCACTGGACCACGAGCCGCGTGGTCCATCACCCCGGTCGATCCACCGCAGAGCAGCACGGCGCCCCGCTGGGCAATCCCCCGCCCCACCTCGAAGGCGAGGTCGCCCAGCGTTGTCTGGCGGGTTGATTCCCCACAGACGGCGATCAGACGCCGGCGCGCGCTCGTCAGAGTCAGACGGTGCGCAGCGGGATGAAGCTTGCCTGCTTGAAGTTGCGGATGCTGACCTGGGCGGCTAGATGGGAAGCGACATCACGGTAGACGGCCGCCAGCGGCGAGTCGGGCTGGCTGATCATGATGGGCACCCCCGGCCCGCCGCCCTCCCGAATGCGGGCGTCGAGCGGGATCTCACCCAGGAAGGGGATCTGCATGCGTTCGGCCAGCGCCCGCGCCCCGCCATGCCCGAAAATCTCGGTCCGCTCCCCGCAGTGGGGGCACAAGAAGTAGCTCATGTTCTCGACCAGGCCCAGGTTGGGCACCTTTAGGGTGTTAAACATCTGGATGGCCCGACCGACGTCGGCGGTGGACACGTCCTGGGGCGTGGACACCACCACCGCCCCGGTCATCGGGATGCTCTGGGAAAGGGTCAGCTGCACGTCTCCGGTGCCGGGGGGCAGGTCGACCACCAGGTAGTCGAGCTCACCCCAGTTCACGTCGAACAGAAACTGCTTGACGGTGCCGGAGAGCATCGGCCCTCGCCAGATGGCCGGCTTGTCGGCTTCGATGAAGAAGCCGAGCGAGATCAGCTTGATGCCGTAGCGCTGGGCCGGCATCATCTTGTCGTTCTCCGCGAAAACCTTCTCGTGCTCGGCGCCCAGCAGGATGTGGTCGTTCGGACCGTACACATCGGCGTCCAGGATGCCGGTGCGGGCTCCCAGCTGGGACAGCCCGATCGCGATGTTGACGGCGCAGGTGGACTTGCCCACTCCGCCCTTGCCCGCGCCCACCGAGACGATGTTCTTGACCCCGGGGACCTGCTGCTTGTCCGGGATCCCGCCCGTGCGCGAGACCTGCGCGTCCCACTTGATCTGGGCCTTGGGCGACCCTGGCAGGGTGGCCAGGGCGGCGTCGATGTCATCGTGGATCTTGTTCTTGAGCGGGCAGGCCGGCGTGGTCAGCACCACCGTGAGCCCAATGGTCTGCGGGTCGACGATGCGCAGGTCGCGGATCATCTTTAGCTCCACCATGCCCCGATGGAGCTCCGGGTCTTTGACCGTACTCAGGACGGCGAGGACGTCGTCTTCGGTGAGCTGTTTAACTGCCATACAAACCCCTTCGAATTATAGGCGCGATGCGAAAGTGTCCCGAGTCGGAAGTTCGTTGAGAAAGTCGCGGCCTGGACGGCCGGTGCCAAGGCAGGGGTGGCGGAAGGAGGAGCCTATCCGTCGATAGGTGACGACTTCCGCCGGGCCCCCTAACGCCGGCATCAGCGCCGCAGGCGCCCGGCCGCCCAGGCCGATGAATTTCCAACGAATTTCTGGCCCGGGACACTAGTCATGAGTCACCCGTATCCCGCGATCCGCCAGCTGCTGGAAGAATGGCCCCGGCGCGAAGGCGGCTTCGGGCCCCAGGACGCCAGCTCGCGCGACCTGACCGCGGGCCAGCGCTTGCAAGCCGATCGACGCGGGGATGCCGGTCATCCGGGCGGTGCCCGCCGGGCCCCAGTCGGTCGGATGGGCCGAGCGGTATGACGCCGCCCTGGGGTTGTGCCCGCGCCGCCCCGTGACGTCAACGCGGAGGAAGAATGCAACCGGTCCATCCAGGGCAGGTTGCCGATGCAACAGGTGAGCCCGTAAGAATGACCTGGGGCTCAGCACAGTGCCATCGACTGGCTCGGGCTCCTCGGCCGTGAGGCCGTAGTCGAGGAAAACCCGCATCGCCTTCATGATCTCGGGGTGCCAGCTGCCGCGGACCGAGACGTGGATCGGCCGGTGGAAGAGGAACCGTGGCAGGGTGTGCGTCTCCGAGTGGGGCACGAAGTATGTCTCCAGCGCCCCCACCGGCGGCAGAAACTCCAGCACCCGCGCCCCTGCAAACGGGGGGACCGGAACGAACCGGCCGTCCTCGTAGTAGAAGCGGGCTATCGTCGGGCTGAACTCCTCGAGGATGGTGTCGAGCAAACCCGGCGACGCGGCCAGGGGTCGCAAGCTGCCGAAGGCGATCTCGACGCGTTCGACCTCGTCCATCTCGCTAGCGGCCGCCTGCGCCATCAAATTGGTCACCCCCGGGGTCGCCCCGCAGCCCAGCACGATCGCCACTCCCGCGGCCTCGGCCTCCGGGCCGAGCTCGAGCTGACGGGGGGTGTTGAAGAGGCCGCCCAGGTCGACGTACGGCCGGTGGAACCGGATAGCGCTGCGAACCAGGTCGAGGCCGTAGTGGTAGGTGGTGCAGTTGGCGACCACGTCCACCCGCCGCATGAGCGCTTCCACCTGGTCGGACTGGGTGACATCGACACTCACGGCGGTGAGACGGCGGTCGCGCAATTCGTGCACGAGACGGTCCGCCGCGGCCCGGTCGCGGTCGGCAACCACGATCTCACGGAAGTCGCTGGTCAGGGCCAGGTCGCGGACGACCTCGCGTCCCATGGTCCCGGCTCCCCCGAGAACGAGCGCCCGCTGGTCCATCAGTACGATGGTGGGGTCATCACCCAGAGCACCTGGGTCTTCCCCGGACCGGGATTGCGATTCTTGTGCGGGATGCGGCTTTCAAACGTCAGGGCGTCGCCGGTCTTTAGGCGGTAATGCTCCTCCCCGACCCAGAAATCGAGCCTGCCTCGAACCACGACCACGCACTCCTCATCGGAGTCGTGGGTGTACGGCTCGTCGCCGGAACCGCCGCCCGGCTCGATCTCGGTCCAGATCACCTGCAACTTTCCCGTCAGGCTTGGAGTCAGCAGCGAGTCGCGCCAGCGCCGCTTCGGGTGGACCAGGACCGGCCGGGCGTCCTTGCGAACGAGCCTGCCGTTGGGTGAGCCGCCGGCGAAGAAGGTAGCGATGGAAGTGCCGAGCGCCTCCGCGATCTTCCGGAGCGAAGCGACCGACGGCGAGGTCAGGTCGCGTTCGACCTGGGATAGGAAGCTCTGGGTCAAGCCGGTCGCCTGCCCTAGCTGCTTCAACGACTGGGCCCGCGTCTCCCGCATCGTCCGGATCCGCTCGCCCAGCGACCCGTTCATGCCGCCCTCCGCTGCGCGGCCG
>WNEZ01004567.1_pt1 | contig 12073 bp, 9 predicted proteins | sample 5400521 | NCBI WGS metagenome assembly WNEZ01 (sample SAMN13153339, study PRJNA577476) | soil metagenome | isolation source: 120 cm saprolite under Douglas fir tree site 2 hole 1 replicate 1 | place: USA:California | collected 2015-04-18
TCTCGCTGTCTGGAAGAATTGGGGACAGGAAAAGTTTCTCTGCTTTCGTACAGCAGCAACGGGGACGAAATTTGCCTGGGCGAGGGGCTGGCGGATTGTAGAATACGGTTTGCACGCATACCGTGAGCTTGCCGCGTTAATGGTCCCTATTAAGCCGACCAGCAAGCCGTGAAAGGTGCACACTTTGGCTGAACACCAATCGAAAGCACCCGCCAAATCGGACCCCAACAATTCCAGCCACGTGGGAGTTCAGCACGTCGCTGACGCCTTGGGGATCTCCCGCGGCACGGTGGACCGTGCTCTGAACGGGAGGCGTGGTGTCAATCCGGAAACCAAGCGGCGGGTCCTCCGTGCCGCTCAGAAGCTTGGCTACCGGCCGAATCTGGCCGCCCGTTACTTATCTTCGAGCAAGCCCATCACAATAGGTTTGGCGATCCCGCACGAAGTGGCCTACTTCTACGACGAGGTGAGAGACGGGATCTTCGAGGCTGCGAGCATCTTTGAACCTCTCGGCGTCAAGATATTGCACCGTCCTTACAAGTGCTTTGGCCAACACGAGATCGAGGCTGTTCGCGATATGTTGCAGGAAGAGATCAGCGGGCTGGTGATTTCCCCGGCATACCCCAATCGACTTTTGCCCTGCATAGAGGAAGCGACGCGCCGTAATGTACCAGTTGTGTGCGTGGCCACCGATGCCCCGGGAAGCAAGCGTCTAACCTCCATCTCCGTGAACCCGCTGGTCAGCGGGGCTCTGGCGGGAGAACTAATGGGATATTTTCTCCCGGAGAATGCCGAAGTGATCGTTTTTATCGGCATACACGCTACTGTGGATCACGAGCAGAAACTGCAAAGTTTTCGCACAAGTTTTCGTTCCTTTTGTCCCAAGGGGAAGATTGGGGCAGTCGTCGAAGCGCACGATGACGCAACCGAGGCCTATCAAAAGTCTAGAAAAGTTCTCGACCAACATCCGGCGGTAAAAGGCATCTATGTTGCGACCGCCAATTCCATGCCCGTAATAAGAGCGATGGAGGAGTTAGGCCGGACTCACAAGATCAAGGTCATCACGACGGATCTGTTTCCCGCGATGTTTCCTCATATCAGGTCGAGCACCATTGCCGCTACGATTCACCAGCGGGCGCGGGAACAGGGAGCGATTGCATTTCAAGCGATTGTCCGGTTTCTCACTGAGAAAGTGCGGCCGGCGCCGCAAATCTCCATTAACCCCGCGATCGTGATGCGTAGCAATCTGGACCTGTTCATTCCGCCGGGATCTTCGGTCAACGAAGTGGGGGATCCGCCACGAGGCCTAATGAACAGACACCAGAGCAGCCCCTTTTAGTTAGCGGTCCTGTTCCGCGAACTTCAGGGCTAACTCATAGAACTCCTGTCGGGCACGGGGAGAAAGCTTCGCAAATGGGGTTATCGTTGCCGAAGCTGCATCCAGAGTCGCTCCGATTCCCGCCACGTCCACTGAGCCTTTCGGAAACTGCTCGCTGCAGCGATTCAGAACCTCGCGAGCCTCGCTGATGTGACCGGCTTCGTAGTAAAAGATGCCCAGCACCATCAGTGTACTCTCGCGGGAGGGCGACAGCTCGACCGCTTTCTTAAGGTAGGGTTCTCCCTGCTTGGCGTCTCCCTGCACGACGAGGGTCACTCCGGCGCCCAATGGAGAATTCCAGAATCCGGAACAAAAGCCAGCCCGCGTTGCGGTGTGTCGTATAGGCGTCTTCGGGATTGGCAGCGTGTAGCTGTGTTAGCACCAGGGAGAGATAGTACTCGTCGTCATTGGGACTGGTGAGTATTGCTTTGCGTAGAACCTCGATGGCCGACCCAGGGCGTCCAAGGCGTGCGTAGACGTCTCCCAAGAGTGCAAGGTAGGCACCATCGTTCTTGGAGTCCGCCGATGCCTGCTGCAATGATTGCAGTGCTTGACTGTCATCGTGGTTCTGAAAATATGCACTGGCGAGATCGTATATCGCCTCGTCGGAAGATGGATTGGCCGCCAAGGCATCCTGGAAATGCTGGATGGCGGCGGGATAAAGATGAAAGCGAGCCAGCACCGAGAAGCGTGCGAAAATCCCTCTCGCTGATCTTGTCGAGACGGTCAAGGACCTGCATAGCTTCATTTACGTGATTGAGTTCAAGATCAGTCTCTGCCAGGAGGTATAGGCCGCGCGGGCGGTTGGGATGCTGCTGCACCTCGAGTTCCAGCTCATGGAGCTTCCGCGACGGTCTATTAATCAAATATATTTTGCCGCGGACAGGGTCCAGGTTGCGGGTTCTTAGACAATGTGAGGAAAATCTTCATGTCTCGCTGCGCCGCCTCCATCTGATGAAGGTTCCTCTCCGCTGACGCCAGTTTGTAATAGGCTTGCGCTGGTGTCGCACTCACCTCGGTGCAATGGCGCAACACGCAGACACACCATGTCCACTCCTCACGCTTGGCTATTCACCGAAAACCATTCCTCGGCCGGCACTTCGCAGCCATCATTTTCTCACCGTGCCCACGAAGCCTCAATGTCTTCCAAAGTCTTCCCCCGGGTTTCCGGGAGTCGCAATTTGATAAAGCCGAAACCGAAGGCGCAGACCAGGGCGTAAATCCAGAAGGTGCCCGCAGCGCCCAGGTTATGGTTAAGGCGAGGAAAAGTGTAAGTCAATACGAATGAGGCAATCCACAGCGTGGAAACCGCGATGGATACCGCCACGCCACGCGCGCGGTTGGGAAAGATTTCCGAGATGACCACCCAGGTCACCGGCGCGAGCGACATGGCATAGCAGGCAATCGCGGCTACTACCAGAGTAAGCGTGTAAGTCCCACGGATGTGTGCGTGATACGCGTAGCCCAGCGAGATATAGATGAGCGTCAGTCCGCCGGCGCCGGTTAACATTAGGGCGCGACGGCCAACTTTATCCACCAAGCCCATGGCGATGAATGTAAAAACCAGGTTCACCGCGCCGGTGACAACAATATTGAAAAGGATGTCGGAGACTTTGAAGCCGGCGGCGGAGAAAACCTCTTCGGCGTAGTTGAAGATGACGTTGATGCCACACCATTGCTGGAAAACCGCGAGGACAACCCCGACCAAGAGCGGCCTTCGAATGCTGGGTTCGAGCAACCTTTTGAATTCCGATTCTTGCGTTTTATTCACCAACGTTGCTCTGATCTCCGCCACCGCTTGATGGGAATAGGCTGCGCCGCCAATTCTAGCCAGTATGTGCCGCGCCTTGTCAGTAGCGCCGTTGGCGGCGAGCCAGCGGGGGCTCTCTGGGATCAAGCACATTCCGACGAAGAATAGAGTCGCTGGTATGGCGGTCACGCCAAACATCCAGCGCCACCCCACCTGTCCATTCCACGAATTCAAAATATCCGCGGCAGTGGCGGCAGGAAGAACGGGTCTCGCGATCAGCCAGTTCACCAGTTGGGCCAGCAGAATCCCGATGACTATGGTGAGCTGATTGATGGAGACGAGTTTGCCGCGAAACAGTGCCGGCGAAACTTCGGCGATGTACATGGGAGAAAGGCTCGATGCCAGCCCGATCGCCAACCCGCCAGCAATCCTCCAGGTAACAAAGGCGCCAAAGGTATTCGAAAGGGCGGTACCGATCGAAGAGAGCGCGAACAACATTGCCGACAAGAGGAGCATAGGCTTCCGGCCGAACTTGTCGCTGAGAGCCCCGGTAAGCATGGCGCCAAGTAGGCAGCCGACCAGGGCACAACCCATCGCCCATCCTTGCTGGGCGGGATCGTATAAACCAAAAAACTTTTCGTAAAAAGGTTTGGCACCCCCAATTACCACCCAGTCGTATCCGAACAGCAAGCCGCCGAGCGCTGCAACGAGGGAAACCATCCAGATGTAAGTGGTGTCATAAGCGGGGTGTGCGGGCGTCGTTTCGGGCTGGAGGGGAGTTCCCATATCGGTTAATCCGGCTGCATTATCTCCTGCCAGCTCTACGGGCGCGTGAGTGCGCGAAGCGCTTGCCGCTATACTTCTGATACCCTCGGATCTACGCGGTTCCGCCTGCGAGAAAACTATTGTTATGCACGCCAGAGGTGTGTGTACGCCGAGAATGCGGTCGGGCGCAATACATCAAATACAATCTTCAGCGGCTCTTTTTCGGTGAACTGCATGTGGATCGTGGCCTGTTCGCCCGGCGCGAGCGTCGGAACTACCGCGACGCGACGCTCCAGGGGAATCTCGCCATACCCATAGAGCACCCCCCTCACGGTATAGCCTCTCATGCGGTGCGCGGGAACTGTCTTCCGAGCTCTCAGGGTGACGGCAAAAGCACTGGGCTGACCGGTAACCTGAAACGACTCCACCGGGCTGGATTCCCGGCGCAGCACATCGTAGGAGAGCTTGCGGTTTCCGTAGAGATCAACCACGCCATGTGGATTTTGCCTGGTGGCTCCCGCGCCCTTGTAGCCGACATGCGTGCGGTAGTCGTTGTAGCAGAAAAAGATGAGGCCAGCGACGAAATCAAGTTCACGGCAGACGCGGGTGTGGTCGAGCAACACTTGAATCCGCCGGGCATCGCCTTCCGGCCGTTCGGGAACGCACGCGCAATATCCGTACTCGGAGATGATGATCGGCTTCTCCGGAAAAGCCCGGTGGATGGCTTGCAGACTGCGCCTCAAATCCTCTGGCGTACCTTCGGCCCAGCTCTCGAAATATTCGTTACATTCGATAAAATCCATCAGCGCGCTAACGTCTTTACCGGGCGTCTTCTCCAATGAATTCGAGGCATAGGAGCAAAGACGACGGGGATCGAGTTTTTTCGCCTCGGCGTAAAGTCGCTGCGCAAACTCATATGCGGGCGGGTTCTGTCCGTCAATCTCGTTGCACAGTCCCCAGGAGATAATGGAGGGATGGTTGCGGTCGCGCTCGATCATCTCCTGTAACTGCTCTAAACCGTTCTGCATAATTTCCGCCAGAGGATGGGCATCCTTACCGAAGGTGTCATAACCCCAAGCCGGAATTTCAGTTTGCAGCAGGATGCCGTGGGTATCACAGTAATCGAGGACACGACGATCCTGTTGCCAGTGCACCCGGGTCAGGACGCAATTCAGATTCTTCAGGTCATCGTGATCGTGAGTGATCCATCCTGGCGGCTCGGCCATACCGAATTCGGGGTTGCTGCCCGCCATACGCTCGACACCCATGAACCGCAGCTTCTCACCATTCAAGTAGAAGCCACCGCTATTTACCTCAATGGAGCGGATGCCGAAGGTCGTGTTCAGCTCGTGGAAAACTCGGGTGCGCTGAGAGAGCGTGACTTTAAGGGTGTAGAGGTGCGGATGGTCGAAATGCCAGAGCCGGGGCTCGGGAATTGTGCCCGCGGTCAAGGTAACGCTGCGGCTCTCGCCGGGCTGCAAGGTTACGGAGGCAACACCGTGTTTCTCCAGGACGCAGCGCCCAGTCTCATTTTCCTCCACGCGATAACCGAGTTGTCCTTGCCAGCTCTTTGCCGTGGTGTTGTGTACCGTAGTTGAAACCTCAACGCTGGCATAGTCTGCGGTATCCACCGCACCGGACAGGAGATGAGGCGCAGCGTCCACAGCCAATCGCTCGATGAACACAGGAGACGTAATAAGCAGTCGTACCGGACGATAAATTCCTCCGTCAAGTGCCCAGTCACTGGAACGCCCTCGCGGCAACATTGCCTCATCGAACGAGCTGTCCACCTTTACGACGATTTCGTTTTGGGTACCCAGGCGAAGCAGCGAGGTAATATTCAAGATGAATGACGTGTATCCCTTGCGCAGGTGACGCCCGGCGAGATGGCCGTTGACCCAAACGGTGGCCGAATGAAATACCGCCTCAAACTCGATCCTTACTGCGCTGTAGTCCCACTCCTCCAAAGCCTCAAACGCGCGCCCGTACCAGGCCACGCCTCGATATTCTTCTGTCCCAGGTATCACTTGCCAGGTGTGCGGAACAACCACAGCCGCCCACCCAGCCGCGGGAAAGTCGGATTGTTGCCAGTTGTGGGCTTCTCCACTGCCATCGGGGTCAAGACGAAAAAGCCACTCACCCGCGAGGGAAAGATCCTGGGTCAAACAAGTTGGACGCGCGGATGATTCTGGTGCGGCCGCAGGCAAAGCAAACGCAGGCAAGGTGCCCGCGAATGTCGTCGCCCTTAAGGCCCAAGCAAGAAGATCTCTCCGGGACTGCAACGAATCTGCCATTCTGAGAGGCGGTGATCGATGATGCAAGTCGTATCCGTGCACGTGCACGCTCCGCTATTAGGTCATAGCGGACACGTGCTGTCAAACAGAAATTTGGGACATCAGTATTTTCAAGGCAGGTTCTTAGGCAACTGGAATTGTGGTTACATTCACTACATCACCTGCCAGAACTGCCGCAGGCCAGTGAATGCAACGGGCCCGATCGAAGCTCGACGACCGCACAAGGTAAACCGACCTCGGCCTGCAAGGTGGATATCGCTCGCAGCGAAGGTTCGGTGCGCCCCATCATGTTCGAGAGCCATTACTTTCGCGTCGCTGGGCGCCAAACGACGGGGCTAAGATTGCTTCACTGTTCGGCGGAATACAGGGCGCGAGTTTCTGGTGGAGCCGAGTCCGCAGGCGTTCTGTCAACCCTCGCATCAGAATTTCGAGTAGCATGGTTACCCTTCGACGAATGTCTCCCTACTGTTGTTGTTTGAGGCTGGCTCCGGGATTTCGCATGGTATAGACAAACTGCTGAATACTGGCGTTCCGCTTCTGGTCATCGGTGACCTGCTGTTTGCGGAGGCGCTCGAATTCCGAGAATTCCTTCTGCGCGCCGGCATTGTCGCCTGCACGAGCCAGCGCCTGGCCGAGGCGGTAGTTGGCGACCGCGTTGCCGGGATCGATCGTCAGGGCTCGTTGGTATTGATCGATAGCCTCACCGAACTGCCGTCGCGCCGCATAAATGGTACCCTTCGAGGTTGGGGGAAGACGATCTGGCGGAATTTGGAGCCTATCATGAACATCCAGTGACTTGATGAAGACCACCATCTTCTGGAGCTGTCATGTTTGCAAACACTGGTCTGGCACGTTTCATAAAACTTCTGTTTCTCCTTTGGGCCCTGAGCTTTCCCGGTAGTCTTCGCGCGCAAGCAGGAAGCGCGCTACCGATCATGCCTCTGCCCGCACACGCTGTGCAGGGCGAAGGTGAGTTCCTTATTGACGGGAATTTTGGGATCGCTCTGAAAGGGTATAACGAACCGCGTCTGGAACGGGCACGACAGCGCTTTCTGGATCTACTTTCGTCAGAAACGGGGATACCGCTCTGGCGCGAAGTAGTCGTCAACCAACCGCACTTCATAATTCAGACGGCGGGACCGAGTGCAGCCGCCCAACGATTAGGTGAGGATGAGTCCTACCACCTCGAGATCTCAAGCACAGATGTTCAGTTGAAGGCGGCCAATCCTATAGGGGTGATTCGCGGACTCCAAACCTTTCTCCAACTGGTAAGAATCACTCCAAAAGCGTTCAGCGTTCCCGCCGTGATGATCGACGACAAGCCACGCTTCCCTTGGCGCGGACTGCTCATCGACTCTGGGCATCGTTTTGTACCCATCTCCGCTCTTAAGCGCAATCTCGACGGGATGGAGGCGGTCAAGCTAAACGTCTTCCATTGGCGATTCGCGGATAATCAGGGCTTCCACATCGAGAGCAAGAAATTTCCATTGCTACAGATCAAGGGCTCCGGCGGATTTTACTATTCCCAAGATGAAGTCCGGGACGTTATCGCGTACGCACGCGACCGCGGCATCCGGGTGGTTCCGGAGTTTGACATGCCGTGCCACACAACCTCATGGTTTCTGGGCTACCCTGCTTTGGCCAGCGGTAAAGACTCCTCGTCCAGTTCAGCGATAGATCCCACACGCGAGAGCACCTATCGATTTCTTTCAACGTTCATCGGCGAGATGGCTGCCCTCTTTCCCGACTCCTACTTTCATGCCGGAGGAGATGAATGCGACGTGAAGGAGTGGGAGACAAACCCGCGCATCCAGGAATTCATGCGTGCACATGCAATTAAAGATGGTTCGGTCCTGCAGGCACTTTTCACCGCCAGGATTCAGAAGATCGTCGCAGGCTGCAAGAGAATCATGGAGGGATGGGACGAAGTATTGCAACCTGATACCCCCAAAGACGTTGTCATTCAATCCTGGCGCGGGCCAGACTCGCTGGCAGAAGCCGCACGCCGCGGTTACGGAGGTGTGCTCTCGTCCGGCTACTACATCGACCTGAACCAGTCAGCGGCGGAGCATTATCTGGTCGACCCGTTAGGAAACAAAGCAGCCACGCTTACAGCGGATCAGAGGGCTCGCGTTCTCGGTGGCGAGGCCACCATGTGGACCGACATTGTCTCCCATGAAAACATGGACAACCGGATATGGCCGCGGACGGCGGCAATCGCGGAGCGGTTGTGGTCCCCCCAAGAAGTACAGGATGTCGACTCGATGTACCGGCGCCTCGCGATCGTATCGCAGAAACTCGGCTACTACGGTCTGCGCCACCGCCTCATCACTGATGAAATGCTAGAGCGCATGAGTGGCGAGTCGGATCCTTCACCGTTGAAGGTGCTTGCGGCGGTTGTACAACCTCCAAGGATGTACCAGCGTCAGGAACTGCGAACCTTCACCGACTTTACGCCGCTCAACCATCTTGATGATGCAGTGCCCCCGGAAAGCGACACAGCGCGTGAATTTAACAGCATCGCGAAACGGATCGCTTCCGGAAAAGGAACTCCCCAGGACTGGCAGCAGGCCCGAGAATGGCTTGTGCTGTGGCGGGATAACGATACTAAGCTGCAGCCCTTGCTGACGCGATCGTACCTAACCCAAGACCTGGCCCCGGTGTCGCACAACTTGTTCAAGGTTGCAGAGATCGCCTTGCAGGCTTTGGATGACCTGCACGAAAATCGTCTCGTCACCGCGGATGCGCGGCAGCGAAATATCGAATTCCTGAAATCCTGCGAAGAGCCGCGGGCGGTGCTGCTCCTTATGGTAGTGCCTTCTGTAGAGCTGCTTGTGCAGGCCACTAGGACTCAGTAGCACGCCGCTCGGCTGTCGAACTCACTGGGGCAAGAGTCGCAGTGCGTTTTCGCGGTAGACACGCCTTAGAACATCGTAGGGCAAGAATAAGCCATAAATATTCCACCGCCCCTGCCGTGACGCATGCGAGGGGCATTCGAAATACTCGTCCGCTGTCTCCAGAAATCTGAAGTGCAGACGATACATGCTGACGCCGGGAACCAAGTCCGTGCCAAAGAGAGTGCGATCGCTGTGCTTCAGAAAAAAGTCACGCGCGGGGCGCCAACTCTGTGAGAAGATTCTTGAAATATTTCAGCCCTTAGTCTGGATTCGATGCGAACGTTCATTTCCCGTCAATTGATCCGCGACCTCCCCTGGGGAGAAGTAGGCAGAGCAATTCTCATCGCCTCGCTGATGCTCCCTTTGGGCAGCGCCACAGCGCAAAATCCCGAGCGTGGAGATACCCGGCAACAGCAAAGCGGGATGAGCACAGGCGTTGCTCGCGCGCCCGTGAAGGACGCTTTGTCACGCCCAATTACGGCCGGGGGTTTCGTAGATGGCGCGCCCGTGATCTTTGCTGACATCACTCACGTGGCCGGTCTGGACAAGTTCCATCACCGATCTGGAACTCCGGAGAAAAACACAATCCTGGAAACGCCGGGCTCCGGGGTAGCGCTCATCGACTATGACAACGACGGTTGGCTCGACATCTATCTGCTAAACGGCTCAACCTTTCGAGCATTGAAAGGCAAGGAGGCGCCACCGCGGGCGATGCTCCTGCACAATAATCACGACGGAACATTCACGGATGTCACCGAAAAAGCAGGCGTGGCGAATGAGCGCTGGGGTTTTGGCGTTGTCGTGGGAGATTACGATCGCGATGGGTGGCCAGACATTTACGTTTCCAATTTCGGTAAGAACCGCCTCTACCATAACAACCACGACGGCACTTTCACCGACGTCGCGGAAAAGGCGGGAGTCGCCTTGGGAGGTTGGTCAACGGGTGCGACCTGGGGCGACTACGACCGCGATGGTTTCCTGGATTTGTTCGTTCCGGGCTACGTAAAGTTCGATCCTGACCATCCACCAATTGCCGGCAAAGACGGTCTTCCCCCGGGTTTCTGCCAATTTCGTGGCATCGACGTGATGTGCGGTCCGCGGGGCCTGCCCGGAGAGAGTGACCACCTCTTCCACAATAATGGCGACGGAACTTTTACCGATGTCAGTGTGAGGGCAGGCGTCTCTGATCCCAGAGGGTACTACGGCCTAGCCTCGGCTTTTGTGGACGTCGATGACGATGGCTGGCTGGATCTGCTCGTCGCCAACGATTCCGTTCCGAAGTATCTTTACCGAAACAAGCACGACGGCACATTCGAAGACATCAGTTACCTCTCCGGATTTGCTTTAAACGATGAGGGGCGCGAACAGGCATCCATGGGGATTGCGGTGGGGGATTACAATCGCGACGGAAAAGTCGATTTTCACATCACCAACTTCTCCGACGACTACAATACGCTTTACCGCAACGATGGAGACGCCAGTTTTTCCGACGTCAGTTTTGCTGCCGGCATTGCCAACGTGACCATTCCCTTCCTCGGCTGGGGAACCGGGTTTCTCGACTACGATAATGACGGCTTGCTTGATCTTTTTGTCGCCAATGGTCACGTCTATCCCGGAGTTGATGAGCAGGACTGGGGCACCACGTTCGCTCAGCGTCCACTGTTGTTCCGGAACGTAAACGGATCAAAATTTGAGGAGGTTGCCCCGGCGACGGGCACAGGGTTGGCCGTCGTCGTCTCCGCACGCGGCGCGGCGTTCGGAGATCTGTTCAACGACGGGCACATCGATGTGGTGCTCAACGTTATGGACTCGACCCCCGTACTACTCCGCAATGTCGTCAGCAACTCCAATCACTGGCTGGGCATTCGCCCGGTGGGCGGTCCGAAAAGCCCACGTGACGCCATCGGAGCAAAGGTGTTTGTTACCACCGGGGCGATCCGTCAGAGAGGCGATGTTGTCAGCGGTGGCAGCTATGCGTCCAGTTCCGATCCGCGCCTGCACTTTGGCTTGGGTGCGGCAACCAAAATCGACAAACTCGAGATCCAGTGGCCAAGCGGGGTAAAGGAAGAGATTCGAATTCCATCGGTGGACCGGATTTTCACTGTAGTCGAAGGCAGAGGAATCGTTGAACCGTGACGCCGAAGCGGCCATCCGATCGCGACCTACATCGATCCAGTGTCCTTCTTCTCGCAGCAGTTTGTTCTATGTTGTGTTTCTCCGCAACCCTCGCTGTTCCGCAGGATCACCTTGCGCTGACGGCAACTGCACCCGTATCTTCTGAGGCATTTGTCGATGTCACCCCCCGGCTCGGCATCAACTTCCAGTATCGCTCGTCGCACACTTCCAGGAAGTACTTACTTGAGACCATGGGTCCAGGAGTTGCGGTCTTCGACTACGATAATGATGGACGCCTCGATATTTTCCTGGTGAACGGAGCACCGTTGGGCGATCCAACTCCCAAAGGAACGATTCCCCAAAAAACAGGCCCGGAGTACTGGAACCGGCTCTACCATCAAAAGCCCGACGGTACTTTTGACGACGTCACCGAGAGAGCTGGTCTCCAAGGCGCCGGATACGGCATGGGAGTCGCCGTCGGCGATTACGACAACGACGGATTCGAGGATCTCTACGTAACGGCATACGGAGGGAACAGGCTTTACCACAACAATGGAAACGGAACGTTCACGGACGTGACGCTGACCGCCGGGGTGGGAGGAAGCGGATGGTCGACCGGCGCCGCTTGGATTGATCTGGATGGCGACGGGTTCCTCGACTTGGTCGTATTACGATATCTGGATTGGGATTTTGACGACATCTGGTGCGGCGAACACAAAGATGGCTACCGCGCGTACTGTCACCCTGATTATTTCAAACCGATCGCGCCCCTCGTTTATCACAATAATAAAAACGGAACTTTCACCGAGATTGGGCAGAAGGCCGGCCTCGCCAAGCCCGGCAAAGGACTTGGCTTGGCGATTGCCGACTATGA
>WNEZ01015744.1_pt1 | contig 12070 bp, 8 predicted proteins | sample 5400521 | NCBI WGS metagenome assembly WNEZ01 (sample SAMN13153339, study PRJNA577476) | soil metagenome | isolation source: 120 cm saprolite under Douglas fir tree site 2 hole 1 replicate 1 | place: USA:California | collected 2015-04-18
CCCTCGAAGACGTTGACCAGGGCCGGCCCTTTAACCTGTCGGCCGACGACATGGAGCTCCTCGACATTCTGCGGGGCCTCGACAAAACCGACATCGGCACCCGCCTCGAGATAGGCGTTGACGCGGTCGATCGATGCTTGCAGGCCCTCGATGGCCCGTGCATCCGAACGGGCGATGATGACGAGGTCGGGGTCACGCCGGGTGTCGACAGCGGCATGGATCTTGCCCACCATCTCGGCGGTGCTGATGACCTCCTTGCCCTCGTAATGGCCGCATTTCTTCGGGCTTACCTGGTCCTCGATGTGGAAGGCGGCGACCCCGGACTTTTCGTATTCGCGCACCGTGCGGATCACGTTGATCGCGTTGCCGTAGCCGGTATCGGCATCGGCGATGACCGGGATCCCGACTGCCTCGACCGTCAATCCGATAAAGCGGATATTCTCGGACAGGGTGAGCAGCCCGAGATCGGGATAGCCGTTCGCCCGCGAATAGCCGCCGCCGGTCAGATAGACGGCGGCGAACCCGGCCTGCTCGACGAGCCGCGCGGTCAAGGTGTCATAAGCGCCCGGCACCATCGTGTAGCCGCGGCGTGCGGTCAGCTCTCTCATCCTCTGCCGTGGCGTCATCGCCATCTCCTCATCGGCGCATGTCGCTCGGCGACCAGCCGGCACGCCACGCTCCTCTCAACTGAGGAAGTGAGACGGCCGGCTACGCCAATCTCGACAGCCGCTCTACTCTCGGGTACGCAGACCGGCCCGACTATCGCACCGATCCGTAGCGCCGGCTCGATGAAACGGCGGGCACGCCCTCGGGCTCGGGTCGCTGTCGGCCTTCGATCCTTCTCAGCAGGCCGCGGGCGCCAACCCCGGCGTCCTCGACTTCCTGAGCCTCCTTTTTCAATGCCTGAGCCCGCTCACGGCGCAGCTCTTCCATGCGGGCACGGATCGTCGTGAAATCATCGGCAGCACGGGGTCTGGTCACGTCTCCTCCTCAAAATTGGCCGAACCCCGATGGGGGGCTCGAGTGGTTTATGGGTTGGTGGTGCCCCGTGAAAGGCTCCCCACCCTCGCGCACCGACGGCCCTCGAAGCAAGCGGAAATCAAGGGATCGAATCGAGGAGGTCAAAGGCCTGGCTGATCAATTGCGCCGCCTTTGCCTCGTTGATCGGCTGGTCGTCGAAAGCGGCGTTCTCGAGCATCTCGATCATCTTTGCCGCGATCTCGTTGCGCCGCTTGGTGATCGCATTGATTTGCGCCTCGAGCGAGGTATAGGTCGCCTCACCTCTCTTGAGCGCCTGGGTTGAGATTCCGGTGAGCGTGTTAACGCCAAGCTCGCCGAGCGGGGCGTTGATCTTCTTATAGGCATCCGCCAAAGCCGAGAGAGTGTCCCGATGGGCACGTAGCGCCCGGGGGGTAGCGTGATCGGCAAGCGCCTCGAACAGGACGCGCCCATCATGGGCGTAGTCGTCCTTAAGGCCGACCAGACAGAGGATCGTCGGCCGGATGTCGGTATGATCGCTGAAGATCTCGCCGAAGGTGCCCCGCTTAAGGACGCCGGGACCGACCATGTCGAGCCAGGTCTTGGTGATTTCCTTCTGGAAGTCGCCGTGGTTCCAAGCGAAGCCGGAGTTTTCGACAAAGCAGCTCTTGAAGTCCGAGGGATCGACACTGCGACAGAGCGCCGGGTGTCCCGAGGCGGAAAGGAAATAATCGGGATTGGCGAACAGGATGAAATTTGGCGTGCGGGCGGGATCCTTGGTGATCATGTGCAGCAGGTCCTGCTCCGCGTGATCGGCAAGCGCCTGCGTTACTTGATTGGTGCTGCCGTTTGGCCCGTCGACGGCATCGAACCCCAGGAGATCGCCGGCTTCGCGCTCGAGGGTTCGCGTCACGCTGGCAGTCTGCGCGGGATTGCCAGTGATGTAGAAAGTCGGTGCGTCGTCGCTGTGCACGGTGAAGGGCGTCGTATCTCCGAACTCGGTAAAGATCACGTTGCTCAGATCGGCGTTAATTTCGCCCTTTTTCGCATAGGTGCAAGGCACCTCGATCCCGTCACAATCCGCCGGCGAAGGCGCCCCTCCGACAAAATGATCGTTCTCATCTGCGGTGATAACGAACAGCGTATTATATTTGGTGATCCCGTCCTTCTGCAGGCGATCGAAGAATTTGCCGAAGGCCTTGTCGTATGCGGCAAGCTGTTGCACGTATCCGCTCTCGCCGGGGCCGAAGGTACCACTGCCGGTGATGTGATCGTCGTGGGCGTCGGCGATATAGCCGTAAACCACCGGGACACCGGCCTCGAGCATAGTCGCCAGATATCCGAGCGTCTGTGCAGCGGAAGGATTGAACAGATTGGGAAAGCCAGCATTTCCCTTGCTGTCCTGGATGACATTCCCGTCAATATCCGTGACGGGCCCGCCAGGCGAGATTTGGGGCTGCACATACTTGTTGCCGAACAGTGCGTTGAACCCGACGTAGCCTCCCGGCTCATCCGTCAGCAGATCGGGTTTGCCGAATGCACATAGCGCGCTCTTCTTTGCGCAATGAATTGCGATGCCGAGAAAATCGGCACTGGCCTTGGTCGGATCGCTCTTCGCCTCGCTTTCCTCCGAAGATCCCGCGCCAAACACGGTCGTAACGTCGAGGCCGATATTCTCGAACTCGATGTTGGCCACCGAGAATGCCCCGACATCGCAGCCGGCACGGGTGAATGGCACCCATGGTGCCGGGTGGGTCTTGCCCCGCTGGTCGATCATCTGCGGGGTGGTGTCGGTCACGGTCTGTCCAGAGAATGCGGCGACCGGGTCCGTCCAGTAGGCGAAGGAGGACATTCCGTTCGTGGTACCGTCCGGATTGAAGTAGCGCAGGCTATTGCCGATCGGGATACCGAACTTGTGGCCATAGGCGCCGGTCAGCGCCGTCAAGATGTCCACCGCCGTGTGCGAAATCAGCGGCGAGTAGTGTTTGTGAACAGGGTGCCCTTGTCTTCGAGGAAACTCAGCAGGTTGGGCATCTGCTCGAGATCGGAAGGCACGTTCGGGTTGTCGCGGCGGAAATGGAGATTGTCGAATTGGATATAGACGATGCGCTCGATGCCGTTGTCGAGCTTGCAGCGTTTTTGCCGGCCGGTCCCGCCCGACCGCTCGGGCGCGCTTCCGTCGGACGACGCGGGCTGTGGCGTCGTCGACGTCATCTCCCCGTGCTCGGCTGCGCTGGCCGGCTGGCTCAAAGAGACGGTGAGCGACGCTGCTGCCGCTAGACGGATAATCCCTCTCATGTCCGGAATCCCCCGAAATCCGCAATTGCGGCTGAACGAACGCGAGGTCGCGCCGCGCCGGGGAACCTATGCGGCAACTGTTACCAATAAAGGTCAGACATGTTTCATGATCGTGACTGCCGCGGCACTTGACATCCGCCGCGTGGTAGGGGCGGGCCGGGTGGATCCGGCGATTAGCGTGCACACGAATTAGGCAAGCCGCTGGCGACATTTGAAGGGCGTGGACTGGCGCTTGACACCCCTTTTGCCGCTGGTTAAAGCGATTCGCGTCTCCGGCCATCTTATGCGTATTATTGCTTTGGCGCCGCCGCGAGGAAGGCGCACTCTCAGACTCGTCAACAGCGTCAGGTGAAGAGCATTCGCGATGGCATTGCCGGAAAGACAGGGCCTCTACGACCCGCGCAACGAGCACGATTCATGCGGCATCGGCTTCGTCGCCAACATCAAGGGACGAAAATCGCACGATATCATCGCTCGCGGGTTGCAGATCCTGGTCAATCTCGACCATCGCGGTGCGGTCGGGGCCGACCCGCTGATGGGCGACGGGGCCGGCTGCCTGATCCAGATGCCGGATGCCCTGCTGCGCGATTGGGCGGAAGGGCGAGGTCTGACCCTCCCGCCGCCGGGTCGCTACGCCGTCGCGATGTGCTTTTTGCCTCAAGACGAGCGGGCACGCACCATCGCGATCGAACACGTCGAGCATTTCATCGGCGCCGAAGGACAGTCACTGATTGGTTGGCGCGACGTTCCGACCAACACGACCGGGCTAGGCACACGCGTCGTCGAGGCGATGCCGTGGATCAGCCAGGCGGTCGTCGCGTGCAGCCCTGACATCGCCGATCAGGATGCGTTCGAGCGCAAGATTCTGACGATCCGCAAGCAGATCCTCAACCGGGTCACGGGGCTCGCCGAGCAGCATGGGTCGCCGGCGTTGCGCGATCTGTACATCCCGTCGTTCTCGAGCCGTACGGTCGTCTACAAGGGACTGCTGCTGGCACCCCAGGTCGGAGGCTTTTACGAGGATTTGCGCAACCCGCTGACGGTGTCGGCACTGGCATTGGTTCATCAGCGCTTTTCGACCAATACTTTCCCGTCGTGGCGGCTCGCCCACCCGTACCGGTTTCTGTGCCACAATGGCGAGATCAATACGGTTCGCGGCAACGTCAATTGGATGGCCGCGCGCCGGCAGGCGATGACGTCGGAGCTGCTCGGCGCCGATCTCGCCAAGATGGTGCCGTTGATCGGTCCCGGCCAATCCGATACCGCCTGCATCGACAATGCGCTCGAGCTCCTCGTCATCGGCGGCGGCTATTCGCTCGCCCATGCGATGATGATGCTGATCCCCGAGGCGTGGGCCGGCAACCCGCTGATGGATCCGCAGCGGCGGGCATTCTATGAATACCACGCGGCGTTGATGGAGCCGTGGGACGGCCCGGCGGCAATCGCCTTCACCGACGGGCGCCAAATCGGCGCGACACTCGACCGCAACGGGCTGCGGCCGGCCCGCTACATCGTCACCGACGACGATCACGTGATCATGGCATCCGAGGCCGGCGTGCTGCCGGTGCCCGAGGAGAGGATCATCCGCAAGTGGCGGCTGCAGCCGGGCAAGATGCTGCTGATCGATCTCGAAGAGGGACGCATCATCGACGACGAGGAGATCAAGCGCAAACTCGCCGCCGAGCATCCGTACGATGCGTGGCTGCTGACCACCCAGTTCAAGCTCGCCGAGTTGCCCGACGTGTCAGAGGACCACCACGAGGAATACTCTCGGACAGTGGTACCGAGCCGACCCAACGATTCGACGACGCATCTCAACCAGCAACAGGCCTTCGGCTACACCCAGGAGGATATTCAGTTCTTCCTCGAGCCGATGGCGCGCGATGCCGATGACCCTGTGGGCTCGATGGGCACGGATACGCCAATCGCTGCTCTCTCGAACAAACCCAAGCTGCTCTACAACTACTTCAAGCAGAATTTCGCGCAAGTCACCAACCCGCCCATCGATCCGATCCGCGAAGAACTGGTGATGTCGCTGGTTTCGATGATTGGGCCGCGACCAAACCTGCTTGGGCACGAGGCCGGCACGCATTATCGGCTCGAAGTTTCACAGCCCATCCTGACCGACGGTGATTTGAGAAAGATCCACGCGATCGAGACGTTGATCGGAGCTTTCCGGACCGATACCCTCGACGCCACTTGGCCGGCCCTGGAGGGTGTCGATGGAATGGCGCCGGCGCTCGATCGGCTGTGCTTCGAGGCGACCGAGGCGGTGCTGGCGGGTCACAACATCCTGATCCTGTCCGACCGCGGCGTCTCGGCCGAGCGCGTGCCGATCCCCGCCTTGCTGGCAACCTCGGCGGTGCATCATCATCTGATCCGCCAGGGGCTGCGGACTAGTACCGGCATCGTCGTCGAAACCGGCGAGGCGCGCGAGGTGCACCATTTCTGCGCGCTCGCGGGCTATGGCGCAGAGGCGATCAATCCCTATCTCGCCTTTGCTACGCTCGAACAGATCCGCGTCGAGAACGGTCTGCCCCTCGGCGCCTACGAGGTGCAGAAAAATTACATCAAGGCACTCGGCAAGGGGATCTTGAAAGTCATTTCCAAGATGGGGATCTCGACCTATCAATCCTATTGTGGCGCGCAAATCTTCGACGCAGTCGGGCTAGCCAGTGATTTTGTCGAGAAATACTTCACAGGAACGGCAACACAAATCGAAGGCGTGGGGCTACGCGAGATCGCCCAGGAAGCGGTGGAGCGTCACCGGCACGCCTATGGCGCCAACCCAATCTACCACGACATGCTCGACGTCGGCGGCGACTACGCCTTTCGTCTGCGCGGCGAGGACCATGCCTGGACGCCGCAATCAGTGGCCAATCTGCAGCACGCGGTGCGCGGCAATTCGCAAGCGGATTACCGGGCCTTTGCAGCAACGATCAACGACCAGAGCGAGCGCCTCTTAACGCTCCGCGGCCTGATGGCGCTAAACTTCGCCGAGGAGCCAGTGCCGCTCGACGAAGTCGAGCCGGCGAGAGACATTGTCAAACGCTTCGCCACGGGCGCAATGAGCTTCGGCTCGATCAGCCGCGAGGCGCACACCACTCTCGCCATCGCGATGAACCGCATCGGCGGCAAGTCCAATACCGGCGAGGGCGGTGAGGAAACACAGCGCTTTAGGTCTCTGCCCAATGGCGACTCGATGCGCTCGGCGATCAAGCAGGTGGCCTCGGGCCGCTTTGGCGTCACCACCGAATACCTGGTCAATGCCGACGATCTGCAGATCAAGATGGCGCAGGGCGCCAAACCCGGCGAGGGCGGCCAACTGCCGGGCCACAAGGTCGACAAGGCGATCGCCCGGGTACGACATTCGACCCCCGGTGTTGGGCTGATCTCGCCGCCGCCGCATCACGACATCTACTCGATCGAGGATCTGGCGCAGCTGATCCACGATCTGAAGAATGCCAACCCCAAGGCGCGCATTTCGGTCAAGCTGGTTTCCGAGGTCGGCGTCGGCACGGTCGCCGCAGGGGTCAGCAAGGCCCGGATCGCGGTGCAGGTCGATGGCGGGTTGCGCACCGGCCGGGACGTGGTAGTTGCGGCTTTGATCGGGGCCGACGAGTTCGGATTTTCGACCGCGCCATTGATTGCAGCCGGCTGCGTGATGATGCGCAAGTGCCACCTGAACACCTGCCCAGTCGGTATTGCGACCCAGGATCCGGTATTGCGCGCGCGCTTCACTGGCCAGCCCGAACATGTCATCAACTATTTTTTCTTTGTTGCCGAAGAAGTGCGCGAGCTGATGTCGAAGCTCGGCTTCCGGCGCTTCCACGAAATGATCGGCCAAGTCGACAAACTCGACATGGTCCGGGCAATCGAGCACTGGAAGGCGAAGGGTGTCGATCTGGGCCGGCTGCTCTACCGTGCGCCCGCCAAGCCCGAGGTGGCGATCTACAATCGAGAGCGGCAGAACCATCACCTCGACCGGGCTCTCGACAACGAGTTGATCGTGGCGGCCCGGCCGGCGCTCGACAAGCGGGAACCGGTCCGCATCGAGCGCCCGATCAGGAACGTCCATCGCATGGCGACGCCAACGACTATGTCGGCAAGGGGTTGTCGGGCGGGCGGCTGATCGTCCGCCAGCCGCCGGAGGCGCAGCGCGAGCCGACCGAGAACATCATCATCGGCAATACGGTGCTCTACGGCGCCATCGCCGGCGAAGCCTACTTCCAGGGTGTCGCCGGCGAGCGCTTCGCGGTGCGCAATTCGGGCGCTCTGGCCGTTGTCGAGGGCACCGGCGACCATGGCTGCGAATACATGACCGGCGGGGTGGTCGTCGTGATCGGCGACACCGGGCGCAATTTTGCTGCCGGGATGTCGGGCGGGATCGCCTATGTGTGGGACCCGAAGGGCCGGTTTGCCAGTCTCTGCAACCTGGCGACGGTCGGTCTCGAGCCAGTCGCCCCCGCCGATCTGGCCGAGGAGGATGACCCCGACCCGCCGCGCCAGCGCTCGCCGAGTGTCGAGGATCCGGGCATGGGCGATCTGCTGCGTTTCGATGCCGCGAGGCTGCGCATCTTGCTCGAGCGCCATCACCTCTTCACCGGCAGCACGCGAGCGCGCTTCCTCCTCGAAGACTGGGAGAATGCGCTCGGCGGTTTTGTGAAGATTATGCCGAAGGACTACCGCCGCGCCCTGCTCGAATTCCAGGCCGAGCGGATCACCGCACGCACCGAAGCCGCCGAATGACGGCGCTCTTGCACAGAGTTCCCCTCACCCCAGCCCTCTCCCCGCAGGCGGGGCGAGGGAGCATGTCCGAGCCCCTCGCCCCGCGCGAGCGGGGAGAGGGAGGGGCCCGCGTCGGCGGGAGGGTGAGGGGCGGCCAGCGACGGATCCCCACCCGTGGGTAGGCCGACCGGCTTTCTCGAGATCGAGCGCGAGGACCGGGGTTACGACAAGCCGGAGATCCGGCGCCGCAGCTGGAGGGAGTTCGTCAGGCCGCTGCCCGACCCTGAGAACCGCAAGCAGGCGGCGCGCTGCATGGATTGCGGGATCCCGTTCTGTCACGACGGCTGCCCGGTCAACAATCTGATCCCTGATTGGAACAATCTCGTCTATCGCGACCAATGGCAGGCGGCGCTGAGGGCGCTGCACTCGACCAACAATTTTCCCGAATTTACCGGCCGCGTCTGCCCCGCGCCGTGCGAAGCGTCCTGCACGCTCAACATCGACGACAATCCGGTCACGATCAAGACGATCGAATGCGCGATTGTCGACCGTGGCTGGCAGGAGGGTTGGATCGAGCCGCTGGTGCCGCCGCAGCGGACCGGCAAGCGGGTCGCGGTCATTGGTTCGGGGCCGGCGGGTCTCGCCTGCGCGCAGCAGCTGGCGCGCGCGGGTCACTCGGTGTGTTTGTTCGAGAAGTGCGATCGCATCGGCGGTCTGCTGCGCTATGGCATTCCCGATTTCAAAATGGACAAATCGCTGATTGACCGGCGCGTCGCGCAGATGGAGGCCGAAGGGGTGGAGTTCCGCACTGAGGTCGAGGTCGGGGTCGATGTGCCAATGGCCGCACTGCTCGAGGAGTTCGACGCCGTGGCGATGACCGGCGGCGCCGAGGCGCCGCGCGACCTCGATGTTCCGGGGCGGGAACTCGACGGTATCCATTTTGCGATGGATTTCCTGCCGCAGCAGAACAAGCGCAACGCCGGCGACAGCGAGGAGCGGGCAGCGCCCCAGGGAACCATCACCGCTCGGGGCAAGCACGTCGTCGTGATCGGCGGCGGCGACACAGGATCGGACTGCATCGGCACCTCGGTGCGCCAGGGTGCGGCGTCGATCACCCAGCTGGAAATCTTGTCCGAGCCGCCGGAGCGCGAGAACAAAGCGCTGACTTGGCCCGACTGGCCGTTGAAATTGCGCACCTCCTCCTCGCAGGAGGAGGGTTGCGAGCGCGACTGGGCGGTGCTGACCAAACGGGCCGTTGGCGAAGCTGGCCCCGTCACCGCGCTCGAATGCGTCCGCGTCGAATGGGCCAAGAACCCGGACGGCCGCTTGGTGATGACCGAAATCCCGGGCAGCGCCTTTGATCTGAAGGCTGATCTCGTTCTCCTGGCGATGGGGTTTTTGGGTCCTCACCGGCCCGGGATGGTCGAGCAATCCGGTGTCGAGCTCGACCCCCGCGGCAACGTTCGCGCCAACACGATCGACTACCGCGCCTCGGTCCCCAAGGTCTTTTCCGCCGGCGATATGCGGCGTGGTCAATCGCTCGTCGTCTGGGCCATCCGCGAAGGCCGCCAATGCGCCCGCGCCATCGACGAATTCTTGATGGGTGCAAGCCTGCTGCCGCGGTGAGCATCGGACAACGATGCAGCTTCCCTTCAGCGGTGCCGCCCAAAGGATTTGGCCGCCAGATCGAGGTCATGCACTCTTGGCTTGACGAGATCTGCGGCTCTGGGGGCTTGGCGATGGCACCCGCCGGGTTCGCCGGCGTCGTCGACGGCGCAGAACCTTTGTATCTTGAGGCTGCTGCCTCTGCCTACGCTTTCATCGCCCGTTTCTGCTGCGGGTATTGGTTCGAGACGATTGGGGCAGCGCCGCGGCGCAGACGCCTGGGCGCCTGCGAGACCCCTTGACGAGCCGTTTTGCTCTCGCAATTCAGTCTCCTTGCCTGGGCCGGGCTGGCGGCGACGGCGACCGGCGCCGCGCTGCTCTACACGTTGACCGGCTTTGGCTTCGCCGTTCTCTCGGCTCCGGCCTTTCTGCTGTTTGTCGATCCGACTGAGGCGATCCAGCTCGTCATCATTATTTCAACGGCGCTGTCCCTCGCCGCGCTGCCGGGATTGTGGCGCGCAATCGCGCCAACGCTGCTCCTGCGGCTGGCGCTTGGCAGCGTGGCCGGATTGCCGCTGGGGCTCATTGCCCTCCGCCACGCCGATCCAGTCTTGGTCCGCCGGTTAGTCGGAGCCACGATCCTGGCATTCACCGTGCTTCTCGGGTGGCTTCGAGGCCGCGGACCCGACAGGAACACGGCGTTGCTCGGCATCAGACCCGGTTGCGACCTTGCAGTTGGGGCGGTGTCGGGTGTCGCAACCGCACTCGTCAGGATGGCGGGACCGCCGGTGCTGATCTATTTGCTGCTCGCCGGGGCGCCGCCGCGGATCGTGCGCGCGACACTCCTGTCGTTCTTCGCGCTCGCTTATATGGGAGCACTGCTCTCCCATGTGGTCGCCGTCGGCATCCCTGCCAGCACCTGGATCGAAGCGGGCATCCTGATCCCCTTCGCCACTCTCGGCGCCGTTGCCGGCCGGCCGCTCGGCGATCGCCTCAGCGTTGACGCCTTTTCCAGGCTCGCCATCCTTCTTCTGGCCGCGGCCGGGCTGTACACCCTTGCCGCGTCGGCTGGACCTGCCGCCGGTCAATAATGTCCAACCGGCTCGAGCGGGACATGGCGACGCAGACATAGTGACGGCAACGGCAAGCCCGGGTAGTATTAGATTGCCGCGCCGCCTTGCAGCCCAGCGTGCGCCGAATTGGAGGGATGACGCGGTCGAGATTCGCGTATCTTTAGCGGTAACACTGTAAGCGCGTGGGTGGGATCATGATCGGCCCTCCAGGATTGCCGAAGTTGGGACGCCGGGTCTTTTCTTTTGCTGCGCCGAAACCAGCTCGCTCGCGCCAGCATCAGCACACTTGGAAATGGATCACCGGCCTCTATCTCGCGGGTGTGCTCGCCCATTTCAGCCATCACATGGTCGACCTGCCGGACGGCAGCAACCCATCCTTCGAAGCGCTGACAAGCGCTCCGTTCAGCTTGGTCTGGCCGGCGGATCTGATCGGGACGCTGCTCGATCCAAGCTGATCGAGGCCGCGATCGCCAAGGCAGCGGGACTGGGCGGCGGTTGCGGGCATCATCGTCAGCCCGGCGAACGCAAGGATGTAGAAAAGCGTCGCGAGGCGCGGCGCTTCGAGGAGATAATCGAAAACGCCAGAGCACAGGAAGGCCACCAGCGAGGCCGCGACGGCAGCCGCCATGCGGTCGCCCCGCGCCATCGCGCGCACCGCGCCGGCGACAGAAGCTGCGGCGAGCAGGACAAAGGAGGCCAGCCCCAATAGCCCGCTCTCAAACAAGCTCATCAGATACTGGTTTTTGATCCGCCATATAAGATGTTGGTCATCGGTGAAGTACCAGCGTTGGGTACTGCTGGAAAAATCGCCGTTGGCGAGGATGTCGTGGCCTTGCGAATCGAGCATTCGAATATGACCGATCTCGATGGTGGTGCCGGGGACCGGATCGAACAGGTCCAATTCGACCGGTGGTCGGAGCCACCCCAGGACCACCTTCTCGTCGAGGCCTGCAGTTGAGATCGCGGCGCCGAAATCCTCCCAAATCCCCGGATTGCGCGGCTGGAATGTCGTGTCGCGGCAGTTTGCTGAATAGAGCAGCATTTTCTCGCACAAGATGAGCGACAACACGCCCTTGGCGTCAGGTGATCGCAAGGTGAGGAACAGCCGATATTGCTGATCCGGCTCGATTAGAACCTTCTGCCCGAAATAGGTCGGCAAACCAGCGTGCACCGACAAAAAAGGATAGGCCCCGTCGTGTTCGACGATAAAGTTGGTTGGGAAGCGCCCGTCGAGTTTGCGGGCAAGAACGATGCGTGGGTAGGTCCCGAGCCCCATGCCGAAGAGCGTCGTGGCGAGATTGTCGTCGCGCATCGCCAACCCGCCGGTCCAATTGCTCTCTCGATGGGTCAGGTCGGGAGCCACCGTTTGGAACCGCGCGGTCATGAAG
>WNEZ01016837.1_pt1 | contig 12070 bp, 11 predicted proteins | sample 5400521 | NCBI WGS metagenome assembly WNEZ01 (sample SAMN13153339, study PRJNA577476) | soil metagenome | isolation source: 120 cm saprolite under Douglas fir tree site 2 hole 1 replicate 1 | place: USA:California | collected 2015-04-18
AACAATGTGCTCCAGGGAAAGCCGTCGCCGAGCTGGCTCGCGAACAGAACAGAAACCAGATAGCGCGCCACGCCGCCGACTACGCTGCCCAAGGCGACGGAAATATAAGAACCCGCGGTGTCCCAGATTGTTTGCCACCGGGTTGGACGGCGCGGATGAGAAAGCGGATGTTTCTTTGCCTGCTTGTCTGCCGTGGAGGTCGGTGGGGTGCTGTCTTGCATGGCAGAGCCGCCCTTCACACGAACACGTGGGAGCCGACCGCAAAGCCAGCGGCGACGGCAGCGAGACACAAAATCAGCGAAAGCAGCAAATTCCCGGATGCACGTGCCATTTCGCCGTCACGCGCCAGAGCCAGAGTCTGAAGGCTAAAGGAGGACACTGTCGTGTAGCATCCAAGGAAACCGGTCACGCCGAATTGCCAAGGTCTCACCGCGGCGAGAGCCCCATGGCCGGCCGCCGATGCGGCGAGAACGCCAATGACGAAGGCGCCGCTCACATTCACGACCATCGTTCCCCAAGGGAAAGTCTCGCCTATGCGCCGCGCAATGAAACCAGAGAGCCAGAATCTAGCGATGCCGCCGAACACGCTGCCAAGCGCAACCCAGACGACTCCATCAAGTGTATCCACCGCGCGCCTCGACTTCTCTTCGCTCTTCCAAGCGGCTCAGATCGAGCGCTGGTGAGCCAATCATCGTCTCCGCGCCCCGCCTCTCGCGGAATTGCTTCGCTCGTCGGTTGATCCCTTGAGCGATCGCCTTCAGCGTGACGAGGCGTATGATCTCATTGCCCCTTGCATTTTTCCCTGCCAACAAGCGTCCTTCGCAACAGCAACCATCCGTCGGCACACCATCTCTGGTTCGCAAACGACACAGCAACCTTACTTCGCGTTGAGACGGCCAAGGAGCCTGAGCGGGTGCATCGCCATGGCCTAACCCCCGCATTCTCGACACGGCAGGAGTCATCAGCCCTTATCAGGCGGATTTGGGGAACCCCTTCCCCTTGGATAAGAGAATATTAGACGATGTCAAACGACGGATCAATATCGACCGACAGCACCCGGCCCTTCTTGGCCGGCAGCACATCCATCAGGAAACGATCCGGTTCTCTTGTCCAACGAAGTCCGAATGAAGAAAAATACGCCAGTTATCGTCAGCGCCCCAATACGCAAGATCGCGTAGGCCGCATCGCCAAATTCCCCGCGTCACAGCGGCGGATCGACGGCTTCGTCGTATTCTTTTTTGAATCGCGCGATCAATTCGGCGGCGGGCAGGATTTTGCCGACGCTGCCGACGCCCTGGCCGCTGCCCCAGATTTCCTTCCAAGCTTTCGGTTTGGCGCGCTCGCCCGATGCGTCGGTGCCGAAGCTCATTTTCGACACGTCGGACTCCGGAAGGTTGTCGGGATCCATTCCGGCCGCGACGATCGACGGCTTCAGATAATTGCCGTGCACGCCGGTGAACAGGTTTGAATAGACGATGTCTTCCGCCGATGACGTGGTGATCATCTGCTTGTAGCCCTCTACCGCGTTGGCTTCGGCGGTGGCGATAAATGCCGAGCCGACATAAGCAAAGTCAGCGCCGAGTATCCGCGCTGCCCGGATGGCGCGGCCGTTGGCGATCGCGCCCGATAGCGCGATCGGCCCGTCGAACCATTGCCGGGTCTCCGCCACGAACGCCAACGGCGATATCTCGCCGGCATGGCCGCCCGCGCCGGCCGATACCAGGATCAGACCGTCCGCGCCCTTCTCGATCGCCTTGTGCGCGAATTTCTGATTGATCACATCGTGAAAAACGATGCCACCCCAGCGATGCGCGGCCTGATTGAGTTCTTCGCGCGCGCCGAGCGATGTGATGACCATCGGCACCTTGTGCTTCTCGCAAAGCGCGAGATCCTGATCGAGCCGGTTGTTCGATCGGTGTACGATCTGGTTCACCGCGAACGGCGCCGACAGCCGGTCGGGATGCGCCTTGTCGTGCGCGGCAAGCTCTTCCTTGATCCGCACCAGCCACTCGTCGAGCAGCGCCGGGGGACGCGCGTTCAGCGACGGAAACGATCCGACGACACCCGCCTTGCACTGAGCGATCACCAGATCGGGCACGGAAATAATGAACAGCGGCGCACCGATCACGGGTAAAGACAGACGGCCCTTGAACAAGCCAGGCATGGACATTCCGAAAAATCCTTTTGGTCATTCAGGGCAAGATTCGTGGCAAACGCGATGCGTCGATCTAAAGATGCCAGACATCATACCAACAAGGCAATCGTACCGAGGAGGCCCAGCCGGCCAACGGCCCGATCCCGGCGCTACTGGCAGAGCGCGCGGGTAACGTAATTTTCGGTCCGGCAGTCGCCCGGCCCGCGCTTGTAGCCCGGCAGGTACACCTTTGCCGAGCATTTCTCGGCCGCGTCGGTGTCGAGGCTCTTGCCCTCCTTGAAGCCCTTGGCCTGACAGAGCTTGTCGGCGCCGGCCTTGCAATTCGGCGCGCCATTGGCCGCCACGGGACATCCCATGCGCCCCGTCACCATCGATGATGGTTTGGCCAGACCAGTCAGGCCATCGCCCGCATCCTTGGCGCGCGAGTTCAAATCGTCGATGGTTTCCTGAGGGCTTTTCAGGGGTGGAAGGATCGACAGGGTTTTCTCGAACAATTTCCCCATTTCGTTGATCAGGCCGGGATTGTCTTCGCGCTCCGGCGGAGCGGATGACGGCGCAGGCTCGCCTTGCAGGGGCGCAGGCCGATCAGGCGCAGCTTGCGGGGCCGGCGTCTGGATGCCAAGCGAAGACGGCGGCGTTTGCGGCCACCCGACGCCCGCGGCGATCATCAACATCGACAACGCCACGCCCGCGGTCGCGACATGCGTCCTGGATAGCGTGATAAGGCTGACGGTTCGACCAAGCATGACGTTGAGCGTAACCTGAAGCAGCAAACCGGCAAAGCGCCTCACCAGGGATTGTCAGAGCATTCGAAATGCAACGATAAAACCCAGCACCAGCACACCTGCCGCCAGCGCGACCCAAAGCCCCAGATGTTTCTCGATCCTCACCCGGATCCATTCGCCGTAGCGGTTGAGAAGAATAGCGACCACGAAAAAGCGCCCGCCACGCGCGATTACTGACAATGCTACGAACAGCCAGATGTTGTAATTGGCAAAACCCGAGGTGATGGTGACGAGCTTGTAGGGGATCGGCGTCAAGCCCTTGAGCAGGATAATCCACGCACCGTATTCGGCATATCCGGCGCGGAAGGCCTCGACCTTGCCACCAAGACCGTAAAACTGGATCAGCCAATGTCCGATCGAATCATACAGCAGCGCGCCGATCGCATAGCCGAGAATGCCGCCCAGCACTGAGGCCGCCGTGCAGACCGAGGCATAGAGCCACGCCCGCTCCGGCCGCGCCAGCGACATCGGGATCAGCATCACATCCGGCGGCACCGGAAAGAACGAACTTTCCGCGAACGCCACCGCTCCCAAAATCCACAGCGCGTATGGCTTGTGCGCGGCGTCAATACACCAATCGTAAATCCGTCTCAGCATGGCGCGATGAACCACCATGGAGCGGATTTGTCCATGGCGGGAAATGCCGATTGAAGGCGGTTTAGTGTCGCTTGCGCAGGCTGCGGCCTTCGAGCGCGACAATTCGTCGCCGGACGGCGGGGGCCGGGGCCGCTTTGGGCAGCTTGACCACGGATTTCGGCAACTTCTCGGCGATTCCGAGCAGATGTTCGCGCCGCTCCATTTCGCGCCACACGTCCTCGGGGCGGACGCCGGCCGACGCCCATAAAACGGTGAGATTGTAGAGCAGATCGGCACTCTCGCGGATGACCGCGGGGGTATTGCCATTGACGGCATCGATCACGACTTCGATGGCCTCTTCGGCCAGTTTCTTGGCCATCTTGGTCGGGCCGCGCTGAAACAGCCGCGCGGTTCGCGACGTGGCTGGATCGAGATCCTTGGCCGCGATGACCGCCAGATAAAGCCGTTCGAGCGAATCACTCATCCCGCAAAACTAGTCCAAACCAGTGTCCAGCGTGTTAACGGCTGGTTACCCGAAGCCGCAAACCGGAAAGAAAATCCGCCGGCTACCCAACCAGCCGGCGGATCTATCGGCTAGGAAAATGCAGGGTTACCAGCCGGCGTTGGGATAACCGGTGAAATACGGGTCGCGGTGATAACCATATCCACCATAATAGGGGTTACCGCCATAATAGGGGCCCCCACCGTAATAGGCCGGGCCGCGATCGTAATAATAGTCGTCGCGACGGTTCTGGGACGCCGCGATCGCAAGACCGGTGCCGACAATCCCGGCAAAAGCAGCTGCCGCTGCGGCGCCACCGCCACCACGGTAATAGCGACGCCGGGCGCTGAAGTCAGTGGCGCCACTGGTCGCTGCCGCGGCCGACACGCCCTTGCCGGCGGCCGCAGAGCCGGCACGAGCCAGCGATGGCTCGACTGCGGTCAGCGCCACCGCCGCTACGGTCGCCATCACGGCGGCGCGGCCAAGGGATGAAAACAAAGCTTTTCGCGCGAACATCTCAAAATCCTCCATGACGGCCTGGCCTCGCAGGCCTCCCGGAGCCAACCAGCGAGCCCACATTAGGTTCCCCGATCCGGATGCGAGCGGCTAAATCGTGGTGGTCATCGACCGTTCAGATATCATCCGGCAGAATGCCTGCCCCCGGCGCCCCAGGCGCCATGAAACCGACATAGCCGGCGCAACTGCTGTCCGGTCGCGATGTAGTCTCAATGCGCGTAAATCAGACCAACGCAGCCCGCTGCTTTTTGGCTTCGCTGACAGGCCTACTGGTTCTAGCAATTTTCGGCCTGGCAGCGAGCCGGGCGGGAAGCGACGTTCGGCAACCGGTCGCAGTCCAGTTTTCCCTCGACCGACCGATCGATGCGAGTGCGGCCCCGTTCGTCATGGCGGCGGCGAGAGGCATGTTCGGCTCGGAGGGTCTCGCGGTCACCACCAATATCGCCAGCGGCTCGCAGGACGCGATCGCGCGCGTCGCCGCGGGCACCAGCGATTTCGCGCTGGTCGACATCAACGCGCTGATCCGCTTTCACGACAGGCCGAACGCTGCGCCCATCAAAGCGGTATTCGTGCTGTTCAACCAATCGCCCTATGCCATCGTCGCCCGCAAGAACCGCGGCATCCACGCGCTCTCCGATATCGAAGGTAAGAACCTCGGCGTTGGCGAAGGCGACCTTTCGATCCGGCTGTGGCCGGCGCTGGCGCGGCAGAACGGAATCAAGATCGCAAGCGTGAAGCAAAACAGCATCAGCGCCGCCGTACGCGAACCGATGCTGTCCGCGGGTCAGGTCGATGCCGTGACCGGGTTTTCATATCTGTCCGGGGTCAATTTGAGGGATCGCGGCGTTCCGGCTGAAGATCTGGCGGTGCTGCGCTTTGCCGACTATGGCTGCGAAGCCTACGGGTTTTCCGTGATCGTCAATCCGGCGTTCGCGGCCGCCAAGCCCGAGGCGGTGAAAGGCTTCCTGCGCTCGGTGATTGCCGGCACCCATCTGGCCATCAAGGACCCCGGGCGCGCGGCGGATGAGGTTGTCAGCCGGATGGACGACGGATCGCGCGATCTCGAGCTGGAACGCCTGGATACCGTTATCCGCGACAACATCCTCACCAGCGAAGTGAAGCGCGACGGCATCGGCGGCATCGATCCGGCCCGCCTGGAGCGGTCGATCGATCAAATCGCCGAGGATTTCAAATTCCAGCGATCAACGGCCCGCTGCGACCCCTTGAGTCCCCCCGCATGTCCCTGCTCCGCCTTTACACGCGCGTCCTTCATTTGCTGGGCAAAGAGGCACGGCTGGGCTGGATTCTCGCCGGCGCCAATCTGCTGCTGGCCGGCGCGCAGTTCGCCGAGCCGGTGCTGTTCGGCCGCATCGTCGATGTTCTTTCCGGCAACCCGTCTGCGGGTCCGCTGGCTTCGTCGTCCGCGTGGCCGCTGCTGGGGGCCTGGGCGGCGTTCGGCCTGTTTACCATCGGCTGCAGCGCTGCGGTCGCACTGCATGCCGACCGGCTGGCGCACCGACAGCGTCAGGCCGTGCTGACGAATTATTTCGAGCACATCATGCAGTTGCCGCTGACCTTCCACACCGGCACCCATTCCGGCCGCCTGATGAAGGTGATGTTGAACGGCACCGACTCGCTGTGGCGGCTGTGGCTGGCATTTTTCCGCGAGCATTTCGCCGCGATCATGTCGCTGGTGGTGCTGCTGCCGCTGGCGCTTTACATCAACTGGCGGCTGGCGATCCTGCTGTTCGCCCTGTGCGTGGTATTCACGGTGCTGACCACGCTCGTGGTGCGCAAGACCTATGGCATGCAAAGCGAGGTCGAGGCGCATTACAGCGATCTGTCCGCCCGCGCTTCGGATGCGCTCGGCAATGTCGCGCTGGTGCAAAGCTTCGTGCGCATCGATGCCGAGGTGCAAGGGTTGCGCTTCGTCGCCGACAAGCTATTGGCGGTGCAGATGCCGGTGCTGTCGTGGTGGGCGTTGGTCACCGTCATCACCCGGGCGTCGACCACCATCACCGTGCTGGCGATCTTCACCGTCGGCATCGCGCTGCACGATCAGGGCCTTACGTCAGTCGGCGAGATCGTGATGTTCGTGAGTTTCGCGACCATGCTGATCCAGAAGCTCGAACAGGTGGTCAGCTTCATCAACAATGTGTTCATGGAGGCGCCGCGGCTGCAGGAATTCTTCCATGTGCTGGATGCCGTGCCCGCGGTCCGCGACCGGCCCGACGCGATCGACGCCGGACGACTCTCGGGCCTGGTGGAATTCAACGACGTCTCGTTTTCGTATGACGGCAAGCGGCCGGCGGTCGAAGACCTTTCCTTCACCGCGCTGCCCGGCCAGACCGTCGCGCTGGTCGGTCCGACAGGAGCCGGCAAGTCGACGGCCATCGCGTTGCTGCACCGCGCGTTCGATCCGCAGTCGGGCTTCATCAGGATCGACGGCATGGATGTCCGCGGCCTGACGCTGACGGCGCTGCGGCGGAATATCGGCGTGGTGTTTCAGGAGGCTTTGCTGTTCAACCGTTCGATCGCGGACAATTTGCGCGTCGGCAAGCCGGACGCCACCGACGAGGAAATGCGGATCGCCGCCGCCCGGGCCCAGGCGCTCGAATTCATCGAGCGCAGCGAGCGGGGCTTCGAGAGCAATGCCGGCGAGCGCGGACGCATGCTGTCCGGCGGCGAGCGCCAGCGGTTGTCGATCGCCCGCGCGCTGTTGAAGGATCCCCCGATCCTGATCCTCGATGAGGCGACCAGCGCGCTCGATGCGGTCACCGAAGCCAAGCTTAACGCAGCCCTCGACGAAGTGATGAGGGGACGCACGACTTTCGTGATCGCGCACCGGCTGTCGACCATTCGCAACGCTACACGGATTCTGGTGTTCGATAGTGGACGCGTCATCGAGAGCGGAACTTTCGATGAACTGGTCGCGAAAGGCGGTCGTTTTGCGGAGCTCGCAAGGGCTCAGTTCATGGTACAGGAGACCGCGCGGGCCAGCATTCAGGCGAAGGGAACCGACAGCGCGGCTGTCAAGATTTAGGGATCGCCGAAATTCAGCCCATTTCGTCCACGATTTAATCGCACAGCCTCTGTTCTGGACCGATAAGCCGGTATAGATTCGCGCCCGCCACAACCGGCGGCGCCGGACAGGCTTGAAACCCGAACATCACACGCCAAGGCTTCCTCTTTGTAAGGCCTCCTCTCATAAGACCTCCTCTTCAAAGGCTGGTCTCAAAGGACCGGAATCGGATAGTGCATCTTCCTCGCCCGTTGCCTTGCAAGTCATCGTCGTGCTGGATCGTTCTTCTCGCAGCGCTCGCTATCGTTGTTCCACGCGTCGTGCAGGCGGAAGCACTGCTGGTCGTCGAGGCCGATACCGGCAAGGTGCTGCAGGCCGACAATGCGACCTATCCCTGGTATCCCGCATCGGTGACCAAGCTGATGACGGCCTATGTCACGCTCAAGGCCGTCAAGGATGGACACATCACGCTCGATACTCTGTTCACGGTATCGCCCGTCGCGGCCTCACAGTCGCCATCCAAGATGGGTTTCCGGCCGGGGACGCAGGTCACGGTCGATAATGCGCTCAAGATGATGCTGGTGAAGTCGGCCAACGACATGGCCGTGGTGCTGGCTGAAGGCGTCGGCGGTTCGATCGACGGCTTTTCGGCTCAGATGAATGAGGCCGCGCAGCGGCTGGGCATGACGCAGTCGAGCTACGTCAATCCGAACGGACTGCCGGCGGACGGTCAGATCACTTCGGCGCGCGATCTGGCGATCCTCGCCCGCGCGATCATTCGCGACCTGCCGGAATACGAGTATTTCGTCCACATTCCCTCGATCCGCTTCGGCCGCAAGGTGACGCAGAATTTCAACAAGCTGATTGGGCGCTACCCCGGCGCCGATGGCTTCAAGACCGGCTTCATCTGTGCTTCCGGCTACAATCTGGTGGCGTCGGCGACGCGCAACGGCAAACGGCTGATCGCGGTGGTGCTCGGCGCGTCATCCGGCCAGATGCGCGCGGTGCGCGCCGCCCAACTGCTCGAGCGCGGTTTTGCCAATAACCAGCTGGCGTGGTTGCGGCCCTCGCTCGGCACCGTCGACAATCTGGTGCCGATCGACGCCTCGCCGCCTAACCTGCGCGACGAGATGTGCGGGGGAAAACACAAACGCCCAGCCAGCGACGAGGATGAAGACACCGTCGCCAGCAATGCCAGCGGTCCAAGCACCGGCGAAACTGCCATCACGTTTTTCACCGCCGGGCTGCAGCCGCCGATGGCGAAGCCCTCGGACCTGCTGGCGGCGGAGGCCGCGCCCTCGGAGCCGATCCCGGTCTATACCGGTCCGACCAAGACCGGGCCTGCCCTGATCGCCGCCGTGGCCATGGACACCGAAATGCAGACGCCGCCACGTCGCGGGAAGAAGTCGCGGGTGGCGGCGAAAAAGCCCAATACGGCGGCCGAACCGGCCGCCGCGAGACACGCGAATGCCAAGGCGGATGGCACTCCAAAGGTCGCGGAAAAGCCGGCAAAGCCCAAGGCTGTCGCCAAGCCCAAGCCTGCGCCGAAGAGCACGACCAGCGAGGCCAATCCGGTGGATCAAAAGACCGCCACCGCACCGCACACCTGAGCTGGATTTCGGTCGCTCGGACGGCCCCGTCTTAGTTAACGATATGCCGACAGCGCAGCCGCTTGCCTTGGGCCGCCACATTGCTCAATACTGCCCAAAACAAGGCCTCCCGTCCCAAAACGGGTTAAGCAAACCGGAAGGGGAAATATCATGGAGCGGATCTGGCTCAAGCAATATCCGGCCGGCGTGCCCGCCGATGTCGACGTGACCCAATACACATCTCTCGTCGAGTTGCTGGAAGAAAGCTTTGCGAAGTTCAGCGACCGCAAGGCCTTCATCTGCATGGACAAGTCGATCAGCTATCGCGATCTCGACGAGATGTCGCTGGCGCTCGCGGCCTATCTGCAGAGCAAGGGCCTGCAAAAGGGCGCCCGCGTCGCGCTGATGATGCCGAACGTGCTGCAGTATCCGGTATCGACCGCCGCCGTGCTGCGCGCCGGCTATACGGTCGTGAACGTCAATCCACTCTACACCCCGCGCGAGCTTGAACACCAGCTCAAGGATTCCGGCGCCGAGGCGATTATCGTTCTGGAGAATTTCGCGACCACCGTGCAGCAGGTGATGGCTAGAACCGCGGTGAAACACGTCATCGTCGGCAGCATGGGCGATCTGCTCGGCCTGAAGGGCATGATCGTCAATCTGGTGGTACGCCGCGTCAAGAAAATGGTGCCGGCGTATTCAATTCCGGGCGCCGTCGCCTTCAACGACGCGGTCGTGGCCGGCCGCAGCGTAAAGCTGAACAAGCCGAAGCTCGCGCCAGACGATGTCGCCTTCCTGCAATACACCGGCGGCACCACCGGCGTCTCCAAAGGCGCAACGCTGCTTCATCGCAATATTCTGGCCAACGTGCTGCAGAACGATGCCTGGCTGCAGCCCGCGCTGAGGAAGCCGCCGCATGTCGACCAATTACTCATCGTCTGCGCGCTGCCGCTCTATCACATCTTCGCGCTGACGGCCTGTTTCCTGCTGGCGATGCGCGCCGGCGGCGTCAATCTCTTGATTCCCAACCCGCGCGACATGGCCGGCTTCATCAAGGAGCTGATGAAATACCAGGTCAACAGTTTCCCCGCGGTCAACACGCTCTACAACGGGCTGTTGCATTCGCCCGGCTTCGACAAGGTCGACTTCTCCAAGCTGAAAACCTCGTTCGGCGGCGGCATGGCAACGCAGAAGGCCGTCGCGGAAGCCTGGCTGAAGACAACTGGCTGTGCGCTGTCGGAAGGTTACGGCCTGTCGGAAACCTCGCCGACCTTGACCTGCAACCCGGCCGATACCGACAAGTTCTCCGGCTCGATCGGCCTGCCCGTTCCATCGACCTACCTCTCGATCCGCGACGACGACGGCAACGAGGTGCCGCTCGGCCAGCCCGGCGAAATCTGCGCCAAGGGCCCTCAGGTGATGGCGGGCTACTGGAACAGGCCGGAAGAGACCGCGAATGTGACGACCGCGGACGGCTACTTCCGCACCGGCGACATCGGCGTGATGACGCCGGACGGCTACACCAAGATCGTCGATCGCAAGAAGGATATGATTTTGGTGTCGGGCTTCAACGTCTATCCCAACGAGATCGAGGAGGTCATCGCCAGTCACCCCGGCGTGCTGGAGTGCGCCGTGATCGGCGTCGTCGACCCGCGGTCTGGCGAAGCCGTCAAGGCGTTCGTCGTCAAGAAGGACCCCAACGTCACCGCCGAAGACATCATCAAGTTCTGCGGCACGCAATTGACCAACTACAAGGTTCCAAAGCAGATCGAGTTTCGGACCAGCCTGCCCAAGACCAATGTCGGAAAGATCCTGCGCCGCGAATTGCGCGATGAAAAGAAGGCCGCCGCCTGAACGAAGATGATCGCGGCCGGCTGTTCATGACTGGCGCTTGCGGCATCGCGCCGGCCGACATCCTCGCATTCTGGCGCGACGCTGGCTGCGAGCGCTGGTACAAGCGAGACGACGCGTTCGACGCCGAGGTGCGCAGCCGCTTCCTCGAGCTGTGGCAGAAGGCCGCTGCCGGCGAGCTGTCGTCCTGGGAAGCAACCGACGACGGCGCGCTGGCGCTGGCGATCGTGCTCGATCAGTTTCCGCGCAACATGTTTCGCGACGATATCGGGGCCTATTCGAGCGATGGGCTGGCCCGCGCGGTCGCGGACGGCGCCATTGCACGCGGCGCCGACATCGGCGTTGAGCCGGGGTTGCTGGAATTTCTCTACATGCCTTTGATGCATTCGGAGCAGCTGGCCGACCAGCAGCGGTGTGTCGAACTGTTCCGCAAGGCCGGCAGTGCGGACAACCTGAAATACGCCGAGGATCATGCCGAGATCATCCGCCGGTTCGGGCGTTTCCCGCATCGCAATCCTGTTCTGGGGCGCGCGACGACGCCGGCGGAACAGGCCTTTCTTGATAGCGGCGGATTTTCGGGCTGATGACAGAACGGTGAACGCCCAAGGCCATTGCCGTTTCCGTGGCGCCGAATATTGTGCCTGCGGCCCGCCCGGTTTAAGACATTCCCGCACAGTCAAGGAGAATTGAAGATGACCATCAAAGTCGGCGACAAGCTGCCCGAGGCAAAATTTCGCGTGATGACGGCGGAAGGTCCGCAGGTCAAATCCACCGATGATATTTTCAACGGCAAGAAGGTGGCGCTGTTCGCGGTGCCCGGCGCCTACACCGGCACCTGCCACAAGATGCACCTGCCGAGCATTTTTCTCAACGCCTACGCGATCAAGGACAAGGGCGTGAACACGATCGCGATCGTCTCGGTCAATGACGCCTTCGTCATGAACGCGTGGAAGCGCGACACCGACCAGCGCGACGAAGCCACCTTCCTCGCCGACGGCAACGCCGAATTCACCAAGGCGATCGGCATGGAGCTCGACGCCTCCGGCAACGGCCTCGGCATCCGCTCCAAGCGCT
>WNEZ01004573.1_pt1 | contig 12069 bp, 17 predicted proteins | sample 5400521 | NCBI WGS metagenome assembly WNEZ01 (sample SAMN13153339, study PRJNA577476) | soil metagenome | isolation source: 120 cm saprolite under Douglas fir tree site 2 hole 1 replicate 1 | place: USA:California | collected 2015-04-18
TGCGGACGCGGCGCGCGCAGATCGATTCGAATCAACCGCTGCCGAATTTGCCGGGACAGGCGCTTTATCTGGCGCGCAACGCCATGTTGAGCGCGTACAAGGATCTCACCGACGCGCTTCCCGCCAAAATCGGCAGGCCTAACAAATTCGGCATTCCTCCGGCGTACTTCGATGCCGACAACGAGCCGCTGCTCGATGAGTATGCAAGTCTCTTCAAGATCATGCAGGCCCCGCCCGCCAACGCGCAAAACTCGACTACGCCATTTGCCGACGTCGTCGAGCTCGCAACTGCGATTGCGCGCGCCAAGGGCCTCGATGCGTCACAGGCGCAAGCGGCGGGCCGCATCAGCCTCGGCATTTTTTTCGCCGAGACGAACGGCACGCAGAACATGGGGAATGCGCGCTCGAATAAGTACAAGGGCAGCCTGCAAACCGGCGTATCCGAAGATCAAAGCGGCCAGAGGAAATGGGCGGCGATCAAATCGTCGATCGCCGCGTTCGATCCGGCGCTGAACGCGCGCGATGAAAAGGAAGAGGCGCGGGCCGGCAGTCTCGATCATCGCTACAATCACTGGACCGCCGTGCGCGACGGCCTCATGAACGCGCACGCGGACGTTTTCCCGCACATACCGGTGATCGTGAAAGCATTGCCGAATCCGATCGACCAGATGAAGCTCTTCGAGCTCATCCAAATCATTCCGAGCCCGACCAAGTCCGCGCTCAAATCCGCCAACCTGGTCACATATAGAGTGTCCGATCCGACGGTCATGGCCTATCTGCGCAACAACAGCATCTTCACCTTCGGCCGCGCCGACAGGGCGAAAACGTCGGCGACCTACGGCGAAATTCTCGAGGCGATGTGGCTGTTCAACGACAAATTCGAGCGCGCTTTATCCAAATTCAACGAGATCAAGGCGCAGCGGAAAGGGTGAGATTCGGCGGTCGCCGATTCAGCAAGCCGGTAGGCGGCAGGGGGAATCATTCGCTGCGAGGCATGAGCTCGAGGCGTTGAACCTCGCCGGGCCGGGGCGGGCGCGGCGGCGCGCCCGGCTCCAACACCTCCACGCGCAGCCGCAGCCGGCCGTCGACGATGGCGGATCGCGGGACCGGCACCGTGGCCGTGGTGGAGCGTGAGCCCGGCGCGTAAGGCGCCACCGCGCCGAGGATCTCGCCGTTCTCGGTCGACAGCGCGAGCCGCGCGCCCGGCGGCAGCGCCCCGGTCGTGACCGCAAGCTCGACGGATTCGCTGCCAGCGGCCGCACGCGGCGCGGCAAGCTCGATCACCGCCGCCTCCTCGGCGACGCGCGCACTTGTCGTGGACGCGAGAACGCTCGCCACCAGCGCCGCGATCGCGAGGTACCGCCGCATTCTTGTCGTCAACTCGTCCGCACGGTGATCTTGGCGACCTGGGGCGACGTCGCCGTCGCGCGCTCGCGTGGACCGAGCGCCACGCCGGGCGCCGCTTCGAGCGGGACGACGCGGATGTCGAGGGGAACGCTCGCCCCAGGGGCGGCCGCGGTCACGGCGAGATTTTCCGGCAGCGGCACGGTGAAGGTGGTGGGACCGTGGACGTGATGGCTAAATATCGTGATCCCGCCGGCTTCGATCGGGTTGCCCCCGCCCGCCGGCGCGACCAGGACGCGGAAGCGGCGACCCTGGTCGGCGGGCCCGAGGTTCAACGTGACCTCGGCGACGCGCGGTGGCGCCTGCGGCGCGGCCGCCTCGAGCGCGGCCGCGGGCACCTGCGCGACACCGCCCGCCGGCACGCCGGCGCCGATGGTCGAGGAGGTGATCTGCGCGCTGAAAGCGCGCGTCGCCGGCACCGCCGCTACCGGGGTTCCGGGAGGGGGCACCTCATCCTCGCCCGAGCCGGATGAATAGTCGTAGTCGAAGACGCTCATCGCGGCGTAATCGCCCGCGCTCGTCTTCGCCACAGGCTGGCCGCTGGGATCGCTGAAGAACAGGAACCGCTCGCTCGACCACGCCGCGAGATCCGCGCCTTGCGGCAGCGTCGGACGTCCGAGCGCCGCCTGCCTGCGCGTCCACACGTCCCACAGCCGATCGAGGTTGCCATGGTGCAGGAAGAAGATCGGATCGACCGGCGATAGGAACGACACCATGAAGGCGTTGTGCGCCGCGCCTCCCATGGCGCCGTGCACGTTGTCGTGGGGTTGGCTTTCCAGGATGCCTTCCCGGCTCTGATCGTTGTGGCTTGCCGCCTGCGCGCTGGCAAACCCAGCCGCGTCCCTGCCATTGGCACTGCCGGCGAAGTTCGCCGTTCGCAATGCGCTTCTGATGGTGGGCAGCGCAACCGTCGCCCTCGTGGTTCGATCAAGATCGGGGCTCGCCGGGGTGAGGCCGCGCGCGGCCGGCTGCTCGAAAAACATTCCCGCCGGAGCCGCGGCCACGGCGTTCCAAAAATCCGCCGTGCTGGCGAGCCCGCGCTGCGCCAGCACGTCCTGTTGCGCCGGCGAGAACGCCGCCCACAGCGCGGTGACGGGCGCGTCGAACTGCGGCTTGAACGCCGCGAAGGTCGGGATGAAGGCGGCGTTGTTCGGATCGAGCACGTCGCCGAACATGGCGGCCGGCACGCGCGGCGTCTTGGTCCAATCCCAGTAGGGCAGCGCGAACTCCGTATCGCCGCTGAACTCGCGGATGGTCGCCTCCAGCCATCCGATATAGGCGCGGTGCCAGGCCAGAAACCACCAGTTCTGGTGCGGGCAGTCGAACACATGGAGGAAGGCGTTGCGGTACCAGTTGCGGGGATCCGTCGCCGGCCGGTTCAGCATTTCGCGTATGCCCTTCTTGTAGCTGTCGAGCATGCGCGGCGGCATTCCCGGATCGGAGATCTCCCACCGGCGAAATCTCGCGCCCTGCGCCGGCGCGACCGACGGCAGCGCGCTTGCCGCGAGCGCAGCAGCGCTCGTGCGAAGGAAACGACGTCGCGTAACGGCCGCGTGAAACAAGGCAGTCATGGCATGCCTCCATCGGATCTGGTCGCAGATCGACACGCGTGGAGCGCGTCCGTGTGAAACGGCATCAGCATCGTCGCAAATAGCCGATGTGCGGTTCTCCATGGCCCGGACATCGTGATAGCTTGGCGTATGATTCCTTTCGTCCCGATTGCGTTTGCCGTGTTGGCGCTTCTCGCTTGGCGCTATGACGCGCGCGCGCGGCGGGCGTACGAGGCGACGTTGAGCGAAGCGGAGAAACGCCAGTTCCGCGCGCTGCGCCGAGTCCATCCCGCGAAATGGCGCGCCGCCATCGCGCTCAAGCACGCCGAGGCCACCGCAACGGCCGCACAGGACGCCGGGCCGCGCCAGCCGGGAAGGATACGCCCGAAACCCAATCCGCCCAACAAGCCGAGAAACCGCCGCAACACGCCCGCGTGACGCGCGTCCAGCGCGGAATAATGGAGACTAGCATTCTTATATGGCGGCAAAGTTGCACGGCGTAGCGGCCCAATTTCACGCCGCGCGCTCTAGCGGAACGACGTGAGGCTGCGTCCGAAACCGGTTGGAGGTCCCACATGCAGCTCAACGCCTTCTTCCCGTCACTCGATATCGGCAGCGATCCGGCGAAGATCCGCGATTGGGCGCAGGCGGCGGAAGAACTCGGCTACGCCTATATCGAGGTCCCCGACCACGTCTTCGGCGCGACGGCGCGGGACGGCTGGGTTCCGCTCTATAACGAGAAGGCGCCCTTCCACGAGACCTTCGTGACGCTCGGCTTTCTGGCGGCGGTCACCAAGACCATCCGGCTCTCGAGCGGCATTCTGATCGCGCCGCAGCGCCAGACCGGCCTCATCGCCAAGCAGGCGGCGGAGGTCGATCTCTTGAGCGGCGGGCGCTTGCGGCTCGGCATCGGCCTGGGATGGAACCACGTCGAGTATGAAGCGCTGGGCGCGCAGTGGACGACGCGCGGCGCGCGCCAAGCCGAACAAGTCAAGGTGCTGCGCCGTCTGTGGACGGAGAGCCTCGTGAGCTTCAAAGGGCGCTTCCACGATCTCAACGACGTCAGCATCGTGCCGCCGCCGGTACAACGGCCGATCCCGATCTGGTTTGGCGGCTCGTCAGACGCCGCGGTGCGGCGTGCCGCCCGGCTCGGCGACGGCTGGATGCCGATCATGGCGGCTGACGCGCAGGCGGAGCAGAAGCTCGCCGCGTTGCAGGAACAGCTCAAGTCGTTCGGACGCGATCCTGCCAAGTTCGGCATCGAGGGCTGGCTGCGCATGCATGGCGCGGATCCGCAAGGCTGGGCGGCGGCGGCGGACGGATGGCGTCGACTCGGCGCCGACATGGTCATGTTGTACCCCATGTACCGCATCTTGAACTTCGACGATCACATCGAGACCTTGCGCCGGTTCAAGGAAGTCGCGAGCGGATAGCGCAAGACGGCGTGCGTCATGGCCGTCGTGCGTTCGTTGGGAAGCGTGGACGGCCGTACCCGTCTCGCATGTTGGGACGCCAAGTCTATGTCTGTGGTTTGGGCTCCGTGGCCCTGTGACGTCGGTGGTTATGACGTTCAATGGGTCTCTCTACTGATGTGATCCTGCAACCAATAGCTTTGCTTTTGCTGCCCGCCCCCTCCAAAAGCATTTTGCTTGTCGCCAGCAACTCGCGGCAGCTCGACAATTCGATAGCGGCGTTTGGTTCTGGCGGGATGCTGACCGAATATGAATTTCCATCTCGGCATAGCGCCTCCCAGACGTCGAGCTCCACCGAAGCGCCATTAAATAACGTGCGGATGACCAGGTCGCATTTCGCATTGTTATCTTGGAGCAGGCGCGTGAAGGTTTCGTTCCGTTGATCCTCACTGAGTCCAAATAATGTCTGGCTGACGTTGTTCTGTGCGGCCGCCTGCGACGCAGTCACGGCACACACCAGAAAAGTGAACAGTAGGCGTATCATCGGCTTTTTCCGCTGAAACTAAGGCTACCAGAAACTGGGAGCCGCCCTGAACCGGGCGGGCCCTTTCATTTTAAAGGAGGGTCAACTCCCAGGAAACAACGCTATGGTAGATTATCGCCGAACCTCAATCGCGGCCGCACCGATTTTCGAAGTACGTGGCCCGCCTTCACGATGATCGCGCAAGCGGGCACCAGCGCGCTGCTCGTCGGTGCGGGTGGATACGACCGAGACGATTGACCAAGCGGCGGCGCAACCGGTTAGGTTGTACTGGCGTCAACGACCGGATACTCTGGCGTCCTGGTGCAACTTGCGATGGGAGAAGTTAAGGACAATGGGTCTCTTCCGAAGAAATGTGCCAATCCACTACATCCCGGTCCATCCGGACAACATCGCCAAAAAGGACTGGATCATTCTATTGGAGGCTGGAACCATCGTCGGCCCATCGGCTGAAAAGCTTCGGGTTGCATTGGCGACCTTGGAAAAGAAAGTCGTCACAAAGTACAATATTTTTATGCGACCCGAGCACTACCTCGTTCTGGAAGGATACGATCCACGGATCCATGCGTTGTATTATTGTCCTCAGCTTTACAGGTATGATGCCGATAAGAAGCTGGCCCCTTTGGAGGGTGAAGAGATCGGAAAATTGGTCGCACAAGCGGTTCAGAACGGCGTCGTCGAGAAGCAGCCGTGGTATGCGCCTTCGGAAATGCTGTCGCGCAAGCCGATCGTCGATGGAAAGATGGACATCGATTTTGACAGCGTCGTTGTCGACGCTCCTCCCGGGCGGAGCTCGCCTGAAATAACCCGATAGTTCCTGCAGCCGGAACGCTCCGTAAGCCCTGCGCAATCGGACCCCCGCCGAGGCGCTTGGCCTCACCACCCCAGCGTCGTTGCTGCCGCCCGTCCAGCTCGTTTGCTGCGGCGGATTGAGTCCGCGATTCGCGCATCGCGTGGGTGCAATGCGAGGCGCCAGTTCGGTCGCTATCGGAGGTATAGCGGACAGCGCGCTGGCGGCGGGGGCCGGTGGAGGCGTCCCAGCTCGATTCAGAACGATTCAGGTCTGCCCCAAGGACCGGCCGATCGGCCTGTGACAGGCTGAGCATGGAGCAGAACCGGCCAGCCGAGCCATCGGCGCGATGGTCAGGTGGTGGGGCTGCACTGCTCAGCAACGGGAGGCGACATTGCAAATGCAGCAGATCCATTACTTCCTGGCGCTGTGCGAGGAGCTCAGCTTCACCCGCGCAGCCCGCCGCTGCGGCATCGCGCAACCCTCGCTCACCACCGCCATCAGCGCGCTGGAGCGGGATCTGGGCGGGGCGCTGTTTCACCGGAAGCCTGCAATCGCGTTGACCGGTCTCGGGCACAGGGTGCTGCCCTACCTCGACGAAATCGTGCGCAGCGCGGATTGCGCCCGCGAGGTTGCGCGGACATTGACGCCGCGTCCGGACGCCGACCGATCAGCGCGTGAAGCAGCGGACAGTTCGGAACACCCATCGAATTGATGCCGCTGACGCTCGGCGGTTCGCACAAGTGGGGCTGCGACGCACGGCAGCATCCTCGCGCAACGGTGTGCTAGGGTGAGGGCGCCCCAGCCCGAGGAGGGGAGCCTGTGAGACGACGTGCGTTCATATCGCTGTTCGGCAGCGCGGCCATCGCATGGCCGCTCATGGTGCGCGCGCAGCAGGGCGAGCGCGTGCGGACCATCGGGATTCTTGCGTCGCAACCCTTACCGCCGATCCATAGGTTTGCACGCAAGTTGCGAGACTATGGCTATGCCGAAGGCCAGAATATACGACTGTTATCTCGCTTTGCAGAAGGTCGTGACGAGCGCTACCCGGTGATGGCCGCCGAACTTGCGGCGCTTCCAGTCGACCTGATCGTGACATGGGGAACTCCGGCCGCGCTGGCGGCGAAGCAGGCAACCAGCACGATTCCCGTGGTGATGGGCGCCATTGGCGATCCGGTCAGCGTCGGTATCGTCTCGAACCTCGCGCGTCCCGACGGAAATATCACCGGCTTCGCCGCGCAAAATGTCGATTTGGACGGCAAGCGACTGGAGCTGCTGAAAGACCTCCTTCCGCATCTCTCTCGGGTCGGCATGCTGGCGAATTCCGCCAACCCCATACTCGATGTTTCGCTGCGAAAGCTGCGCCCTGCTGCCGAACAATTACGGGTGGCGGTCGACGTGGTTGACATCCAAAGTGGCGCCGGCATCGAGGGTGCTTTGCTGCAACTGGAGCGGACGCATCCGGACGGCGTCCTGGTTGCGCCCGACCTTCTGCTGCTTGCCCAGCGAGGGGAGATCGCGGCTGCTCTGGGCAAGAGCAAGCTTCCGGCGGTGTACCCGTTTCGAGAATATACCGATGTCGGAGGCCTCATCATCCACGGCGCGAATCTCAGCGTATTGTTCGAGCGTGCGGCGGGCTACGTCGACCGGATTCTGAAGGGGGCCAAGCCCGCCGATCTGCCGGTGCAACTGGCAACTGAATTCGAGCTGATCATCAATCTGAAGACTGCTTCCATGATCGACCTGACCATTCCGCCGACGCTGATCGCGCGGGCCGACGAGGTGATCGAATGAGGCGGCGCGAGGTCATCTCGCTGCTCGGCGGCGCGGCCGGTTGGCCGCTCGCGGCGCGCGCACAAGAGGCGGCAGTGCCGGTGATCAGACTACGATATCCTACCCCATGCCCGGCAGCAGCAGCCTTATGAAACGAAGCTTAATTGTTCGCTGGTTGCCCACGCTTGGCGTCGCCGCCGTTTTGATGGCGGGGGCCGCATCCGCGGCCGACGTGCGTGTGATGATCTCCGCCGGTTTTTATGGAGTCTATTCCGAGCTGGGCCCCGCTTTCGAGCGCGCAAGCGGTCACCGCTTTGGTCACGACGCGCGGTCCATCGATGGGCGATTCTCCAGAGGCGATTCCCACCCGGCTCACGCGAGGCGAGGCCGCGGACGTCGTGATCCTGGATGGAGGGGCCGCGGACGAGCTCGGCAAGCGGGGATTGGTGCGCGCCGACAGCAAGGTCGAGCTCGCTCGCTCGCTGATCGGCATGGTGGTGCGCGCGGGAGCCGCAAAGCCGGATATCAGCAGCGTCGAGACACTCCGCAGCACGCTGGTTGCGGCGAAATCCATCGCCTACTCGGACAGCGGAAGTGGCACCTATCTGTCGACCACGCTCTTCCCCAAGCTCGGCATCGCGGATGAGGTCGCGGGCAAGAGCCGAAAGGTGCGAGGACCTCCGTCCGGCGAGCCGGTGGCCGCGGTGGTCGCGCGCGGCGAGGCGGAAATCGGCTTTCAACAGGTGAGCGAACTGATACACGTGCCGGGAATTACCTTCGTCGGCACGCTTCCGGCCGAGGTCCAACCGGTGACTTTTTTCGCGGCGGCGCTGGCCAATACGGTGCAGCAGCCGCAAGCCGCCAGTGCTCTGATCCGCTTCCTCGCATCGCCGGAGGCAGCGCCGGCGATCGCAAAGGCGGGGCTGAAGCCACTCTCAGAACCATAGCTCGCACCATCGGCTCGATTGATCACCATCCGCTGCGGGAGAACAGCGCACATCGAAATCAAGTGACGCCAGTGTCAGCCTCGGACACAGCGACGGATGGGCATACTGGTGCTCCACACTGGCTTTCGGGGTAAAGGGACATCAGCAGATACGGCCTAGGCATGGGAACGATTGAGCGCGATTCAGGAATGAACAAACTTCGAAAGACGGCCAAGGAGCTCGAGGGCATGCTGCGATCCGCGCTCCAAGAGAAGCACGGGGCGATCATCGATGACCTCAATATCCGTGTCTTTCGAACAAAGGCCGACCTCCCCGATTGGAATGCAGAGATCGTTGGAGGAGAGCGCGTCGTCGAAGACGACGTCAAGGACACTTTTGAAAGAGCCAATCTCGAACTGCAGCGGCAATTTGGATTGGCCGAGTGAGAGACAGAGGCCCCCTAAAGGTGAGGCATCCCATGGCTACGGTTAGGCTCACCCAGTCGAGCCCTAGCACTCCGCGATAGGTACGATCGGCTTGAGCTTGCGCCCGCGGTTAAGGGAATGTTTCTCATGAGGCGGCGGGTCTTCTGCAACACTCGGCAAAAAAGCGCATTTTTGTGATCGCTATCACATCGCGACGACAACAGCAGCGCTAGGCTCGTAGTTGTCAACCGGTACCGCATATGCGGTGCTGACCTTCGCTGGTTCTTGTGAATTCAGCCCCGCCAACGCGGGGCTTATTTGCTTGCTCACGTCAGCGATTGGCAGCGTGCCGGAAGACATGGGGCACCATCCAACCAATGGTTGGCGGATGAGTTTGGGGGGATCGAATGAAACGGCGCGAATTCATCACGCTTCTCGGCGGCGCGGCCGCCGCCTGGCCGCTCGCGGCGCGCGCGCAGCAGGCGCTGCCAACCATCGGGTGCTCAAGCCCGACGACGGCTTTGGTTGAGAGCCAGGGGGTCGCCGCTTTCGTGCAGCGGCTGCATGCAGTCGGCTGGATCGAGGGGCGCGCCGCCGCGATCAAGGTTCGATGGGCGGAGGGACGCAGCGAGCGCGCAGCCGAGATCGTTGCCAAGTTCGTCCGGCAGAAAGTCGATGTCATTGTTTGCCGGGGAACCGCAAGTGTTCTCGCAAAGCGGGCGACATCGGTCATCCCGATTGTCTTCGCGGGGGGAGACCCGGTCGGCACTGGCCTGATCGTGAGTCTGGCGCGACCGGACGGCAATGTCCCGGGCCTATCGCTTTGGCACGGCGATCTTGCCGGCAAACGACCCGAACTCTTGCGCGACGTTGTCCCTGCTCTTCGCCGGTTAGCGATTTTGGGGAATGCCGGCAATCCTGTCACCTTGCGGGACATGCGTGAGGTTGAGGTAGCGGCCGGCACGCCCGGCCTTACGGTGGCCACAGCGAAAATCTGGCGTGTGGAGGATCTTGCTGCCGGTTTCGAGGCGCTTAAGGCGCGCGCGGATATGTTCCGCGCCTAAGCATGGACCAACCGAATTCACATCAATATCTTAGTGCGTGGTCGGTTGTGGCGCACCACGTCGCTTCGCAGCGGTGCCGAGGTTTGCAAGGCGATTGGAGGCGCAGCCGGCGCAGGCCGAGCATCGCGATTCTAATGGTCGTGATGGGATGACATTGCCGCTCGCCGCCCCGCACTCAGCGAACAAACATCAGGAATCCGGGCTGGTCGCCCACGACGGTGATGTGCCCCTTGCAGGGCGAGGTGTCTTCTAATCGAAACACGCTGCCGGGAGGAAGCCGCCTCGTCTCACCGTCGGTCGTGGTGATGGAAAAGATCCCTTGCAGGACGATGCCGAATTGCGTTGCGGGCGTAGGATGGTTGAGGCGGTTTTCCAGGTCCCGAGCGCCCCAGCCCGCGTCAAATCCTCCGAAGAACGCGCGCGAAGCCGCAAAGTCGCTACCGATGTGGATTGGAGGCGCCGGCGGCGCGAAGTCCGTCTTGCGGAGATCGACCGTCATGTCCTGAAAGTGCGTATTTCCGTCGGGTGCGCAATAGAGCCGTGCATAGGTGAAATGCGAAGGATCGCGGCTCTCCTCGCCTCTCGATGCGGTAGACCCCGACAAGACGATGAGGCCGAAAACAACGGGCAACGTTTTAGTCTTCCAGCTCATCGGTGACTCCTTTCATGGTGGGTCTTGGCTGGGCGGCTATGTCGAACCCATCCAGCTTGCTGGGTATGGATTCGACCCCTGCTAGTCATCCACGATCCATAAGCCGGCGCAACTCTTCAGAATTGTGATAGCCAATGCTCGATCGCATGAATTTTTTGCGCGCGTGGTCAATTGATGGGCGGCGCATTCGGCGACGAGCCACAACTCGCCACGTGCGCTTCAATCTATAGCTAAAGACTATGCAGCAAGACGGCACCGGCAGAATTTTACCGCAGCGCCTGTTGCGCGCGGATTATGCCGTCACGGAGACGCGGCGTTGCGCAAATTTCGCTCACGATCGCGGCACTGCGCCGCAAGTTACGCCAGCCTGCCTCATCCGCCGTCATGATTTCGGTCCTGCGCAGCGCGCGTGGAAAAATTCATGGGATTGCGCGAGCCGTTCACAATTCTGAGAAACGTGCGCGCTACAACCTCGCCCATCGCGCCGTCACTGGATCTAGTGCGATTCCGAGTTGGCGCATAGCTTGCATCAAACCGAACACGGCTTGTTCCGCGTACCATCAAAAAAGAAGAAGCGCGACTCGAGACTTCTGTGAAGCGCCGCACCTTCGGGAGATCGGTCAGGAGGGATAATCGTCCTTGCACCGATGGAGTCTCCCATGATGCACAGGTTACGGCGCGCGCTGACGGCGGAAGACCGCCGCGTGGCGCGAAATTGGGCCTGGGGTGTGCTGGTCGTCTATAGCGCCTGTGCGCTGACCATATTTGCGCTTGCGAGCCTGAGCCAGCACTCGGCCAACGGACCCAAAGAGCCGACTGCGACCGCGGTGACGGCGACGGCCGACAGAAACCAACGCACTCGTTAAGTCGCACGAAGCCCAGGCGCCCGGGCCAAGAGCTTCGGGGCCGAGCGCGCTGTTTTTTTTCATCTGCGCTGCAGCGGCAAAGGATAGCCCAATGTCCTGGATCGACTTCGTGGGATATCTGGCAGCGCTTATGGTCCTGGCGACCTTTTGCATGGATACCATCGTGCCGTTGCGGGGGCTTGCGATCGCAAGCAATGTCCTATTCATCCTCTACGGCATCGCAGGACAGCTTTATCCCGTGCTTCTTCTTCACGCCGTGCTGCTTCCGGTCAACATCGTAAAGATCGTTCGGCTGCGGCCGCAAGTGCGACGCGTCAACGGCAAGCAGACAAGCACGGGCCGGCAGCGCCACGGCGCGCGATAGCGCGCCCTCAAACTTCGCGGCGGGTTCTTCGCCCCCGGTGAAAGATGGCCACGAGCCGCACATCGAATTGAACTTCACGATCTGCTGGCGCGACCCGAGCGTGGTACATGAGCTTGGCGCGGAGCGTGGATCCGACGAATCAAGGCACGCACGCTCGCCTACAGTGAACTAAACTTTGGCAGAGGACGCTGAATTCAGAAGGTAGATGAAGCCCCGCCGGAGCGGGGCTGGTGGCGCATCGGCTATTTTGCGGGCGCAACCTCTTTGGGCGGCGCTGCTTCGACCTCGATCTTCTCGCCTTG
>WNEZ01018100.1_pt1 | contig 12066 bp, 9 predicted proteins | sample 5400521 | NCBI WGS metagenome assembly WNEZ01 (sample SAMN13153339, study PRJNA577476) | soil metagenome | isolation source: 120 cm saprolite under Douglas fir tree site 2 hole 1 replicate 1 | place: USA:California | collected 2015-04-18
CGCGGCCCATGAACTCCGTTGCCACGCTGCCCGGGCAAATCAAGCTCACGCGGATTCCGTGCGCTCGAAGGTCTTCGGCCATGCAACCGGAAAGTCCCTGCAATCCCCATTTCGATGCGCAATAAATTCCTCCGCCGGCAAAAGCATTTTTTCCAGCGAGCGAACTGATATTGATGATGTCTCCGCCGCGGCGCTGGATCATTCCCGGAATCACTGCGCGCGACACAAAGAACACGCTCTTCAAATTCGTGTTCATCACCTGATCCCATTCCTCTTCACTTTTTTCCTGGATGGTCCCGAATCCGCCGCCTCCGGTTCCCGCGTTGTTGACCAGGATGGTGATCCCGCCGAGTTGTTTCTCGCTCGCCTCGATGAACGCACGGACCTCCGGCTCCTTGGTCACGTCCGCGCGCTGTGCGAAAACTTTTGCTCCCGCCGCCTCCAATTCACGCGCCGTGAACATTAATTTTTCTTCATCTCTGCCGCAAACACCAACCGCCGCTCCCAGAGCAGCCAGCTGCCTGGCGATTGCTTTGCCGATGCCACGGCTGCCGCCGGTGACCAGCGCCACGCCGCCCTGCAGTGGATTTCCTAATGCATTCGCACTATTTACCACGCTTATGTTCTCCATTTGAATTCCTCCTCGCCGAAGCCACTCTTTTTGTGCGAAACTCATCTTATCTCGTTAGGATGCCACCCCAATGAGAATGCCTTGGCGATTCGCCGGGGTCACGGTCTTCGATCTACTCCGCGCAAGATGCTAGCCCTCCGGGTTTTGAAATTCAGATCCCGGCTTGCGGTTGGAGAGTGGCTGCACCTATAATTCCAACGTTTCCGATAGAGCACGTCTGGTCCGCAGCGAATGGCAGCAGTTCCGCCAGCGGCATGGCCTCTGGCGATTTACGCAATTTTACTTTTATGATGGAGCGAGGAGATAAGGAATGAGAGCAATTCGTTGGATGGCAAGCCTTCTGCTTCTTGCGGCGCTGAGCCTGAGCAGTAGCCCGAATGCCGCGGCCCAGGACGCCGCTGCCGCAGGCGGAACCAAGCAGCAGCCCTACACGATGGCGGAGTATAACTCATACCAGGCAGCCGCCGCTGAAAAGAATCCCGCCTCCCAGATCAAGCTGCTCGACGATTTTGTCGCCAAGTATCCGAATTCCGCGCTGCTGAATTATATCTACCCTCTCTATTATAAGAATTACTACGCGCAAAAGAATTATCCGAAGGCCATCGAATATGCGGACAAGATGATCGCGATGGGCGACAAGATCAGTCCCGCAGAAAAGTATGACGCGTACTATGTGCGCGCATACGCCTTCAACGCGATTCCAACTCCCGATCCGGAAACTGCCAAGGCTGCGCGCACCGCTGCCCTGGCCGCATTGAAGGTTCTCGACCAACTACCGAAGCCGGAAGGAGAGGACGATGCCAAGTTTGCCGCGGAGAAAAAGCAGTCGCTGATCGTGTTCAACGGCACGGCCGCAACAGCTGGGATGGCCGCGAAGGATTACGCGGGCGCCATTGAATCCTACAAGGCAGTGCTGGCATTGGCTCCCGACGACTTGGTCTCCAACTACAAGCTGGGCCAGGCCTACATGGCCATTGCTCCCCCGCAGCCGCTCGATGCGCTCTGGTACTTTGCGCGTGCGGCCACGTCGAAAAGCGCCAGCGAGCAGCAATCGAAGTCGGTGAAGACCTACATCCGCAAAGTGATCGCGAACGACCAGGGCGGAACGGTTTGCGACGCGCTGACGGATGCGGAGATGAGCGAGTTGCTCCAGCTTGCGCCGAATTCCGTGGATCGCCCGGCGAGCTACAAACTCGTCAGCTCAGCCGACCTGGACGCCGCGCGCAAGGATATGACCATTGCCACGGTCGTTACCGACTTGAAAGCGGGTGGCGATAAGGCGAAGCTCACGTGGACTGCGGCTTGCGGCCTGGAATTCCCTGACGTGCCCGGCAAGCTGCTGGGAATCACCACGGCGACGGATACGATCGAACTCAAGACGGCTTTCGTCACCAGCGACGCGGAGTTTGAAGCGGCCACCACGCCGAACATGGACGTGATCATCAAGAAGGCCGATCAACCCGAAGCCGCGAAGCTGGAGAAGGGCAACCCGGTCCGCTTCTCGGGCACGCTGGAATCCTATGATCCCGATCCCGCGTTCATGCTGCACTGGGATAAGGCCAAGGTGAATGCGGAAGATTTGCCGAAGGCGACTCCCGCGAAAAAGCCTGCGGCCAGGAAACCGGCACCCAAGAAACCCGGAAATTAATCTTCACGGCACAAGAAACGCGACGGCCCCGAATGATGAATTCGGGGCCGTTCCTATTTTGGAGTGCGCTGGCGAAGCTGCCGCCTTTACGGTTTCAACCGTTGCGCGCGAATGCCGGGTGCGAAGCTCCCTTGGTTCGCTACTACCGCGCCTTCCGCCTGCGGTGGTCCAGCTTGTACTCCGTCATCTTCCTGCTGAGTGTGTTGCGGTGAATTCCCAGAAGTTCGGCGGCCCGGCATTGATTGCCGTTGGTTCGCTCCAGAACCCGTTTGATGAATCGTTTTTCGAATTCACCTACGGCTTCATCGAACAAAATCCCGCGTTCCACCATCTGTCCCACAAGGCCTTCCAGTTGATCTCTCACGTGCGCACTCTCCGTGCCTGCAATTTGTCTTAGGGGGCCGGCTTACGAGTCCAACTCACGCCCGACCAGGATGCGATAGGCTTCCCGGTACTTGGCACGAGTTGCCGCGACCACGTCGGGGGACAGGGAGGGTCCCGGCGGCGTCTTAGGCCACCGGATCCGTTCGAGGTAGTCGCGCACAAACTGCTTGTCGAAAGAAGGCTGGGGCCCGCCGGGCTTGTATTCGGCGGCCGGCCAGAAGCGCGAGGAGTCGGGGGTCAGCGCTTCATCAATCCAGATCATTTCGCCGTTCAACAGCCCAAATTCAAACTTGGTGTCCGCCAGGAGAATTCCGCGCGGTTCGGCATAGGCTGCCGCGCGGCGATAAATTTCCAGCGTGGTGTCGCGGACCTTTTCCGCCAGATCTTTTCCAAGCATTTCGGCGGCGCGGGCGAAGGGAATATTTGCATCGTGGCCCGTGGCGGCCTTGGTGGCCGGGGTGAAGATGACTTCGGGCAGTTTGTCCGACTCGCGCAAGCCGGACGGAAGCGCGATGCCGCAGACTGTTCCAGTGGCCTGGTATTCCTTCCAGCCCGAGCCTGAAAGATATCCGCGCGCCACGCACTCGATGGGGAGCGGTGTGGTCTTCTTCACCACCATCGAGCGGCCAGCCAATTCGCCTTGGAACTGATCAAACGGGGCGGGGAATTCAGTTGCGCTTAAGACATGATTGGGGAGGATGTCTTTCAGAAGATCGAACCAGAAGAGAGAAAGTTGCGTCAGGACGCGCCCTTTGTCGGGAATGGGAGTGGGCATGACGACGTCGAAGGCCGAGAGGCGGTCGGTGGCCACGATGAGCAGGTGGTCGCCCAAGTCATAGATGTCGCGCACCTTGCCGCGCGCCAGCGGCGCGATGCCCGGGAAATTTGTCTCTTGAATGACTTTTGCTGCAGGACTTGCGTTCACGACCATGTTGCCCCTGACAAAGTGTCCAGCATTCTATCCCACCGTTTGCCGATGTCAATGCGACACAAGCACAATTCAGGCGAAGAAAAGCTTGTGGCTGGTATTGTTTCTTCTAATGAACGAAAAAATGGGGCGAAAGATTTTCGCCCCGAGGGTCGAAAATTGATTTTGTCAGGCGGCTGTTGCGGCTCTGCGCTTGGGCGTCGGCTCGGCGTCGCCTTCCCAGCGGACGCTTACGAGCTTGGAGACGCCGGGTTCCTGCATGGTGACGCCGTAGAGGACGCTGCCGGTCTCCATGGTCTTGCGGTTGTGGGTGACGACGATGAACTGGGTCTGCGCGCTCATGTCGGCGATAAGCCGCGTGAAGCGTCCCACGTTCGCTTCGTCGAGCGGCGCGTCAACTTCGTCGAGAATACAGAAGGGGCTCGGCTGATATTTGAAGATGGCGATCAGCAGAGCCAGGGCGGTCATTGCTTTTTCGCCGCCGGAAAGCAACAGCACGTTCTGGAGGCGCTTGCCCGGAGGTGAAGCCACGATGTCGATGCCCGCGTCGCCGGAGCTGTCCACTTCCGTGAGGCGCATTTCCGCCGTGCCGCCGCCGAAAATGGTGTGGAAGGCGGTGGTGAAGTTCGTATTGATGGCGGCGAATGCCTGCTCGAAACGCTCCTTGGTGATCAGGTCTAGTTCCTTGATGGCCTGCTGCGTGTCGGTGATGGATTGCAGCAGGTCGTCGCGCTCGCGGGTGAGGAAGCCGAAGCGCTGCTCGCACTCGTTGTACTCTTCGAGCGCCATCATGTTGACCGCGCCCATGTTTTCGATTTTCTGCTTCATCTCGCGGTAATTTTCTTCGGCGATGGCGAGTTCTTCACCGGACATGAAAGCGGTTTCGGAGGCGATCAGGTCCTCCGGCTGGGCGTTGACCTCGGCGAGGCAGGTTTCGCGCAGGTGGGTGCGATCGGAATCGTTGCGCGCTTTTTCGATTTCGAATTTGCCGCGGGCTTCGCGCATTTCCTGGAGCGTCTGTCGGGCCATGCGGAGGTGATCTTCGGCCTGGGTCACCCGGGTTCGGCCCGCATCCCACTCCTGCTCCATCTCTTTCTGTTTTCCGTCGAGGCGGATTTTTTCGGCGCGCAGGACGCCCAGTTGTTGGGTGAGCTCCTCCGACTGCCTGGCCATCGCCGCGGTTTCTTCGCTGATGGATTCTTCCTGCTGGCGGAGCGCCAATTCGCGGCGTTCCAGGTCCACGCGCTCTTCTTCCAGGCGCTTGGCCATCGCTTCGGCCAGGCCGAGCCGCTCGTGCATGGCTGCGAACTCAGCCTTTGCGGCCGAGAGTGCATCCTGCTCGGCTTGCACTGCGCCGCGCAATTGCGCAACCTCTGACGTGAGGCGCGCGCTTTCCGCCTCCGCTTCGGAGCGTGATTTTGCCGCTGCTTCGTGCTGGAGTTTTGCCTGGGCCGCGCGCTGCTGCACGGATTCGATTTCCCGGCGGACGCGCGCCAACTCGTTCTGGCAAACGGTCAGGTCGAGACCGAGGCGCGCCAGTTCGCTTTGCGATTGCTCGTGGCGGTGCTTGGTGGCGAAAAGCGTGCGCTCGGCTTCGCGCTGCTGCGCGGTCAATTCTTCCTGGGCTTGTTCGCCGGCGCAGAGTTCCGCGGCCAGTGTCTCAAGTTCCGCGTGGCTCGCTGCCGTACGGTGTTCGAGCTGCATCACTTCGGCATCCAACGCGCGCAGTTCGCGCTTCATGACGAGAGGCCCGGCTTCATCCGGCCGTCCGCCGGTGACCATGCGTCCTTGATAGCAGGTGCCTTCCGTGGTGACGAACGCGTATTGCGGGTACTCGCGCGCAAGTTTTTCCGCGGCGACGGCGCCGTCGGTTAAATACCCTGAGCGGAGCCTTGGCAAAAATTGCTTCGCTGCCGGGCCGAGGGGATCGCGGAATTCCACGAGCTTGTCGAGGCGGGAGATCACACCGTCTTCCGAACGGAAATGGACGATCGGCTCGTATTCGTCGAGTTTCAGGTTGCGCAGAGAGTCCACAAAGAAGGTGGCGCGGCCGCCGACTTCATTCTGCAGAAGAGAAACGCCGGCGCGCGCGTGGTCATACGTTTCGACGACGACATATTCCAGTTCGTCGCGGAGATATTGCTCGACCGCGGCTTCGTGCTGTTCCTGCACTTCCGCATAATCCGCGAGCACGCCCACCGCGCGGAATTCCTGGCCGCCGTGGCGTTCATTAGCGGCGAAGAGTTTCTGGACTGCCTCGCCGGTGTAGGAGCGGTCGTTCAGGATCTGTGTCAGCGTGGAGTGCCGTGCGCGAACCGCAGACAAATTGTCGCGAAGCGCGTCGGCATCCTTCTGGGTCTTCTCGCGGACCTGCTTCAATTCGGCGACGCGGGCCTGGATCTGAGTCGCACGCTTCTGGAGTTCGCCGGCTTGCGTCATGGCATTTTGCCAATCCTGTGCCGCGCGCTCCGCGTCGTCGCGTACCTTGATGGAGCTTTCAAGCAGAGTGGCTTCGCGCTCTTCCTGCTTGCGCATCGAATCCGTTTGGTGGATCAGCGCTTCTTCGGCCTGCTTCTGTTCACCGTGCAGGCGCAACAGGCTTTCGCCGGTTTCGGTCGCCACGCGCCGAAGGGCGCCCATTTGCGCCTCGGCTTCGGAAATTTGCGTGGCTCGAAGTGTCGCCTGGGCGGTGAGTTCCTCCACGCGGGCGCTCACAGTGATCGAGTCGCGGCGGGCGTTTTCGACGGCCTGGAGTTGTGCCGAGTTGCGCGTCTCCCATTCCGCGTGCTGCCCGGCGCACATTCTGGTTCTGGCGGATTTCCGCGTCCAACGCGTAGATGCGCTGGCTCAGGCGGTCCTGCTCTGCTTCCTGCTCGTGGATCATCTGCGCGTGCTGGGTTTCGGTGGCGGTCAGTTCGGCCAGGCGCGTTTGCACGCGGTCGGCTTCGGCGTCCAACTCGCGCGCTTTTCCGGCCAGCATCTGGCGAACGATTCCGCGCATCTGGTCGCGAATTTCGGCGTAGCGCCGTGCTTTCGCCGCCTGGCGCTTCAGCGAGCCGAGTTGTTTTTCGACTTCGACGACGATGTCGTTCACGCGAGACAAATTCACCTTGGACGATTCGAGCTTGGCCTCGCTCAATCGTTTCTTGGTCTTGAATTTGGTGATGCCCGCGGCTTCTTCGATGATGGCGCGGCGCTCCATCGGCTTGGTGGCAAGGATTTGCCCGATGCGCCCCTGCTCGATGATGGCGTAGGAGTCCGGGCCGAGGCCCACGCCCATAAACATTTCCTGGATGTCGCGCAAACGGCCGACGCGCCCGTTGATCAGGTATTCGCTCTGGCCGCTGCGGTAGAGCCGGCGGCAGACCACCACTTCGCCTGGCTTGGTCGCAAGCGCGGGCTTTTCCGCTTTTTTCCTGCGCTTCAGTTTGAATCCGGATTCGGTCTGGCTCTCGGGTGTTGCGTTGGCGTCACCCGCATTTTCGCTGGAGGCTTCGGTTGCGGCGATCGCGCCGTCAATCATGGCATCCAGATTCTCCGCGGAGCCCTGGGGCTCCCCGGCGTTCTCCGCGTTGAGATCGTTCTGTTCTTCTTGCGCAGCTTCCTGCAGGACGAAGCGCGCGGCTTCGGCGAGTTCCGGATCTTCCATGGTGATAGTGACTTCAGCGAGGCCCATCGGCGGGCGTTTCGTGGTGCCGTTGAAAATGCAGTCGGCCATCCGTTCGGCGCGCAGAGATTTGTGGCTCTGCTCTCCCAGCACCCAACTGATGGCGTCCACCACGTTCGACTTTCCGCAGCCGTTCGGGCCGACGATGCAGGTGGTGCCGGTTCCGCTGAACGTCACGACGGTGCGTTCACAAAACGACTTGAAACCCACGATTTCGACTTTGCGCAGCTTGAGCAAGGTGTCCCCTCTTGTCGTAGCCTACTGCTTCGCGGCCCCGGGTCAATGGAACTGAGCCCGGAATCCGGTCCCCGATTGCAGGTTGCCGGTCCAATACTCCTAGAACCCGGCGTGTGCACTCACGTTTCTGATACACACACCACCAGCGCAAACAAATTCACCCAGGGTTTTTGGCGCGAAGAGAGACGACTTTCCTTTCCTCGGGAGGAGGAGTCTTCACGCAACGCTTCTGCCTGTAACAGACAGAAAGCACACACGTTTGGCAGGTTCTCGGTCAGAGGCCCAGCCGCCTGGCGCTAAGATGGCGGTACGGGAGAAAAGCGTATCACGCGTATGGGGGTCTGTAAAGCACTACTCTACCTGTTGTGGCCTATTTTTCTGCACCACAATTTTCCAGCAGCGCGCCGCTATTTCATGCGTTTGGCCACCAGGCGGAGGCGGCGGTAATCCATTACCCAATGGTCGTCGCGGAAGAGCTTTGGACGGAGTTCACGCTCGATTTCCGCCAGCAGGCGCTCGCGGGCGGCATCTGGCAGGCCCTCGACGATGGCGCTGCCGAACATCTCCAGCCAGTTGCGCAGGCCGCGCTCGCCGTCGTCGAGGGAAGTGGGGCGGTCGAAAAGAGTGGCGTGGGTGACTTCGAAGCCATGCTGCTCCAGCAATCCGGCGTATTCGGCGACGCTTGGGTAATACCAGGGGTGCGGCGAGGGGCCGGCAAGCCCCAAGTTCGGCCAAGCGTGTTGAACGGCTTTGAGAAGTTCACCGGTATTACCTTTGCCGCCGAATTCGGCGACGAAACGTCCGCCAGGGCGAAGCGATTTCTTGATCCCGGCAATTACTTGCTCGGGTTCCTTGATCCAGTGCAGCGTCGCGTTCGAAAAGACCGCGTCAAAGTTTCCATCCAGAGCGATTTCCCGCGCGTCCATCACTTCAAAGCGGAGCGACGGATATTTTTCTTTGGCCTGGCGAATCATTTCCGGCGAGCGATCGACTCCTACCACGTGCGCGCCGGCTTCCGCGATCTTCGCGGTCAGGTGGCCTGTGCCGCAACCCAAATCCAAAATGCGCTCGCCGGGTTGGGCATCGAGCAATTCCAGCACTCCGGCGGCCAGCTTCCAGACAAACGAGTGCTTGTCGTCATACAGTCCCGCATCCCACTTCGCTTTTTCCGTCACGCTAGGCCCCTCCCATTTCGAGGACCGCTCCGGTTTCCGTTTCCAAGGAATCGTTTGGACCAACCTGTACAACCGCGCGAGCGAGGCTCGCATTCGACACGGGGAAAGTTCCCGAGCCGTCGGTTCGGGTGTAGGGCAACTCATGCACTCCGGATGCGGTGCCTTCGATTGTCGCTTCGATGGGTGAACCGCCGGGCAATTTGCCTGCAAACTTCCAGTGCAATTTTTCCCCGGATCGCACAATTTCTAATTCTTTGATTGCTCGGACGGCGCTTGCTTTCCCACGATGCCACAAGACGGCGTTTCGAAAGACCATGCCGAGCGGCAGGTCGTACGCCAGCGCCTCCAGCGTGCTGCCGCCGTCGCGCTGGGGAAAATGCGCATGCATCCAGCGCCAGTAGCTGCGGTGGCGGTAGCCGCAATTGTGGCCCTGTACGCCAAATCCCAGCGGTTCGCCGCTGATTTTCTTGCCGTCAAAAATGATCTCACCGGAAAATGCGGCGTCCGAATGTGGTGAGCGGGAAAACCCGATCCAGCCCTTGTCGCTCAGCTTCGTGCCAAAGTGTGAGTGGATGCGCAGATTCCAGGAGATGTGATGGCCGTCCGGGCGCAGATTTCCCCAGCAGCGGCTCTCTTCAATGCCGCTTTCCGCGGCGCGGCAATGCAAGGGAGCATGCCCGCAAGCGCTCAGCTCCAGCTGCCCAATGGGGATATCCACAATGAAAGTTTGCGGTGCGGCGCCGCGGGGAAACCAGGTTGCCCAAACCTGAAACTGCCGGCGCGCCGGCAGTTCTGAAGAAATCTTGACGTTGTTCACCAGCAAATACCGGAACCACCACGCGCCGCTGCCGTCCGCCAAGCCGCAGCGAACGAACCAGACTTCGTATCGCCGCCGCATGCTCGGCGTGGAGTAAACGGCGTTGAGTTTGGCGTGGTCCAGGGCTGCTCCTTTGGGTGTTGTGGGTTCCTGTTATCTGATCGCCGGTCGCTGTTATCCGCGGAGAGCTAGCAGCGATCAGATACCAGCGATCAGGAAGCAAGAAAGCGCTGCGTATTCACTTCGCAGTCTTCAAGTATTTATCGAACCACGCGACCATGCGCGTTTGCATGTCCACGCGATGCTTGGCTTCCTGCAGGCCGTGCGGCTCGCGTGGATAGACCACGAAATCCGTGGCCACACTGTAACGCTTCAGGCCGCGGTAGAGTTCCTGGCTCTGGCCGAGGGGATCGACCGGGTCGGCTTCACCTTGCAGGATCAGGGTGGGCGTCTTTGCGTTTTTTATATACAGGAAAGGCGAGCTGTTCAGAAATCGCTCGGGATGTTCGTACGGAGTTCCGAAGAACCACTCATCTTCCGCTGAGCCTTTTTCCGTGCCGAATTCGGAGATCAGATTGGCCATGCCGGCGCCAGAGACGGCCGCTTTGAAGAGGTCCGTCTGTGTCACGGCCCACTCCGCCATGTACCCGCCGTAGGACCAGCCGCCGATGCCGAGCCGTTTGGGATCCGCAATCCCCTTTGTGACCAGGTCTTCCACGCCTGCCATAACGTCCTTGAAATCGCCGCCACCCCAATCGGCGCGGTTCATCTCCATGAATTTTTCGCCGTAACCGACCGAGCCGCGCACGTTCGGATAAAGCACCGCGTAGCCGCGAGCCACCAGCAATTGGCCCCAAATGTCCACGGCATCGCGCCAATTTCCCGTGGGTCCGCCGTGCACCAGCACGATGGTTGGAAGTTTGGACTTGCCGTCGTAGCCTGCGGGCTTCAGCAGCGCGGCGTCGATTTCCAAGCCGTCGAACGATTTGTATTTGTAAAACTCCGGCGCGATCTGCCCATACTGGTTCAGTGTTTCGTTCAGGTGAGTGACCTGCTGCGCCTGGCCATCGGCATCGCGCATCCAGAGTTCCGGCGGCGCAACGCTGGTTTGTCCGACGAAAGCAATTTCGCCCGTGGGTGACGCGTCAAATTCGCCGGGGTTCGCCGGCGAATCAGGCAAATCTTTTCTTTCTCCCGTGCGGGAATAAACCGCAAATTTATTTCGAAAGCCCTCGGCGTACAGGAGCGTCACCGAGCCGTCTTTTGCCCAATGATAGTTTCCGACCGGGCGGTCGAGACTGGCTCCGGTGAGATTGCGCGCCACGCCACCCTCGGAGCCGATCAGCCAGAGATCATGCGGAATTGGACCGTCGTCGCGGGAGGCCGCAAAGCTCACCAGTTTGCCATCCGGCGAAATTTTCAAATCGTTGATCGGCCCGTGCGGCGCGCGAAGCTCGTCCATGCCGCCGCGCAGCCAGATGGAGTAGAGCCCGTCGGTGAAAAGATCGGACGCCGGCTTGTTCGTGGCTTGCACCACGATGCTTTGGCCATCGGGCATCCACTTCAGCTCTTCAATTTTCCAGGTTGCGGGTGTGACAGCATGTTCTTCTTTTTTCTCCAGGTCCAGGACATGCAGGCGGGGCTGCTTGTCGTCCTTATCCACCACGCGCGCGTCGTCTTTATCCTTGATCTTTTTTTCTTCCGCTTCGGATTTGGGGTCTGGCGCGATGTAGGCGATGGATTGGCCATCCGGCGCCCAAGCGAGGGCGCTGACGCTTGCTTTTCCCTTGGTCACAGCCGCGGCTTCACCGCCGCTCATGTTCAGGATATAGATTTGCTGTTCGTCGCCGCCGCGGTTGGAAAGAAACGCCAGGTTTTTTCCATCGGGCGACCAGCGCGGGGAAATCTCTGATTTTTCCGAGTACGTTAACTGCCGCGCGATGCCGCTCTTCTTGTCGTAGAGCCAGATATGGCGGATACGCTTGTCGCCCTTCAGCGGCTCGGAAACGACGAACGCGACACGCGAACCGTCGGGCGAGAATTGCGGATCCTGCAGGCTGCGCAGTTCAAGAAAGATTTCAGGGCTGAGAATTTTCTTCTGTTCCGCTGCCGGAGCCGCAGCGGGCTGTGCGGGCTTTTCCTGCGCGCTCAACGAACCAGCCCCCAACGCGGTACACAATATCCAAGCCGTCACATGCTTTTGCATCTGCAATTTCCCCCGAGTCTGCGCTTACGAATGGAATCTCTCGACTCTATTCGCCACTCCTCGACGCTGTCAATCGCAGATCATTCCTTGTTGCCGCAATTTTTGCGGACTAACCTGCCTGATTGGGTATACGATGAGACTCCTTAGAGGGGGAAGATCATGGCGAAGAAAAACGGATTCACCGAAGTTGGCAAGAAGGTGGGAGCGGCGCTGGGCAAGGCCAACCGTGAGGCGCACATCAAGGCTCGCAAGGTGTCCGCGGCCAGCAAAATCGCGAAAGGCGAGTTGAAGGACATCTCCAAGCGGGTCGAAGCGTTGAAGAAGCAATTGGAGAAAACCGCCAAGCGACTGAAGTCCGCGCTGAACTAATTTT